>Ga0233422_10000371_pt1 | contig 22961 bp, 21 predicted proteins | sample Watercolumn_Mata_2_FD_182724 | JGI IMG/M metagenome (GOLD analysis project Ga0233422, IMG submission 182724) | Freshwater microbial communities from Lake Matano, South Sulawesi, Indonesia - Watercolumn_Matano_2014_110_MG | ecosystem: Environmental > Aquatic > Freshwater > Lake | place...
ATTAATCACCAAATCCTGACAACGAGCTAAACGCTTGATGACATTTGATTGCGCTAGCAATAAACTCTTTATCTTTTGGCTGACAGTAATAATGGTAATTTTGACTAATTTGGCTGGTTCGATTTTATTTTCACCACGCAAATTCCTGATAGCGGCGATAACCTCAACAATCAAATCAAAACTATTTGATTCCGGCTGGTTTTTCCAGACTAAAAGACTGTTTAACTTCTTCCAGATGCCACCCGCTAGTGAAACGGCTGGGGTCTGGGGCCACTTGGCTATTAAAAGTAGCGTCCGACTGTTAAAATTTTTCCAAATTTCTTCAGTGACAAAAGGGCAAACAGGGTGCCAAAGCTTAAGGATGGATTGCAAAACATACAAAAGAATTTCGTCTTTGTCTCGTTCTATTTTGGCTACTTCCAAATACCAATCGGCGAAGTCGCTCCAGGTAAATTCATATAAAACGTCGACAGCGGCGGCAAAATTATATCTGTCCATTTCTTGGGTGACGGTCTTAATTAATTGGTCAAGTTTCAGCAAAATCCACCTGTCAGCCAAGCTTTTAGCCAGCGGCTTATGTTCTACCAATCTGACCGCCTTGACTGATTGCAAGATAAATCTGGAAATATTCCAGAGTTTATTGACAAAATTTCTGGCACCCTCAACTTTCTCCAAATAAAATCGGGAATCATGGCCAGCAGAAACGCCTTTAATTAAACTTAACCGCAGAGCATCCGTGCCATAACTACTAATAATTTCTAAGGGATCCAAGCCGTTGCCGGCTGACTTGGAAAATTTCTGGCCGTTTTTGTCGCGCAAAATTCCGTGAATATACGCCTCCTTAAAAGGAATATCATCCAAGGCATAAGTAGTCATCAGGATCATCCGAGCCATCCAAAAAAACAAGATTTCATAGCCCATCTGCATCCAGGAAGTGGGGTGATATTTTTTTAAATCAACTGTCTGCTCGGGCCAGCCCAGAGTGGAAAAAGTCCAGGCGCCGGAAGAAAACCAAGTGTCTAGCGTATCCTCATCCTGAATCCAGCCATCACCAGCTGGCGCTGCTAGTCCCACAAAAATTTCTGAACCGCGATACCAAACGGGAATGCGGTGTCCCCACCAAATTTGGCGGGAAATACACCAATCGCGCAAGTTATCTATCCATTGCAAATAAATGTCGCAAAAATTGCTGGGAGTGATGGTGATAATTTTGTCCCGACGACCACGATGGCCAATAGTGACTGCTTCGCGCATCAACTGCTTTAAGCTCTTGCCGCGACCCGGAACCGTCTTATTGACATCAATAAACCACTGCTCCATCGGCAGCGCCTCCACCACGTCGCCAAAACGGTCGGAAGTGCCGACGCTATGTATAATTTCTTCTTCCTTGATGAACAAACGGTTATCTTTCAACCACTCAACAAATTTGTCTCTGGCCGCCAGCGCCGTCAGACCATCATAGCCGACGCCAGCCGCTGGTGTCATCCGGCCATCGCTGCCAATGACCTGAATCAAGCCAATGTCTTTGTTATTTTGATACATCTCAAAATCAATCTGGCTGTGAGCCGGCGTGACGCCCAGCGCGCCCGTGCCATAATTGGGGTCAACGTTTTTGTCGGCGATAACCATTATAACCAACGGCTGACTGGCGCCGACATCAACGGTAAATTTCTGACCAATAAATTTTTGATACCTCGGGTCGTCAGGATGAACGGCCACGGCCGTATCGCCCAGTTTGGTCTCGGGACGGGTGGTGGCGATGGGAATGGGAAAATCCAACGAATATTTAAAAGTATAAATTTTGGTTTTTTGCTCCACATAAACCAACTCATCATCCGAACAGGTGGACTGGCCCTTTACCGACCAGTTAACCACCCGATAGCCCTTGTAAATCAAACAGTCATCGTACATTATTTTAAATAACTGATTAACCGCCCGAGACCGCTCGTCGTCAAAAGTGTAGGCCAGACGCGACCAATCGCAACTGGTTCCTAATTTTTTAATCTGACTAAGAATGACTGCTTGGGAGTTTTTGGCATAGGCGCGAATCCGATTAAGCAACTCTTCGCGGCCTAATTCCTGACGAGGATTTTTAAAGCCTTGTTTTTTTAGCTCGTCTTCCACCCTTGCTTGCGTGGCCACGGCCGCATGATCGGTGCCCGGCACAATCAACGCCCGCCGGCCTCTCATTCTTTGATATCTGACTTCCATATCCATTAAGGAATTTTCAAAAGCGTGACCCAAGTGAAGGATGCCAGTCACGTTGGGCGGCGGCATGGAAATAACAAACGGCTCATGCGCTTCAGTCAGATTATCAGGATTAAAAAATCCCGACTCTTCCCAGAGTTGATAAATTTTTTCTTCCACCCGATTGGCTTCGTAGGCCTTGGGAAGCTCTAAGCGAGACATAGGCGACAGCTTTAATTTATAACAGTTTAATTTAGAATTGATTGATTAAATTTTACCAAAGAACACCAGCCAAATCAAGGGTTGACAACCGCCCGTTTCTTTTATAAAATAACCAATTAAACTAAGAGTAACATAAGTAAACCATGGCTTTAACTGCGACACAACAAACTCTGGAACTAGTCAAGCAAAGCAAATCAATTTTAATAGCTTTCAAACGCGACTGGACTGGCGACGACCTGGCCAGTGGTTTGGCTTTGGCTGAAGTGCTAAAAAAAATCGGTAAAAAAACAGAGGTCCTTTGCCAAGATTTTAAGCCCGGAGCTAATTTATCATTTTTGTCCACATCTCTAGTGCAAAATAACTTAAAAAACATCCAAAAATTTATCATCAGTATTGACACCTCCCGAACCCAGTTAGGTGAATTTTATTATGACAAAAGCGAAAGCCGCCTGAACATTTATATCACACCGCAAGCCGGGCAATTGGAAGACAAGGATGTCAGCACGGCCGTGTCCAATTACCAATACGATCTGATTTTTATTGTCAGCTCGCCCGATCTGGAATCACTGGGTCGGGTTTACGAACAGCACGCCGACTTTTTTTATACTACACCCAAAATCAACATTGACCATTCCAGTCGTAACGAACATTTCGGCGACATTAATCTAGTCAACATCGCCGCCAGTTCCACGGCCGAAATTGTTTATAGCTTAATCAGGGAATTTGATGAAAAAATGATTGACGAACATATAGCTACGGCGTTGCTAGCGGGTATTATTATGGCCACTAAAAATTTCAAGTTGCCCAATATCACGCCGCGCACTTTGCACTTGGCGAGTTTACTAGTGGCCGGCGGCGCCAGGCGCGAACAAATTATTCAAAATTTGTATCAAAACAAATATCTGTCCACTCTGAAACTATGGGGCCGCGTGCTGACGCGCCTCAATAATGACTTGGGCGACCGTTTGGTCTGGTCGAGCCTGTCGGCGCTGGATTTTCTGGAAACCGCCACCACGCCGGAAGAAATCAACGAGGTGGTTGATGAGCTGATTGTTTCCATGCCTAAAACCGAGGCGATCGTTCTGCTTTATGAGACCAAAAAAGAACGCCAGCAAACGGAAATCAATGTTTTAGTGTTTACCATAAAAAATCGTGACGCTTTACTGCTCACTAAAAAATTCAACCCGTCGGGCACCGGAGAATTGGCAAAATTTTTAATGGCTGACGTGTCTTTGGCTGAAGCCGAACGACTAGTGATATCGGAGATAAAGCAAAAATTCTCGCTTTAGCTTGAAAAAAAACAAAAAATCGGCTATAGTTGGTTATAGTTTAAACCAGCCGGGGGCCAGTAGCTCAGGGGTTAGAGCACTGCTCTTATAAAGCAGGGGTCGGTGGTTCGATTCCACCCTGGCCCACCAGTATTAAACTTTCAGGAATTTTGCCCACGAGTTCAGCCGCGCGAAGCGCGTCAGAGAACGGAAACACTGGCGAGATTGGCCGATGTCCAACAATACAATTATCAAAATTGAGGCGGGTAAAAATCAAAACCCAACACTCGATACATTAAAGAAGATAGCGAAAGCCCTTGGCGTCAGCATTGACGACTTGACGGCTTAAATATGCTATACTTTCATTAACAACTATAACCAACAAAATTATGAACAAATTTTTTGCAAAAATCGTTTCGTTATTATCAGTTTCTGTCTTCATTTTGGTCGGTTTCGCGGGCGTAGCTTCTGCTCAAAACGAGTTATTGTTCGGACAGAACCATTTTTATACTGTTATCTTTCGCGGCAATGGCGAAGCCATTACATACGCAAAAATAGCTATTACTAATCCCGATGAAAAGCCGCTCACGGAGTTTTCTTTTGAAATGCCAAAAGTTTCTCCGTCCGAAATTGTAATGTATCAAATGAAGCTCCCGCAGGAATGTGTCCGCTATAATTACAACGATCCGGCGCGTCCTTGTTTGGAATACCGCGACCCCGATTATGCGCAGAGATATTACTACTATGGGTATAGCAACGGACAAGCGGAATACCAAAAAATTCAATATACAAAGTCGGGAAATCTTTACCGCTTCACTTTGCCAACGCAAGTTGAGCCGTATAAATCAACCGCTATTGTTGTGGCTTATGCCGCGAAAGGTTATGTAAACGAAAGTTTGGGTTTGTACAAATTCAATTTTGAAACACTGAAAGTTCCGTCAAGGATTCAAGAAATCAGAGTTGCCGTTGATGTTGACAGCGACCTTTTACTAAAAGGCAAAAAATCGTCTGTCAATTACAACACGAGTGGATTGGGCGTGAGCGAGCTCGCCGCGTCGCAAAGCGTCTCCAGCCGCGACTTGGATAAAGTTGTAGGAAGTATTGGCTCGTATGGCCCATTAGTTAAGGAAGCTAAAAATCTTGCGCCGAATGAGAGTTTTAATGTCAAAGGCGAATATGCGACAAATTGGTTTAGATTGTATTTGAGTTCAATACTTTTCACAATCTTAATCATTGCTGTAATTTTTACCGGAGTTTATTTCTTGGCAAGATTTTTAAAGCGGCGCGGCGGACAAAGCGAACAATTTGGGAGCGGAACAAATCAGCAAATGTCGTCTCAAGCGCCGCAGAGTTCAATAAGTATATTTAATTTAACCAACGCCTCGGTGAGCTTGCTTTCGGTTGTACTGGTTATCGGCTTAACATATCTGATTAGATTTTTACTAACATCTGATTTGTTCCGCTCCATGAAGGTTGATGAGGTGTTTGTAATTATTGGCTTCATCACAATAATCTTGCTGTATGTGCTTGTCATTTTTGGCCCGGCGATTATTGTGGCAATCAAACATGGTTGGAAATCGCTCGTTTCAATTTTGATTGCGGAGTTCCTGTGGTTCGTGATTTTCCTTGTCATCTATCTTGTACTCTTTCAATCCGGCGTAACTTCTGGTATCTTCAGGCCTGGACCAATGGTTTATTAGCTTGCGGCGCGCTAGTTTTACTGGCACGAAATTCGGCGGCGGCGGAAAGCGAGGGCGGGCAAAAATTCCTTCCCCCCAACCCCCTTCCTTTTTACCCGCCCGAGCGTTCAGTTTGGCGCGCGAAGCGCGCCGTCAGTTCCGTTCAAAAAAGGTTCGGATTTCGTCAAACAAACGTACCAAAATGAGGGCAATTAGCTCAGTTGGTTAGAGCGTCTCGTTGACGTCGAGAAGGTCAGTGGTTCGAATCCACTATTGCCCAAACGCAAAAAATTCCGGGGTTTCCGAAATTTTTTTATTTTCTCTTTTTATTATAATGACCGAATTTGTATTTGAAAATATCGGTCTCAATCTCCCCCATCAGCAATCGATAGAATTCGCACAACAGATATTTGCCGGAGACATTGATGCGGCCATCGGCTTCCAGCCGCCTGACCGAGACAAATAATTTAATTTCTTTAAGAACTCGATAGTCGCCCAATTTTTGCGCCCGCTTGATGTATTCATGGTCTTCGGCTAATTTTAATTTTTCATTGAAGCCGCCGATCTTCTGGTGCAACGATTTTTTTATCAGAATACAGCTGCCGGGAGCGTGCGGATAAATTTTTTCCATGGCCTTAATGTAAGCATTAACCACGCCGTGCAAAATAACGTCAATTACCTTGTCACTTAAAGGAATCAGCGCGCAAGTGGCGGCATCAAGCTGTTTGTTTTCAAAGGCGGCGATAAATTTTTTCAAAAAACCGCTGGGTAAAACAACATCTGAATCTAAAAACAATAAATAATCACCCCGGGCCGCCAAAGCGCCGCTGTTTCTGCCCACTGACGGCATACCGCCGCCGGCCACCCGGCAGCCATATTGCCGGGCGATTTCCGTGGTGCCGTCGGTGGAGCCGGCATCGGCGACAATCACCTCCAAATCAGCAAAATCCTGATTTCTAATAGAAGCCAGCAAAACCGGCAAGAGTTCGGCTTCGTTAAGAGTAGGAATGATGATGCTTAATTTCATAGATAAACTTTGACATTCAGTTATAAATCAGCTAAAATAATCAGCTAAATGTGTTTGCATTATACAAAAAAATCGCTAAAAATAAAAGGGCGTAAAGATATTAAAAATCCAGTAAATATCCTATAATTAAACTAATGAAAGAAACCGGACAAAAACTAAAAGCTTGGCAAAAAGCGGCTGGAAAATCCGCTGATTTTGCTTTTGTCGAAAAATTGACCAGAAAATTTCCCAATGCCAAAATTTATCTGGTGGGCGGCGCGGTGCGCGATATAATTTTAGACCGCGAGACCAAAGATTTTGATTTTGTAATTGGTGGCGTTGAAGCCAAAAATTTGGAAAATTTTTTAGACACTTTGGGCCAGGTCAACTTGGTGGGCAAAAGCTTCGGCGTGTTTAAATTTGTGCCTGCTAAAGCCACCAACATTGAGCCAATTGACATCGCCCTGCCGCGCACCGAACACGCGGGCATGAGCGGTGGCTACAAAGACTTTAATGTGCAAAGCGACAAAGATTTGCCCATCGCCGAAGACCTGGGCCGGCGCGATTTTACCATCAATGCCCTGGCTTGGGATTTAACAGAACAACAACTCCTAGACAAATTCGGCGGGCTTAATGACTTAAAAGATAAAACCATCAAAGCCATCGGCCAACCGGAACAAAGATTCCAAGAGGATTACACCAGAATGCTGCGCGCCATCAGATTAGCCTGCCAGCTTAATTTTCTAATTGAAGCGCACACCCTAAAAACCATCCACGATAAAGCCGAAAAAATTTTCACCATCGCCAAAGAAAGAATCAATGAAGAGCTGACTAAAATAATCATGTCGGCCAAAGCCGAAGACGGCTTCCGCCTGTTGCAACAAATCGGACTGTTAAAAATCTTGATTCCCGAACTGGAATCAGCGGTCAATATCAGCCAGAATAAGCACCACATCTACGATATTTTTGAACATAGTGTGCGGGCGCTGGGGGCCGGCGCGGAAAAAGGTTTTTCCTTGGCGGTGCGGCTGGCCGCCCTGCTGCATGATATTGGCAAGCCGCAAACCAAAGAAGGCGACGGGCCAGATTCTACTTTTTACAATCACGACTTGGTAGGCGCCAACATCGCCAAAACAATCTTAAAACGTTTGGATTTTTCTAATGAAATAATACAAAAAACGACGCATCTGGTGCGCTATCATATGTTTTATTATGCTCTGGATACGGTTTCTGATGCTGGGGTGCGACGATTGCTTTCGCGTCTAGGCAAAGAAAATATCCAGGACTTTATTGATGTGCGCATCTGCGACCGTCTGGGCATGGGTCGACCCAAAGCCAAACCCTGGAAACTAATTGAACTGGAACGCCGCTTTAGAGAAGTCCAGCTCGACCCCATCACGCCCAAAATGCTAAAAATTAACGGCGACGAGCTGATGGCTGCTTCAAAAATAAAGCCCGGGCCGCGGGTGGGGCTGATTTTAAACGCCCTACTGGGCGAAGTGCTGGAAGACCCGCAAAAAAATGAAAAAAAATATTTAGAGAAAAAAATGTTGGAGTTGAATAAGCTAAGGGACGAGGAACTAAAAAAACTGAATCCGGATGTAAAATTTTATGAAGAAGAAAGGAAACGGTTGCTGCATAAGAATATATGAAAAATAGAAATTTCAAAATAAAAATACAGTTGATAAATCCTCCCATTACTGTCATTTCTGGAATGGACCTGAAAGATATTGGCTGCTTTCCTCCCTTGGGGCTGTTTTCTATCTTTTCCTTTCTTAAAAAAAATAATTTCCAAGTGGAATTTATTGATTTTAATGTCGGGTCAATCCCTAAAAATAAAATTAATGGGGATATTGTGGGAATCGGCGCTGATTGGCGAACTTATAAAAATGCCTTAAAGATTGCCGAGCAAGCCAAATCCCAAGGAAGCTTTGTTGTTTTGGGTGGGTCGCTGGTTTCTTCTTTAGGGAGAACGATTATTAATCGTCGAGGAAAAATCATTGATGCGGTGATAATAGGCGATGGAGAAATTCCTTTATTAAAAATAGCACGGGGAGATAATTTAGAAAAAATTCCAAATTTAATCTTTAAGAAACAAGGCAAGATTATTGAAACAAAAAAATACGAGCCCGATCTGAATCAATACGGCCCCATAGATTATTCTCTTATAAATTTAAGTCCTTATTTTAAAAATTTTAAGAAGTCCTTTCCTGAAAACAAAAATTTAGTTGTGGCTAATGTTTATTCCCATAAGGGCTGTGCTTGGCGCAACGCCAATCATAAAGAATGCGTATTTTGTTCAATTTTTGATAAAACCCTAAGATATAAAAATGTAAAAACATATTGGCGTGAAATTGAACAACTTCAAGAACTATATAAAATCAACACCGTCTACGACGTTTCCGATAGCTTTTTGGATAATTTGAATTGGTTACAAGAACTAATAAAAATAAAAACGCCAAATTCTCCCGCTTTCTATATTTATTCTCGCACCAATCAAATCAATCAAACTTCCATCAACCTGCTGACGAAACTTGGCATAAAAAATATCTACCTTGGCATAGAATCCGGTTCGCAAAAAATCCTGAACAAAATTAATAAAGGAACGACCACCAAAAATAATCTATCGGCCGTAAAACTATTGGCCGAAAATAATATCGAGGTCGACCTTAGTTTTATCTTTGGCAATCCGGAAGAGGATAAAAAGTCAATCCAGGAAACTTTTAATCATTTTTTTGAACTTTCCGCTTTTGGCAATGTCAATGCCGTGGAGGCGGCTTTTTTTAGACCGCTTCCGGGATCAAAATCGTTTGCCCTGCTTAATAATAAATTAAGGGGAAAGTATGATCGTGTTGATAATCTGCCATTCTTTAAAATGCGACGGGAATGGGTGGAAAATTTCTGTAATATTTCATGGCATGACTTAAAAGAAAAAATAAAAGAATTCAAAGAGATAATTCCTCAATCTCTTTAATCTTAAAATTCTTATGCAAAAACATACCATAAACACTAATCGGGAGAAAAGAAGCCAACGCCTGGATAAATTTTTAGTTGAGAAGTTAACAGAATTATCCCGCTCGCAAATCCAAAAAGCCATTAAAGATGGCTCGATTTTAGTTAATGGCAAAAAGGCAACGGTACATTATTTCCTAAAAACAAATGATGAGATAAAAATTTTAAGTCCCAAATCTCAAATCCCAAACAAACCCCAAATCCAAAATCTAAAAAACAATAAGGGTCTGCCAGCTACTGATTGCCAATTACAAATTACTAGCGAACCTAAAATTATTGAAGACGGCGATGACTTTTTAATCATTGAAAAACCGACCGGCTTACTGGTTCACCCGACTGAAAAAAATGAAAATAATACTCTGGTAGATTGGCTGCTGGAAAAATATCCCGAACTTAAAAAAATCGGCGAAGACCCGAGCCGACCAGCTATCGTTCATCGGCTGGATAAGGATGTCTCCGGACTAATACTGATTCCCAAAACCCAGGAGGCCTTTGATTATTTTAAAAAACAATTCCAACGGCATTTGATTGTTAAAAAATATTTGGCGCTGGCGGAAGGGCCAATCGCCAAAGATGAGGCAGAAATAAACTTCCCCATTAGCCGTTCCAAAAATAAGCCCGGACTGTTTGCCGCCCAGCCGGCCAGCCAAAAAACCAACAAAGAAAAAAAAGCACTAACTAGACTTAAAGTGCTAAAACGGTTTAAAAATTATACTCTACTGGAAGTGGAAATTTTAACCGGCCGCACGCACCAAATCCGCGTCCACCTCCTGGCTTATGGTCACCCCATAGCCGGCGACGCCCTGTATAACCCGCAAAAAGGCAACAAAAATAAACTGGCCAGGATATTTTTGCATGCCACGGAATTGGCTTTTACCGGTCTGGATGGAGTAAATCATAAATTTGTGAGTCCGCTGCCAGAAACGTTGGCCGACTATCTAAAAAATCTAAAGTAAAAGCCCTGATATTTAATATTGAACATTTATTTTTGCTTGATTAAAAACAAAAAATCTGCTAAGATAGTCATATAGATTAATAAATTACAACCATGGGTTTACCTAGCCAAAAACGCACCAAGTCCTCCAAAAAAAGACGGGCCTCTCATTTTGCCTTAAAACCAACCAAGCTGGCCAGCTGTCCCAAATGCGGCCAACCAGTCCGACCCCACTACGCCTGCAATTTTTGCGGAACCTATAAAGGCAAACAAATCGTCACTATTAAGCAAAAAAAGAAAACCGTCAAGCAAAAGGCCCAGGCCAGGCGCGAAAAAGCCAAAGAAAAAGAAGCCAAAAAATAATCCTCAACAATTAAATTTTAATTGTTAAATTGATCTTTTATGTCTAACCGACACTTAGCCAGAACCATTGCGGTGCAGGCCCTGTACCAGTGGGATTTTAACGGACGAAAAGACGAGTTGGAAGTGGTGGTCGCCCAAGACCGGGAAATTTTCGCCCCGGAATTTGACGATGACGGCTTTATCCAGCATCTAATCAAGGGTGTGCGAGACCATCAAGAAACAATTGATAAGTTAATCACTAAATTCGCTCCAGAATGGCCGCTGGAACAAATCACCATTGTTGACCGCAATATCTTGCGCCTGGGCACTTATGAACTAAAATTTGACGAAACCATTCCGGCCAAGGTGGCCATCAACGAGGCGATTGAATTGGCCAAAACATTCGGCGGCGAATCGTCGGGAAAATTTGTCAACGGCGTGCTGGGCGCAGTATATAAAGAAATGGGGGAAAAAGAAATAGACAAAAAACCGCCAACCAAGCCGGCGGCCGAAAAATAATTTGGCAGAACAATGATTGACTCCACAAAGATAGAAAAAAAACTGGGCCTCAAATTTAAAAATCAAACCCTGTTGCTTCAGGCCCTGGTTCATCGCTCCTATCTCAATGAGCACCGAGAATTTAAATTAGACCACAATGAACGTCTGGAATTTTTGGGCGATGCGGTTTTGGAGCTGGTCGTCACCGAATACTTATACAACAATTTTCCCAACCCCGAGGGCGAACTGACTAATTGGCGGGCCAGTCTGGTCAACCGCTCCAGCTTGGCCGAGACGGCCCAGCAGCTGGATATCGAGTCGTTTTTACTGATGAGCCGCGGCGAAAAAAAAGACACCAATCCCAAATCGCGACAATATATTCTGGCCAACGCGCTGGAAGCGATCATCGGAGCGATTTATCTGGACCAAGGCATTTTGCCAGCCAAAAAATTCATTAAAAAGTTAATCATCAATAAACTGGAAAACATTTTGAGCAATAAACTTTATATTGACGCTAAAAGCGCTTTTCAGGAAAAGTCCCAAGAAAAACTGGGGGTAACTCCGGCTTACCGAGTATTGGAATCGTCCGGCCCAGACCACGCCAAAACCTTCAGAGTAGGAGTTTATCTGGACAAAAAATTAATCGCCGAAGGCCTGGGCTCCAGCAAACAAGAAGCGCAAACCGAGGCGGCCAAAAACGCTTTAGATAAAAAAAATTGGAATTTTTAAACTTATGGAATTAGAAAATCTTTTTCAAAAAACCGCTGCGGCCAACGCTTCCGATTTCCATTTGATCAGCGGCCTGCCGGCTTTCATCCGCATTGACGGCGAATTAAAACAGCTGGACAAAACGATTTTTGACGGCCAGGCCATCGAGGCGATGGTCAAAAAAATTATTGATGAGAACCAATTCAAAAAATTCACCATTGAGAAAGAATTGGATTTTGCCTATGAAACCAATGACGGTTTCCGCTTCCGCGTCAACCTGCATTTTGAAAAAGACAATATCGGCCTGTCAGCCCGCACCATTCCCAAAGAAATTCCTACCATGCAAGACCTGTCTATGCCGGAAATTATTTACGATTTGTGCAATTTGGACCGTGGCCTAATTCTTTTAACCGGGCCAACCGGCTGCGGCAAGTCCACTTCTTTGGCCTCGATGATTGAATATATTAATCAAAGCCGCAACCTCAACATTATCACCTTGGAAGATCCAATAGAATTTGTCTTTAAGTCCAAAAAAAGCATTATCCGCCAAAGACAATTGGGCAGCGACATGCTGTCTTTCCAAAACGGCCTCACCCATGTCCTGCGTCAAGACCCGAATGTGATTATGGTGGGCGAAATGAGAAACTTGGAAACCATCGCCGCCACCATCACTTTGGCCGAGACCGGACACCTGGTGTTTGCCACACTACATACTTACAGCGCCTCGCAGACCATTGACCGCATTATAGACATTTTCCCGCCGCACCAACAAAACCAAATCCGCATGCAAATTTCCATCACGCTGCAGGGGGTGATTTCCCAAAGATTAATACCTAAAAAAAATCATGGTCGCATCGCCGCCCGAGAAATACTCATCAACACGCCGGCGGTGGCCAATCTGGTCAGAGAAAACAAAATCGCCCAGATAAAAACCGTCATCCAAACCAGCAGTCGCGAAGGCATGATAACTATGGATAATTCGCTTCTCGCCCTATATAAAGGTGGCGCGATTTCCAAAGAAACGCTGGATGCCAATCTGTCGATTGTAGATAAAAAATAAAATTACCACTAAATAAATCAAAACCCTAGCTCCAACGCTAGGGTTTTGATTTATTTTGCGCCCAGAGGGATTTCTCGTTGTCCTGGGTTGGCAAAAATATGCCACCGGCATATTTTTGATCATTCGGCTGCGCCCTATCGGGCTGGCCTTATTTCCAACCCGTTCGAATCCCTCTGAAAATAGTTAAATCCCCACTCCCAGAGTGGGGATTTAACTATTTTTGCGCCCAGAGGGATTCGAACCCCCGACCGTTTGCTTAAGAGGCAACTGCTCTACCTGGCTGAGCTATGAGCGCTTAAGTTTTAAGTATTTTGCTGTATTTTAAAGATAGCTCAAACGCCTTTTCAAGCCGCCTGCGGCGGCACAATTCTGGCCAAAAATTAAATTCGAATTTTGGTCTTTGACAATTTTCAGTTTTTCTTTAATTCTTATTTAGTAAATTTAAAACCAGACATGATTTTGCTTTGAAATTCACTTTGAGTCATATTGTCATAGTTCGTCAAGGCAGCTATCTTATAAACTATATTATTGTGACCAATATAAACCCAATATAATTCTCCGTCATATCCACCGGCCTTGCTAGAAAATTTAACGCCTATTTTTGTAAGGTCATTATCTATAGTAACCCATTTAAGTTCACTGGCAGATAACAAACCGCCAAATTCATTAATTAATTTTTCTTGAACAAAACTTTGAAGATCGGTATTAGCTGTCAATTGATATGTGGTGATATTTACATAGGGCATAACAGCCGATCCAATTGTTATTTGACTCAAGTTGTCATCATTAACAATAAGATTTGATGGATATTCTACACTATATCCTTTTGAAGAATTAGAATAAGTTGCCCAGTTATTAGAAACATTAGTTGGTTGAGTGTTGTTATCAACTTGGCCGCTTAATTGTTCAGCTTTTTTGCCAAGAGTAAAGTAGGCCACCGCCGCAACTAAAATAATAATGACGGTTCCAAAAATAATGTTTAATACTTTTTGATTCATATGGTTTTTATATTAAGTTAATAATTATGTTAATAAATGAATTTAAAAATTTTCTTTTTACAAAATACGGTTTGACCCTGATATTTTTTTGGCTCTTGGGCTTCCAAAAAATCAGGAAGTCCGGTTTGGTGCACCCGGCAGGGATCGAACCCACAACCTCTTGGTCCGAAGCCAAGCGCTCTATCCATTGAGCTACGGGTGCCTAACCATAATTAGCAATATAAATTTATCATAAAAAATAAACAAAATCAACCCCGCTGACAACGAGATTGACTTTACTTTTTCATCTTTGATTTAAACAGCCGGCTCATCAGAAGCCGCGGCCGGAGTGGTTTCCTCTTTGGCCGTTTCAATCGGCTTGGCTTTACCTTTTAAAACGTCCTTGAGATTCTTGCCAGCTTTAAATTTAGCCACCACGACCGAAGGAATTTCTATTTTCTCCTGGGGGTTTCTAGGGTTAATGCCTTCACGCCCCTTGCGCCGCCGCGCCGAAAAAGTGCCAAAGCCGGCCAAAGTAATTTCACCGGCATTCTTTAAGGTCTCAATAGTAATGTCGGTAAAGGCCTCTAAAACCGCCTCGGCTTGACTTTTAGCCAGACCGACTCGCTCGGCGATTTTCTCCGCTAATTCAACTTTGTTCATTGGTCACCCCCTTTCTGTGATTTATTATTTAACTTCGATAATTTTATTAAGGCGCTTGATTTTTTTGGCTTGCGAACTTTTTTCGTCTATTTCTAAATAAACGGCATCGAATTCGCAGGGACCGCTATCCGGCAAATCGTGCTTGCCGGAACTTTTCCCGTGGCCCAAAAACATCTGCCAGATTGTGCGCTTATCGGCGCCAATCACCGAATCGGCCAAACCAATCATGCCCGCGTCAGTGATAAAAGCCGTGCCGGGAGCGATAATTCTTTCGTCGGCCGTGGGCACATGAGTATGAGTCCCGATAACCGCCGCCACTTGGCCGGCAAAGTACTGGCCAAAAGCCACCTTTTCCGAAGTGGCCTCGCCATGAAAATCAACAATGGCAACAGCTTTAGGATGACGAGCTAAAATTTTTTCCATGACTCTGAAAGGACAATCAAGTTTTTCCGGAATAAATACCCGACCCAGTAAGTTTACCACTATTATCTTATTTTGGCCAATTTTTAACAACTTAAATCCCCGGCCAGATTTTTTTTCCAGATAATTGGCCGGCCTGATAACCAGGGCATTTCTTTCGTCTAAAATCTCGTCGCTATTGGCCTTTTTCCAAGCATGATTGCCAGAAGTAAAAAAATCAACTCCGGCCGCTGACATTTCCGCCAAGGTGGACCGGGTAAAACCAACGCCATGAGCCAGATTTTCGGCGTTGGCAATAACCAAATCCGGATGGTATTGTCTTTTAAGTTTGGGCAAATATTGTTGGACCGCTCGACGGCCGACCTTGCCCACAATATCAGCCAAAAAAATGATTTTTATCATCGGCAAAAATAATTCTTAAATTTAACGCGCGTATTCGGTCACCCGTTTTTCCCTGATTACATTGACTTTGATTTCACCCGGATACTTTAATTCGTTTTCTATTTTTTCAGCAATCTCTCTGGCCATTTTAGCGGCGGCCAGGTCGTCAATTTCTTCAGGAGCCACAAAGACCCTGACTTCGCGACCGGCCTGAATGGCATAGGATTTTTCCACGCCCGTGAAAGATTTGGCGATATTTTCCAATTCTTCCAAGCGTTGTAAATAATTTTCGTAGCTGTCTTTTCGAGCGCCGGGGCGGGCGCCAGAAATGGCGTCGGCCACCTTGACAATCACGCCTTCCAAGGTGGAGGGCTTGTCCAAGTGATGTTCAAAAACCGGCTTAATGATTTCCTCGCTGAGGCCGAATTTTTTGCAGATATCGCGACCGATTTCCGGATGCGTGCCCTGCACCTCGTGATCCACGGCTTTGCCAATATCATGCAGCAAACCGGCTTTTTTGGCCACCGAGACATCAGCGCCCAACTCTTCCGCCAACAGCGCCGACAGATTGGCCACTTCCACGGAATGATTTAAAATGTTTTGGCCGTAACTAGTGCGATACTTGAGTCGGCCGATAATCTGCACCAGCTTGGGATCCAAACCGGCCACGCCGACTTCATACACCGCGGCCTCACCGGCTTTTTTGATATCCGTAGCCACTTCTTTCTTGGCTTCATTGATGGTCTCTTCGATTCTGGCGGGATGAATGCGGCCGTCAAAAATTAATTTTTCCAAAGCAATTTTGGCCACTTGCCGCCTAATCGGACTAAAAGAAGACAAGGTGATGGCCTGCGGCGTATCATCAATAATTATTTCCACACCGGTCAGCTGCTCAATGGTCCTGATGTTTCTGCCCTCGCGGCCGATGATTCTGCCCTTCATTTCATCGGTGGGCAAGTCCACAACCGAAGAAGTATTTTCCTGGGCGTGCGAGGAAGCGCAACGTTCAATCACCGCCGAGAGCACTGCTTTGGCTTTCTTTTCCAATTCTTCAGAGGCCTCTTGTTCTAGTTTACCAATGCGATGCAGTAAATTGTCGGCAATGGCTTTTTCGGCGTTATCTAAAAGGATTTTTTCGGCTTCGGCCTTGGTCAAACCGGCAATTTTCTCCAGCTTGGCAAACTGCTCTTCCTTGATGCGATTGATTTCTTCTTTGACCTGATTGACACGCTCGGCCTTGTCGACCAGTTCCTGTTTTTTGTTTTCCAAGTCCATCAACTTCTGATCAAACAGAGCTTCCCGCTTTTCCAAACGGCGTTTGGCCAACTCGGTTTCCTGACGCAACTGCTTGGCGTCCACCTTGGCGTCGTCCAAAACCTTAATCGCCAGGTCTTGGGCTTCCAGTAAAATCTCCTTCTCTTTGCTTTTGGCGTCGGCCAACATTCTCTTGATTTTGCCTTCCACCGAATCCTGCAAATTTTTGGCCCACTGTTTTCTGGCGATATAGCCCACAGCAAACCCCAAAACCAAAAAGACCAGGCCCAGCAAAGAATAAACTAATAAATTTTCCATAAATTTCTCCTACAATCAAAGAGAAATTTAGTGCGCAAAAAATCTTAATTGCTAACAATTAAGAGACGAGATGGGAGTTGAAGTTTGATATTGGTATATCAAAAAGTGTAAATTAGTCAAACCGTCTTTCATAAATAATCAAGATAAAAAGTGACTCTCCATCAGCCAAAAACAACTAAATTTCTGCTTTGTGATTTTAATAATTACTTAGTACTGTCATTTTAACATAAACTAAAAATTAAGTCAAATAGGCCAAATTTCACAAAAAATCAGGCGGCCGTGCGGCCGCCTGACGGATAAAAATTATTTAAGAATCTTGTCAATTAAACCATAAGCCAAGGCCTCTTCCGGCGACATAAATTTATCGCGGTCGGTGTCTTTCTCAATTTGCGACAAACTTTTACCAGTGTGTTTGACTAAAATTTTATCCAGCTTTTCTTTGATTTTCAAGATATGCTCGGCGCGAATCTTGATGTCTACGGCTTGACCTTCAGCGCCGCCCATGACCTGATGAATCATAATCTCGGCGTTAGGCAGGGCCAGGCGCTTGCCTGTGGCGCCGCCGGCCAAAATAATGGCTGACATGCTGCCCGCCAAGCCCACGGCAATGGTAGAAACGTCGGGCTTAATATGTTGCATGGTGTCATAAATGGCCAGACCGGCTGAAACCGCGCCACCGGGCGAATTGACATACAGTTTGATGTCTTGGCTGGGGTCTTCACTGGCCAAAAACAACAACTGGGCAATAACCGTATTGGCTACGGCATCATCAATGGAAGAACCCAAAAAGATTATCCTGTCTTTCAAAAGACGGGAATAAATATCATAGGCGCGTTCACCATAACTGGTCTTTTCCAAAACAGTGGGAATAAGATACATATGTTTGCCAAATTAAGATTAAAAACTGAAAGCGCTGGAAACTATTATCATTCTAGAGCAACCGGCTAAGTTTTTCAACCAGCTCCTTGATTTCGTGGTCCGAGGATATAACCTGGGCAATAGTGAAACCGGCAGCCTTTTGGTGGCCGCCGCCGCCGAAAGCCGCGGCTAAGCGGGAAACATCAACGTCGGCTTTATGAGTGCGCAAACTGACTTTGGTCTGATTGCTCTCTAAACGTAAAAAGGCCGCGGCTGAAACATCGGTAATTAAGTTTAAAAAATTGACAATGCCGTCAGCTTCTTCCTCGCGAACCTGAAACCGGTCAAATTCGGCCGCCCGCACATAAGTGTAAGCTAAGTTGGCGGATTGATTTAATTCCAGACGAGCCAAAATCAAACCCCACAAACGTAAGCCAGCCAACGAACGGCGGCGGGTGATTTGATTGTTGATGCGGTCAATCCTGGCGCCGTGTCTAATTAAGTCGGCGGCGATGCCAATTGAAAGAGTGTTGGTGGCTGAATTGCTAAAGCCGCCGGTATCGCTCCAGATGCCGCTTAACAGGCAGGTGGCGACAGCGCGATCAATCATCCATTGATTGCGGCTAAAAAGCTGATAAATCAACTCGCAAGTGGAGCCGGCTTGAAAATCAACCAAATTAAGATGGGCAAAAAATTTATTAGTGTGATGGTGGTCGATATTGATTAAAAAAGAGTTGCTCAACCAGGCGGGCTCGACCGCGGCATGGCCAAAATCGCCGCTATCAACAAACACCGCGGTCGCCCAACGTTGGCTAAAAATATCTGCCTGATTAGACAATGCCTCGCTCTCGGGCAAAAAGTCAAAATAAGAAGGCGCCGGGCTGGCCAAAAAAACACCGACTTGTTTGCCCTGACGGCGCCAATAAATCAGCAAACTCAAAAGCGACCCCAGAGCGTCGCCGTCGGGGTTTTGGTGGCTAATCAATAAAATGCTGGGCGACTGGCTTAATCGCTGATGAATTTTTTGAGCAACAAGCTGATCCATAAGAATGGGTTATCTTAGCCCAAACCAGCGACCGTGTCAAACTAAAACTGCCCCAACAGGGGGGCAGCAGTTGAAGCAGACGAAAAAACTAAGTTAAGTTATCTAATAATTTGTCGATTTGCGCGGCTTTTTTTTCAGTCTCGTCAATAATAAAAATTAGCTTGGGAATTTTTCTTAAAATTATCCTTTTATTCAGCAGTTTTTTGATGTTGTAAAGTTCTTTCTGGAGATTTTTTTTGACCTGACGTTCTTGCGCTTCGGGTAAAACGCTGATAAATATTTTAGCGCAGCTAAGATCAACCGCGGTCAGCGCTTTGGTAACGGTCACCAGCGTGCCCGGGGAAAATTCTATTTCCGAACTAATAATCTGCGCCACCTGCTGACGCAATAATTCATCAACCTTAGGCATTCTGTCGGCCATAAACTTATTTTATTTCCTGATAAAATTCCAAAATGTCGCCTTCTTCTATCAGGCCTTTGCCTTCAAAACTGATGCCGCATTCTTGGCCGGAACTAACTTTTTCGGCCAGCTGGCGAGAGCACTCCAGGCGCGCCACCTTGCCGGAAGTTATCGCCTCGCCGCCGCGAGTGACAATCACAGTCTCACTTAAAGTGATGCCGCCGTCCGTCACTCGGCCACCGATGATCATACTGCCACTCTCGCGCCGAAAAATCTTCAGCACCTCCAATTTGCCGATCAATTTGCGCACGACTTCTTTCTCTTTAAGGCCGTCCAGTTCTTTTTTTACATCCTCAATCAGATGATAGATAACTTCGTAGAATCTAATTTCAACCTTTTTGTCGCGGGCCAATTCCACAACATTAACCGCCGGCTTGACATGAAAACCAAAAATTTTCGCGCCGGCGGCCTCGGCTTTGGCCACGTCGGCTTCAGTAATAATACCCAAACCCTTGCCAATAATTTTAACTTTTATCTCATTGGTTTCCAGCTTAGCCAAGCTTTCAATAATGGCCTCGACCGAACCCAAAACATCGGCTTTAATAATTAAATTTATGAATTTAATTTTACTGACGTCGCCAATGGTCTGGGTTTGGGTGGAAAAATCTTTTTCCTGTCGCAATTTATGCTGGCGAATATCTTTATTTAAATTTTTGGAATCAACGGCCACCGCCAAAACACTGCCCACTTCCGGAGCAATTTTTAGCCCTAAAATTTTAACCGGCACGCTAGGGGCCGCCGCTGGCACACTCTCGCCGCGGTAATCTTTGAGGCCGCGCACTTTGCCGTAAAAAACATTGTCCCGGCTTAAAACATCGCCCACCCTCAAGGTGCCGGCTTGAATAAGCAAGGTGGCCACCGGGCCTTCGCCTTTGTCCACATGAGATTCAATAATGGTGCCAATAGCCGGCCGCTGCGGGTCGGCAGTGATGTTGTCTTTTTCCAAATCAGCCACCAAAAGAATGGTTTCCAAGAGATCATCAATGCCGGTGCCGACCTTGGCCGAAACCGGCACACAGACCACTTGGCCGCCCCAATCTTCCGGCAATAAATTGCGGGCCGACAAGTCCTGTTTTACTTTTTCTAAATTGGCCTCTGGCTTGTCAATTTTGTTAATGGCCACCACAAAAGGCAGCTTGGCGTCTTGAATGATTTTAATAGCTTCCTCGGTCTGCGATCGCACGCCATCGTCGGCGGCAATAACCAAGATAGCGATGTCGGCCACCCGCGCCCCGCGGCTGCGCATAGCAGTAAAGGCCTCATGCCCGGGAGTGTCAATAAAAGTAATCAAACGATTATTTTTATGAACCTGATAAGCGCCGATATGTTGGGTAATGCCGCCGCTCTCACCGGCAACCACATCGGTTTTTCTGATGGCATCAAGAATTTTGGTTTTGCCATGGTCCACGTGGCCCATGACCACCACTACCGGCGGTCGCGCCACAGAATTGGCGCTTTTTTCTTTTAAGATGTTGGCCAGCTGGTCCTGCTCCAAAGAAACATTGCCCTGGCTAGACTGATTATTGCTGGTTATAATTTTAAAACCCAACTCTTCGCCGACGATGGCGGCAGTATCAAAATCAATCCGTTCGTTTAAGGATGTCAGCACGCCGTTTTTTAGCAACTCCGCTAGCACTTTATTGACCGGCAATCCCAAAAGGTCGGCAAATTCACGCACTGTGACGACCGCCGGCAAAGCGATTTCTTTGACAGCAATCGCCTCGGTCGCCATTTCTTGGCCGGCGATACCGCGAATTTCATTGATTAATTTTTTTTCCCGTTCTTGGCGCAGATGCGACTTCCAAACTTCAATAATGCGATAGGCAATCTTATCATCAACTTTAATTGCCTTTTTGCCAATATCAAAACCCAGGGACGGCAATTTGTCCAAGAGTTCGTTGGTATTTATTTTGAGTTGTCTGGCTAATTCGCTGACATTCATAAAAAATAATTTACTCCATTAAATTTACCAGAAAAATCAAAAAAAATCAAGGCGTTGTCATTTAGAGATCTTTCTGTTATATTAAGAAAGTAAAAACAAAAAAACGGCCTGATAGCCAAGCGGTAAGGCAACGGTCTGCAAAACCGTTATCGCGGGTTCGATTCCCGCTCAGGCCTAAAAACAAAAATCTCTCCCAGCCGATAAGCGGGAGAGATTTTTGTTTTTACGACTTTAATAAATTTCTACTTCCGCATATTTAACACCAAACTTAATGGCCTCTTCACGACTAGGCATCCAGATATCGATGCGCTTATTAAAGCGCCGGTTCATGCGGTCTTCCACACTAAACACTTTGTCGCCAAAAAGTTCCGGAATTTTAATCTTGGTGCCGAAGCCGGCAAAGTTGGCGGCCACAATGCCATCTTTTACCCGGCTGCCATTGGCCGTGATAAATGGCGTGTCATCACACTGGTCAACGGTGGAAGAATAAGCAGTGATAACCACCTTCATTTTGCGGGTAGAAACACGCTCTCCGGCCTCAATTAAACGGGGGGCGTCTTTATCTTCCAAGGAAAACAGCACTGGCTGAAGGGAATTAGTAAAAGCTAAAATACTGTTATTTACGTCTAAATTTGAGTTATTTAAGCCATAAGCATGGGAATACTGGGGAAAAGTTAACTGAAAAACTAGTATTAAAATGGCTAAAATTAGTATGTTTTTGTTTAAATTTAACATATTTTTCAATTAAAAAAACCTCTTATGTAGAGGTCCTTTTGATTAACACTATATCTTAGCAAATTTTTATAATCTTGTCAAGGTCTAAAAGAAAAAAAACGAATAGGAACTTTTATCTCTTCGTCCAGCTCCGGCAGACCGGAAGGATTGTCATTTTTAAAAATTATAAAGCCCTTGGTGGCAGTGGGAGCAGAAAAATTAAGAGTAACACTAAAAGGCACTGGTTCGGGAGTCATCCAATCGGATTCTGCCATGGCTGGACTGGCGACAATAAGATGGCCGGCATCAGTAATAAGTTTGACTGGAAATGAACCCTCAAAAAACCAACCGCCTCTGGCCCAGCCGGTTATCTCCAGCGGCGACCCAATTAGTTGATTGGCCGTCAAATCGTAAATTTTTATTTTGTCGTTGCCAATCGGCTCTTGAGAGATAGTTTGCGGGCGATGCAATAAATCCCAAATCTGCTGTCGAAAAGCCCAAGAACCAACTACAACCACCATTGCCAACGCCAAAACAAAAACTAAAAGTTTTTTAAATTCTTTCATAAACTAAAACAGCAGTTTTAAAAAATTCAACAGCAATAAAGATAAAACAGCAAAAAAATTGAACAAGCCAACACGGGAGATTACCTGACCAAAATCCGAATCCATGTTGCGGCCAATAAAAAACAAAGCCGCGGCTAAAAAGACGAAGACAAATAAGCAAATAAAAATAATAACAGTAAAATAAAACATTTAATTTGAGCTAAAGCGGGTAACGGGAATCGAACCCGTATTTCCACCTTGGAAGGGTGGCATAATAGCCATTATACTATACCCGCAAAAAAGTGCTTATCGGAGTGCGGGGAATTGAACCCCGGCTACACCCACCCCATGGGCGCGTACTACCGTTATACTACACTCCGCTAGATAAAAAATAACCTCGCCTACCTCGCTTCGCTTTCGCTCAGCTCGTCCTGGGTTAGCGCAAATCTGCCGCTGGCAGATTCGCGG
>Ga0233422_10000373_pt1 | contig 22933 bp, 21 predicted proteins | sample Watercolumn_Mata_2_FD_182724 | JGI IMG/M metagenome (GOLD analysis project Ga0233422, IMG submission 182724) | Freshwater microbial communities from Lake Matano, South Sulawesi, Indonesia - Watercolumn_Matano_2014_110_MG | ecosystem: Environmental > Aquatic > Freshwater > Lake | place...
AATCCGGGCTTTGAGTTTATAGTTATTATCCAGTTGATAATTGGAGGAATAATAATTGTTTTTATGGATGAAGTTAATAGCAAGTGGGGATTTGGTTCTGGAGTCAGCTTGTTCATTGTTGCTGGAGTTGCCTGGAGGTTATTTACAGGATTATTCCAGTTTGTAACAACAACAGGACATATTTGTTTTTTAGGCGCTGGCGATCCTTGCCCTGGAAAAGTCTGGGTTATGCTTACATCTCTGATAAATAGCAATGCTGGAGATGCGCTAACAGCTCTTGCAGCAATTTTGATAACAGCGGCGATATTTTTAGTTGTAGTCTGGGCTCAGAGTTTAAAAGTAGAAGTTCCACTAAGCTTTGATAGATTAAGAGGATATAATATTAAGTGGCCACTTTCATTCTTCTATGCAAGTGTTATCCCTGTTATTTTAACAGCTGCACTAGTTGCAAATCTTCAGCTTTTTGCTGGCTTGAATGATGGTGTTGTAACAAAATGTTTAGATAGTGTCTCTCAAAATTCTACAATAATAGAGCAGCTAAACAGCCAGAATATAACTTTGACAAGAAATATAGCTGTGGACTATTGCAGCACAGGAGCAAAAATAGCCAATAAGTTTAGCTGGCTTGGAACATTCTCCCAGGGACAACCGCAATCAGGACTCTCATACTGGATTTCTCCGATAAATATGCTAAATCTAATTGTGGCGAGAAGCGCCACCTGGCATAATATTGTGCAAGCTTTGATTCATATCTTATTTTATGTTGTCTTTTCTGTTATTTTTGCAGTGTTTTGGGTAAAGACATCTGGCATGGATGCTTCATCTCAAGCACGAAATCTTCTTTCATCAGGATTGCAAATTCCAGGATTCAGAAAAGATGAGAGAATTCTAGAAACTATTCTCGCAAGATATATTATGCCGCTGACTGTGATGGGGGGCGTGGCAATAGGAATACTTGCTTCTGGAGCTGACTTACTCGGAGCAATTATCGCTGGAAACTCTATATTACTGGCAGTAGTTATTCTATATCAGCTGTATCAGAATATTAGCCAGCAACATGCAGTTGATATGCATCCTGCTATGAGAAAGATGATGGGTTAGAAGACTTTAAAAGCTCATTTTATTTAGTATAATAAAGAAAAGGGGAAAGAGAATATGCACAAAGGATTTTTAATTATGATGGGTGTAATGCTGATTTCTATGATTGTAGCTGGAGCTTGGAACTCTGTTCCAGTTATTAAAGATAGTGTTCATGCAGTGTTAAATCCCTCGTTAGGAAGATTAATGGATTTTAATGTCAGTTTAGGAATGATTATTGTTACAGCTATAATAACTTTAGGGATAACTCTTGTTCAGAAGTATACGACAGATCAGGAGACTCTTAAAGCCTTGAAAGACGAACAGAAGATTATGCAGCAGGAGATGAAAAAGTATAAGGAGCATCCAAGTAAATTAATGGAGATGCAGAAGAAGCAGTTAGAAGCAATTCCAAAGACATTTGAATTGACATTAAGGCCTTTGATTTTTACTGCTGTTCCAATTATATTGTTCTTTAGATGGTTTAATGACTATTTTACAACAAATAGTGTCAAAATATTTGGATTTTTAAGCTGGTTTTGGGCTTATCTTATTTTGTCTATTATATTTTCAGCTATATTCAGAAAGGTGTTTAAGGTTTATTAGATAAATTTATAAGTCTTATTTCTAAGTATTTATATTCAAAAATAAAATGGATCAGCAGGAATTATTGATGCAGTTGAGCATGCTTCAGCAGCAGTCAGAAGCAATAGAAGAGAAGCTAAAGCTTATTAATCAACATGCTAGCGAGTTGGAAAACTTAAAAAATGGATTAGACAAAATAGAAAAGAATAAAGAAATTCTAGTTAATATAGGAAAGGGGATATTTGTTAATGCCGAGATAAAAGATAAAGATCTGCTTGTTGATGTTGGAGATAAGATAATTGTGAAGAAGACAGGAGAGGAGACAAAAAAAGTGATTGACAAGCAGATTGCAAATATGACTGAGATAAAGACTCAGTTTTTGCTCCAGCTAGAGCAGATAAATGCAAACTTGCAAGCACTAGTTATGGAAGCTAGAAAAAGCCAGAAGGATTAATGTTTCTCAACTAATTTGACAAACTTATCTAAAGGCAGAACTCCAAGTTCTGAAACTATTGCTTTGATATATTTTTTAGAAACTGGTTCAAATGCTGGATTCTCTACCTTTATTTTTTCTGGAGCAGACTCCCAAACTTCCTTAAAATCTCTCTCCTCTAGTTTGATGTCTTTTGTGTATTTCCAAGAGTCTGCGAGAATATAGACTTTCTTCTTAAAATCAAAGGCAATCTCTGCGAACATGCCTGCTCCAATCTTATTTATAATTCCCTCATTTAATATAGCGTCTGCTCCAAATAAGACAATATCTGATTTTAAAATTGCTTGCTTGGCTGCAGAATCTACAAACTCTGTTACTTGTATGCCGGCTCTAGCTAGCTCCTGAGCAGTTAATCTTCCCTGGAGTAAAGGCCTTGTTTCTGTATTATAAACTTGAAATGTCTTACCTTGCTGTTTTGCGAATATTAAAGCGCGAACAACATTTGTTGAATGGCAGTGAGTAAAAATTATAGAGTTGTCTTTTATTAAATCAAAAGCAAACTTGCTTATTTTTTCTTGTGCTTCCTGAAAATGAGAAATTGTTTTTTCATAGCCAAGTATATCGCAGTTGGCAAGAGCATTAACTAGCATTGGCTCGGTGGGTCTGGCCCTTATTAATTCCATCTTTGTCTCTTCACTAGGCCTTAAATGATAAGCATCTAAAGCTGCTTTTGCAATATTAGAAGCCCCCTGAATTTTTAATGCTCTTATATTTTTTACAGTCTTGTCTATTTTAAGCTGATTCCACGCCTCTTTTAAACTAAGCATAATATTACTACTATTTTTAGGTTTAAAAATCTGTTGAATAAAGTTTATATACAAGAAGAGGCTCTTAGCTTAAAAGAGGAATATAAAAATGTTAGAGATGTTGATAAATCCGAGAAAGGCTGAGCGTGAGCCTTGGGAATTGTTTTTTGTCGGCTTGTTTTATGCCTCACTTTCAATCCTTCTTGTAAACTGGATTTTTGGAGGAGATCCGGTTTTAGCTAAATATTCTGGAATTTTAGTTGTTACATTTTGTGTTATGTTTACTCTTCCGTTTATTTATTATGTAATCAAGCTGGAGGAAGAAAAGAATGAGAAAATAGAAGGATTTGCAGGATTATTAAAAGAACATTCAAAAGCATTACATGCGTTTATGTGGCTCTTTCTTGGATTTGTTGTTGCTTTTTCTTTTTGGTATATAGTTCTGTCTTCTAATACTAGCTTCAGAGCACAAATTGAGACATATTGTGCAATTAATAGACCAACTAACTTTGATGAGTGTGTATCCCAGTATGGGATAAAGACAGCAGTTAAAACAACTGCTTTTGTGTCGGCAAAAGAGAAAATTTTTATGATTTTTGCAAATAATGTTTATGTTTTAATATTTACTTTTGTATTTTCTTTAATATTTGGGGCAGGAGCAATTTTCGTGCTTGCCTGGAACGCTTCTGTGATAGCTGCTGCGATTGGCATATTTACCAAATCAACTTTAAGAGATCTGCCGCTTGGCTTGGCGAGATATATGATTCATGGAATTCCAGAGATTGGAGCATATTTTGTTGGAGCTTTAGCAGGAGGAATATTAAGTGTTGCTGTAATAAAACATGAAGTTAAAACAGAGAAGTTCTGGAAAATTCTGCAGGACGCTTTAAATCTAATTATAATATCTGTAGTTGTGCTGTTCCTGGCTTCTCTAGTGGAAGTTTTTATCACTCCGAGCCTGTTCTAAAATTTCATAAGCTTTTTAAAGCAAGCTTATTATTCTTTAAGATGGTAACCTATACATGCAAAAGTTGCGGTTTTAAAACAGAAATTAAAGTTGGCATTCCGAAAAAGTGCCCTTATTGCGGAGAACAGGGATCAGTAAGGCAGGAAGAGAATGCTGAAGAACTTCTAGAAGAAAACTAAATATGGAAGATAATAAAAAAGAAGATAAGGTAGAGGATATTCTCAAAGAGAGAAAAGATAAATTTATTAATCTTGTTAAGACGAGAACAAATTGGATTTTTTATATCATTCTTGCATTAATAGTATGGATTAACTGGAAGATAAGAACCTCCCCTATGTCCAAGCTCATTGATGTAACAACTAATGGATATACTTTAGGACCTGATTTAGATCCTTTCTTGTTCCTGAGATGGGCAAAATATATTGTTGTACATGGAAGTATGATGGCAAATGATATGTTTAGATATGTTCCGTTTGGATTTGAAACATCAACAGAGACAACTCTTCTTCCCTACTCAATTGCATATTTCCATAAGTTTCTTGCGTTTTTTCATGCTACTCCTAGTGTAGAATATAGCGCAGCACTATTCCCGGCTTTTGCTTCGATATTAATGGCAATAGGTTTCTTCCTGCTAGTTAGAAGACTGTTTAGAGAAAAAGGAGAAAAGATAAGCAACATCATAGCTGTTTTTTCAACTTTGTTTTTGATAGTTCTGCCTTCATTGCTAACAAGAACTGTTGCAGGAATTCCTGAGAAAGAGAACTTCTTTTTCGCCATGTTCTTTGCATTTTACTTCTTTATAGCTGCCTGGCAGTCAAAATCTTTGCGAAACAGCATCATATTCGGAGTTTTAGCAGGAATCTTTACAGGAATTTTAGGATTAGTCTGGGGCGGAGTTATTTATGCATTTATGACTGTTGGAATCGCGGCATTCATAGCTTTTATATTTAATAAAGTTGAAAAAAGAGAAATTTTAATCTATTCTTCCTGGATTATTGTTACAACACTTATGCTGCTTGTTTTCTCTACGAGATATAACTTTAAAGATTTAGCAACATCTGTGTCAAGCGGCATAGCTTATTTTGTATTTTTTATATTAATAGTAGACTATGTTTTATTTCAGACAAAGTTAAAGGAATCAAAACTAATAACAAAGATAAGGGAGATAAAAATTCCAGAAAAAATCAGTTCTATTATTGTGTCTGGGTTGATTGCAGTTATTTTTGCCAGTATTTTTATAAGCCCATTATTTATATTCAGTTTTGGAGAAGATGTTCTTGGACATTTATCCCAGCCATATACAGACAGATTATCATTTACTGTTGCAGAGAATAAACAGCCTTTTTTTGCAGGAGAGTGGACAAATAGTTTTGGGCCAGTAACTTTTGGAATTCCTTTATTTTTCTGGCTGTTCTTTATAGGAAGCATATTCTTATTTAAAGAACTTATTAAGAATATAGAAGTAAAAAAAAGATCTATCCTTATTGTAACTTATATTATATTTATTTTCGCTTTAATATTTTCAAAATATTCATCCTCTGGAAGCTTAGATGGGACTAATGCAATAAGCAAGATGTTATATCTTGGAGGAATATTGTTATTTGCTTGTGTTTTAGGCTATATTTATTATAAGCATTACAAAGAAAATAAGCTAGATGCTTTTAAAGATTTAAATTTCGCTTATATATTCTTATTTGTTTATTTTGTTATAAGCTTATTAGCTGCAAGAAGTGCAGTAAGACTTATCATGGGACTAGCTCCTGTTGCTTCAATTATTGCCTGTTATTTTGTTGTTGATAGAATTAAAGCTGCTTTATCAAGCAAGGAAGATGTTATGAAGATGGTTTCATGGGTGGTTATGATCCTGGTTGTAATTGCTTCGGTTTATACAGTCTATACATATTATCAAGCCTCTGCATACACTGCAAAGAATTATATTCCTGATAGATACAGGCAGCAGTGGCAGCAGGCAATGGGTTGGATACGAAATAACACTGCTGAAGACGTTGTTTTTTCACACTGGTGGGATTATGGTTATTGGGTGCAAACAATGGGGGAGAGAGCGACTGTGTTAGACGGGGGAAATGCAATATCCTACTGGGATCATCTGATGGGAAGATATGTGCTGACTGCTCAGAATGAAAATCAGGCTCTGCAATTTATGTATACTCATAATTCAACTTATCTTTTGATAGACCCGACAGATGTAGGAAAGTATGGAGCCTATTCTTCTATTGGAAGCGATGAAAATTATGACAGATATTCCTGGATTTCTACATTCTTGCTAGATGAAAAGGCAACACAGGAGAAGAGAAATACAACTAGCTATTATTATGGGGGCGGGACATTGCTAGATGAAGATTACTCTTATACTGACAGCAGTGGGAAGAAGATTATATTTCCTGCTAGAAGAGCAGTTGTTGGATATTTAGTAGTAAATAGGGATGCGAGTGGAAATCTGCTGCAACCTTCTGCACTATTTGTATATCAAAACGAGAGAGTTGAGATTCCATTAAGATATCTTTATTATAATAGTACAATGTATGATTTTAATTCAGGATATAATGGAACTGTTTTCTTGTATCCTAGATTGATGCAATCAAGCAGCGGAGGCATTGGCATCCAGGATGTTGGGGCAGGCATGTTCTTGAGTGAGAGAAATATGAGAGCATTGTGGGTGAGACTTTACTTGCTGAATCAAAAAGAGAATTTTGAGCTTGTGCATAGCGAGCCAAATGCAATTGTATCTATGTTAAAGGCACAGAATAAGGATGTTGGAGACTTTGTGTATTATGGAGATGTTGAAGGTCCTATTAAAATTTGGAGGGCAAATTTCCCTGCAGATATACAGAAAAATGAATCTTATCTAGAGACTTACTGGCCTGAGAATATAAAGCTGGCCAAGTTAGTATAAATTAAGTTTAAAAAGCTCTTTATTCTTATTTTTTTATGAATATAATACTAATACTGCCCTTGCTCATAGGATTTTTAATAACTTTTCTTATGATTCCTAGCTGGATAAAAAAAGCCAGGGCAATAGGGTTGGTGTGGGATGACTGCAATAAGTTAAATGCTGCAAAGGTTGCTGGAAGTGGTGGCATTGCAGTAATAACAGGATTTATTGCAGGAGTTTTCTTTTATATAGCAATCAATACTTTTTATTTTAAATCTACAGACAATACAATAAATATTTTTGCTCTGACTTCTTCGATATTAATTGGATTTTGTGTGGGATTAATAGATGGAGTGCTGGGATGGAAGGGCGGATTAAAGAGAGTAGGATTAAGAAAAAGATACAGATTGATGCTGGTTTTGATTTCTGCTATTCCCCTGATAGTAATAAATGCTGGAGAGGCTCCAGAAAGCTTTGCTTTTCTAAATGGAAGCCTTGCCTGGATTTATCCGCTTATTTTAATTCCCCTGGGAATATTGGGAACTACTGCTACATTTAATTTTCTTGCAGGATTTAACGGATTAGAAGCAGGACAGGGCATTATCCTAATTGGCGCACTATCTCTTGTTGCCTACTTCACAGGAAGCGGCTGGCTTGCCTTGGTAGGATTGATAATGATTGTCTGCTTGATTGCATTTTTATTTTATAATTTCTATCCAGCAAAAGTTTTTCCAGGAGATACATTAACTTATCCTGTAGGAGCACTAATAGCAATAATGGCAATACTTGGAAACTTCGAGAAGATTGCTGTTTTCTTTTTTATTCCGTATATAATCGAAGTTTTCCTAAAGATGAGAGGAGGATTGGAAAAGCAGAGTTTCGGGAAGGCAAGAAGAGATGGAACTCTTGATTTGAGATATGACAAGATATATGGTTTAGAGCATCTAGCCATATTCTTGCTGAATAAGGCAGGAATACGAGCAACAGAAAAAAGAGTGGTATATTCTATCTGGATTTTCCAGATTATAATAGTTATTCTTGGATTTTTAATATTTAGAAACAGCATATTCTAAAAATGATTCTTAATTTGTACAGTAAAATAAGGAAAAATGAATTTCTTAGAGGCAGTTTTGTTTTTTTTCTGCTGTTTAATTTGTATAATGTGATGAATTTTGTTTTTCATTTTATATCTGGAAGAATGCTCTCTCCTACTGAGTATGGAACATTAACTGCTGTGATGGCGATTACTTATTTATTTAATGTTCCAGGAGACAGCATCCAGACTATTATCTCGAGATACTCGACAAGATTTTTTAGAAATAAAAAGCTGCTAAAAAGAATATTGGTGAGAGGTCTGAGAAAATTTTTGATTCTTAGCATAATGGCTTTTATTTTATTTGCTTTAGTCTCGCCCTTTGTATCTTATCTTCTTAAAACTGATTATATAATACTCGCAATGGTTGGAGTTCTCATGATTATCTGGTTTCTCTTGTCAGTTAATAGAGGAATGTTGCAGGGATTAAAGAGATTTTCTTTTCTTGGAATAAATTATGTCTCTGAGGGATTTTTTAAGCTGCTTATTATGATTCTGCTTATTGTTTTTGGATTTGGATTATATGGGGCGGTTTCTGGTCTATTACTCGGAATAATAATAGCTTTTGTCTTCTCATTTTTCCTGTTAGGAGATGTGTTAAAAGAGAAAACAGCGAAAAGACTGCATATAGGCGAGATAAAGGCATATTCTCTGCCTGTGCTAGTATCATTCATATCAATAACTGTGTTTTATAGTATTGATTTGATACTTGCCAAGATATTCTTTCCGACAATTGCTGGAGAGTATGCTTCAATATCAATGCTATCAAAGATATTATATTTCGGAAGCCTGCCAATCAGCAAAGTTATGTTTCCCTTAAGCTCTGATAAAGAGACTCGTATTTCTTCAAAGATACTGAAAAAAGCCTTGCTGCTAACTGGAATGTTATGTCTGGCAGGATTGATTGTTTATATTTTGATTCCGGGATTTATTGTTAATTTATTTTATGGGAGCAAATATCTCTCAATGGCGGGATTGCTTTTCTTGCCAAGCATAGCTATGTTCCTGCTATCTTTTAGCAATATATTTGTTTTATATAATTTATCAAATAAAAGATATAATATTAATTATTTTGTAATCTTCTTTGCTGTATTGCAAATAGTTTTAATGAGTATATTTAACAAATCAATCTTGCAGTTTATATATGCGTATATTGCATCCAGCGCCTTGCTCTTAATTTCACTAATAGTTTTTCAGATTGCTAATAAAGGAGATAAATAGTTTTATAAATTTAATAGATATATAATCGAATGACATATGAAAAGACTGTTGATAAGATTTTGAATATAATATTTGCAGAGGATAAAACACTCTTTTATCTTATTTTAATATTTTTGCTTGCTTTTTTAATTAGAATAATAGCAGCCATTAACTTAGGAGTTTATGCGGATGATATGCATTTTGCCCCACATGCGATTAATTTTATAGCTTCTGGAAAACTTGAAACATATGATCAGTCTGCTTCTCTGTGGTTTATGGTTACAGATTCTTTCTATAAGATGTTTGGAACAACACAGCTTGCATCAAGACTTGCTTCTATCTTATTCGGAAGCTTTTCAGTGTTTTTAGTTTATTTGCTTGGCAAGGAATTCTTTGATAAAAAAATAGCACTAATTGGGGCTTTCTTGCTTGCAGTCTCTCCTTTTGCTGTTAAGAGCATGACTGCTGAGATGGATCCCACTACAATGTTTTTTGTGCTTTTTGCGATGTATTTTTTTGTACTTGCTCTTAAAAGAGAGAAAAATAGTTTTTTCTTGCTAGCTGGAGTATTTATCGGCTTAGGAATACTAACTAAGCTTTATGTCTTGTTTTTTATACCAAGTCTTGCTTTATATGCGCTGTATTATAATTATTCTAATAAGAAGAAGATAGTTGATAGCAAGATTGTAAAAAGCCTGATTATATTTGGGGCTGCTGCTTTTGTATTCTTTATTCCGACGCTTGCTCACAACTATTTGCTATATAAATATAATGGAATGATGGATCTGCAGTTTACAAGGGTGTTTAATCTTGGAAGAAATGTCTCTGAGCAGTATTATGGTTGGGATCCTATGTTTACTACAAAAGCGGATTTTCCAGGATTTTTCTTTGGAAGCTCTAGCATTCCCCTAAGCAATAGCTGGCCCACATCTCTTTATGCTCTAGGATTTATATTAGATACCGATCCAATACTATTCATTCTTGGATTTCTAGGATTAATTATTTTGTTCAAAAGAAATAGGAATTACTTCTGGTTTTTTGTATTAAATGCAGGAATTATCTTTTTTTATCTTGCTTCGACAATTCTTTTAAGCAAGCACTATTTGTTTTTGTTGCTACTACTATTAATGCCAGCGGCATATTTTGTAAATGCAGTTATTGAAAAATTGAGCGAGTTAAAGATAAAGGGTAGATATATTATTATAATCTTGCTATTATTATCTCTTACTCTTGCAGGAGTAAAAGTTTATCATGCTTCTAATTCAATTTATGAAAAATCTCCTGCTTCTCAGCTAATGAGCTGGAAATCTAACATAGATAAGGATGCTTTAGTAGTAGTTGATTCGAGAATATACAGGGGACAGATAACCTGGCTGTTTAGTGATAAACACTATCTTGAGGCAAATTATTTGCAAAGAGTTATGGATTTGCAAGGAAATATTTCTGGAACTTCGCAATCAATTCCAGTCTATTATATAGAATGTGTAAATGATGATTGCGGATGGGGGACTGTTAAAAGTCAGCCAGAGTTTAATGCGAGCATGGAAGCTGTTACAGACTGGTTTAAGAATAGTTCCCAGGAGATAAAAGTATTTGATAAATCAAGCAATAGTAGAATGTATTTTCCACTAATGAAGAAGGATACTGAATGGTTTGCGGTTTATAAGACAAATATGATGCTAAAACCAGCTACTCTAAATTTAGCAGATTCTACGCATTCTTTTTTCCTTTATCCTCTTGCGTATAATACAAAAATATCTCCAATATTTGACCTGCCTGAGATTAAAAGCTATGGAGATTTTTTGCTATATAAATTTGCAAGAGTTGTACAATATCTCGCTTTGATCTTGGCTTTTTCATCGATTGTATATCTAATTTATTTATTTTTTAAAGAAGAATGAAGCTATCTATAATTATTCCGGCATATAATGAAGAAAATACAATCTTGAATGTGCTTAAAGCGGTTAAAAAAGTAAGGCTTTCTGCTGAAAAAGAGATTATTGTTATAGATGACTGCTCTAAAGATGGAACAAAGGGAATATTAGAGAAAATAAATGATAAGGAGATAAAAGTTTATTTTCATAAAACCAATAAAGGCAAGGGAGCAGCGATCAGAACTGGATTAAAGCAGGCAACAGGAGAATTTGTGATAATACAGGATGCGGATTTAGAATATGATCCAGAAGAATTTAAGCTGCTAATTGAGGAAGCTAGAAGAAGAAAAGCTAAAGCAGTTTATGGTTCGAGATTTAAAGGCAAGAACAAGAGATCATACTTTTCTTATTATTTTGGCAATATATTTTTGAGCTTTCTTACAAGTATTCTTTATTTTTCAAGGATTAGTGATATGGAAACTTGCTACAAGTTTGTTGAGAGAAAGCTTTTGCTGAGCCTTAATTTAAAGGCAAACAAGTTTGATATTGAGCCTGAGATAACTGCAAAGCTGCTGAAAAAAGGAATTAAAATATATGAGATTCCAATTTCTTACAAGCCAAGAAGCATAAAACAAGGAAAGAAGATAAGGTGGAGAGACGGCTTTTATGCAATTCTTACTTTATTGAGATACAGATTTTCAAATTGAATATATACTCCATATTGATTAAGTTTTAATATGCTTGTTATTTAAGAAAAACATGAAGGTATCTATAGTTATTCCGGCATATAATGAAGAAAAGAGAATAGCCAGGACTCTCGAGGGATATGGCAGTTATTTTAATGAACTTGTTAGAAAAAAGGCATTGGAATATGAAATTCTGGTTGTAATAAATAATACAACAGATAGAACAGAAGAAATTGTTAAAAACCTTGCTAAAACTAACAAGAAAATTAGATATATTAATCTTAAGAAAGGAGGAAAGGGATATGCAGTTATCTCTGGCTTTCAGGAAGCTGTTAAAGGAGATTCTGACTTGATAGGATTTGTTGATGCAGATATGGCTACGCCCCCTGAAGCTTTTAACTATCTAATAAAAGAGATTAAAGGATATGATGGAGCAATAGCCGATAGGAGATTAAAAGAGAGTATAATTCAGCCAGAGCAGCCTTTTAAGAGACGATTTGCAGCTGCATGTTTCAATCTTTTAGTTAGGACTCTATTTTTGTTTCCTTATAAAGATACGCAGTGCGGGGCTAAGCTCTTTAGAAAAGATGTCTTAAAGCAGATGCTGCCAAAATTGGGGATGAGTGGATATGCCTTTGATGTTGAGATGCTCTATGTCTTTCACAAGCTTGGAGGCAAGATGAAGCAAGCAAAGACAATCTGGAAAGATATGGACTACAGCAAGATTGACTTAAAAAAGCATTCTATTCAGATGTTTTTTGCTGTTTTTCAATTGAGAATAATTAATTCTCCGCTTAGAATAATTTTAAGGCCTTTAAAACCTTTAATAATGATATTATGGGGGTGGGTTAAATAAAAATGCCTATTGGAGATATACTTTCGAGATTTTCTTCGTTAGAATTAAGCAGTGCAGATAACAAAAAATATTCAATTAAAATGAATCCATTTAATAGGATAGCATTAAAGATTATCGGACTTCCGCACCTCGGATTTAGGATGAGGGCAAGATTAATAATGAAATTGCTTAAAAATATAAAATCTAAGACAATTCTTGATGCTGGATGCGGCTATGGCATATACTCTTTAATGACTGCTGAAAGAGGAAATAAAGTTTATGCAATGGATATTGATAAAGATAGAATTAAAAGGATTGAAAAAATGCTGGAAGAGGACAGAGAGCTTGGGAAGAAAATTATTCTAAAAGTTGGTTCAATAGCAAATATCCCATTTAAAGAAGGTGTGTTTGATGCTATAATCTGCTCAGAGGTTATCGAGCATATTGATGAAGATAAAAAAGCTTTTGAAGAGCTATCAAGAGTGCTTAAGAAAGATGGGATTCTTGTGCTTAGTCTGCCATCAAAATCAGATAATAATCTGGATACATATAAGAAATTTGGGCACAAGAGAGCAGGATATAGCGTAGAAGACGTAGGAAGAATTGGAGAGAGGTTTGGATTAAAAATAGAAAAAGTATATTCATATGAGCATGCTCTGGGAAGTTTTCTTTTTAATACATTTAATAAGTTAAATAATAAAATAGTTATAGGAGCATTGTTCTACATCTTTTTCTTTTTCTATCTAATAGACTTTGCGCTCAAAATAGGGCAGGAAAATGGCAATATCTTTTTGTTAAGAAAAATTAATCAGAATAATTAAAGATATAAACAATTGTGTCGGGCTTTGTTCTCGCAGCATCTTGAAAATGGGCTTGTATTGGAACAACTTGGGTATTATTAACCAACCACTCATTTACCCAGGGGGGAGAGGCTTCAAACGCAGTTAAAACCATAAATTTTGGCTTTTTCTCTTTAATAAATTCATTAAAAGAGGAAGAATCCTGTGGAAATTTGTAAGTTGAAAGTTCTGAATAATAAGTTATAGCTGGGACTGCTGAACTGACTACAAAATCATTTGGGGAGGAAACCTGTTTTAAATATAGACCCATTTCTTTAATGCCGTTATAAGAGTTAACTTTGCCTTTTATTATTGTGTCTGCATAGTGCAGCTGAGGGTATGTGGCGAAGATTATAGCAAGAATTAAGAGAAGCACGGCGACTGCCTTACTAGATTTCGCGATGAGTGAATATACATCGAAGAATGCAGATGAAATAACTATAAAAATGGCAGGAAAAATAGGAAGAATAAACGCATCATAGAAAATAGCAGTCCCAGAGGTTATTTCTATTAAAGAATAAGATAATACCGGGACGATTATCCATAACCAAATAAATAAATCTTTTTTGAGCTTTTCATTTTTCATAATAAAGCCAAGGCCAATGAATAAATAGAATAAGCTGTATAATGCTGATAGAATAAATGCAATAAGAAGAGGGAGCCTTAGCATAATTGGGAGAATCTTAAGATAACCGAACCACTGGGAGAATGGCAGGGCAGGAGAGGAGGTGTTGATAAACTCTTTTGCTTCAATAAATCTTGGAAGAGGAATGCCAGCAGTTATCATGTAATAGATAACAAATGGAGCGAGAACAAGAATAAAAACAAGAAGGGCTTTCCAGTAAATTTTATTTTTAAAGAAATTTAATCTTTCTTCAAATAAAAGTAATGCCAGAAGGACAAATGCGAGGAATGATGCTGAAAAATATGTGACAATGCTAAATGCCAATATTGCTGAAGATATATAGAGATATTTTGGATGCTGATCCCTTTTAATAAAAAAGAAGATTACTAAGAGATAGAGCAGTGGCGCCCAAAGATAAGTTAAGATTCTTTCTGTAAAAAATAAGTGTATTGAGAAGACTGCCATTAAAAGAGAGGCGAATAGCGCTATTTTATTGCTATAAAGCTTGCTAGCTACAAAATATGTGAAAACAACAGTAAGAGTAGAGATTATTACTTGAAAGAATCTTATTAAAGATTCTCCAGGAGAGATAAAATATAAAAAAGCCCAGAAATATGGGGCTATTGCTTCTCTAATTGGAGCGAATCCTGTTGTAGGGGTGTGGAGTATAAGGGATTTTGCTTTCAGCATATATTCTGCTTCATCCCACCAGAGTGGCTGGGATTTTGTTGCTATAAAATACCAAATTCTGATTATTAGGGCAAGCACAATTATTCCTATAAAAATTAGACTTTCTTTATTACTTAAGATTGATCTTATCTTTTCTTTTAGCTCTTTTTGTTCCATATCTAGTTGTATTTTTAAGAGTTATTAATCTTTTGTATTATTGAGGAGGTTGATTTGCTTTGAATTAAAGGAATAATTTCGACTCTCCCCCCATAATTGTGTATAATTTCTGCTTCTGGCATTCTTTTATAATCAGTAGCAGAGTAGTCTCCTCCTTTAACATGAATGTCTGGTTTAAATTCTTTAATAAGTCTACAAGGAGTATCATCTTCAAAGATTATGATATAGTCTATAAACTGAATTGCTTCCAGAAGCTTTGCTCTTTCATCTTGGGGAATTACTGGCCTTAAATCCCCTTTAAGCCTTTTTATAGAAGAATCTGAGTTTAGTCCCACAATCAATATATCTCCAAAAGACTTGGCTTTTTCTAACAGATCTACATGTCCTATATGAAGAATATCAAAGCAGCCATTTGTCCAGACAATCTTTTTATTTTTGCTTCTTAATTCTGCTATTATTTGGTTAAGCTCTACTTCTGTTTTTATCTTGTTCATTTTGTGCTGTCTATCCTCTTCCAGCCATCAGAATATTCCTGCTTCTTTAATTTTAGATGATAAAAAGTAAGCATCCAGATATATAATCTTAAAGGGAATAAAGATAAAGTGAAGAAAATTTCTTTTAAGTTTCTAGGAAATAATAAAAGCTTGTATCCGTTTACAATTTCAGTTGATAGAGTTTTCATTCGAGGAATATCTGCCTTAAAATGTCTTTCTAAAATTTCATGCCCCTTCATATTTCTTTTTTTCTGCTCGATAAAATCGTGCAAGCTAGCTGGACTTTTAACATAAACTAGGGCTGATTCAGCATATGCAATCTTATACCCTTTATTGTAAAAGATAATTGGAACAACAGCATCTTCTGAAGCTTTTTCAGGAAAGCTTTTTAGAATATTTCTAAATGCCCAGAGATAACCTGAACACTCCAAGAATTCTTTTTTTTCGTATCTATTTTTTCTTAAATCATGTGCTGCCTGAAATAGTATATGGCCCCAGTAGCCAAACAAACTGTCTCTTGAATCTTGAGAGGCAACTCTTCCTGAAACGCAGCCGACTTTCTCATCTTGAAATTTATCTAGAATTGCATTAACAGAATTATCTGAAACATAAACATCGCCGTCTGTTAAAATGATAATTTCCCCTTTTAGATTTGGAAGCAGGAGATTTAAGGCAAAACTTTTTCCCTTTCCAGGATCTTTGAATAGTTTTATCTGCTTGTTTTTCTTTTGATAGCTTCTGGCTATGTTCAGAGTTGCTTCATCAGGAGCACAAACAAATAGTTCGTATTTTTCTCTTATTTTTTGATTTAAAAAGGAGTCTATTGCCTTAGCTATTGTCAAAGGCTCGTTAAATGAAGTAATAACAATGCTTATCATGATAGTTAGTTAAAATTAAGGTATTTAATGCTTGTGAATTTAAAATAAATCAGTAAGCTTTTTAATCAGCTTATCCCAGGCAAATTCTTCTGCTTTTAGTCTTGCATTCTTTCTTATCTTAGCTAGCGCACTTTTATTCATTGATAAGATATAATCTATTTTTGATGCTAAATCATCAGAATCCCCGACTCTAAATAAGAATCCGTTCTCCTGATTAGAGATTATATCTGCATTTCCCAGATTATTACTTGCGATTACTAATTTTTCTCGGGATAATGCTTCTATCAAAACCTGAGGCATGCCCTCACTTATAGAAGCTAAAATAAATATCTTACTAGAATCAAGTTCTTCTATCTCTTGTTTTGAATCATATACTTCATTGACTATTGCAACCCTGTTAGCGAGATTAAGGCTTGCCACTAAGCTAGATAACTCTTGCAAGTATTGAGGCTCTGCAGGGCCGTGAATTTTTAATTTGATGTTTTTATTATCTAATAAAGCAAGACTTCTGATTATAGTTGAGAGGTCTTTAATAGGCGAGATTCTTCCAAGAAATATAATTTGATTTTGCTCTTTTTTTCTTGCTTTATTAAAAAATTCGTTTGTTAGGCCATTAGGAATATAAGCTATCTTCTCATTACTAATTCCTAGCTCATTTAGATAGGGGAGTTCCCATTTTGTTATTGCAATTATCTTGTCATATTTCTTTAGTGCCTTTTTTCCTACTAAAAAGTCGAATAATTTTACAATAATATTATTGATAATCCCTCTTTCTCTTGCAAAAGGAGCATGGGTAACAAGAAAAATCTTGGCATTGAGCTTTTTAGCTATTTTAATGGCAGATAGTGTATGCAAGTGTCTGTATGAGTGACAGATAATTATATCTGGAGAATACTCTAGAGCTGATTTTTTAAAATTCCACCTCATAAAGCTCTCTCCGCCAAGTCTCTTGGCGGGAAATCTTGTTATTTCAATATCTTGATAAAAATCTCTTTCAGGCACAATCTTATTTGTACCTTTTTCTAAATTAGATGAGAAAATTTTGACTTCATATCCAAGATTTTTGAGCAGAAGAGCTTCTCTTTTTACTCTTGCAAAAACTCCACAGCCTCCTGCTGAGAAATTACAAAGTTCGAGGATTTTCATTATTTTTTAACGCAGAGAGCATACATAAATCTTCCGCCGATGTTTAAAAAATGAAAGGGCTTATCTAAGATTTTTAGAATTCTCCCAATCAGTGGAAACCTCTTTCCAGGAGAGCATTCTGAAATCTGGAATTTTATTATTTTAAATCCAGAATCTTGCAGAATTTTCTTAAATTTCCAGCTTGTAAATGATTTTTCATAGCCACAAGTCCAGAGATTTGTGCCTAAGATTTTATCAAAGAGTTGTTGTGCTAGCTTAAGTATAACAAAAGAGCTTAATTTAGCCGGAACAGAGTATAGAGCAATTCCATTTTCCTTTAAAACTCGGTATCCTTCTTCTACTGCTTGCTGAGATTCTGGAAAGTGTTCTATAACGCCGTGGCAAAAGACAAGATCAAAGCTGCCAGCAGCAAAGGGCAGCTTTCTTGCATCTCCTTGTAAGATTTTAGCTGTTCTTCCTGATTTCTTAATCATCTGCTGAGAAGAAGCTACTCTTTTTTGATCTATTTCCAAGCCAAAAGTTTCATTATTTTTAGAAAAGCAGTATACATAAATGCCGTAGCCTGAACCAACTTCAATAATCTTCTTGTTTTTTATGCCTTTTATCAGGCTTAAGGGAAGCTCCTGCCAGATTTTCTCTTCATTCTCTTTTGTTGGAAGCCAGTCTTCATCTCCGAATTATAGTTCACTCATTTTTCGAAAAGTTTGCTAGTTTAGTATATCTAAATCTTTTAGAAGTATAGGCCAGAAATTTATCGAGCTTTTCTAAGAACTTTTTCTGAGGTGTTAGATAGTTAATTTTACTTCCTTTTGTTTCTATAAGGTCCCAGGAATGAATATTAAATATAAATGGAATTTTGAATAGCTTGTGAAGAAAGACTAAAATCTTGACAAAGAACATTGGATAAAGTTTTAGTCCAAAGCTATCAACAGAAAATAAGAAAGCAGGAGATGGAATTTCTAAAACGCCTTGTTTTTTATATACTTTCATCTTAGAGAAGAAATTTCCTAGAATTTCTAGCTTTTTTGTCTTCTTTATCAGATGCCTGAATAAAAGTGCATTTCCTGGAACATTAGAAGAATCATAGATAAAATTGAATTTTTTAAGTAGCTTAAAAGAATCTTGATCTATACTATGCTGTGGTGCTCTAAATCCTTTAGGATTTGCCTTAAATAAATTTAAGTAGACTTTAACTGATTTTGCCAGGTCTTTTGATTTTTCAGATATGGAGAGTTGATCATATCTTTTATGATTGTAGCTGTGCAGAGCAATTTCATGGCCCTTTCTTTTTAATGAGAGGAAGATTTCTGGCTTTAAAATAAGAAGTTCTGCTACGACAAAGAAAGTTGCCTTTATTTTATACTTATCAAGGAGCTTTTCTAAGATAGCTAATCCAGAGGTTATTCCAAGGAGATTACTTGTTTTAAGATCTCTTTCTACATCTACTGAGAAGGCTATGTTCATTTTAATTAGCTGGAAGAAAACTTTATAAATTTTAGCCTTCTGGTTGCTTGATGGAATTTAAAGAGTACTATAAGAAGAAGGATGTTGTTGATTCTTATGATAAACTGAGAAGTAAGGGGCTAAAAGCACTAGTTGTGAGGAGGCTTGATTTAGCAGCAATTGACTCATTGTTAAAGAAGGGCAGCATTTTAGAGATAGGGGTGGGCACGGGTTTTATCGCTAGAATGCTTATGAAAAAAGGAGATTTTTATGGAATTGATATAAGTAGCGAGATGCTTAGAAAAGTTCAGGAGTTTATTCCAAAAGCGAGGCTTTCTGAAGGGAATATTCTAGACTTAAAGCTTGCTAGAAGGTTTGACAATGTTGTAAGTATTAGAGTTGTAAGCCACTTTAATGAAAAAGATGCAAGTTTAGCTCTGATGAATGTAAAGAAAATATTAAACGAGCAGGGGGTATTTATATTCAATCTAGAAAAGAAGTTTGCCTTAAGAAGATTGTTGAGAAAACTTACAAAATGGGGAAGTACATATACTTATCAGTATAATAAAGAAGAGATAGAAGAAATGATGGGAAAAGTTGGATTAAAGATAGACAAAATGATTTATACAGATCACTTTTTCTTGATTCCTTTACACTTTCTTAATAAATTGTGCTTTAATAAGCTTGAAAAATTTATAACCGCTATTGAACTCAAGCTTCTAAATGTTGGATTTATGGCGAATAATGTTTTTATAAAATGCAGAAAATAATTTTTCTTGGAACTGACTTGCACGGGGATGCCAGCGAGCATGCTGCTAAGCTGGTAAGAGATTTGAAACAGTTTGGAGATGTTGTGTCTATACAGAATAGGAAGAAAAGAGAGGCAGGAAGCAGGATTATTCCAAAAATATCAGAAAATCCTTTTTTAAGAAAATTGTTTCAGGCAATAATTCTGCCTTTTGTACTTTTATTCCTGAGAGCGAATCATAATAAGATTGCTTGTTTTTGGGTTGCAGATTCTGCTTATCATTACTTCTTATTTCTATTCTTAAAGATTATCAGATACAAGATTTATTTTACAATAATCTCTGGATATGATAAATCTTATGATAACTTGGGGTTTTGTGATGTTATAATCTGCCAGAGCGAGAGAATGAAGAGAAAAATTGAAGAGAGGTATCCTAATAAGCAGATTGGGATTATTTATCCCTGGACAGATCTGGCAATATTTAAGCCAGGAAAGAGAAGAAATTATGATTTAATTGTGCCAAGTGTTCCTTACAAGATAACGGATTTTGAAGAGAGAGGAATAGACAAGATTTTAGAGCTGACTAGCAAATTTAAGATTAAGATAATAGTTAGAAGTCAGGAAGCCGGGGATTTCTTGAAAGAAAAAGCAGAAGTAGTAAATAAGATTATGAGTGATGCAGAATTATCAGAGGTGATGCGGGATGCAAAGGCTGTTGCTCTGTTTTACAGAAAGAATGCTCCAGATATGCCTCTGAGCAGTATAGAAGCCCTAGCTTCAGGATGTGCCATTGTTTGTTTGGATAATATTGGATTAAGCGAGATTGTAATTAAGAATAAGTGTGGTATTGTAATAAGTGAAATGGCAGAGGCAGAGAATGCCATTCAGAAAGCGATAAGTGATAAGAAGACAGGAGAAAGAGCTAGAAAGTTGGCAGAAAGATTGTTTAACAAGCAAGCAAACATAAAAGCATATGAAGCTATTCTAACAGAGATATAGCATCTAAAACATCTTTTAAGAATTTGTTCAGTTTTGGAAATTAAATTTTAAGACATCTATAATAAAGTATCATCCGGTATCTTTTTGGGACTAGTGGAAAATCTATACTTGCTTTATCAAGAACTTTAAAGCTAAATTTTGAAATATAATCTTCAAATTCCTTGAAAGTGTAACTCCTTTTTTCATCTCTAAAACCCACGATTTTCTTAACAAATGAATTAGTATTTATTGTAGTAATAATTAAAACGCCTCCTTTCCTTAGCACCCTATAACACTCCCTCATTGCTTTGTCGGGATTATTAGTGTACTGTATCACTCCAGCAAAGATAACAAGATCAAAGCTATTATCTTCGTATGGCAGATTTTCTGAATCGATGCCCATTGTTATGTCTGCGGCGGTTATTCGATTTTTGAATTCTCCATAATCAAAGCTGCCCTTTTTTCCACACCCATCATCCAGGATTTTTTGTGGGTTTCTCTTTCTAACCTCATTGAGTATTTTCTTTCTTAGTATCTTTTTTCTGGTTTCGTTGATAAATTTAATCATCTGCCATCTCCTTATATATTTCATAGACTTCTTCTGCAGAAATATTTCTCATACAGATATTATTTCCCTCAGGACAGGCATATTTCCTGCATTTTGAGCAGTCTCCTGGATTAAATAAAGAAATTGCTTTGTTAGATGATGGATTCCAGGCGCAGTATAATTTAGGATCATACGGGCCAATCAAGTCGATTACAGGAATATTAAAAGAAGTTGCTAGATGGATTGTGCCTGTATCAATGCTAACTAAAATAGCACTCTTAAAAGACTTCATGAATTCGCCTAATTCTAAAAAAGAAAGCTTTCCAATAATTGAAAACACTCTTTTTCTGTCTTTAGCAGAGCTTAAAATTGCAGAGGATTCTTTTTCTTCATCTTTCATGCCAGTTATTATTACTTTTATCTTTTTATCTTCTAAAAGACGATTGACTAGTTCCTTATAATATTCAATAGGCCAATCATGAGACGGAACTTTGTTTTCCTTTTTGGCTTTTGTTGATGTGCCTGAAGAAATATTTACAAAAGCAATTTTATCATCTTGAGAAAGACTGAGAGATTTTGCTAGTTTTATTGCAGGAAGCTTGTTTTCTTTTATTTCTGGAAAAATCAAATTATAATCTCTAAACTTAAAGCCTGCTTTCTCAAATATTTTGAATCTCTCTATTATTTTGTGCTGATATTTTGGAAAGATTCTTCTTGCCATTAGAAAGCTGTCAAACTTAAAGACAGAAGAAAAGCCTTCGGTTTCCATACCTATAATAAATTTAGTTTTAATTCTTCTAATATTTATTCTTTTGTGTACAACAGAGATGACCATATCAAAATCATTCTGAGAGAGATTGCCTTTATCATCGTAATCAACAAGCTTATCATCGAAGTGTTTTATTGCTTCTTGGAACTTCTTATTAGTTGCATAATAAAAACTTATTTTTTTATAATCTTGTCTTAGTTTTTGGATTATGCAATAAGTGTTAAGGCAATCGCCTAATCCGCCAGTATCTATGACAAGGACTCTTTTTAGTTTTGGCAGGCCAGAGAATTTTGATGGAGACAAAAACAGCCACAATAAATAATCTATAAGAAGAAGGCTGTATCTAATAAAATTCTCTATATAAATTTCCTTTCTTCTTAAAAAGAATCCTAGTTTCATTGTATTATCTTAAAGGGAATTATTTTCTTTATTAAATTAGTATCATAACTGTCAAAATATCTAAATAAGAATAATACTATGAAGTAGAGAAGAGCTGCAGAGACAATTGTAGCTAAAAGAACGAGCCAGGAGAAGTTAAAAAAGTAATTTATTAGGAATAGGTAAGCCAGCATAACAAGAGAGGCAATAAATGGAGATAAAGCCTTATTTATTTTTAAGGAAATTTTATACTTTCTCTTGCATAATACAATTAAAAAGATAAGCTGGGAAAAATAAGCTAGCGCAGAAGCTATTGCCACTCCAATTGTGGCATGATAAGGAGAGCTTCTTAAAGAGATAACAGAAATAAGGACAAGAGAGATGTTTAGGATGCTGAAGAATACTGCAGATTTAGCTAGAGATTTTGAATCTTGAAACCTGCTCAGAAGCGTCCCATATAGTGCAATAAAAATAAAGGGCAGGGAGGTTAGCGAAAGAATTGCCAGAAGAAGGGTAGAATCTTTATATGCTGTGCCATAAACAATATTAATTGCCTGCTTTGAGAAAAATATCATCCCAACTGTTAAAGGAATAGAAAGAACAAAAAAATACTTAGCTAATCTATTGAATGAGCTTGCTAAATCCTTTTGTTTTATTTTCATCAGAACTGGAAGTATCACCGGAGACATATTGATGAAGGCGATTAATCCTATCATTAAATTTCCTGCTGCTCTGTATAATCCAATAAATTCGTCTCGCAGAAAGATTCCCATAATAAAAGTGTCTGCATAAG
>Ga0233422_10000375_pt1 | contig 22897 bp, 22 predicted proteins | sample Watercolumn_Mata_2_FD_182724 | JGI IMG/M metagenome (GOLD analysis project Ga0233422, IMG submission 182724) | Freshwater microbial communities from Lake Matano, South Sulawesi, Indonesia - Watercolumn_Matano_2014_110_MG | ecosystem: Environmental > Aquatic > Freshwater > Lake | place...
TGGACCACATTATCCGAAAAGCGGAGGTCCGCTCCAAGGATCATCTTGATGTCGCGCGAACTCCCAAGGGAAAACAACTGGCAATGTTTGATGCGATTGCACGGGCTGCGTGTGTCATCGCGAATGAGATCGAAGCAAAAGCCATTGTCGTTGTGACCCACTCCGGATTCAGTGCCATCAACACAGCGAAGTATCGACCGAAGGCGAATATTCTTGCGGTCACCGACCGCGACAAGATTCTCCGGCGACTCAATCTCATTTGGGGCGTGCGGGGAATCATCATCCCGGATTTCGTTGCGGACTCAGATCTCGCGTTCCGGCGAATCAACGAAGAGCTGCGGAAGCTGCAGTACGTGCAGTCGGGCGACTATGTGGTGTACACTGCCGGTCTTCCGCTTCTCTCGAGAGGAACGACGAACACGATCAAGATCGAGAAGGTGGAATAGAAGAGAGGATATTGCTATGGCGGATGAGATTATCCTCTGCGAAGATCGGTGGTTCTTCGCAGAGGATTTTTTGTGCTCCTACAAGTACAGGTGGATGAGCATCTGAACATCGGTTGAGGTTCTACCGATGAGAGAGTCGTCTGTGTAGCGGACAAGAGGGCGGAGTTCGACGCCGCTGAACGGGAAGAATTCCACGCCGCCGGAAATTCGTTTTGCGGTCCCCGTTTTGATGCGGGTGTTTGGATCGAAGAAGTCATACATCACCTTCAGGTCGAGCCCTTCAGAAATGAGGTAGTCGACCTCCACAAGGAGCGCGAACTGAGTGAGATTTGCGCCTGCAGTGTTCCGCTGGTTCACGTCGGAGTTGAGACTCATTGCAGAAGCATTCCCCTTGATTCTCCCGACTGTCCCGAGAACCGTGAGGCGCTCCCCGATCGTGGCCGCGGCGTAGACTTCCTGAAGGTTTAGCTTTTCACCGCCCGACGCGTCGTTGTACGACGAGAGCCCACCAAACAGATTGATCCCAATGATAGACCCGCTTGCCTCGGCTTTGGCATAGACCGCTTTTGCCAGACCCGCATCCGTATCCCCGCGGAGGCCGTTCGTGAATGCTCCCATGAAACGGAACGGTGAGGGTGCGAAACCGAATTCGACCCCTGTTTGCTGACCGGCGTTGTTCCTGAACGGCGTAGCCTGGCGGACGAATGAGGTGTGATCATCAATCCGCAGGCCATGGGGGGGCGTGAATCGTCCCGCTTTCAGATACCCGGAAGCAGGCAGTATCTTCGCCACGGCGAACGCCTCGAGCCGGTTGTAGGGGCCAAAGGCGGGATTGAGGTAGAGGCTGATTTTCTTCGAGACGGCAAGATTCAAGGTGAGGTCCATCTGCATCGGGATGAAAGCAGCCGACGAAACGTCTGGATTGTTTTTTGTGCGATACAACGCGAGGAACCTGAAGTCGGCACCATATGAGATGTTGTCGGTGATCTTCGTCGAAGGCTCCTCGAGGCCGTACTCTTTCTGCCACCTCTGTACCGCGAGTTGCTCACGTCCGAATTCCTCTCCGAACGCGTTTCTCATTCCTCCGCCGGAGGGATTGACGTGACAGCTTTGACAGGAAAGGTTTGTCCGGCTGGAAAAACGCGGGAGTGCATTCGCCGCAACTGTGATGGCGAGCAGCATCCCAGCAACGGTTAGAAGTCGTGTCTTCATTGTCATTTTCCTGGTCGTGGTGAGCACTCATGGGCGGCTCGTAAGCACAGCCCTTTTGCCTTGATTCTCCAACATTCTCATTCTACATTGGGTTCCAGCGTCGCCGGATTATGTTACCCCGTCCCACGTTGACAATTCCTGAGAGAACCCGTGAATACTCTGACCCACCTTGAATGCAGTGTGTGCGGCGATCGCCACTCTCCGCATGAAGTGCAAACAATCTGTCGATCCTGTGGCAAATGCCTCATCGCGCGATATGATCTGAAGGCCGCTCAAAATGCACTCACTCCAGCCATCCTCAAGCAGCGACCACAGTCGCTGTGGAGATACTCCGAGCTCCTGCCGATCGAGCGTCCCGAGAACGTAGTCTCACTCGGCGAACAGATGACGCCTCTTACTCCGCTCCCAGCTCTCGGAAATCTCCTGGGGCTTTCGCGCCTCATCATGAAGGATGAAGGCCAACTTCCCACGGGTTCGTTCAAAGCCCGAGGCCTGGCAATGGCGGTTTCAAAAGCCAAGGAACTCAGCATACGGACGGTCTGCATCCCGTCGGCTGGAAATGCCGCGGGAGCGTTGTCGGCGTACGCCGCGCGTGCAGGCATGGAATCTTTTATCTTTCTGCCGGAAGATACACCAGAAATCAACATTAAGGAATGCCTTGTGTGTGGGGCCCATGTAGAGCTTGTCCGGGGGAATATCAGCGATGCGGCGAAGCGGATGAACGAGAAGCGCAAGGAGAATCCCGGCTGGTTTGATGTCTCGACCCTGAAAGAGCCGTATCGCCTTGAGGGGAAAAAGACGATGGGATACGAACTCGCCGAGCAACTCGACTGGACGCTACCGGATGTTATCATCTATCCAACTGGGGGCGGCACAGGCTTGATTGGCATGTGGAAAGCCTTTGATGAAATGGAGCAGCTTGGATGGATTGGGCCCAGGCGGCCAAGAATGGTCTCAGTACAAGCCGCAGGATGTGCACCGATCGTACGTGCCTTCAAGGAGCGAAAATCAGATTCCCAGTTCTGGGAGGGTGCTGCGACTGTGGCGTCTGGTCTGCGCGTGCCGAAAGCATTTGCCGATCACCTTATTCTGGACGCAGTGTACAAGAGCGGCGGGAGCGCGGTGGCTGTACGTGATGAAGAGCTCGTGAGCGAGGTATATGAGATCGCCAAGTCGGAGGGGCTTTTCATTTGTCCGGAGGGCGCAGCGGCGTTTGCCTCACTGCGACACCTCTTGAGGGAAGGGAGAATAGGTGAGCAAGATCAGGTGGTGGTGTTCAACACGGCAGCAGGTTCGAAGTATCCAGAGGTGGTGAAGGGGATGGGTTGATGGAGGGATTGGATGAATGAGTCGATGAGAAAACGGAACAGTATCATTTGTTACTCCACGGAGTTTTCATGTGCCGACGATCTGTAATACTTATTGGCATTTTGGGGATCGCATCCAGCGTCTTCTGCCAACAACCTCCTCTCAAGGATCCCATTGTTGAGAAGATCGTTGAAGGGGTATCTGCGCGGAATGTCAAATCAATTGTCGAGAAGCTTGTCGGATTTGGCACCCGCAACACACTCTCGGACACTGTCAGCGAAACGCGCGGAATTGGGGCGGCGCGACGCTGGATCAAATCCGAATTTGAGAAGTACGCGAAACAAAGCAATGGGCGAATGACGGTGGAGTTCTTTAGCACGATCGCACCTGTCTCGCAGAGAATCCCGGCGCCGACGCCGGTCGTGAACGTCGTAGCGACGCTGAAGCCTGACCGAACGAGTTCATCCGGTGAACGTATTATTGTCGTGAGCGGTCATTACGATTCGATGGCACGAAGCCCGGTTGACGCTCAGAGTGATGCACCGGGTGCGGACGACGACGCCAGCGGAGTGGCAGTTGTGCTCGAGTTGGCCAGGATCATGAGCAGATTCAGCTTCGATGCGACCATCGTCTTCCTTGCTGTGGCGGGAGAAGAGCAAGGTTTGCTGGGGGCGACTGCATGGGCAGAGATGGCGAAGCAACGCGGAATGAACATCGAGGCAATGTTGAACAACGATATGATCGGGAGCTCGGTGGCTGGAGACGGCTCGAAGGAGGATGGATACGTGCGGTTGTTCTCTGAAGCATTCAGCCCCCTCGACACGGGAGCAGTGCTGAGGCAGCGAATATCGTTAGGACTCGAGAACGACGGCGGATCGCGGTCACTTGCACGAACAATCAAAGAGATCGGTGAAACGTATCATCCCCGGTTTGGCGTCACAATGATATACAGGCTCGACCGGTTTCTGAGGGGTGGGGACCACCGTCCGTTCCACGAACGAGGTTTTCGTGCGGTCAGATTCTGCGAGGTGAAAGAGAACTACGATCGCCAGCATCAGAATGTGCGGCTCGAGAACGGCAAGGAATACGGGGATCTTCCGAAGTTCGTCGACTACGAGTATTGTGCACAGGTCGGGAAGATCAATGCGGCGGCACTGGCGACACTGGCGAGAGCGCCGAAACCGCCGGAGGATGTTGGTATCATGACCTCACAGCTCAGCAATGAAACCGTTCTGCGGTGGGCAGGCAATCCCGACTCTGATCTGGCCGGATACTACGTGCGTTACCGCCAAACGAGTTATCCGGTCTGGGAAAAGTCGGTATTCACCGCTGATACAACGATAAGCCTCACTGTGTCCAAAGACGATTACCTCTTTGGAGTGCAAGCAGTGGACAAAGAAGGGAATGCAAGTCTATACACGACACCGCGGCCGGTGCGCCGTTGACAGATCATTCAAACCACAGTAGCGTCATTCGATGAAAGGAAGCCTATGAAATACAGAAGTGTTCTCGTCCTCGCGGTGCTGATGTTGTTGTTCGGACAGATGATTGCACAGACAAAAGAAGTTCAGAAAGCCGAATCGGATCAGCGGGAGAAGTTCGATCCGAAACGCGATCCGGATCAAGACCTGAGGGTCGCCATGGACATCGCATCAAAAGCCGGGAAACGAATCCTGCTTGATGTGGGCGGAGAGTGGTGCATCTGGTGCCGCAAGCTTGACAAGTTCTTTCAGGACAATAAGGACGTCTCAGAATTCCTTCATAAGAACTACGTTGTCGTGAAAGTGAATTGGAGCAAGGAGAACAAGAACGAGAAGTTTCTCGGCAACTATCCGGCAGTGAAGGGATATCCTCATCTCTTCGTACTCGACAGTAAGGGGAAACTCGTGCATTCACAGGATACGGGAGAGCTTGAATCTGGTGATCACCACGATTATGAGAAGGTGCTCACGTTCCTGAAGAAGTTTGCGCCACAGCAAGGATCTTAGGAACCGCAGCAGGGCGGAGGTTCGAGGCCATCAGACGTTGGAAGTGCTTGTCCGTCGCCCGTACTGAAATTTCAGAAGTTCGTCAACCGTCTTGAGGTTCTCTTTCTTCTGCAGATACGAGAGGAATTTCACGAGGACCAACGCGGTTGCATATGCGTCCCCGGATGCCCTGTGGCGTTCGGGGATTGTTATGTTCAGGTGTTGTGCGACGGGGCCGAGAGATTTGCTCGGAAGGTGAGGGAGAATTCTGCCAGCAAGTTTTACCGTGCAAAGCTGTGGATTTCGGAGCTCGATACCCCGCTCGCGCCGTGCAGTCTGCGTGACAAATCCCCAGTCAAACGCTGCATTGTGTGCCACAAACACCGCGTTGCCGAGAAACTCTGACACGAACGGCACGACCTCGCGCGCGGTAGGTGCATTCTGCACCATGACGTTATCTATCCCGGTCATCGACGTGATGTGGGCCGGGATCGTCACAAGTGGATTGATGAGGGTCGAGAATTCGTCGATGAGCGTGCCGTCCTGCACTTTCATCATCGCAATTTCTGTCATGCGATCGTCGAGCGGACTCAATCCTGTGGTCTCGACGTCTACAACAACGAATGTCGCTTTGCTGATCGGTTTTGACCGCCGGAGTGTCATGTTCAGGAAGTCCGTTTCCCTTGCAGGAATTGCTCAACCATCAGAACGTCTTCGGTGCTTCCAACAAACATCGGGACACGCTCATGCAAGGAGGTCGGATGGATATCAAGGATTCTCCTGGCACCGTCCGTTGCTCTGCCGCCGGCCTGCTCCATCAGGAACGCCATAGGATTTCCTTCGTACATGAGCCGGAGCTTGCCGTGAGGATTCTTCGAGTCGGCGGGATACATGAAGATTCCGCCATAGAGAAGCGTGCGCTGAATATCGCCGACGAGTGAACCGACATAGCGGGCCGAATAGGGCCTGTCCGTCGCCTTATCTTCTTCACAGAGGTACTGGATGTACTTCTTCATCCCCTCTGACCACCGATGGTAATTCCCCTCGTTCACGCTGTAGATCTTTCCTTTGCGCGGAATCCGGATATTCTGATGCGAGAGAAGAAACTCCCCGATGCTGGGATCGAGTGTGAATCCATGAACTCCGTTGCCAGTCGTGAAAACGATCATCGTCGATGATCCGTACATAGCGTACCCTGCAGCAACCTGCTTGTATCCAGGCTGCATGCAATCCTCGATCGTGCCGGGACCGGACGCTGTGATGCGTCTGTAGATCGAGAAGATTGTTCCAATGGTTACGTTCGCGTCAATGTTGGAAGAGCCGTCGAGGGGATCAAAAATCAGCACATAATTTCCCAGCGGGTACTTCTCGGGGATCGGCAAAACCTCTTCGTGTTCCTCCGAGGCCATGATGCAGAGGTGTCCGCCATGGTCCATCGCCTTGAAGATCGTATCGTTGGCAAAGATGTCGAGTTTCTTCACCTCATCCCCGTGGATGTTTTCCCGGCCAAGAGACCCCAGAATATCGACAAGTCCGGCTTTGCTTACTTCGCGCCAGATGAGCTTGAACGCAAGCGTGAGATCACGGAGAATGCCGGAAAAACTGCCGCTTGCGCCGGGATGCGCCCGTTCTCCCTCGATAATATGACGCTCGATGGTGACAACCTTGTTGGACATTGGAGTAGTCCTCCGTTTCCTAGGTTCTCAGCTCCTGATCTTTGTATTGCAGCCTGTAGAGCTTCCGATAGATGCCGTCCTTCGCCAGAAGTTCCTGGTGCGTTCCCATCTCGCGAATCTCGCCTTTGTGCAGGACGATGATCTTGTCCGCGTTCTGGATCGTTGATAGTCGGTGTGCAATCACAATCGATGTGCGGCCCGAGAGCAGTTTCTTGATTGCCTGTTGAATCAGGTTCTCGGTCTCCGTATCCACGCTTGAGGTTGCCTCGTCGAGGACGAGAATCCTGGGATTGAAAGCCAGTGCCCGCGCGAACGACAGGAGTTGCTTCTGACCTACGGAGAGCGTGGCACCCCGTTCCTTGACCTCTGCATCGTACTGGCCGGGGAGCTGCCCGATAAACTTGTCTGCACCGACGACGCGAGCCGCTGCTTTGACGCGGTCGAGAGAAATCGCATCGTCACCCAGGTTGATGTTCCCCTTGATGTCGCCCGAGAACAGGAAGACATCCTGCAACACGACTGCAATGTGTTTTCTGAGATCAGTTGGTTTGACATTGCTGATGTCGATACCATCGACGCGGATTGAGCCCTTCTGGTTTTCGTAGAAGCGGCTGAGGAGGCTAATGATCGAAGTTTTCCCTGCGCCTGTGTGACCGACGAGAGCCACGGTTTCGCCAGGCTTGACATGGAAAGAGATGTCTCGCAGTACCCATTCCGGAGACCGGGCTCCGTCTGTGGGCGTATTGTAAGAAAACCACACGTTGCAAAACTCGATCTCGCCCCGGGAGTGTGGAAGCTCGATTGGAGTCTGTGAGATGGTCGGCAGTGTTCTGTCATCAAGCAGCTGGAAAATGCGTTCAGATGATGCCATTGCTGTCTGAAGAATATTGTACTTCTCCGACAGGTCTCGGATGGGGCGCCAGAACATTTCGTTGAACTGGACGAACGCGATGACGGTTCCAAGTGTCACGGTGCCGTCGAGAATGTTCCCCCCGGCGTACCAGATTATCAGACCGATGGAAACCGCTCCGATCAGGTCGATGCCGGGGTAGAAGACGGCGTAGTAGAAAATGGACCTGATGTTTGCGTCGCGATGTGCCGCGTTGATCTGAGAAAATTTTTGAAACGACTTTGTTTCTCGGCTGAAGATCTGATCCACCGCCATGCCGGTGATATGCTCCTGCATGAAGGTATTGATGCGCGCCACCTGGGTCCTGACATCGCGGTATGCTTCCCGTGCTTTTCTCCGGAACAGAAACGTTCCATAGAAGAGGATTGGAAGAACGCTGAGAGAGACGAGGGAAAGCTCCCAGCTCATCATGAACATAAAATAGAAGATGCCGACGATGGTGAACACGTCCGTGAAGACCATCACGATTCCAGAAGAAAACATCTCGTTGAGGACTTCGACGTCGTTCGTCACTCTTGTGATCAGCCGGCCGATCGGATTCTTGTCGAAGAACTTCAGCGAAAGGCCCTGGAGGTGTGTGTAGATCTCCATCCGGAGATCGAATATGGTGCGTTGGCCGATCCACTGCGTGAGGTAGGCGTTCACATACTGAATGAGGCCCCGGACAACGAGAACAAGCAGAAAGAGGAGGGCTGTGATCAGCAGGCCGCGCTCGTCCTTCTCGGCGATGTTGACATCAACGGCAATCTTCGTGAAACAGGGCCGCACCGCTTCCATGGCGCTCGTCAGGAGGCTGAGAGCGATCCCCGCCACGACGTGCCATTTGTACGGTCGCAGATACTTCAAAAGCCGCCTCATGAGGCGGGCGTCATATGCTTTTCCGAGTACTTCTTCTTCGTGCATGTATCAATGCAAGATTAGACTTTTGCTTTTCTTACAGCTCCTCCAACTCCCTCTCGAGCAGCTGCTTTTCATTCAGGTCCGCATAGATGCCACCTGCTGATACCAGTTCTTCATGGGTCCCCTGTTCCACTATGAGGCCTTTGTCGAGAACGATGATTCGATCTGCATTCTTCACCGTCGAAATGCGGTGGCTGATGATGATGCAGGTTCTCCCTTTCATGTATTGCCGGAGACGACGAAGGATTTCCTCCTCCGTATACGTGTCAACGGCTGAGAGACTATCGTCGAGGATCAGAATCCTGGGCTGCCGGATAAGGGCACGGGCGATACTGGTGCGCTGTTTCTGTCCGCCGGAAAGCGTGATGCCGCGTTCGCCGATCATTGTTTCATACTTTTTCGGGAATTCAAGGACATCGCGTGCCAGCTGCGAAATGTCTGCCGCCTGCTGGATGTGTTCGCTTGTTCCGTCATCGGTGCCGTAGCGGATGTTCTCAGAAAGCGTCTCAGAGAAGAGGAACGTTTCCTGGGGTACATATCCGATGTTCGCACGCAGCACGTCGAGCGGGATCGTCGTGATATCTTTCCCATCGATGAGCAGCTGGCCTTCCGTGACGTCGTAGAGCCTTGGAATGAGATTCACAAGGGTCGTTTTCCCGGACCCGGTATACCCGACCACCGCGAGAGTCGCTCCGCAGTCGATCTTTATGCTGATCTTTTCAAGGGTCGGGCTCGGTGCATTCTTGTGAATAAAGCGAACATCGCGAAACTCGATCTCACCTTCGATAACCCGGATGCTGTTGTCCGTCTTCTCCGTGTCCTGGATTTCGGGCTTCGTGTCGAAGATCTTGCAGAGCCGTTCCATCGACGCGGCGCCTTGTTGCAGCATGCTCAGCACCCACCCGAATGCAATGACAGGCCAAATGAGCATGACGAGATAGGCAAGAAAGGCCGAAAGTGCCCCGATCGTCAGCCTGCCGTCGATGACACGAACTCCGCCGAAGTAGAGCGTGATGATGATCGAGGATCCAATGATCGCAAACATCAATGGCCACATGATCGATTGGATGCGTGCCAGCACGAGATTCTTCTTGAGGTACTCCCAGCTCAGTTGCCGGAAGAGCCCGATTTCGTACTCCTCGCGTACGTACGACTTGATGACTCGGATACCTGAAAGGTTCTCCTGCGCACGTGTAGTGAGGAGAGAGAACTGCGCCTGTCGCTCGAGGGATTTTTCATGGATCCGCTGGCCAATCCGATAGACAATGAGAGAGACAAACGGGAGCGGAATAAGGGCAAGCAACGTGAGCTGCCAGTCTTTCACAAGCATAAGGACCAGCACCAGGACGAATGTCAGAAGCGTGTCCGTTGGGTACATGACGCCTGGTCCCACGACGTTCCGGACGGCCGCGATATCATTTGTTGCGTGCGCCATGAGATCGCCGGTCGGAGTGTTCTGATAGTAGGAATACGAGAGACGCTGGAGATGGGTAAGGAAATCGTTTCGCAGATCGAATTCGATGAGGCGCGAAATGACGATGATCGTCTGCCGCGTCAGGAATGTGAAGACTCCGGCGATGAGAGAGAAGCTGACGATGATGGCTGCCCACTTCAGAAGATCGCCGCTGACGAGTGTGTGGCTCTCGATGCCGGACTTGAGCTCGTCAATGGCGAACCCGAGGAACATGGGCTGGACGACCGTGAAAAGGTTGCTCCCAATGACGGTCAGGATTCCCCACATGAGTGTCCGACGATAGCGCAGAAAATATGGCTTCAGCCTGAGTAAGGGCTTCATGGTGACGTGCGATTGAAATCTGGTCGAAAGATCAGGCTATCCCAGGACTTCGAAGTGAGTGTACTGGTGAAGCACCTTTGGAATGACCACCTTTCCCTCAGGGGTTTGGTAGTGCTCGATGAGCGCCGCCACGACCCGCGGGAGTGCAAGGCCTGAACCGTTCAATGTATGAACAAATTCGGGCTTCGATCCGTTCGCCGGCCGAAAGCGCAAATTCATCCGGCGGGCCTGAAATGCCTCGAAATTGCTGCAGGAAGAGACCTCCAGCCATTTTTGCTGTCCAGGCGCCCAAACCTCGAGATCGAATTTCTTGGTTTGGGTAAAGCCCATGTCGCCGGTGCACATCAGCAATGTTCGATAGGGCAGACCCAGAAGCTGGAGGAGATGCTCCGCGTCGGAGCGGAGGGAATCAAGTTCGTCGTACGATGCCGATGGGTGAACGAATTTTACGAGCTCGACCTTATCGAATTGGTGCAGACGGTTGAGACCGCGGACATCCTTCCCGTATGATCCCGCCTCGCGTCGGAAGCACGGAGTGTATGCAGCATAGCGAATCGGGAGGTCCTTTTCGCTTAACAGCTCGTCGCGGTGGAAATTTGTGACGGGAACTTCTGCAGTGGGAATCATGTAGAACTGGTCCCGTTCGACAACATACATCAAATCTTCTTTGTCAGGGATTTGTCCGGTACCGCGTGCGCTGTCCTCGTTGACAACAACTGGAGGCTGGATCTCATGGTACCCGCGTTGAATCGCCTGATCGAGGAAAAAGTTGATCAGTGCGCGCTCCAACGTTGCGCCGCGGCCGACGTAGAACGGAAAACCGGCGCCCGTGACCTTCGATCCGCGGGCGAAGTCGATGATGCCAAGCTTGTCGGTGATTTCCCAATGTGGCTTCAACGGAAAGTCGACCATCGGACGTTCGCCCCAGCGGAAGACCTCTTTGTTTTCCTCGGGCGTTTTTCCAACGGGAACGGTAGGGTGCGGTACGTTTGGAATCGTGAGAAGCAAGTCGTTCAGCTTCGACTCCGTGGTGCGGAGGTCCGCGTCGAGCGTCTGGATCCTGTTCTTGACCGCTTCCATCTCTGCAATGGCTTCCGCCGCATCGCCGCCGGCTTTCTTTGCCTTCCCAATCTGTGCCGACACCTCGTTTCGTTTGGCCTTGAGGGCTTCGCCCTCCTGAATGAGTTTGCGACGCTGTTCGTCGAGCGAGAGAATGAGAGGTATGTCAACACTCATTCCTTTCGCATCTGCGCCGCGTTGAACGATCTCTGCATTGTCACGAATGAATTTGAGGTCGAGCATGAGCTGGAAGCAACCGCCTTTCTAGTGTTCTGTTGTGACTCTGAAGTCCACGATCAGCGGCAGATGGTCGGAGGCCGATGAGCGTACGACTCGTGCCGAGGTCGGGGATAGCCGGAGAGCTGATGAAAGGCTGTCCGGCGTGATGGTCTTTGAACTGAAAATATAATCAATTCTTTTCTGAGGTGAACGACTTGGAAATGTGAATCCATCGCCCTCTCCGACGAGGGTCCACGAATCGGCCATCATCTCGGTGAGTGGCCGCAGCGAAGGACTTCCGGGTTCAGCGTTCAAATCTCCCACAAGGAGAGTGGGACGGGACGTCAAGCGGGCGAATATTGTCCGGAGTTCATTGACAGCGCTGATGCGGGTTGAATCGTCCGCATGGTGATCCAGGTGGGTGTTTGCAATGGCCAGTTCCTCCCCCAAAACGTCGAGCACCAGGAGAAGCACGCCGCGTTGTTCGCGTCCATACGTCTCCTTGAAGAGAATATTGCGCTCCTCAAGAATCGGGAATCTCGTGAGAAACGCATTCCCATACTCGCCACTCTGAAAGTCAATCGTCTTGCCGAACGCGTAGGTCAGATCGGTCTTGTCAGCGAGGGCCGTGATGAGATCGATATTCTTGCTGCGTGGAACGTTTCGGTCGACCTCCTGGAGAGCCACGATATCGATTTCCTCGTCCTCTATGAGTTCAGCGATGCGGTCAAGGTCGACGACTCCGTCAGTCCCTTCCGCGTGATGGATGTTCCATGTCATCACGCGCAAGGTTCGTTCTGAGGCGGAGTACCGGCTTGATCCGCATCCCAGGACGGTGAGAAGCAGGAAACAGAGGATGACGATCACAATCGTCGGAGCGTGATGCGATCGCATCATATTCTTCCCAGACTCTCGAGTTCCCGTTTGAACAGTGTGAGGCCCTGCGTGAGGTCCATCGGTGAAACGCCAAGCTCGGTCTGTGCTTTGAGCGTGATAAATCCGGTGACAAGCGGCCGGTGGGCGACCTGTTTGAGCTCCGCCGACGTCACCTTCGAAATGAGGCCCGGATCCAGTGAGAACACGTCGGCTGTTTTGAGGGCGTATTCGTAGCGGCTTGCACGTTCTGATCCGCAGATGTTATAGATCCCGTCGCGGTTACGTTCGAAGGACCTAATCACTGCGTACGCAAGATCATTGATGTGTGTCGGGTTGCTGATCTGATCGCCTGAACAACGGATACTATTCCCCTTGCTCAGGTTTCGATAGACCCACAGGGGATAACAATCCCGCACGCCGATTCCGTACCCGTACAACACGATGCTCCGCAGGATCGTGTATGAGATCGCGCCGCTTCGGACTGCGTTTTCACTCGCAAGTTTCGATTTACCGTAGTAGCTGATGGGATTCGGCTTATCTTCTTCGCTGTACGGCCCGTGGGCTCCATCGAACACGTAGTCCGTCGATATGTGGACAAGCCGGGCGCCAACTTTGCGGGCAGCCTCCACCAGGTTTTCTACTCCGACGACGTTGATCTTCCAGGCTTCTTCACGGTGAAGCTCGCACCAATCGACGTCTGCAGCAGCGGCTGCGTTGATGATGACTGTGGGGTGAAAGCTTGAGACCAGACTCTTCACATCACTTTTCTGTGTTACGTCGAGCTGAGTGTAGTCGAACAAGCGATGGTCAAACGCGAAGGAACGATTCCGGGACGTGTTCAAAACCTCATAGTCCGTCTGCGAGCTGAGGAGCAGCGCAAGACGCTGACCGAGGAGTCCGTTCGATCCGCAAATCATGATTCTCTTCATCGAAGACCCTCTTCGAGCGCTGTCGCGGCGTCCGTCTTTTCATCGCGGTACTTGATGATAACCGGCGTATAGATTGCGAGCTGATGTTTCTGTGCAAAGTCGCCTTCCACGCGCCGACTTCCCTGCACAACCACCGCACCTTCGGGAATGACGAGCGGTTGCGTGGAGGTGCGGCGATAGGTCCTTGACCTGACGAGATCATACACAGGAGTAGAGCCTGTGAGGATAACTCCGGATCCAATTACTGCGCGACGCTTAATGATTGTCCCTTCGTAGATGCCACAGTTTCCGCCGATCATGACGTCGTCCTCAATGATCACCGGAAGCGCTCCGACCGGTTCGAGAACCCCGCCGATTTGTGTTGCAGCGCTGATATGGACACGTTTGCCAACCTGAGCACAGGATCCGACGAGCGCGTGAGAATCTACCATCGTTGCCTCGTCGACGTACGCCCCGACGTTGATATATGCCGGAGGCATAATGACAACACCGGGGGAAACGTAGCATCCGTCGCGTACGGTTGTCCCGCCGGGGACAATTCGCACCCCATGATCTTCCGCAAAGGTCTTGGTGGGGAATGTGCTCTTATCGTAGAATGTGAAGGGTGAGCATGAAGAATAGTCCCGTATCGTGCCGAGTCTGAATCCGAGGAGAATTCCCTTCTTCACCCAGCTGTTGACGATCCATCCCTCGATGTTGCCGGGATCTTTGGAGGGTGCGGCGGCGCGTACTTCACCTTGATTGAGAAAGAACTTCAGCTCGTTGAATGCGCGCAACGCCGTTTCGCGATCGAGCGATGAGAAGTCCTGCGAGGTGTAGCGTTCTATCTGTTCCTTCAGCGTCATTGTCGAATGAGTCCAAGTTCTCGTAGGGCCATTTTCAGTTTGTCTCGGTTCTTCTCTGCGAGGGGCACGAGCGGGAGGCGATACACCTCCTCGATCATCCCCATCATGGCAAGGGCAGCTTTCACAGGGATGGGATTTGCCTCGACGAAGTTGGCATTCATGAGCGGGAGGAGCTTGTTGTGAAGAGCCAGAGCCTTCTCCCATCTGCCGCGTAGACAGTGTGACACAAGATCTGAAAACTCACGTGGTACCTCATTCGCGACAACAGAGATGCAGCCATCACCGCCCACCGCCATCAGTGGGAGTGTGAAGGCATCATCGCCGGAGAGGAGGGAAAACCCTGCCGGTTTGTTGCGTGCTACCTCCATGATTTGTGGCATGTTCCCGGATGCCTCCTTCACGCCGATGATATTCGGGATCTCCGCTGCCATCCGGAGTGTCGTCGCCGCATCTATGTTGCCACCCGTTCTTCCCGGGACATTGTAGACGATGATTGGGATGTCGACACTCTCAGCGATCTTTCTGTAGTGCTGGAAGTATCCTTCCTGCGTCGGCTTGTTGTAGTATGGGCCGACGACAAGCACTGCATCGGCTCCTGCCTCCTTCGCACGCTTCGATTGCTCAATCGCTTCATAGGTGCTATTGCTTCCCGTTCCTGCGAAGATTTTCGCGCGCCCATCTGCCTGTTCAATGACAACATCGAACACGCGATAGTGTTCCTTATACGTCAGGGTGGGGCTTTCACCTGTGGTGCCGACAGGGATCAGCGCCTGGACTCCACCATCGATCTGAAAATCGACAAGTCGGCGAAGCGCTTTCTCGTCGAGCGAGTCGTTCTTCTTGAATGGTGTGACAAGTGCAGTTCCTGTTCCCTGAAACGCCTTCCTTGCTCTCATGCCTTACCCCTCTCGCTGTTTGAGGAAAATGTCCTCGAGCACGTTTTCGAAACTGAATATTCCCGACTTGCTCCTGATCCACTCTGCGGCCAGGAGAGCTCCAATGGCAAATCCCGACCTGTTCTTCGCTGAATGCAATATCTCGAGTGTATCTGCCCCGGAGTCGAAGACGATCCTGTGAATCCCGACCACAGAACCGTAACGGCCCGATGAAACCTGCAATTGCTCCGGCCTGATTTTTCCTTCTGGAGTTCCTGCCAGGATTTCCCTCTTCCGTGCCACGGTTTCGAGCAGGATCGTGGCGATGGAGAGTGCCGTTCCGCTGGGGGCGTCGAGCTTATCCTTGTGATGGACCTCGTGGACAGAAACGTCGTACTCGGCGAGACGGTTCATGAGGAGTCCGGCTTCGCGCACTAATCGGTTGAGTACGTTCACGCCGATGGAAAAGTTGGAACCATAGACAAATCCAATTCCAGAGGACCTGACGGCGTCTTCAACCTCGGCCCGGTTCTTTTGCCATCCCGTCGTTCCGATGACGACAGATTTGTGAAGTGCAGCGAGCTCCTTCATGTGCGGCACAACCGTGGAAGGAATGGCAAAGTGAATGACGACGTCAGCGTTCTTGACGCCGTCGACCGAGAGGGAGGGAGCATCGACATCGATGCGCGCTGTGATCTCGATGCCGCGCTCAATGGCGATACGCTCAATTTCCTTCCCCATTTTGCCGTAGCCGACAAGCGCGAGGCGAAGAGTGGAGGATGGCTGGCTCATTGGTCAACTTGTTCGAAAAGGTCGAGTTCCGGGACGGGCTCGAAGAATTCCCGGTGGAGTTGCTGAACAGCCTGAGTGACGACGCTCTCGTCAACGACAAGGCTCATATTGATTTCTGATGCCCCCTGCGAGATCATCATGACGTTGACATTGCTCAGTGCCCTGAACACCCGGTCGACGATGCCCGTCGTTGACCGCATCTGCTCGCCGACGACGCAGAGAATCGCCTGCTGCTCGATGACGGTCACCTCGGCAAATGCCCGCAGTTCTTTCACGATCGGTTCAAGGCGCGCGGTGTTGTCAATGGTCAGTGAGACAGCAACCTCGGAGGTGCTCACAAGGTCGACCGAAGTTTCGTGCCGCTGAAACACGGCAAAAATCGACGACAGAAATCCATACGCCATCAGCATTCGTGTCGACTGAATGTTGATCACCGTGATCCCCTTTTTTGATGCGATTGATTTGACTGCCGCGTTCGTTTTTGGCGGATTGGCAACAATCCTGGTGCCCGTTGCATGAGGCCGCTTCGAATTCAGCACGATGACCGGAATGTTCTTCTCCACTGCTGGCTGGATCGTGCTGGGGTGGAGTACCTTCGCACCGAAGTATGCAAGCTCCGAAGCCTCACGAAACGAAATGACCTTGAGCTTCTTTGCGGAAGGAGCTATTCGTGGATCCGCTGTCAGCACGCCATCGACATCGGTCCAAATCTGGATCTCTTCTACGGTGAGCGCGGCGCCAAGGATGGCGGCCGAATAGTCCGATCCGCCCCTCCCGAGCGTCGTCGTTACGCCTCGGCTCGTTGACCCGATGTATCCTTGCGTGACGACAATCTTTCCTGCATTGGAATGGGGGAGGACGCGCCGGACTGCCTCTTCCCGCACCCGATCGAACAGTGGTGCTGCCCCCGCGAACTGATCGTCCGTGATCATCCACGTCCGAGCGTCTACAAGCTCCGCAGGAAGTCCTCTTGCGTTCATTGCCTGGGCAAAAATTGCCGTGGAGAGCTCCTCACCAACGGAGGAAATTGCGTCGCGCGACCTGTTCGTGAGTTCACCGAGGATCGCGATCCCCTGGCAGAGGGTCTTTAATTCTTCGAAGCGCATCCTGACAGTCAACAGCAGAGGTTGGACATCAGACCGGTTGTCGATGAGGTTCTCGAGGAGCAGAACATGACGTTCGAGAAGGTCGTTCAGCTCTGCACGAGCCTTTGAAAGGTCTCCCTCCAGGGCGATCTGTGCGGACCGCAGAAGAGTGTTCGTTGCCCCCGCGATGGCGGAAAGAACTACGATTGGTGTTCGCGCGCGCTGGCCTGCAATGATCTCGATAACATTGCCCATCGCCCGCGCGTCCTCGACGGACGTTCCGCCAAACTTCATAATCATCATGAGATCGATCTACCCCGCTTCCTTCGATCCGGAGCCAAGCTGCGGTGACTGTGGTTTCAATGCCTGAAGCCCGTCGGGACCACGGAACGTAGCTTTGGTGGATGCTGCTTCGGTGGCCGCGCGGGCTGCCTGCTCGAAGTCCTTAGTCTTCAAATAGGTTGCGAAGAACGCCGCACCGAACACATCGCCGCAGCCGACAGTGTCGACGACCGCAGGAACCGGAATGCCAGGTACATCGTGCCGGAACAATTTTTTATGCTCCTGGCGTATGAGCGTCGCGCCTTCCTCACCGCGCGTAATCACGAGCGCGCCTACCATAAGGGGCATCAGCTGATTGATAAGGGTGCTCTCGTCATATCGCTCGGTCGTCAGACCTGCTGCTTCCTCCTGGGTCATCTGGATCGAGTGAAGCATGAAGCACCAGCGTCGCCAATCGCTGAGCGGTCGGGGGAATCGGGTTTGCTCATCGTCGACGCCGAGTACGAGCGAGTGAACATCAAAATGGATCGGAATGCCGTCGTCGCGCACAGTCATTCGAATGTTATCGAGCGTTTCCAGGAGGATGTCAAAACCCGACGCCATGGTGATGAGCACTCCGTGTGCATCAAGGTGTGGCTTGATGCGTTGAAAGGGAATGGGGGAGGCAAGATGCTTTGAGCATTCTTTCTTCTCGCCGGACGGCGAGTGGAACATATGCACTTCGTTCATGCTCTCCTTCGTTTTGAAGATCCCTTTCGGATCGACATTCTCAAATGCCCGAAGCCGGGTCACAACTTCGTCATATTGATCCTCGTGCAGCCCAAAGACAGGGACTATTCGGTCTTCAGGAGAGAGAAGGGCCGCCAGCGTCTCGAGAGAATAGAACACGCCTCCTCTTGTTTCGATGGTCTTCTCGGTGCCTGATGCATCGAAGGTGTGGAATACATCCCTTGCCGGATGTCCGATCACAACAATCTCAATGCCTTTTGCCACGGAGAATATCCTTCAGACGTTTAGATGCGGCGGGTTGGGCCAAGGTCGCTGAGTTCTTTCTCATTGAGACGCCAGAGGCGCTGGCACGGGAATTTGTTCTCATAAAGTGCCTTGCCTACGATGACAGAGTCGACGCCGAATTTCTCGACTTCCTGGAGTTTGATCAGGTCCTGATATCCGTGGATTCCTCCTTGTGCTGTCACTCGGATGCCGGATCGGGAGGCAAGGTTCTTGAGTGATTCGGGATTGCAGACTTTTGAGGTGCCGTCGGGACCGATTTCTGAATAGACGGCGCGCGACACTCCAAGCTTTTTCATATCCAACGCGAACTGAAGCGGCGTAATGTCATGTTGCCGTGTTCCGCCTTCCGAGCGGATCGTGCCCTCGTGGGCTTCGATAGAGATCGCGATTTTTCGGGCGCCAAAATCCTGAATAAGGCGTTCCACGAGCGGCCTATCGTGGATGGCAATGGTGCCGATAACGATCCGATACACCCCCTTTTCCAAGAGAGCTTTGATGTCCTCGTAGGTTCGGAGTCCGCCTCCGACCTGAATTGGGATATCGACTGCTCGTACGACCTGCTCAATGATTTCCCAATTATGTACTCTCCCGGTCCGGACGCCATCGACATCGGAAATGTGAAGCGTCTTGGCGTTCTCTCCCCGCCAGAGAATGGCCATTTTCACCGGATCGATTGAGTAGAGGTTCTCTGACCCTGGCTCACCGTGCACCAACTGGACGCAGCACCCTTGTTGTATCTCTATCGCGGGGAATATGAGAAGCATCGCGATGTTATCCGGATTGTGTTCATTCGGGGGGTAGTGACTGAAAGCGTCGAACCATCTCAGGGGGCGATTGGAGAGACTTTCACCGCCGACAAAATGTGCCTCTCATCCCTTCCCTCACGTTCGAGCAGGTCCGAGAGGTCAGAACGCGAGGCCCAACGTCCTCTACCCAGCGCAATTCTCTTCAAAACTGCGCAAAATTTGAGTGAGATTCAAGAAACGGCGGAAGTCAAGAGAATGGAGAACGAAGCGGTTGGTATGATGGGTCAGACAGGAAACCACCAATTGTCTAGGTCGAAGATTGCGGATCCTTTGAACCGGTAATCCTTCCAGTCACTGACGATCCCCTTGCGAACAGGTTCGTCTAGAATGTAATGAAGGTGGACGGAGATATCCTCTTGATCCGCGAGAAGGGTGCTGGGACCGAAATTAGGCCATCGGACCTCGGGTTGATGTTGCGACAGCCAGTGCCGGGTAACCTCTGTGAATGCTTCCATGGCTTTTGAGGGCTGTGCCTCCCGGTTCTTGCCCCGGAGGATAACGTGGCAATGGTCCGGCATGAAAACATACACGAGCGGGTCGCATCCGAACCTGGAGGCCTCGGTCATTAGTGCATCTTCGAACACTTTTACGATGGAAGGGTCGGTGAAGATATCTTTTTGGTTCAGCGTGCGTACCTTGAACGCCGCAGCAACGGGTCCCGACAACGGAGAGCCGGATGAGGTGGACATGGCAGGAGAATGGCTGAACATGGGATCGTACTCGGCAACGTTGAGTTCTAGTCGTTCGCTTGCGTCTGTGAGGAGCGCATGAGGGCGAGCAGACCTTTTTTGAGGTCTGTTTTTGAGATCATTCCGTCAGCTGAAACACGAAAGGCTTCATTCCTATAGCTGGCATCGTCAAACATGACCGTGAGGTACACTTTCGTGAGAGCGAAATTGTGTTTGATGATGCGCGTGGTCTCCAGGCTTCCAGGCCGTTGCAGGCTGACGTCCATTAAGACAACATCGGGCCTGAGGCTCTCCACTTTTGAAATGGTTTCAAATCCGTTCAGTGCTTTTCCGACGACGCGGACGCCCGGGAGGCTGCTAAGATACTTGCACACAGCCTCCCGTATCTCCCCATGCTCGTCCGCGATGAGAAACGTGATCGCTCTCCCATGTTTTGCCATGATCGTCCCTCTGTCATTCCTCCGGGCGTTGAGAGAATCTCCCCTGTTGATCAACTCGGTCTCATATTCATTTCCTTACGGTGCCTCTAACTACCAACGACCGCTGATGGATTAAGCGCAAAGACCTTCTGGGCATCTGAGGCACTCGAAGTCTGAATTCTCTCCAGACGGAATCGGAACACCATTCTTGTTCCCGACCGTACGTAGCATGACTTCACCAAACCGTAGGTACCCCGGCTTCGCCATAGCCCCCATGCAAGTTTTTCATAGATGTGCACTGGCTCCGCGTCCCTCTTCCCGGCCGCGTACTGTTCGGCTGCTTCAGCAAAGAGTCCGTTCTGTGTCAGTTTTCCCGACTTCAACGTTCGCTGCTGATCGAAAGCTTTTGGATCCAGCTGAAGCATGTTCTTTCGTATGTCGTGGCCCTCGCACTCGATGACACTCCCATCCTGTGAGATCCTATTCTCATAGGACGCGTACGGACGACTCGAGAGGAGAAGTACGGAATGAGTCGGATTCAGGCGGAAGTTCAGACCTCTCTCGAGGACCTTCACCCCCTCACGCAAACACATCTCCTTGTAGCTTATGACGTCAGGGGCTGGCCTCTCATCTCGGTGAGGTAGGGGCTGTACTTCCGGTGGCGCTGTCATTCTCAGGATCGTCGGAAATGGCGACATTGGCTGTTTCTTGTAGCGAAGTATTGACGATTTTACGTTGCAGTCGTGCCGCTCCAGCCCGACGGTCGAAGGTCTCGTCTGTACTTTGCGTCCCAAAAAACCGTTTCAATGCATTGAAAATCAATCCGTACCAGTACGGACAACTTGCATATCCGTACTAGTACGTACAACAAAGTGCGGATAAATTCCGAATTATCACGGAATACGGAGAGGGGGCGATGCGGAAGAGTTGATTATTCCAGAGGGAGTGCGTCCAAGGAAAGAACGAAGGTAGATCTCAGGAATGAGTCCTAGGAATGAATCAGGTAGGTCGAGACCAGTAGGACAATGTGTGCTGAGGGAGACGAGTATTGTGTCGCGGATCGCTACAACTCCGTGATTCCTTCGGAGATCGCGAACTTAATGAGGCCCGCGACTGAACGAACGTTAAGTTTTTGCATGAGCCGATGGCGGTACGTCTCTATGGTGCGTTCGGTCACGCCAAGCCGGGTAGCAATTTGAAGGTTCTTCATTCCGTCGACGATGAGGATGAGTATCTCTCGTTCGCGTTTGGTCAGCCTCACAGAGGCCTTTGGTGTGGCAACGGATTCATCTCGAAGGAATGCACGCAGAAGCTGGTCGGATGCCCGGGGGCTAAAGAAGAAATCCCCGTGATAGACGGTTTCAATCGCTTTCACGAGCTCCGACGGCGGAGAGTCCTTGAACACGTACCCCTTGGCTCCGAGGCGGTTCATCTCAATGATGTACTCTCTGTTCTCGTGCATCGTGAGGGCGAGGATCCTGGCCTCTGGCAGGGACTTTCCTATCCGGCGTGCCGCTTCGAGCCCTCCCATTCCCGGCATATTGATGTCCATGAGAATGACATCCGGCTTCAGGAGAGCTGCTTTCCGGACCGCCTCTTCGCCAGACGCTGCCTCGCCAACAATCGTAATGCTCTTCTTCATCCTGAATGCCGACTTGATCCCCTCCCGAACGATTGGGTGATCGTCTACAAGCATGAGCCGGATGCGGTTCGTTGCTTTCTTTTTCACCGTTTGCCTTGCTGGTCTGGTGATTGTGACGACAGGGGAATCCGCGCGGTGAGCGTCGTCCCACGTCTGCCGCGTGACGAGATCTCGAGCCTGCCCCTCAGAAATGAGAGGCGCTCCCGGATATCGACGAGGCCGAGACCGACGTCCTTTGATCGCACGCGCCCGCCACTGTCCATCTGCATGCCGCGGCCATTGTCGGAAAGCGTACAGATAAGTTCCTTATCTGTGGCGGAGCAACTGATTTTCACTCCTGTAGCATTCGAGTGTTTCTCGACATTCGTCAGAGCTTCCTGGATAATCCTGTATAGAGTTACTGTGATTTCTGTGGGGAGATTGAGTGCTGGCCACGGCTCCAGTATTGTCACCGCAATCTTGGTTCGCTCCGTAAACTCCTCCGCGAGAGCCCGGATCGCTGATGCCAAGCCAAGATCATCGAGTTCAGCAGGGCGGAGGTTCCTTGAAATGCGCCGGACTTCGACCATGACCTTCTTCAGGAGCTGCTTGGCATTTTTCGTCTCCCGCTTGACGCGCACGCTCCGGCTTGGAAGTTGTTCCTCCAGCGATTCGAGCCGGAACTTTACTGACGCCAGAATTTGATTGACGCTGTCGTGGAGTTCCCTCGAGACACGCCGGCGTTCCCGCTCCTGTGCCTCAAGAATATGCCGGGTCAGGTTGCGCGTGAGATCCTCAGCGTTCTTGCGGTCTGTGATATCAACGCCGGATCCGATAAGTCGGTGTGGTTTCCCCGCTTCATTATAGAGGATCTGAAATCTGTTGAGAGTGTGGGCGTATGTTCCGTCCTCCCTGAGGAGACGGTATTCCTGTCCCCACGAGTTGGTTCGTTTGATCAAAGCCTTCAGAAAGCTTCGCCGCACTCGCTCACGATCATCCGGATGCACATTTGCGAGCCAGCTTCTGAACGCGTTCTCGGCTCTTGGGGAAGGGACAGTCGCAAACGCACGCAGCGGATCATTCGCCCAGACCGAATCTGATGCGAAGTTCCAATCAATGATGACGTCCGTCGTTGTTGAAGCTAGGAGATGAAATCGTTCGTCGCTTTGCTC
>Ga0233422_10000376_pt1 | contig 22888 bp, 24 predicted proteins | sample Watercolumn_Mata_2_FD_182724 | JGI IMG/M metagenome (GOLD analysis project Ga0233422, IMG submission 182724) | Freshwater microbial communities from Lake Matano, South Sulawesi, Indonesia - Watercolumn_Matano_2014_110_MG | ecosystem: Environmental > Aquatic > Freshwater > Lake | place...
TGAAACATCAAAATCATAAGTTCCAGTCCCGGCTTTATTTAACAATGCAACATCTTCCTTGATCCCCTCCCAAGTTTTTGCAGGTTTTCCTCGATCAGGAATCCTATCTTCAAAATGATCTTTATTGTAATACAAAGCCAAAGAATCTATTGTCATCGGCAAAGCATATACTTGCTCAGAGCCTTCTTCATCCACCCAAACAAGATCTTTTCTGGCTACATCGGCAAAAACTTCTTCAAAATTATCGACAGTTCCCAATTCTTCAGGCAATGGAGCAATTTTCCCTATATTTGGCGCATACCACCAGTTTGGCATCGAGAAGATATCAGGACCTTCCCCTTCAGCCATCTCACTTAAAACAACTTTTTGATACTCATCAAAATCTGAAAACTTCTTGAAATTAATTTCAAGACCAGGATGTTTTGCCACATACTAATTAATCAAAGGTTCAATCGTGTCAGAGTCATCGAAAGGCTTGTAATAAGTAAGTTTTACATTGGAAAGTTTCTCGGTAGTTTTAGGATCCTTAGTTCTGCATCCAAAAATAGACATCATAAAAACAAAAACCAGCAAAACAGCAAGAATCTTTTTTAAATTTACCTTTGTTGTCATAGGAATAAGTTTTTAAAATATTTTTAAGTAGCAACACATTTAAAAGGACAAGGGCCTTCCTTAAAACTCTTTGAGCAACTATCACCCCCTTCATCACATCCAACATTTCCTTTACAGCCAGAACAGTCCCCGTTTTTCAAATGAATCCCAAAATTAGAAGAGAACAAGCGAGTGATTTTTTTGCTATTACAAGCCATACAGGCTATTTCATTTTCCTCTCCCCTCAAAACCAAGTGTTCAAAAACAGCGGAACATTTATCACATTTATATTGGAAAACAGGCATATTAGTGCTCTTTAAATCGATCACCATTATAATAAAAAATACACAAAGATAAAAGCAAAAATAGGAACTCCTTCCTGCAACCTAGTTACAAAACAAGTCCCTATCATTGCAACTTTCTTACAATCAGGAATCTACCCTAAGCCTCAACCAATTCATCTTCATTAACTCCTTCCGGGATAGACTCAATTGCCACTTCTCCACCCTGTTTAGACTTCTTCCAAGTGATAATATTTAAATTATCGGCAACAATTTCCGTTCGATAATGCCTATTGCCATTTTTGTCGTCAAAAGCATTGTTGATCAATTTCCCCTCCACATATACCGCCATTCCTTTAGCAAGATATTTATGACAAATATCAGCCAATCCTCTAAAAGCCACTATCCTATGGAAATCCGCCATTTCCGACTTTTCTCCATTTTTCTCTTTTACTAGATAATTTGTAGCTAAAGGAAACTGAGTTACGACTACGCCGGCTTTCGTCTGACGAAGTTCTGGATCAGCAGCCAGATGGCCCATTAGGACCACGCGATTAATACTTCTCATAAAACTTGAGTTAAAAAATATTGATTATTTATTATCAAACAAACATTAAAAAATTATTAAATTTTCTTAAAATTTTTCTAAAAAAATCAAAGCTTTACCTTAAGCCGGAAAGCCCTTAATATATCCACCGGTAAATAAAGGGCAAACTTATGTTTACAGGAATCATTAAAGAACTAGGACAGGTTCAAAAAATTAAACCTAGCAGAAATTTTAAAATTTTTACCATAAAAGCTTCTTCAACAATCAAAGATAAAGAAATCGGTCAATCAATAGCGGTAAATGGAGCTTGCGTAACGATTATTAAACTCACCAAAAATAGTTTTACCTTTGAAGCCATGGCCGAAACTCTTGAAAAAACAAATTTGGGCAAACTTAAAGAAAAAGACCAAGTAAATCTCGAGCCAGCGCTAACCTTAAATCAGGGACTAGATGGCCATTTAGTACAAGGACACGTCGATACTCAAGGTAAAGTAGTGGCATTGGGAAAAGAGAAAAAACATACAATTCTAACAATCGAATACCCTAAAGAAATTGGCAAATATTTAGCATTTAAAGGATCTATCACTATCAATGGAGTAAGTTTAACCATTTCAAAACTAGATATTAAAACCTTTTCAGTAGACCTAATCCCTCACACGCTAGCAAATACTAACTTAGGGAAAATTAAAAAAAGTTCTATGGTAAATCTGGAAATAGATATTATTGCTAGATATTTAAAAAGACTGCTCGATTCCAAGGAAGCCGAAACCAAATACGAATATTTAATTGAACGCGGATTTATTTAATATGAAAATCAATCAATCTAAAATCCCGAAAATTAATGGCAAGAAACTAAAAATTGCCGTTATTCTCCCCTATTTCAACGACAAATTGGGAGTAGAATTATTTAAAAACACCCAAACAGAACTTTTAAAACAAGGTGTTGAAAAAAAGAATATTAGATTAGTAAGGGTGGCCGGATGTCTAGAAATTCCCTTCGCTTGCCAAAAAGTTATCGAAAAATATAAACCAAATACTATTATCGCTTTAGGCATAATCATTCGTGGAGAAACCAAACATTTTGATTTAGTAGCCGAAACTACCCATCAAGGAATTATGAGAGTTCAGTTAGATAAAAAAACTCCTATTTCTTTTGGAATAATTGCCTGCGAAAATAAAAAACAAGCAATTGAAAGAGTCTCTAAAACCAAACTAAATAAAGGCAAAGAATTTGCAATTGCAACCTTACTACAAACAATAATTTAACATCACAAAAGTATGATGCAAATTAAAACTCTATCGGAAATCCCTGAGATTAAAGGTAAAAAAATATTATTGAGAGTTGATTTCAATGTTCCTCTTTCCAAAGAAACCGGGGAAATTCAAGACGACACCAGGATTGTAGAATCCTTAAACACCATCAATTACTTAAGACTTAAAGGCGCAAAATTGATCATTATGAGTCATTTAGGCAGACCAGATGGCCAAGTAAAAGAAGAATTACGCCTCACTAAAGTTGCCAAACATCTAGAAAAACTAATTGAACATCCAGTAAAAAAACTCGACCAAGTTACCGGCAAAGAAGTAGAAAAAACTGTATCGGAAATGAAAGAAGGAGAAGTTTTAATGCTTGAAAATCTTCGTTTTCACGCCGAAGAAGAACAATGTGAAACAAATTTTACCAAGACCTTAGCTAGCCTAGGAGAAATTTTCGTCAATGACGCTTTTGGAACAGCTCACAGACGTCACTCCTCTACTGCAGGGCTCGCTGACTATTTGTCGGCATATGGAGGCTTATTGATCGAAAAAGAGATGAAAGCCCTCTCCCCGCTCCTCACAGACTCTATCGCCCGTCCCCTTACTATGATTTTTGGAGGAGCTAAAATTGATACTAAGATCGGCATTATTAAAAATTTCATCAATAAAGCAGACTATTTTCTAGTAGGCGGCGGCCTTGCCAATACTTTTTTGAACGCTGCAGGCTACAATGTAGGAGAATCATTGTGTGAAAAAGATAAACTCCCTCTCGCTCAAGAAATCATGCTGGAATGCGAAAAAGATCGTGAAAAATTCGTCCTTCCAAAAGATGTTGTTGTTGCCGAAGAAGTAAATGATGAAGCTGAAACGGCAACCGTTCCAGTCCAAGACGTTTTGGGAAATATGAAAATCCTAGACATCGGCCGCCTTACCGCTGACAGATATTGTGAAATTATTGAAAAATCGGGAACAATCATTTGGAATGGGCCATTGGGCGTAACTGAATACAAACCATTTCAAAATGGTTCACGTACCGTAGCAGATTGTTTAGCAAACCACGATTGTACTTCTATCGTAGGCGGAGGAGACACCGCAGATTGCATTAAAAAACTGAATATTCCTGTCGAAGCATTCACTCACGTCTCTACCGGAGGCGGAGCTTGTATTGAATTTTTGGAAGGGAAATCTCTTCCTGGAATCGAAATCTTGGTCAAGAAATAGTCTTACAACTCGGCGATACAATCAATTTCAACCTTCACGTCTTTTGGCAAACGGGCCACTTGAACAGTCACGCGAGCAGGTTTTACAATTCCAGTAAAATACTCCGCATAGATTTCATTTAATTTCGGGAAATCACTCATGTCAGACAAATAAACTGTTGCCTTAACAACTTTTTCAATATCACTGCCTGAAGTGAGCAAAACTTCCTTCAAATTTTGCATCACTTGCCTAGCCTGAACTTCAATATCCCCTTGCACCAAATTTCCCTCTTTATCCAAAGGGATTTGTCCACTACAAAACACAAATCCACCACTCAATACTGCTTGAGAATAAGGGCCAATCGCCTTTGGAGCTTTTGCTGCAATAACTTCTTTCATATAAAATATTTTTAATTATTTTTCTTTTAAAAACCTAAGCCTTTTTTGTAAACTTTTCCAACCATGCAATTCCAATATATTTTTAAATCTCAAATTCAACTGATTGAAAATTTTGTTACTGAAAGCATAAATCCCGTGAGTAATAAAGAAGGCAGCGAACACATCAATTGAATAGTGAATATGCATTAATAAAACCGTAACACCCATAGTTAATGCCCCAATCATCATTAAAATTCTAAACCAAATTCTTTTTCTGTATACCAAATAAGCTAGAAATGGCAGCGAAGTATGCCCAGAAAAAAATAAATCATTAGTAAAGAACATTCCTTTAAGCAAACTATTAGCACCCACTTCTCCATCAGCAAAATAAAAGCCTTGAGGGGGCCCTAGATAAGTTAAAACTATAAATCCAGCTCTCACTATAATTAAAATTCCGAAGGTCTTTAAACCAAAAGGAACCATTTCTGGTTCAATAAAAGCTCCGTACAAAATAATAGCGACTATAATCGCATAAAGTCCCCAGAAAAACAAAAACTCTAAATTATAAGTAGGAATATTATTTAATATTAAATCCCCTACTGATGTATACAAATGCTTATCATGATAAGTACTAACAGATTGATCAATTAAGATAGAGCTCCCTAAAATAAATATTCCAAAAATTAAAGACCACAAAAAAGCCCTATCCTGCAACAACACTTTCCAATGATGTAACGTCTTTAAAAAATACTCTTTGACCATAGGTAATTTATGATATTAATAGAAATCCCTACTCAGATTTCTTCTTTTTAGATTCTTTTTTAGAATCTGCGCCATCTTTCTCAACAGATTTTTCTGGAATAATCTCAGGCGATTTTGGTTTTGTTTTAGGCTTACTTTCAAAATCATCACCAGTATCTTCAAGTTTCTTAGGAGCACTCCATCTTTTAATTTTATCGGTAATAATTTCCACTTTTTCACTATATCTCTCGCGAGAAACTTTTCTAACCTTTTCTAAATGGTCCTCTTCCAATTCCAATTTTGGTGGAGGAAGTGTAGCCAAAGAGAAAGTACTTGTCGGCATACCATCAACCAAAACTCTAGAATAAGCATTATATTTACTCAAAGAAACCAAATCAGGCGGCATAACCTCCTCTCCAAATTGCTGAGAAATATATTCCGCATCATCAAATCCTACCTGGAACGACAAAACCGTTCCAACATTACCAAACACCGCATCCCTTACCTCTTCAGGCATCTGAGCGATATACTGATTCGCCATCGTTAAATTAAGATGATATTTTCTGGCTTCAGACAAAATTGTTGCAAAAGCTTCAGTCGCAAAATTTTGGAATTCATCGACATATAGATAGAAATCTTTTCTGTCCGCTTCCGGAATATTGGCTCTACTCATAGCATCAAGCTGGAACTTGGTAACAAACATAGAACCAAGCAAAGAAGAATTATCTTCACCAATTCTTCCCTTAGAGAGATTCACGATTACAATCTTTCCCTTGTCCATAAAGAATCTCAAATCAATCGTACTCTTTGGCTGCCCAACAATATTACGAATCGTAGGGCTAGATAAAAATTGTCCAACTTTATTCAAAATCGGAGAAATCGCCTCTATCCTAAATTTATCCTGCATTTTTTCAAATTCTTCAGTCCAAAAAGCGCTCACCACAGGATCTTCAACTTTACTAACAACTCTGCGTCTAAAATCAGCATCTTGAAGGATTCTAATAATTCCCAACATCGTCGTCCCCGGATATTCTAATAAAGCCAAAATCGTATTTCTTAAAATATGCTCAAGTCTAGGCCCCCAACTCTCCGCATAAATCTTTTTGAAAATTCCAACAAGTCCACTACAAATAATCGAATTAAAAGCAGGATCCACATTCTCCAACATATTAAAAGCCACCGCATAATCTTTATCAGCCGGATCGATCAAAACTACATCATTTACTCTATTTTTCGGCACAAATTTCAACACGTTCTCCGCCAAATCACCGTGCGGATCAATCACCCCAACACCTTTTCCTTCGATAATATCTGAGAAAATCATATTTTCCAACAAAGTAGATTTACCCATACCCGTCTTTCCTATGACATAAATATGTCTACGTCTATCTAAAGGTTTAATCCCAAAAATTTGCTGATGACCACGATAATTAGTCTTTCCAAGTAAAGTAATTTCTTCATCGGTCCCTTGCATTGGAAGAGTAGAAGGCGGTTCAAGCTTTTTACTAGTGACCCAATAAATCGTCGGCGTTTTTACCGTCAAATTAGGCATATGATAAAGCGTCGCCAACTCCTCGCTATTCATCACCATATTCTCATCAGTAATAATTCTCTGTTTAAATCTACGCGCAATTGAATTTCCGAAATGGAAATCTCTAATTTCAAACCCATTAAGTTGTGGAATATTAAATTGCTTAAAAGCTCCCGCTAATTCACGAAGCTTAACCTTAGCTCTTTCCATACTATTATTTTTTGCAGCATAAACCATTCTAATATTCACAGAATAAAGCAATCTAGCAGCCTTATCCATTGCCGCGTCCATAGCTGTTTCACGCTCATGGCTTTTAGAAGAAACCTCTTCGATATCATCAGACGGAGCAAAATTCTTCATTTCTCCTCCGTTCAAAAGTCCACTGGAATCAACTTTGGCAATCACTAAAAGACCTTGAATCCAGAAAATAAAGTAAATTGGAAAAAATATTATTTTAGGCCAAAGCTTTCTTGTAACAAAAGCCTTTGCATAAGCTTTTTTCAAAGGCTCAATATTCCCCAAAATACCTTTATGTAAAATCTTAATACACTTCACGAAAATAATACGCCATCTATCACGAAGTGGCTTTACCACTATTTGAACCCAAGCTTGATCTGCAGGATCATCAAACTTAACCAAAGAAGATGTAATGCCCGCCATCGGATCTACATGCACTCTCGCAATTTTATCTTCATATTGAGAATATCTCTTGATTGGGAAAACATCCGCTTCAATATACTTAAGCTCGATTCCGGAAAAATGATAAGAAGGATCATTTAACGCGTAATCCTTGCAATCTTCTATCTCAACATCTGGATAATTCGCATATATTTGGCCTTCTACTAAATTTCTTAATTTTTCGGGGAAAGCCACGTAAAACTTAATTGTTCTTCCAACACTCGCTACCTCAAAACTGACATGATCACTGCTGTACCCCCTTAGCTTCTCCCAAATAGTAAAATAAGTTTGAATACCATGTAATGTAGCAAAAATCTGTTCCGCAACCATTGGTCCCGACTCATTTTCTTTCGGAACTTTCACTTGCACCACAGAATATACTTCCTTGAGTTTAAATCTAGCCGCCTGTATCCTCACGAAAATAGAGTACAAAACAATCAAGGCCACAAATCCTCCTATAGAAATCCCTGTATAAATTAATATGTCGTTCATCAGTAGTAGATTATACCTTATTTTTCCAGACTATCAAAAAATCGTTGCAAAATTATACAAGCCGCATAAGAATCACGATATTCTCGCCTGTCTTTATCCTTCTTCCCAGCACTTCGCATCAATCCATCAGCCTCAAAAGAGCTTAATCTTTCATCAAAAAGAGTAACTTCTATATCCTGAATCTCTTCATTTTTAACTGATTTCAAGGCTTCTTTCAATTTACCAACAAAATGCTCCACATTTTTTACCATAGCAGAATTACTAGATTCATCCATATTTAAAGGAAGCCCCACTACTATTAATTTTACCTCCCACTCTTTGCAAAAATCTAAAATTTTTGATATCGCAAAATCAACATTTTTCCCAGCAATAACATCCCGTGGAGAAGCAATCTTTAGACTTAAATCCCCACTTGCAAGCCCGATACGGCTTTTACCATAATCCAAAGCCAAGACTTTGCCTTTTTGCATAGTTTATTTTGCAGCCTGAACAGCAACTTTTACAGTTTCTTCCATTCCTTCTCCTAAACGAATCTTAATTTCATGAGTCCCAACTTCTTTAATGTGGGTCATCACGATATGTTCTTTTTCCAACTTAATATTTACCTTTTCTACAACCGCTTTAATTACATCATTTTCAGTAATCGCACCGAAAAGTTTACCTTTTCCACTAACTTTCTCTTTGAAAGAGATCTTCAAACCATGCAATTTCGCAAGCACTTCTTTAGCATTATCAAGAAGTCTTTGTTTCTCCATAACAATCTTTTCTTTTCTAGAAGCCGCAACCTTCTTAAGCGCATCCGTAGCCACCTCAGCGAGCCCTCTGGGCAACAAATAATTCCTAAAATATCCTTCCTTTACTCTAACGATATCCCCTCTATATCCTAGTTTCTTGACATCTTTCTGTAATAAAACCTGCATATTAATCTGATTTACAATTTAAAATCGCCTTTTTTTAAGGCTACAAATAAATAGCTGATTTCTCCTTAAAAGTAAAGAGAAATTTGCTTTATTTAAACTTCCAAACTCCAATTCTTACATACCTATCACTCGGGAAAACCACGTTATCCATCGTCAAACCATCTATTTTATTATCAATAGCATAAAAATATCTTGGTCTATACAAGAAAATAGCAGGAATATCCTTCTTTATTTGCTCAGCTAAAAGCTTCAACTCATCTGTTTTTAAACCTTCATCAAAAGTAGACCTAATATTTTCAATTAAAGTATCCGTTTGAAAACTTTTGTAATTCGAAAAATTTTGGCCAGTCGGACTTGATTGAGTAGAGTGCCAGTAAGAATAAGTATCCAAGTTATAACCAAGATTCTGGCCAACAAATAACAAATCGTAATCCCTACTAGTCACTCTCCTATTAAAGTCTTCTAATGACAAAAATTCTACCTTTATCCCAAATCCAGCACTCTCCCAAGATTTTTCTAAAAATTCTATAGCTTTACTGGTTGCCTCGAATTGCTCACTGCCCTCTTCATAATATCTAGCTATTAAATCTAATTCCAAAGCTCTTTCATCTTTCCCGTAACGGATCCCCAGATGCTCAGTATCGTCTTCTCCATACTTAAAACCTCCTTCCTCTAGAACTTTCGTAGCTTCCTCTCTATCAGCTTTATATTCCCATTCAGACTGATTCAATTCCATCAAAGGTGTATCAACTCCAATCTTATCAACAGAATCCTTAAGGAAACTATTCTTATCAACTAGTTTACTCAAAGCCAACCTAACATCTTTATCTTTAAGCAAAACACTCTCCATATTCATAAAAACAGCCATATACTGAGGCAATTCATAAGGAATCAGTTTAAATCTATCATTATTTTTAAAGTCCAAGACATATTTCCCCGTGACTTTTACTACTCCGTTTACCACATTTATTTCCTCAACCAATTGATCCATGGTCGGATAAGTAATTAAACGCATATATTCAATCTCAGAGAGCTCTCCATAGTAATAAGGACTCCTGGTTAAAACAACCTGCATACGCCCGTCAGGGAAAGATTGTACGGGATCTGTAACCATATATGGCCCGGTCCCTATAGGCAGTTTATTAAACTCGCTTTGCAAAAGATCATATGAATCAATTTCTTGTAAAATATGTTTCGGAAGAATTCCTGTAGTTAAGTTCGTAATAAAGAAAACATTTGGCTTTGCCAAAATAAATTTAATAACCTGTTGATCCACTTGTTTTATCTCCACTCCATCAAAATTCACCTTCAAAATACCATTCTGGAAAAACGGGTTCATCACCACATCATGGAACGTAAAATAAACATCATCCATCGTTACAGGCTGTCCATCATGCCATTTCAATCCATCCCTTAGAGTAAAAGTATACTCTGTCTTTTCTGCATTAATAGATAATGTAGCCATGTCATCAACAATCGCTTTTTTATCAGGATCATATTTCATTAATCCTGAAAAAACCAAAGCAGAAATTTCACGATCGGCATCATTATAATCCACAAACAAAGGATTAATATTTTGAATTCCATTTCTGGAAACAACACCTTCTGTATAGATATTTGGCTCGCCGAAGTGGAAAAAACCATAAGGGAAAAGCATCATTTTAACAATCATTGCTAAAATAGCCGTAAATGCCAAAACAGAAATTAATTTATCGACATAATCATAGCTCCTCAGAACCTTTATAAAGAGTCTAAAAAACTTCATCTATTTTAGATAAATAAAAATGCTACAGCATTTGCCACAAACAATATCCCAAAAACAATCGTAGCTCTTTCCAGAAATTTTTCAGCACCTCTTTTTGAAGTGTAGAAACCTCCTGTTCCTCCAAAAGTCGAGCCAAGTCCCGCTCCTCTTTGTTGAACAAGAATTGAAATAGCCAATAAAACCGCAAATATCGCCTGTGTTATAAGTAAAGTTGTTCTCATAATTTATTTATTTTTAATAATTAAATGCGCGATCCAGTTTACCACACCGAATACAAGACCCCCTATAACATAACTGCCAACATTTGGAAAGGTTAAAGTCACATCTCTAAATTCGATAACTCCCAAGAAATAGCTTAGGAACCACAAAATTAGCGCATTAATCACAATCAAGAAAAGTCCACCCGTCAGGAAGATCAATGGAAAAGTTACAATCTTGAAAATCGGTTTTACGATCAAATTTAAAATTCCCAAAACCAAACCGCCAATCACAAAAAACTTCACTCCACCTGTATAAGTGATCTCTTCGACAACTTGGAGTAGAACATAAAGAGCCAAGCCATTAAGCACAATTCCTAAAATAATTTTTTTGATAATACCCATAGAAAGTATTGGTTAAATCAAACTTTTAGAGAACTTTCTTTACAGCCACTTTAACATTTTCGCCTTCAATTTCAACAGTCTTTTCGTTGTCCCATTCCAGATTTCCGCTTTGTTGAAGTTCGTTGGCGAGTGTCTCACGAGCGATATAATCGGCAAATTCGATGACAGCAATTTTCACCTCACTAGCCACGCCATCTTTGCCTGTAGCCTCAATCAATACATAAATTCTGTCATCCACTTGATAATCCGCTTCCTTTCTCATTTCCTGAATAATGCGAACAAGGTCGCGAGCATATCCTTCTTTTTTCAAATCATCAGTCACCACAGTATCAAGCGCCACCACGATTCCCTCTGCACTCTCCACGTCATAGCCTTCTTTGCCTTTGAATCCCACAGTCACCTCATCATTTTCGAGAGTGAAAGGTCCCACTTTTACTCTATCGCCTTCCAACATTTCAAAATTTCCAGCCTTGATTTCATTGATAATATATTGAACATCTTTGCCGTATTTCGGACCAAGAACTTTGGCATTGGCCACCACCTGTCTCTCAACGATATCAGCCGCTTCCTTGATAAAGCTCAACTCTTTCACATTCAATTCCTCCAAAATTACTTCTTTTTGCCCCTCTACCAATTTCGCAGAAACATTTTCGGGAAGAGCCACCTGCACACCTTTCAAAGGTTGTCTTACTTTTATCTTTGCCTTTGCTCTGACACTATGCCCAAGATTTACAATCATTCTTACCAAATGAATTTCTGAATTCAATTTTTCATCGATCAAATTTTTATTCGGCTCTGACCAATCACTCAAATGTACCGATTCTTCATCAGTCAAAGAACGATAAATTTCATCAGCCAAATACGGCATGAATGGAGCAATCAATTTTGATAATTCCACCAAAACTATATACAAAGTCTGATATGCCTGAGTTTTATCATTGTCATTTTCGCTCTTCCAGAAGCGACGACGAGACCTTCTGATATACCAGTTGGAAAGATTTTCCACGAAATCCATGATCGGACGAGTCGCCTTTGCGAGATTATATTGATCCATCTGCTCTGTAACTTCTTTGATCAACAAATTCAATTCAGACAAAACCCATTTATCTAATTTATGATCAGGTTTGAATTTTTTGTAATTTCTCTCCGGTTCCCATTTATCGATATTGGCATAAGTCACAAAGAAGCCATAAGTATTCCAAAGTGTTAGTGTAAGCTTCTTTACCATTTCATCTACATGAGCTTCGGAAAATCTCACATCATCCGCCAAAACCGCAGGAGAATTAACCAAGAAATACCTCATACTATCAACACCTTTGGTATCAAATAGCACATTTGGATCCGGATAATTTTTCTTTCTCTTGGAAAGTTTCTCACCGTCGGCAGCGAGCAAAATTCCATTTACAATCACATTATTGAAAGCAGGTTTGTCAAAAAGAATTGTGGCCAAAACATGGAGCGTATAAAACCATCCACGAGTTTGATCGAGTCCCTCGGCAATGAAATTTGCAGGAAAATTCGCTTCAAATTCTTTCTTATTTTCAAAAGGATAATGTAGTTGAGCATAAGGCATCGATCCGCTTTCGAACCAGCAATCAAATACATCCGGCACACGTTTCATCTCGCCCTTACACTTCTTGCATGCAATAGTGATATCGTCAATATATGGCTTGTGCAGGTCCACTTCCCCATCTCTCTTTGGCAATTTTCCACCTGACAATTTAGAAAGTTCTTCGATCGAACCAATACAAGTTTGCTCGCCACATTCACATTCCCAAATCGGAATCGCACACCCCCAGAAACGATTTCTGGAAATCGCCCAATCACGCGCACCTTCGAGCCATTTTCCAAAACGACCCTCCTGAATATGATCAGGTTGCCAATGAATTTTCTTGTTATTCTTCAGCATTTTGTCTTTCACTTTCGTCACTTCCACAAAGAAAGATCTTGTAGAATAATTGAGTAGCGGAGTGTCGCATCTCCAACAATGAGGATAACTGTGTTTGAAATTTTGTTTGCTGAATAGAAGGCCTTTTTCATGCAGGAATATCGCCACATTGAGATCCTGACCTTTTACGAATTTGCCAGCGAAATCAGTCACTTCATCTTTGAAAGTGCCATCCATTTTTACATGCTGAATCATTCCCAAACCCTTCACTACACCAAGATTGTAGTCATCCTCACCAAACATCGGCGCAATATGCACCACTCCAGTGCCATCTTCTGTCGTCACAAAATCAGCTAGTTGAATAGAATAAGGTTCACCTCCGATATCTTTGCCGACATAATAGTCAAATAGAGGTTCGTAATGAGTCCCTTCGAGCTTCTTAGGATCAATTCGATCGAGAATCATATAATTATTTTCCCCAAAAATCTTATCAGCCAAAACTTTTGCCAAGATAAAATTTTCCTCCTTTGCATCTTCAGCATTAGGAGCTTTGCCCACCACTTTCACATATTCAATATCTTTTCCAAAAGCCAGCGCCACATTTCCCGGTAAAGTCCAAGGAGTAGTCGTCCAAGCTAAGACATACACATCTTTTTCAGTAGCCCCGATTGCCTTTAGCGCATCCTCTTTTAGTTTAAATTTCGCCGTCGCAGACAAATCCGTCACATCCTTGTATCCCTGCGATACTTCAAAATTAGACAAAGGAGTCTCGCAACGAGGACAAATATGCATTGATTTAAATCCGCTGTAGACCAACTTCTTGTCCCAAATTTGTTTAAAAATCCACCAGATCGACTCCATGTAATTATTATCAAGCGTCGCATAACTATCTGAGAAATCCACCCATCTCGCAATTCTCTTCAAAGTGAGTTCCCAGTCTTTGGTATAACGAAAAACCGACTCTCGACATTTATTGTTGAAATTTTCTACACCGTAATTGACGATATCTTTTCGGCCATTTGTCCCAAGTTCCTTTTCAATTTCGTACTCCACCGGAAGTCCATGACAATCCCAGCCATTGGTACGAGGAACATAGTAGCCTTTCATATTCCAATATCTGGTAACAGAATCCTTGATCACATTCGCCAAAATATGCCCATAATGAGGCAGACCATTCGCAAATGGAGGCCCATCAAAGAACACATATTTTTTCGCCTTCTTTCGGCTTTCCACAGATTTCTCAAAAATCTTATTCTCTTCCCAATATTTCAATATTTCCTTTTCCATCTCCGGAAAAGACTGTTTTAAATCAACTTTCTTGAACATATTTTGAAAATTATTCTGTTAAATTTCACAGGTGTAAATTTAGCAGAAAACCAAGCCGGAATCAAAGAGATCTTGAGCCAATTAATCACCTTTATTTCGCTTTTCTCTTTTGAACAAACCAGCCAATCCCCGCTCCAATTCCAAAATATGTCGCAAGTAATAAAGCATTAAGACCCCAAAATCCGACAGCGTCTGACAAATTGGCACAAGAATCCGTAGGAGTCATTGTTTGTTGGATGCAATACCCAGCTTGTCCTTCCATTGTCCAAGGCACAGCTCCAGGTTCACTCATCACAGACCAATTCGTACAAATCGGTTCCGTAAAATCACACAAAAAACCATAAGGAACTATAAAAATGGATAAAAACGGAAAGAAGTGCCCCGTCGCTAACGGCGCAACCATTGTCCATCCAGGAGTACCGCCGGATGACGCAATATCATCCGCATAAATCCTCTCAAGAGTCGGAAAATATGCAAAAATATAAAAAAGAAAAAGCACTATACAGACAGCCACTCCGATAAATCCCCCTCTCAGCCAAAGCCTTTTTGTAGGTTTATTTTTGGAATTCATATTTTGTTGATTAGAGAAATTGATTTCATATAACGTTTGCGCGTAACCGACGTTGCTGGCTGTATACTATCGCGAAGCGACCAAACACCAGCAAATATGGGTGAGCGAGCGAATAAAATTTTTTTTAATCTTTCATTTCTTTGATTGCGTCTCTAACTTCTCCTCTAATAATCCAGATTAAGAAAAAGTAAAATATAATAAATCCTATCACTTCTTTTATGCCTTCTGGTAAATCTTTCAGGAGACCTTGTCCATCTGGTATCAGTGATATCAGCATGATTATTATAACTATTGCTATTGCTGGTAAATATTTTTTCATAAATATGAGTTTTAAAAATAATTTTATTTAGCGAGCGAACCGGCTAGCCCGTGTTAGGCGATTTATGGCGAGGGGCAAGATTTATGTTAATGGATTCTTCAAATCAAATCTAGATTCCAATATATGTAGCGCCTTTGCGATAATAGACGTTAAGTTGTCTACCTGACTGTTAACGAAATCATTATGTTCAACTAATATTTGTTGTTTGTTAGAAAGAGGTAATATAACTTGTGAAAAAAAGATTTTGATCTTGTTGTTGATTATTTTGGTGCGTTCACGGATTGTAAATAAGATTCTAACGAGTTCCGAGTCTTTTGAAATTGAGCTGTACAACTCGGCTAGTAATGTATTCAAGATAGCATTATCTAGAGTTACTAACGAATGGTCATTTTCTTTTGCTGAGTCCTCAACTTTCATTGAACGAAGCTGCTCAGCATTTGATAATAACTCAATGTAAAGAAGTTTTAGCTTTTCGCGACGTTCTTGGTAGCCCTGAAAGGAAAACTTAATTTCCTCGTATGTCATAGAATCATTGCCCTTGTTTGTTCTTTTTAGAAAGTTTCTTTTTTCTGGTGATATATCAGGAACATGGGGTCTTTCTGGACTTAAAGGTATTTCAAAAACTACTAATACTTTTTCAGACTGCGGAATCTGAATAATTTTCGGTAGACTAAACTCGATAGTTGGGTTTGCTTTTATTTTTTCTCCAAAGTGCTTAGCCAGTTCTTTGTCATTATTAACTCCCTCAATTTCAAAAGACGAGCCAGCTTCCTTGACTCCAACGATTACAAAACCACCCTTCGTATTCGCAAAGGCGCAGCAGATCTTAGTTAATGTATCTGTGTCCGGAATAGCCCTTTTAAAATCATGGCGATCACTCTCGTTAGCCTTCTTTTTTACCAACTCATCAATGATTTCAAAAGTCCAGTCGGATAAAACATTAGGGATCATTTTTAGCTATTAGGTTAAACTATTTCCTTATTTGCCTCGAGCCATATTTCGCCTAACGTTCGCGCATATGCAAAGTTGCGAAGTGAGCGGTGCGGTATAATCTTACGCCGAAGACGTATTACCGCACAAGCGAACAAGCAATTTGGGCAAGGTGTTTATAGAGGACGGCTTTGCCGGACTCGATCAAATACCGAGCTGCATATGCGCTGTTGTACGATGTGCAGCCAGTCCTACTTAGTTGGTGAATGGTCTTTTTTCCAGTGGATATAGCCTTTAATATACAAAGAAATAAAAATCACATTTGCAACGATGGTTGCTGAGCTCTGTGCAATTACGCCAAAAGCGAGCCACGATAACCCGCCTAATGTACCGATTATGAAACCAATTTTGTGTTTTTTACCTAACAGATATACTGTCACAACACCGAGGACAGTGGCGAGCCAATAAATGCCGTAGTAGTTGCCTAAAAAATCCATACTTAGTGATTTTTATTTCTTTTCGATTATATTTGCTGGCTGCATTTCGTACAATGACTGTTTATGCGAAATATTTTAGGAATATTTTAAGAAAATTTTAAATTTATTTAATGTTAGGATGATAACCTGCTTTACACAAGTCGTTTTTGCATAAACAGGAGTTAGCCGAAAGTCTATACGTAAAGATAAATCATTTCTTAACTTAATATTATGAAAGAGACGGCCCTTCATCTCCTTGAAAGAGAACTAAAAATTCGCAGTTACAGCCCCAAAACAGTTAAATCTTATACAATCTGCTTGAAAGAATATTTCGACTTTCTCGAAAAGAATAAAAAAGATGAGAGGATTTTTGATGAAGATGATGCTAAAAACTTCTTGTTGTATAAAAAGGAACAAAATTGTTCGCCTAAAACACTCAATGTTTATCTTTGTTCAATCAAATTTTATTACAAACAAATCGAGAAAATTCATCAGAAAATAGACATAAAATTCCCCAAACGAGCCCTCAAACTCCCCATGGTTTTAACTAACCACGAAATTATGGAGATTATCCGAACTCTCCAAAATTTGAAACATAGATTAATCATCTCCCTCGCCTACGGATCCGGATTAAGAGTAAGCGAAGTAGTAAACCTAAAGGTCAGCGATCTCGATTTCAATTCCAAAATCATCAATATCAGACAAGGAAAAGGCGGCCGCGACAGAATCACCCTTCTACCGGAAGCATTGATAGATGACCTAAAATCTTTTATATCCAAAAGAACCGAACCACCCCACAAAAACTATCTTTTTTTAAGTCAAAAAGGAGGAAAATTGACCACTCGCACTTTACAAAAAATTTTTCAAAACTCACTTAAAAAAGCAAATATTCAAAAACCCGCAACTTTCCATTCATTGATACACAGTTTCGCCAGCCATCTATTAGAAAATGACGTAAATATACGCTATATCCAAGAACTTCTCGGCCATCAGAATATCAGAACAACTCAGCTTTACACTCATATCACCCAAGAAGGACTTCTGAAAAACGTCCAAAGCCCATTCTCATAAAATCGCCCACGCAAAAAAAGAGCCACTCTCTCATGAAAGCAGCTCTTTTCAAAAATTCACACCAATTCCTACATCATCCCACCCATGCCTCCCATTCCAGGGGCTCCGTGATTATGTTCATGTTTTTCCTCCGGGATATCACAAATTGCACACTCCATCGTTAAGAAGACTGCCGCCACACTAGCAGCATTCTCAAGTTCACTTCTCACAACCATTTTTGGATCAATAATTCCAGCTTCTACCATGTTTACATATTTATCTTTTGCCGCATCATAACCAAATCCTTTTTTCTCACTCAAAACTTTATCCACCACTACAGCCCCATCTTTTCCGGCATTCTCAGCAATCTGCATCAAAGGAGCAGACAAAACACTCTGTACAATCTTGATTCCAGTAACTTCATCTGCATCTTCACTCTTTAAAGCTTCCAAAACTTTTATAGCTGAAAGTAGAGCCACTCCACCTCCAGGGACAATTCCCTCTTCCACCGCAGCACGAGTCGCATTTAGAGCATCCTCTATACGCAATTTCTTTTCTTTAAGCTCAATTTCCGTAGCCGCACCAACTTTGATTACCCCAACCCCACCTGACAATTTAGCCAATCTTTCCTGCAATTTTTCCTTATCAAAATCAGAAGTAGTCTTTGAAAGAACAACTTTCAATTCATCAATCCTATCCTTGATATCACCTTTCTTTCCCTTACCTTCAATCACAGTAGTTTTGTCCTTGTCAGCAACTACACGACGAGCCTCTCCCAAATGAGAAAGTTCAGCACTATCCAATTTCAATCCGATTTCCTCGCTGATTACAGTTCCACCGGTCAATACGGCAATATCTTTTAGCATCTCTTTTCTTCTATCTCCAAAACCGGGAGCCTTCACCGCAAGCACACTAAATACTCCACGTAGCTTATTCAAAACCAGAGTAGCCAAAGCCTCTCCATCGATATCCTCAGCAATAATTACCAATTCTTTTCGGCCACTTTGCGCCACCTTTTCAAGCAAAGGAAGCATATCTTGAACCGAACTGATTTTCTTGTCAGTAATCAAAATCTTCGGATCATCATAAACAGCCTCCATACGAGTAGGATCAGTCACAAAGTATGGAGAAATATAACCATTATCAAATTGCATTCCTTCTACAACTTCTTTTTCAAGTCCCATTGTCTGAGATTCTTCCACTTGGATCACTCCATCATTTCCCACCATCTCCATAATCTCCGCAATAAGTTTCCCCACCATTTCATCCTGAGCGGAAATAGTCGCAACCTGCGCAATCTTTTCCTTGCTATCACCAATTTGAATCGCCATTTCTTCCAAAGATTTCTCCACAGCCTTCACCGCTTTCTCAATTCCAACCTTAAGTTTCATCGGATTTGCACCGGCAGTCAGATTGCGGATTCCTTCTCTAATCATCGCTTCAGCAAGAAGTGTGGCCGTCGTCGTACCGTCTCCGGCCACATCATTAGTCTTTGTCGCAACTTCCTTCACCATCTGCGCACCCATATTTTCATATGGATCTTTTAGATCAACTTCTTTGGCAATTGTCACCCCATCATTGGTCACCATCGGACCACCATATTTCTTTTCAAAAACCACATTGCGTCCCTTTGGACCAAGTGTAATTTTTACCGCGTTAGCCAGTTTTTCTACCCCCATGAGAAGCTTTTGTCTCGCTTCATCACCGTATTTCATTTGTTTAGCCATATTGATAAAAAGTTAAATTATTAATTTAGTTTTGCAAAAATATCGGAGACAGAAAGAATCAAAAGCTCTTTGCCATCTATCTTAAATTCAGTCGGACCATATTTTGTAAAAAGAACTTTATCTCCTTCTTTCACATCCATTGGCAGTCTCTTTCCATTCTCATCCATTTTTCCAGGACCAACAGCGATTACCTTTCCCTGCATCGGTTTCTCCTTGGAAGCAGTATCAGGAATGATAAATCCACTCTCCGTTTTAGTTTCCGGCTCAAGAGCTTCCACAACCACATGGTCGTTTAATGGAACAATCTTCGTCATAAATACTATGGTTAATAAATAAAATTAGCACCCCGTATTATAGAGTGCTAATCTTTGTAGTCAAGGGGTTATCCTCCCTCATTTTTAGATTTCAGAAATATTTTAAGAAAATTTTAAAATCACCTACTACTCTTTCTTCACAAGTCAATTGACTTATCAGTATCCCGTAATAGAATAAAAGTATGGAAAACAGCATCGTCAGCACAAATATGATTTATGAATTCCTCAAGGAATTCAAATCCGAAGTTTACAACCGTTTTGAGCAACTCGATAAAAGAATAGACCGGCTTGAAACCAGAGTAGATCGTATTGAGAATCAACAAATGCAAGATCACAAGATCATGGCGGAACTTTTGGAATCAAAAGATAAAGTCACCATCAAATTTTCCAGAACATTCATGGGCGTAAACGCCTTCATTTCAGGAATAGTCGCCACAATCATCGCTATATTTATCAAGAAATAATTTCACAAAGGACATCGCTACAACACGATGCCCTTTATAGATTGCTTTTTGTAGTCAAGTTTTAAATCCACTACTCGTCTACTTCTTAAAATTCAATTGAATAAACCACATCCTCATACTCATCTAAAAATGAATTCGTATAAGTCCACGCAGTCACATTTGAATTTTCTCCAATTCCAATTGTGTAATAATGGATCGTAAAACCGGAACCATCCCTTAAATCATATTTATATCCCGAATGTCCATCCACTGTAATAGCTTGTTCATTCCTAAGCCCCATCGTACTACTAGATCGATATAAATCCATAACATCTTCCACTCCAAACGTATAACTAGTTCTTATATCTAAAACTCTTTCAAAAGAAGCATTCTCTGGATCGGCAGCAAGCTGATATATTGGATCATCTGTGTTAGGGAAAAGGACATTAAAATCCCAATCACTCATATATTCAAAAGAATATGACCCTGCATCATAAGTAACTAATTCTGGTTCAGCAACCTCATCAGTTGTAATTTTTAGCATTGGAGTTGTTGCGCCCCACTGAGTAGCATTTGAATCAGCCAATTTGATATACCCAATACAAGAATAATCCATTCCACTCTCCAATCCATCTATAGTTATTGTTTTGGAAGTTGAATAAGCATCTGGAGTCACCATATTGTCTGAATAATTATCCAAGCATTCAACATAAAATCTATCTCCGGATTGCAGAGTAACTCCATTTACCTTAACCGTAACATAATCACTTGTAACATCTACTTTTGAAAGCGTCATTGTTACTCCAGAATATGCCCCGCTACTACTCCCCCCAGAACTAGTTGTAATCTTCAAAGAACTCGTATAAAGACCGGCAACGTCACCGATATTTGCATTTCCATTTGAATCTTTGACATATCCTCTACAAGAATATTCCGTATTACTTTCTAATCCTGTAACCTTAAGTGTACTCAATACGGATTCAGCATCTGGAGGAAACATATTTTCAGTTCCACTAGACCCAGTTCTTATACATTCGACATAATACTTATCTCCAGATCGCAAAGTTACTCCACCAATTTTGACCGTTATTGAATTGGCAGTAACCCCAACTTTAGAAATAGTCATAGTTACTCCCTCATATCCATTTTCAGAGTTATCACTTTCCTCTTCGTTCCCATCATCTCTATATTTCTCTTCCACATAACTCAAATCTTTTCCAGCCTTAATAGAATCGTAATCCACTTTGTACGAAGCTTTTTCTCCCAAATATTCCGCCAATTTACCATCATCATCCTTCATTTTCCTGGTAATCATATCTGCCATTTCTCCCCTGTCCAAATTCTGACTGAAAGACTTAATAGTCAAAGGAATAATATTATCATTAGCCGCAGTATCCACGATCCCTTCATACCAAATTGCCGTATTTGGATAATCTACTCCGTATACCTCCATCAACATTTTCAGCGCTTCAACGAAAGTTACACTCTTGGCAGGCTTAAACGTTCCATCACTATACCCACTAACCCAACCTTGACTCTTGGCATGACAAGCATATTTCTCGTACCAAGAACCCTTTGCCACATCAGTAAAACAGCCGCTATTATTTCCCATAGATACACCCTTGGCTTCAATAATTATTTTCAATAATTGAGCTCTGGTTAGAGATAAATCCGTCCCAAAAGTTCCATTGGAAAACCCTGAAACCACACCCTCATCACTCAAGAATTGTACCGCATCATAATAGACGCTTCCTTTCGGGACATCACTATAGGAAGCCATCGCTACGCCCGAAAAAGCGACAACTCCAAACAAGCAAAATCCTACCAACACAAAAGACAGTTTTTTCATAGATTTTATTTTAAGGGATTTATTGCTTTATTTCGGCTACTCCGCAAAAGCCTCAGCCCTAGTCTCACGCAACACATGAACTTTCACCGCACCCGGATGTTGCAAATCATGCTCAATCTTTCTAGCAATATTGTGAGCCAATTTTACAGATTCCAAATCATCCACCTTTTCAGGGTTCACAAAGATTCTAACCTCTGTTCCAGCCTGAATAGCATATGACTTCTGAACACCTTCGAAGCTATTACAAACATTTTCAAGTTCCAAAAGTCTTCTAATATAAGTATCCAAATTCTCCTTATTTGCACCCGGTCTTGAGCTACTAATCAAATTGGCAACCTGTACAATCTTTGCCTCCAAAGTCTCCGGCTCAGGATTTCCATGATGAGCTTCAATCGCATGAACAATTTCTTGAGAAAGTCCGAATTTCCTAGCAATATCACCTCCAATTTTAGCATGATGACCTGAAATTTCATGATCAACCGCTTTTCCAATATCGTGAAGCAATCCAGCCTTTTTACAAATACTGATATCAGCTCCAAGCTCAGAAGCAAGATTACCGGCAATAAAAGAAACCTCCATAGAATGTTTCAAAACATTCTGTCCATAAGCCACTCTGAATTTTAATCTTCCCAAAATCTTCACCAAATTTGGATGAAGTCCGGTAACACCGGTTTCAAGCACAGCCTTCTCTCCAAGTTCCTTAATAAGAACATTTACTTCGTCCTTTACCTTCTCTACTGTTTCCTCAATTCTAGCCGGATGAATACGTCCATCCTCAACCAGTCTCTCGAGAGCAATCTTGGCAATATACCTTCTCACCAAGTCAAAACCGGAAAGCACAATTGATCCGGGAGTATCGTCAACGATCACGTCTACACCGGTAATTTGCTCAAAAGCATTGATATTTCTACCTTCACGACCGATGATACGACCCTTCATTTCATCATTTGGCAGATTTACGATCGTAGCGGTAGATTCAGCAGTCGTTTCCGAAGCATATAGCAATCGCATCA
>Ga0233422_10000377_pt1 | contig 22884 bp, 31 predicted proteins | sample Watercolumn_Mata_2_FD_182724 | JGI IMG/M metagenome (GOLD analysis project Ga0233422, IMG submission 182724) | Freshwater microbial communities from Lake Matano, South Sulawesi, Indonesia - Watercolumn_Matano_2014_110_MG | ecosystem: Environmental > Aquatic > Freshwater > Lake | place...
GCAGGTCAATTGTCACAACTCTGTCAGCATACATGCTTATGCAATCAGCGATCATCTTCGCTGTCAATGCGACTCTTGATTCATCTTTTCTGTCTTGTCTAGAGTATAATAAACAAGGAGATATGATTGTTATTTCTTCTGCTCCTGCATTTTTCAATGCTTCTAAACTTGCCAATAATTCAAAAAACCAGGCTTCAGGGTGTTTTCCAGAATCATGTAATAAAAAACAATTATGTTTTCTTACATTCTCCTCAATTTTTATCTTTTTCTCTTTATTCCTGAAATTCTTTACATTTATTTTTACAAGTTTGGCAGAAATCTTTTTTTGAAGATAATTAAATATGTCTTGTGCGATCCCCCAGCTTTTGCTTTCAGGGTCTGCCAAAAGAATTATTTGATTATTCATGAATAAATCTAGATTTCTTAGTTTAAAAGTATTTTTATACTAAAAAAATAACTTATTAAATGACTTACTTGCTATTTTTATGTCAGCACGGTATTTTAAGAAGCGCTTATGCAAAAGCAGTTGCAAAAAAATATGCAGAAAAATACAAACTTGACTGGAAAATAGATTTTGGCGGATTATACGATGAAGGCTCTATTGGTCCAGGAATATTGGGGACCTTGCTGACTCAAGCAGCCAGGCGTTCTTTTCTCTATACTCTTATCTCTGTAAATGATAATCAGCTGAATCATGCTGATGTCATCTATGTCATGACAGAAGATATGAGAACTAATCTAATCAGGAGAAATCCAGGCTTATCAGGCAAGATAAGGTGCTTAGGGCTTCCAGATGATCTGTTGACTTCTTTTGTTTTAAATGAAAGTTCAAAAAAGAAAATAAGGAAACCTGTTTTTCATGAACTGAGAAAACTAAGATTAGAAGAAAAAGTCACTTCCCAATCTTCTCCATGACTTTTTCATGCATCCTCTTCAAGAATAAAATCTTATTTTCCATTCTCATCAGATCAGCATATCCTTGCAAGACTAAATTTAAAGAAAAAGGACTAGGATACTCTGTCTGTATTTTATCAATCCTTATTTTTCCATCTTTTACCCACTCCAATACTTGTTCACTTGATTTTAAATCCATGACATCTTCTAGTATTTCCCTTTTAGTCTCTTTAAGAATAGGAAAATCACTTGAAATTTTTCTTACAGCATAATAAAGTACATCTGACTTGACTTGTTGTCTTCCTACTGTCTTGCTAGCCCCCTTATAATTCCTCAATATCATCAAAGCTCTTGTAGCACAATGCCTGAATCTTCTCTTGAAAGTCTCGGTCTTTTCAACAGCCTCTTCTAGTATCTTTTTCAATTCTTTTGGTTTCCCAGCCAATAATTTAAATGCTTTTTCAACTTGCAATGGCTGTACAGAAGCTATAAAAAAACCATTATCTGAAATTCCCATCTCAAGATCAGTTTTATTGCTAGCCACATAAGCAACAGCCCTGCATAATGCATCATTCACCCTTCTGCCATATAGCGAATTGAAAATATAGTATTTTTTCTCCCCATCAACATAAGTCTCTATCAAAATTCTTCTTTCAGTAGGTATTAGACTATAGTAAAATTGCTCGTAATAATAATTATAGATAGCTTCAGCAGAGTTTTCATCACAATAAACATAATCTAGTATGAATCTCTTTATTTCAGACTTGCTTTTCTTTCCCTTGAACTTTTCTTCAAGCAAATATCTGAAATGTTGTATATCTAAAGCCAGATCAAAGCTTAAAGGAAGCATTTCAGAAGCCCATGAAGGAATTGTCGGCGGTCTTTGTACAGAAGCATTGACATAAGCATTCATTCCCCTGGAATATAAAAACTGGTATTTATGCCCGCCTAAAACAAAAACATCTCCTTTTTTCATCCTTTCAAGAAAACTTTCATCAATTTTTCCGACTTTTTCATTTTTTCTTTCTCCAACAGCCACAACAACATTAGCATAGCTCTCATCTGGAATAGTTCCTATGTTTGTCATGTAAATCATCCTTGCAAGCCTTCCTCTTTTTCCTATCTGTTTAGTATTCTGGTCATACCATATTTTTGCATAAACCCCCTTATTCTCTAAACCAGCATACTCTCCGCTTAAGTAGCTTATGACCGAAAAGAAATCTTCCCTAGTCAATGAATTATAGCAATAACTTTTCTTAATAGTCATGTATAGATCGCCTATATCCCAAACTCTTTCAATTGCCATGCCAAATATCTGCTGGCTTAGAACATCTAGGCAGTTTGTTGGAATAAAAACCCTGTCGATTTTCTTGTCAACACCCCCTTTTAATAAGACAGAACATTCAACTAAGTCATCTCTATCTAAAACAATAAGCCTTCCTTCTGAAACATCATGTAATTTATGTCCTGCTCTTCCGATTCTCTGTAAAGCTCTTGCAACAGACTTAGGGCTGCCTAGTAATACTACAAGATCAACATAACCTATGTCAATTCCCAATTCTAAAGAAGTTGAAGTCACAACACACTTTAATTTTCCCTCTCGTAATCTCTGTTCAATAGAAAATCTATGTTCCTTGCTTAAACTAGAGTGATGAGCCCCAATTGTTTCATTGACTTCTTCATACCTTCCAGGAAACATCTCTTTCAGATGATTAATGACTCTTTCAGTTGCATTTCTTGTATTAGTAAAGATGATTGTTGTCTTATGTTCCTGGATGAGTTTATCAATTAAAGAATAAAGTCCCTCTTGCATCTCCCTGGCTGTTGTATTTATCAGGTCTTTCAAAGGGCTTAATACTTTCAAGTCCATCTTCTTTAAGTATTGAACATCTGCAATAAAGCACTCTTTTTCAACAAACTTCTTATTTTCATACTCATAACCAACTAAAAATTTTGCAATCTCTTCTATTGGCGCAACAGTGGCGCTCAATCCAATTCTTACTGGCCTGATCTGTGATATTCTATCTAATCTTTCTAAAGATAAAGACAAGTGAACTCCTCTTTTATTAGCTAAAGCATGAATCTCATCAACAATCACAAACTCCACAGCTTGCATTTTTTCAATAAATTTCTTAGTTGTCAGTAAAATAGCCAGGCTTTCTGGCGTAGTCACTAAGATATGCGGTGCTTTTCTCAACATTTTTTGTTTGTCCTTGACAGAAGTATCCCCTGTTCTTACATTGACTCTTATTTCAGATTCTTTTCCAGATAATTTGCTCATCTCTTCTAAAGGTTTGTTCAGATTCACTTCAATATCCCTAGATAATGCTTTCAAAGGCGAAATATAAACACAATAAACCTTGTTTTCAAGCTCATTTCTTTCTTCTAAGCTCATTAAATAACTCAAGACAGATGCAAAAGCACTCAAAGTCTTTCCAGAACCTGTTGGCGAGCTCAATAAGAGGTTCTTCCTGTTTCTAATTGGGATGATTGTGTACTTCTGTGATTCTGAGAAACTTCCGAATTTCTCTTTAAACCACCTTGCAACAACTGGATTCAATGATTCTATTACTTCTTCTTCTGTGTTTGGTTTTTCTAAAAACTTTATAGCCATTTTCTTTTGATGCATACTCCAAATTTAATTGAATTTTGCTCTAAATGAAAAGAAGTATATAAGACTTTCTAGTGTTATATATAACTAGAGAGTTACTCTGTCAATCAGTGTTTTCTTGGAGGGGTTATTTCTGCTTCAATATATGCTGCACCCCTATTTAATAGAACTAACACAGTCTCGTTTATCCTGCATGTTGCAAAGAACAAGTAAGGCCTCTCATTTTGAGAACTTCTGTATGCTGTCTTATAGTGCCTGTAAATGACATCCTGAAATTCTGTTAAAGAGAGATTATCATATGTTGGAAGAACCTCAATCCTCACTGGCCTAAGAAACCTTAATCCATACTTTGCTTCTAAACTCTCCATCTCCCAAGCATTCCATACATCATTAGCTATTGAAAGCATCTGATTCAATAAAGTTACAGGCAATCCAAGTACTTCTTTTGAAGCTGTTTTTATAGTGTAGTTTCCAACCTTTTCAGAAGCATCATTCAAACCGCTTCTGATAACATTGTAAGAGGTCTTTCTTGTAATAGAGTCATTTCTCAAAGTTCTTACAATCCAGTCTTGGCTGACTCCCCATACCTCTGAATTTCCCTCATCAGCAGGATAAACTACTAGAATCTTAAAATCAGATATATTGAGATTAGATGGTTCTCCGCACCTTAAACTTCTAATTCCTAGTTTTATATCAAATTCCTGTTTTAAGGAATCTTCAAAGCCAGCAACCATTTCCAGAGCACCAAGAAATTCTCCTGATTTTGGTCTATAAACTGGGACAATAGTATCGCTGGCTAACTGCAATGGAGGACAGTGCATGAACTTATCTATTTCCTGATCAATAGAAGCACTTGCAGGAGCTTGTTCATAAATAGGTTTCTTGAAACTAGGTACCTTGAACTCAAGATCATGTGCCCTTATAGCATTAAAAAAACCAAAAACAGCTAAACTACCAATAAGTGCAACTAGACCTCCTTTTCTCATTGCATTTTAGTCTAAAAAACTTTATAAATATAGTTATTATTTTCAAGATTATTCTGGGTTTTTACTCACTATATAGCGAAAGAATTAACTACTAGATAGTTTAACCGAATATTTTTATATTTTAATTAATTTAATTTTATTATGAATACAATAAAAAGAACAATTTCTGAAGAGACAAGAAGAAAAATGTCTCTTGATAAAAAAGGCAAAACTCTTTCAGAGGAACATAAAAGAAAAATAAGTGAGTCAGTTATTAAATGGAATAAGGAGATAGGGGCGCCTATAGGGATTAGAAAAAGAATAGCTGAAAAACAAAAAGGTAGGAAACTATCAGAAGAATCAAAACAGAAAATATCAAAAGCAAACAAAGGGAAAGTAGCTTGGAATAAAGGGCTTACAAAAGAAGATTTGAGAGTAAAAGAGAATATAGAAAAAGCATCCATGGCCAGAAAGAGACTATATCAAGAAGGAAAACTAAAACCCTGGAATTTAGGAAAACCGTGGGGGCAAGAAGTCAAAAGAAAAATTTCTTTAAAAAGAAAAGGAAAAACATATGAAGAGATAATGGGTGTAGAAAAAGCCTTGGAATTTAAGAAAAAATTATCAGATATGATGAGGAAAAGAGTTTCTGGAAAAAAGAATCCAATGTATGGCAAAACAGGAGAGCTCAACCCCCATTTTGGGAAAGCAGCGGAACATGGCAAACACTCCTTTAGAGAGGACTTGGGGCACCATTGTCGGTCAAAATGGGAAGCAAATTATGCAAGGTATCTCCTTTTAAAAGGAAAAAAATATCAATATGAGCCAAAGACATTTATTGTTGAATTATCAGACAGAACCAAGATGACGTATACCCCCGATTTCTTAGTCGATGTAGAGGAATGGCATGAACTAAAAGGATGGGAAGATAGATACAAAATAAGAAAACACGAACTATTTCAACAGCAATATCCCTATGAGAAATTTATTCTTATAGATCACGATACATATAAAAAGATAGAAAAAATTTATAGATATATCATTCCTAAATGGGAGAATTAATAAAAATGAGTAAAATTTCTGAAGAAAAAGAAGCAAAGATAATGTCCGAGATACTTCAAGTACTTTATAGCAATTCACCTAAAACCCTTTTTACGGCAGATGTAAGCAAGTCTATAACCAGAGATGAGGAATTCATCAAGAGATTATTAGAAGAACTTGAATCTAAGAAGCTTGTTGTTTCTGTTAAGAAGAATTCAGATGGCATAGACTATAAGAAAAGGACAAGGTGGAGGCTTTCAGAGAAAGCTTATTCAACATACAAGTCGATCCAGGAAGGCAGGCCAAATCAATTGAAGTTTTGAATTCTATATATAAGATTTGCATAATTTATTTAAAGAGAACAAGTTCTAAGAGAAGATGAACACGACAGAAAAAGAGAACATACAGAATTCTTTTAAGAAGATAAAAGAAGACATGGATTCATTGAACAACGAAATTCTCAATCTTAAGAAATATTTAGGGCAGACAAACAAGGCAATAAACTACCTTAATTCATATCTTTCATCATTCATAGCCCATAAATGGGAATCCAGCACATCTTCAGCAGATATCCAGCAGATAGCTCAAAATCCAGCAGATAATCCTAGTTATAAGCAAGAATTAAGCCTTAAATCACCAGTTTCCATAGGAAATGAGGGGGTTCCGACACATAGTCAGCAGATAGTCAGCAGATATTCGACAGAAGAAAAAGTACTAAATCAGCCAGAACAGCACACACCCTTATCTTCAAACCAGCTTCCAGTAATACCGACGGTGATGCCTCAAGCTTCCGTCGATAAAACCCAGGATATTAATCTGAATAACCTTTCTGCTATACTTGAAGATCTGAAGAAAGAGCTCAAACAAAAATTCAAGAACTTGACTAATAAAGAGCTTCTAGTATTCTCCTTGATATACACCCTGGGAGAGGAACTAGGAGAAGTTTCCTATAAGGATATTGCTATGAAAGCTAACCTCACCGAGGGGTCTGTTAGAGACTATATTTCGAGGCTGGAACATAAGGGTATTCCCTTATTAAAGGAAAAAAAGAACAATAAGATGATCCTTCTTAAGATTCCCGACGAGCTTAAGCATATTTCTACACTAGACAACCTAACAAAATTAAATAAAAATTAGGTAAAAAGAGTAATATATTTCGGTTTACCGAAGAATTATCTAGAGGTATTAAAAAATGGCAAATATTATTTTAATACAAGATATAAGGCTTAATTATTCATTATAAGCAATACTATCTCTTTTTACCTAATCTTGAATTTTGAATAATATAACTTACTCTAACTTTTACTTGTTTTTGCTTCCCTCTTTTTGTTCTAACTCTATCTTTTTCCTATTTCTTTTTTCGCTTTTTTCACCCCTCTTTGGTTTTTTATTTTTTTAGTCAAAAAGTTGATCTTTTTTAGCTTTTTGCTTATCTGCGAACTCTCACTTTTGCACTTTTTGACCTTTTTTATCAGCTAAAAATCATTCAAGAAAAGGATTGTGCGAACTATTTTACACATATAAACTCTCACTTTTCCTTTTTTTGACCTTAGCTTTTAGCTGTTTTAGTAGACCTTCCTTCACCCTGGGATCTATATAATATCTCTTTTTTCCGTTTTTTTCAACATGTTCCAGGATCAAATTTTCATTCTTTCTTTTTATGCTATTTAGCTGTCCACGGACAGTAGCTCTCTCTTTTCCAAGTAGAGCTGCAATATCATCACAACTTAATTTTAATTCTGAATTCAAAACTATCCAAACAATTGTTCTTTCTGTCTGACTCATTCCTCTCAAAAATGATCCATAATTTGATGCAAAATCAGATTCAGACCCATATTCTCCATTTTGCATAGATTGTAAATTCTTAAAATTAGCATTAAAAATAGGTGTTTGCACACCTGTTTGCACACCTGTTTGCACACCTAAAACAGCTGTTTGTTTATAAACAGCTGTGCGTGGGTGTTTAAACACCCCTCTAGAAAGTGATGAATCGAAGTAAGAAATGAAAGATTTTATACCGTCGATATCTTCCTTAATTTTCAATATTTCATCATAAAGTTCCTCTACGCGGGTGTTGTGTTTCTTATCTTGGGTGTGCAAATGATTAATCCAAGCAGAAATTTTATCAACATCGGCCTTAACTTCAGCAAAAGAATCCTTAATTTCATCCTTAAAACTCTCGTCCTTCTTTTTTCCAAACCACAAAAAACCCATACTAAATTATATTTTTTCTGCTTTTTAAATGTTTCTGAAAAAATGCATTTTTTTTCAGTTTTTTTCAAAAATTTTTTTTTAATTTAAAAATGAAAATTATTAAAAAGAAAACTGCTAAAAAAGTTCAAAAAAGATGATCTAAACATCACAATTTCAAAAGATTCTGTGATTAAAACTTTTAAGCGATAATCAAAAGATTTAGCATGAAGAAAATCCAAAAAAATTGCAAAAATCAGAAAAAAATTAAGAAAAAAGCCCAAAAAAATTCAACTAATCCAGTCAAATTAAACCTGGCTTTGTCTTGATTCAAACTCTTTTCTAAAAGGCTCTAGCTCATCTCCAAATGCATGCCTAAAATGAAAATGTCTAAAAAAGCCAGCATCATCTTCCCAATCCTTTGCTTCAGTTTCAAGCACATCAACAAGTTCTGCACACCTATCTCTAAGCGAACCAACAGCATTCCCATCATTGACTTGCCTAGATAAAGATCTTCCTGCAAATCCATTTCCATCAATTGAAAAGTAAACATTATTCTGTTGATCTCTAAACATATAAACAAGATAGCAAGCCCTAGGAGTTATCCTAGAATAACAAGAAATGCACTTTCCACTCTCAGGTATAACTGGTCCTGGCCCTTTCAATAAATACTGAACAGCACCCTTTAAGAAATCAACTTTTTTACTAACTGCAGATTCATCATTCATTTTGTTAATTAATCTTTGCAATTATTTAAAACACTATCTGAATCATCTTTTTAAATAAAGTGGTAATAAGATAGATGTTTTTAATTTGCTAAAACTTCTGCACGCCGCTTAAAACTTTTAGCATGAATAAAAAATAGTAAAAAAAGATCAGAAAAGTTCGTATAATTCGTCGGAAAACTCAAGAAAACCCTAAAAAACATGAAATAGTTCGCACAAGGCATATTGTTACAACTCAATTGTTCGAACTTTTTATCACTGAAAAATTTTTACACATCTTTATATATTTGAAAAGATGAACTATTTCATGAAAAAAGAGTGGATGAAATATTCTTTTAGGAAATACAATAAAAACTATCCTCAATGGTTTAATCAAGAGAAAAATCAATTAATCAAATCATTTAAACCAGAAATTAAAAGTTTTAACATTGAGCATGTTGGAAGTACAGCAATTCCTGGACTTGGTGGAAAAGGCATAATAGATATTGCAATTCTTGTTAAAAGAGAAAAATATCTTTTAGCAAAGAAGAAGGTTCTTTATTTAGGTTATTTACAATGGAAAGTCCCTAGTTGGAAAAAAAGACTTTCTTTTAAGAAATATCCCAAACAAGGCAAGAGGTATAATTTGCACTTAACTTATGATTTAAGAGAATTCAAAAAGATGATCTTTTTTAGGAATTTTTTGATAAAGAATCCAGAAATCTTAAAAGAGTATAAATCATTAAAACAAAAAGCAGCAAAAACAAGTAAAAATCACGGTCAGACATACAGAGACTTTAAAGCTCCTTTCATAAAATCAATTAATCGGAGGATGTAATGACTCGTATGTGGAATGTCAATACAAAAAAGATGTGCAGACAGCATTTGTTAGGAGAACACAAAGAATTGCATCAAGCTGTTGGAAGTCTGAGAAAAGGCAGAAGTCTAGAAGGCCACATCAAAAAAGGTCAACTTGAGATTCACAACATCAGAGCAAGACATGTACAACTAGTTCAAGAAATGAAAGCTAGAGGTTACAAACATAATTCTCCGCTTAAAAGTTTTGATTCCAAAAAATCAGGAAAAATAAATAAAAAAGCAAATGAACGCGAGCTTGCAAAAAGATGCAAGAACTGTAAATTCAAAAAATGAAAAAACTAAAAAACCTTCAAAAAAGGATTCTTCTAGGAATAACAGGTGGAACTGAAAAAGAGTGGAGAAGCAAACTTAATGAAATTAATAAGCTAAAGATAAGGAAAATTGCCTTATTTTTAGAAGAATACAAAAAAGAACAAAGAGAGAAGATCTATCAAGCACTTCTCAAATCCAGCATAAAGGAAATTCCTTTAGTGCATGCTCGCCATGACATGAACAAAGAAGAGTATTTTTTCTTGATAAAACACTTCAAAACAAAGTACTTTAACTTGCATAAGAACCTTTTTAAGAATCTAAGGAAAGTAGATGGCTTGCAGAGTCAGCTCTTATTTGAGTTAAGCTATCATAATACTATCAATTATAAGATAGATGTAAGGAAAATAGCTGGATTTTGCATTGATCTCTCTCATTTCAAGGCTTCAGAAGAGAGATGGACAAATGAGTTTGAATATGTCTTTAAAAGAGAGGCAGTAAAAAGATACTTTATAGCCAATCACTTAAACGGCTATTCAGAAAAGAAAGAAACAGATGTTCATAAAATAACTCATCTGTCTGAATTCAATTACTTGAGGACCCTTCCAAATTTTATTTTTGGGAAATTTATTGCATTAGAAGTCTCAAATTCAATAAAAAGCCAGATTAAATTTAAAAAATATCTCTTAAAACTGCTAAAATAAAATGAACCAAACCGATTTCCTCAAAAAAATAGAAGTTGAGCTCAAAATCTCAAAGAAATCAGAATATACTATAAGGAATTATGTTCTTGCAAACACAGAGCTCATTGATTTCTTGAAAAAAGAGCCAGATGAAATAAACCAGGATGATTTAAAACTATTCATGGCAGAAAAGCTTGATAAGAAATCATCAAGTTCAACTATCTTGTTCTTAGCAGCAATAAGATATGCTTACATGAAAGTTTTCAAGAAAAACATAACAGAAGGCATTGAAAGGCCTAAAAAAGAAGCAAAAATTCCCTCTGTTTTAACAAAAGAAGAAGTAAAACTACTTTTAGACTCAATTTCAAACAAAAAAAGCAAACTTATGCTCTCTCTGATATATGCTTGTGGTTTTCGAGTCTCTGAATTAACCAACTTGAAAGTTTCTGACTTACATTTTGATGAAAAAATAGGTTATGCAAGGAAAGCAAAAGGAAACAAAGACAGAATGTTTAATATTCCTGATTTTTTATTAGAAGAATTAAAAGAACAATCAGAGATTCAGAAGAATTCTAATCAAGAATTTTTGTTTTCTGGACCAAAAGGAAAGCTTTCTACAAGAAACATAGAAAAAATAACTAAAAATGCTTTAACTAAATCAGGAATAAAAAAAGATATTCATCCCCATACCTTAAGGCATTCTTTTGCTACCCATATGTTTGAAGATGGGATAGATATCAGTATGATTCAAACAATGTTAGGCCATTCTAATCTTGACACAACAGCGATCTACACCCACATCAGTGCAGAACAAATTAAGAAGCTCCCCAATCCCCTTGATAAGTTGATGAAAGAAGAAGAAAAAGAGTGAAACTTTATCTCTATTTAATAAATAAGCTTATTGCGGCCAGAATAATTTTTACTATTGCCAAAGCCCACGTAGCGCAAACTAATTTTTTATTTATTATACTTACAGAATTGTTCTTACAATCCTAAAATCTTCATCGTTACAAAAACAGGCCAGACTAAAGACTTTAGGATAGCTAAAACAACATTCCAAAATCCGCTTGTGTGTGAGATAAAATAAATTGCAGAGCCAATAATTCCTAAGCCATAAATAAAACATCCCCCATTAGGTTTCATCTTACAATGGCATTCACAATCACAATCGCATGTTTTTTTATTTTCTTTTTTCTTTGCCATGAATTGTTAAATAAATGTTATTTATAATGGTTTCTATCTTGAAGATTTAGAAATACTCTTTCCACTTTTCTTTAATATCATCGAGATCTTGTTTTGTCAAATCAAAAAGTCTGTCTTCGTGCTTGTTGAATTCATCTAAAAGATCAAAAAAATCATCCTCATTTACTGGATTAAGGTCAAATTCCTTGCATGTATTCTGTATTTCCCTGATAATGTCATCAGCATCCTCTTTTTTTGTATCATGTATGACCTTTTCAGCTTCAAAATAGTCTATAACTCCTGATTTTACTAAAGCAAACTCAATATCATTATAAACAAAAACAAAAGTCTTTGTTGCCTGGATTTTTCCCTTGTTCCATTCAAGAAATTTGAACAATTCAACAGCCTTGCTAAAATCCTCTTTGTTTATTGGGATTAAGACCTCTTTCCTGCTTTCACTTCCCTTGACATTTCCATATTTCACAACAATTTCAGGTTTTTTGTTGGTGATTCTTACTTTCAGATCCACTTTCTCATTCTGCAGTGTTTCTTTCTTGATAGCTTCTTTTAATTCCAAGCCAGGCCTGGCAAATAATAATGTAAATCTGTCTTTTTCTTCAATGAATTTTGCCTTTTTTCTGAATTCTTCAAGAGTTTTTTCAAAATGATCTATTTTTCCGCGAACTTCAACTTCTATCATTTTTTAGATTGTTTCAGCATTTGTAGTTGTCATTTTAAATCAGAATAAGGTTTCTGGTGACCATCATCATTTTCTATCTAATGTTCAGTATTTATAAAGTTAACTAAAATCATCTCCAAGATGAAGGATAATAAACGGTCTGGCCTGGTTTAAAATCTGGAAAATTCTGTTCGATATATTTCAAAGCCTCTTGTCCAGCTCTTCTCTGTTTTAAAGTATCTATTCTTGCATTCGGATTTCCATGATTTAGATACATCCAATCCTGGACAACTGCCATAGCAATCGCATCTGTAAGTTTTTGCCCAGATACAAAATAAACCATCCTTTTACCTGCATCCATAGAGAACCAAACACTTGTCTGGCTTGAAGTTATCTTGCTGGATTCTTCAACTTGGGGCTTGATATACTCTCTAGCACAGTCAAGAGTTCCAAATGCTAGTGCACATCCAAGTATTAGTGCAAGTGTTTTTCTCATATTTTTCTCAGACAATCGGGTTTATAAGAATTATTACGTTCTCTAATAAGATTAAGCAAATGCAACAAGCCCGGTTAAGACAGAAGCAAATGCAATCCAGACAAGATAGGGAACTAAAAGCCAAGAAGCTATCTTGTTGATTTTCCAGGAAATAAAGAACATCATCCAGATAGATATCCATAAGACGATTATTTCAATAAAAGCAAAAACAGGATTCCTCAATCCAAAGAAAAGAGCACTCCACAAGATATTCAAGGCAAAATTAAATCCGAATATCCAGGCTACTCTTATTTTATCTTCTTCTTCAGAGCCTGTCCATGTCAAATATAAAGATATTGCAATCAAGACAAATAATATTGTCCAGACAATCGGAAAAACAAAATTTGGTGGTGTTATATCGGGTTTAATCTGTTGATACCAATCACTTGAAGTTCCCAAATTAGTGAAAAAAGATCCAGCATATGCCATTAAAATAATTATTAAGAATGAAACAATCAATGGAACTATCTTTACTTTTCCCATTTTTATTTAAACAAATAATCTTTTGCTTTTTTAAATTTTTGTTTTTAAACAAAGAAGCCAAGTCTTTCTAGACTAAATTCTGCGAAATAGTCTTGGATTTTTTCTTCTTCATACTTTGCCATAAAAACAAGCTCTTCTCTCTTTCTTTCATCAATAGCCCTTGGAATAGCTTCACAATATCTCCTGTGCGCTTCCATTCTGCATCTTACTGCAGATCTAATAAGATGATATAATTCAAGATTTTTTGCAGCTTTGCCATATGCATAAGCAGCCTTGCAAGTCAACTCCCATATGGGTTTTTTTCTTTCTCGATTTATCCTGTCAAAACTTTTTGCAGCAACAATCTTCTGGCAGAATGCGGCCCATGCATCTTGTCTGTATAATTCACCAGCTTTTTTAGAAAAATAATCTGCCCAATCTTCTGGCAGGTCATCTCGGGCATTTAAAAGAAAATCCAGTGCAATCTCTCCAGTAATCGTTGAAGGAACATCTATACTATATTTGGGCACATATTCTGTTTGCATTTCTAAAATGAAGAACATAGATTTATAAACATCTTGTTTTTAATGAATCATAAGAATTAGTTGAGAGACGATTTCTTAATACCAAGAAAATGTATAAGGAGGATTTAAAATGCCATACGGCAATAGAAGATTCGGTGGTTCTAGCAGAGGTGGCTTCAGAGGCGGCTTCAGAAGAAATTTTGGTCCAAGAGAGATGACCAAGATTAAGTGTTCTGAGTGCGGCAAGGAAGATGAAGTTCCTTTCAAACCAAGAGAGGGCACCCCTGTGTATTGCAAAGAGTGCTTTTTCAAGAAGAAGGGCATAACACCTAGAAAGAAAGAAGATTCAGAAGATTCAGAAAAATCTGAAGATTTAGAATCTGAAGTATCAGACGACATGGAAGAATCCATGGAAGAAGAAGATTCAGAAGAAGAATCCGCAGAGTAAGTTTCAAGAAAGCTTTTATTTTTTAATTTTCTTTTTATTTTTTTAAATTCATTCTAGTTCATTCAAAAAGATTATATACTTCTTTGATATATCTTAAACATGCTGAAAGAAAAGATAGATTCATTGTATGGCTCAAAACAAGAGAGCAGGGATAAGCTGGCTTTCTATATCAGTGATGCAGGCAAGTGTCCAAGAGCGATTTGGTTTGCGATGAAAAAATACCCCAAAAAAGAGGTCGATGCTCGTGTGATGAGGATATTTGAGCATGGGAACCATACGCACATGCGCATCATGGCCGCCCTCTATTCACTAGGTCTTGTGACTGCATCAGAGATAGGCATCCCAGACAATCAGATGGTCCACGGCAGGGCAGATGCCATAGTCAATATCGATGGCGATCTCTATGTCCTTGAGATAAAAAGTGTAAATTCAATGCGCTTCAGGAAAGCAGAGCCAGATCAAGACCATATAAAACAACTCCAGCTCTATCTCTATTTTTTCAACATCAAGAAAGGGATATTATTATACGAGAATAAAGACAATCAAGAGATAAAAGAGTTCATCATAGAGTATGATGAGGCTCTTGTCAAAAAGATTTTTTCAGAGTTCAATATCTTGAAAGAGCAGGTTGAGAAGAGCAAAGTTCCAGAGATTCCAGAAAATCTTGAAGATTGGCGGTGCGAATACTGCCCCTACTTAGAGTCTTGCGAAAAGATTGAAGAAAAAGAGATGAAAGCGTGATTTCTTTTTCTTTATTTTAAGTCTGTTAAGATGTTAGCGCGCTTTATTTAGCATTAATGCGCTTTTGTTTTGTATATATTCTCAAGACTGCCAATCATGGCACAAACATGTCTTGCAGAGAAGAAGCACATATCCCTTTAGTTCAAAACAAAAAAGAAATCACTCAACGATGATTAATTAGATTTATATATGTGCGTTCTTATTGAAGATAAGTTCTATTAAAAAAGTAAAAATGACCAAGTACATATTCATAATAGGGGGAGTTATTTCTGGAGTAGGCAAGGGCGTTGCTGCAGCCTCCATCGGCAAGATTCTCCAGAACTATGGCTACGATGTGACTGCAATAAAGATAGACCCTTACATAAACTGTGATGCAGGAACTTTAAGGCCCACTGAACATGGAGAAGTTTGGGTTACAGAAGATGGCGGCGAAACAGACCAGGATTTAGGAAATTATGAACGTTTCTTGAATATAAATATTTCAAGAAAGAACAACATAACAACAGGCCAGATATATGGTTCAGTCATTGAAAAAGAGAGAAACGGTTCTTTTTTAGGACAGACAGTTCAGTTTATTCCACATATAATCGAAGAGATAAAATCAAGGATAGTCACTTCTTCTAAAGATCATGAAATTTCCCTTGTTGAAATAGGTGGAACAGTCGGAGATTATGAAAATATAGCTTTCTTGCTTGCAGCAAAACAACTTGAAAGGGAACTTGGAAAAGACAATGTTGCTTATGTCCTAGTCTCTTATCTTCCTGTTCCCCTGAATATCAAGGAAGCAAAGACAAAGCCAACTCAGCAATCTATAAGGATGCTCTATGAACACGGAATTTTTCCAGATTTTATTTTATGCAGGGCAATCGAACCCTTAGATGATGTAAGAAAAAACAAGATTGCCTCTTACATTAATCTAGATAGAGAACAGATAATCTCTGCTCCAGATGTAGTTTCATTATATCAGATACCGATAAACTTTGAAAAAGAGAATCTTGGCAAAAAAATACTCAAGAAATTTAACTTAGAAGCAAAAAAAGTTCCAGACTGGACAAAATGGCAGGAATTATTGAAGAATATCATCTCTCCTAAAGGCGAAGTTGATATCGCAATAGTTGGAAAATACATTGATATTGGAAATTATAAACTAGAAGATTCTTACATCTCTATAAAAGAGAGCCTCATGCATGCCGGCGCCCATCTATCAACAAAAGTCAATATCTTCTGGATAGATTCTAAGGAATTTGAACAACAACCTGAAAAAGTTTCTACACTAAAAGATTTTGATGGAATAATAATCCCCGGCGGTTTTGGTTCTTCAGGAGTTGAAGGAAAGATCATGGCTATAAAATTCTGTAGAGAAAATAAGATTCCCTATCTCGGCTTGTGTTATGGCCTTCATCTAGCAGTTGTTGAATTTGCAAGGAATATCTGTGACTTGAAAAATGCAAATACTTCTGAAATCTGCAATACTGATTGTGCTGTAATCGATATCTTGCCCTGGCAAAAAGCAATACTTGAAAAAAGCAAATACGGTGCTACAATGCGTTTAGGTTCTTATGCAGCTAAACTAGATGATGATTCTCTGGTTTATGGATTATACAAAAAATTTGCTTCAAATAAAAAAACAATAAGCCCAGTTATTGGAAAAACACCTCCGCCGCATGTTTTTGAAAGACATAGGCATAGATATGAGGTCAATCCAGCATTCCATGAAATCCTTCAAGAAAAAGGATTGATATTCTCAGGCTATCACATTTCAGATGAGGGGGCTAAATTAATAGAATTCATCGAGCTTCCTAGAGAGAAACATCCATTTTTTATAGCAACGCAGGCACATCCAGAATTTAAGAGCAGTTTTGAAAGTCCTGCGCCTTTATTTGCTGGCTTTGTGCTAGCATCAATAAATAAAAAAGAATCAACACAAGATGAATGATTTTAAAAAAGAGTTAGAAGAACTTGAAAGAACTCTGGGCATTGTTCTGAAGAGAAAAATGTTTCCAAAAGAAAAGAAATATGAAACATTTGATTATGAAGAGAAACAGAAAGCATATGTAAGAAAAGACATAGAGATGAAAATCAAGCAGATAAACAATACTTTGAATAAACCTGACACAAAAGAATTGTCATTTCTCAAAAAATTAGATGAATTCCAGAAAGATTTTGAAGATATAAAGAAAGAGATAAGCAAATTCTCTCCTGAATCAATAGAAAAATCCATTGATATGATCGAAAACACACTAGAGAAGATCCCTGAAAAACAGAAAGAGAACAAGGAATTCTCGCTTGCAAAATTGCCCAAGGACATCCAAGAAGATGTCCAGACAAATTTTGATGAATTGCTGGTATGTTTTGAAAATAATTGTTTTAGGAGCTCTTTGATGCTGTGCGGAAAGATTTTGGAGATAGCATTGCATAGAAAATATTTTGAAGTCACTGGAAAGGATTTACTTGAGAAAAGTCCAGATATTGGCCTAGGAAATCTACTTGCTAGGATGAAAGAATATGGCATAAATCTTGATCCTGGATTGCCTCAGCAGATTCATCTTATTAATCAGTTAAGGGTATTTTCAGTCCATAAAAAAGAACGTGTTTTCCAGCCCTCAAAAGACCAGGCAAAAGCCACAATCCTCTATACTCTAGATGTCCTGAACAAGCTTTTTACCAATTAAAAACCAAAGGTTTTTAAGGACCTTCTTTTTTTACTCTTTATGGATAGCACTATTGCTCTAAGGGGTTTTGAAAATCTAGACCCCCTTGAACAGCAAAAAGTACAGGAAATAGTGTCCAAAAGCCTTAAAAAAATAACTATCAAGGAAGAATATGATGCCCTAACAATCGAGTTAAAGCAGCATCAGCATGCTAAGGAGTTTATTCATGAGCTTAGGGCAACGCTATTTGTGAAGAATAAGAGGATATCCAGTCAGGGTTCAGACAAAAACCTATATAAAGCGCTAAAATCTGTTTTAGACAAGCTTTTATCTGAGCTAGAACATAGATTAAGAAAATAATGACAAATATACTAAAATGAAAACAAAAAAACACAAGGGAATAAAACCTTCAGAATACTTCAAGGAATTCAAAGAAGGAGATAAGGTTGCCCTAGTCATCAATGCAGCCTACCCAACATATTTCCCGCCTACATTCTTCGGAAGAACAGGTATTGTCTTGAAGAAGATAAAAGAAGCTTATGAAGTCAGGTTTTTAAACGGTAAAACCTACAAAAATCTAGTAATTAAACCAATACATCTAAAGAAAATCGGATAAGAATGATACTCGAAAACAAGCCAATTACAATGGCAGAAGCAAAAGAAATACTAAAAGAATATGATACCGAAAAATCAAAAGCAGCATCTGCTATGATAAAAAAATTCAGCAAGATGTCTGCAGAAGAAGCCAAGAAGATATTCACAGAGATCAAGAAACTAAACTTAGAGAAATTAAAGGACGAAGACATTATAAAAATAATTGACTTTTTGCCAGATGACGCAGAAAGTTTAAGAAAAATCTTCACTGGATCAGACATCGCCTTTGACCAAGATGAAATCACAAAAATCCTCAATGCTATCAAGTAAAGAAAATGGACAATCGAGAAGAAAAAGCCATAATATTAGATTTTTTGCCTCACGGCTATCCTTTAGAATCGAGGCATATTCCAATAGCCCAGGCTATAGGCTTGAATCGTTTTACTTTGCTTGAATTAGTTCCTAGAAGGGGAGTTCAGTTACAACTCAAAGAAGAAGTTTACATAGGAGAAGGCAAGAGGGACAAGATAGAGTTTATCCGTGGAAGACTTCCAAGTGTGAAGGTCACTGAAACCGGAAAACTACAGCTCAGAGACATTATAGAAAAACTCATAGACGATAAACAACAGATGTTTGTGGATTTCTTTAATAATGCTGGTGCCGTAAGCACAAGACTTCATCAACTTGAGCTTCTTCCAGGACTTGGAAGAAAACACACCCAGGCAATTATTGAAGAAAGAGAAAAAGAAAAGTTTAAATCATTTGAGGATATAAAGCAAAGAATTAAAAACGTGCCAGACCCCAAAAAGATAATTGAAAAAAGGTTAATAGAAGAATTAACCGAAGAAGTCAGGCATAAATTATTCGTAGCGTAAAAAGCATAGAGTTAACAATGGCGGAAAGAAAAGAAAAAATACAAGAAGAAGGATTAATCAGAATTGGTGGAACCGATATCCCTGGAAAGATGGCAGTATATGCTGGATTGACGAAGATAAAGGGGATTTCTTGGACTATGTCTAATGCTATCTGCAAAACTCTTAATATAAGCAGGAATAAGAAGATATCTGAACTGACTGAAAAAGAACATAATGAGATTCTAGACTTAGTAAAATCAGAAAAACTTCCAGCATGGCTTTTGAACAGAAAAAAAGACCCAGAGACCGGAGTTAATAAGCATCTTATCATGACCGAGCTAGATTTACAAAAAGAGTTTGATATAAGACGATTAAAGAAAATAAAATCCTACAAGGGGGTAAGACATATCCAGGGACAACCAGTAAGAGGACAGAGGACAAGAAGTCACTTTAGAAGAAAGGGTCCTTCAGTTGGTGTAAAGAGAGGAGCTAAACCAGCCCCGGCAGCTAAAAAATGATAAAACAAAACAAGAAATATTCTAGACCAAAAAATCTTTTTGATAAATCAAGAATAGAATCTGACAAAGAGACCATAAAAAAATATGGCTTGAAGAGCAAAACAGAGATCTGGAAAGCAGATTCTGAAATAAACAGAGTCAGGGCAGAAGCAAAAAAATTGATTATCGAACCAGAAAAACAAGCAGCATATTTCAAGACACTCGAAAAAAAAGGATTATTGAAGAGTTCAGAAGCTTCTATTGATAATGTCCTTTCATTAGACAAGGAAAATCTATTAGAAAGAAGACTTCAAACATTTGTTTTGAAGCTAGGTCTGGCAAAAACACCAAAAGAAGCCAGACAATTGATAACACATAAGAAAGTTAAAGTCAATGATAGGATTGTCACTATACCTTCTTATCTTGTAAAACTAGATGAAGAAAAATCAATTTCTCTGATAAAGACCATTAAAAAGGAAAAACCTGCAGAGAAATTAAGTCCAGAATTAAATGAAAAACCAGAAGAAGCAGAAATAGCTGAAGCACAACAATAAAATGTCAACTGAAAAAAAATTCGAAGGCGTAGGAATAGCTTATATCAAAGCGACTTTCAATAATACGACAGTCCATATAACAGATTTATCAGGAAATACAATAGCATCATTCACTGGCGGCGAAGTCACAAAACAATCTAGACTAAAAGCAAATCCAACTGTTGCGATGTTTGTCGCAAAAAAAGCTGCAGAAAAAGCAAAAGATTTAGGAATAAGGTCTGTTTTTGTCAGAGTAAAGGGAAAGGGCGGAAAATTAGCTCCAACTCCTGGTCCAGGCGCAAATGCAGCAATAAAATCCCTCGGAAGAGAGGGCTTAAAGGTCTTGAATATAATCGACACTACTCCAATTCCAAGAGGCGGTCCAAAACCTAAAGGTGGAAAGCGTGGAAGAAGAGTTTAAAAATTAATAATTTTTAATATAAGATGGTAAAGATAGAAAAAATAAAAGAAACAAAAGAAAAGATCTCATTTATCATAAGAGATTCAAGCTATTCTTTTGTCAATTCATTGAGAAGAAGCATCTTCGAGATTCCAGTTTTGGCTATTGAAGATGTTGAATTTGCAAAGAATGATTCTGCCTTGTATGATGAGATGTTGGCCCACAGGCTTGGTTTGATACCGCTTAAGGCTCCTAAAAGTTTTACTGAAAGAGAAGATTGTTCATGCAAGGGAAAAGGATGCTTAAAATGCACAGCCTCTTTCAAATTAAAAGCAACTGGTCCAGCTACGATATACTCTAAAGATCTAAAAGGAAAAGGCGCTGAAATTGTTTTTAAGGAAATACCTATAGTAATTTTAGCTAAAGATCAAGAATTAGAATTGACTGCAGAAGCTATTCTAGGAAAAGGCAAAAATCATGCTAAATTTTCACCGGGAATTGCCTGGTTTAATTCTATTCCTATAATCAACTTGAGCAAAGAAACAGAGTCATATACAGACTTGATTTCAGTCTGTCCTAAAAAGGCCATAATCGGAAAAGGGAACAAGATAGAGATAGATCCTTTGAAATGCGACTTATGTGAAGCATGCATAGAATACTGCAATAAGAACAATAAGAAACCACTAGATATAGCATTCTCAGAAAAAGATTTTATATTCAACATAGAGACATTCGGTCAGATGGAACCAAAAGATATTTTCTTAGAATCAGTTGAAGCCCTCGATAAAAATCTCGATGAGCTAGAGAAAGCAGTTGACAAGGCCAAGTAGTTTTTCTTCACAAATAAAAATTTATAAGTCTGTATACTGTTATGAATGTATGCGGAGGTGCCGGAGCGGTCAAACGGGCTACGCTAAGGACGTAGTGGCTTAGTGCCTGCACAGGTTCGATTCCTGTCCCCCGCATGTCTTCGATTCGAACCTTTTTATTGGAAAGAATTATCACTGTTTCACAAGTTCAAATCCCTCTGAACTATTGAGTTGTGGAAATCTGCGAATCAATCTTTTAGGAATGTCATTTAAAGGACGTCCAGTTCTCACCCAAGAATATCTTTCTTGCGCAACTATTGCCCCTCTACGAACTAATCCATAATACTCCCCGTATTTAGGCAACTGAGCATGTGGGCTAACTTGCAGTTTTCTCACTAAATCAGAGTCTATATGTAATAAATTAATCAAATTTGTGCCATGAACTAAGTATAATTCGAAAAACAAAGTTCTTGCAACCATCATCCATTCATCTGGATGAACCATTGGAACGCTCGTATCTGCCATGACCCTCTCATAATCCCGTGGGTTAGAATACCATCGAGATCTATGTGTAAGCAAAAAACCTTTCTCATTAAATCTTAATCGAGCATGCGTCCCCCGATATAAAATTTGTCCCATGTTGTATCTCAGAATTCGCTGAGGTCGAACCACCCCCAATATGATTGTATATGAAGATTTATAAATTTACTGAACCTTTTTTATAGTTCAAATCGGCGTAATACTTGTCCCTCGCATATTTGTACTTAATCTTCTCGGGATTTTTTTCGTCGAAAAATATGATTCAGTTTTTTCTAAAACAATAACCTTTAAAAACACCCAAAAATTGATATTTATTAAAAGGATAAAATGAAAACAAAAGTTTCAAAGAAAATAAGCAAAACCAGATTGAGCTGGTTGGCAAGCAAGAAATCAAATCCTCAGTTAAAGGATACTATCTTGTTATTCAAGAAACAGAAAGATCCTTTCTGGCACTATGTAGCCAAGCTCCTAGCAAGGCCAAAAAGAAAGTCAATCGAGGTCAATCTAGAGAAGATAGACAGATTGAGCAAGGAAAATTCGACTGTTTTGGTAGCAGGAAAAGTATTAGGAAAAGGCGAAATTAATAAAAAAATAAAACTATCTGCATTTAATATTTCAGAGCAAGCAAAAGAAAAATTAAAAGAATCTGGTTCTTCATTCTTAGAATTAGAAGAGCTTTTACAAAAAAGTCCAGATGTAAAAGATATTAAATTAATAATTTGAATATAAATAGTAACTGAGATTAAGACAATAAAATAATTTAAAGTCAAAGATAAAAAACCTATAAAAAATGACAAACGAGATAATAGTTGATGCGGAAAATTCAGTAGTTGGCAGACTTGGTTCTTTTGTCGCTAAAAAAGCATTGCAAGGAAACAAAGTCACAGTAGTCAACTCTGAAAAAGCCATAATCATCGGAAAAAAAGACATTGTAATTAACCGATACATAGAAAGAAGACAACTAGGAAAAGGAGTTCAAAAAGGTCCTAATATGCCTTCAAGATCAGACATGATCTTGAGAAGGATGATCCGTGGCATGCTCCCTTGGCACAAGACAACTGGAAGAAATGCGTTCAAATTAATTTATTGTTATAAGGGAATTCCTGAAAAATATAAGAACAAAGAAAAAGATTTCCTTAAACTCGAAAGTAAAAAAGCTCTTAATTACATGACAATACAAGATATATCAAGAGAACTAGGAAAACAATAGGAGGAATGA
>Ga0233422_10000380_pt1 | contig 22747 bp, 26 predicted proteins | sample Watercolumn_Mata_2_FD_182724 | JGI IMG/M metagenome (GOLD analysis project Ga0233422, IMG submission 182724) | Freshwater microbial communities from Lake Matano, South Sulawesi, Indonesia - Watercolumn_Matano_2014_110_MG | ecosystem: Environmental > Aquatic > Freshwater > Lake | place...
TTTATTAGGTATTGAGGTTAACCATATTAACCTCTCCACAACTCCTACAAACAAACTTTTTCACCATTTCATCCGTAAAGCCCTACTAAACCCTCATAAAAGGCCTTTAGTTGAGCTATTTTAGTATGTGCCATGTTCCTACAGGTAGTTCGAAAATTTCGCCCTTCTGGGACAAAAAGAACAGTTCCTGTTCTAAAACTTCATTTTTGATGCCTGTTTCTTTACTTAGTTCTTCGAAAGTTAAGAATCCTTTAGCGCAGTTTTCAAGGGATTTAACGATTGGGTTAATGACTTTTGTGCCTTTTTCCATGTTATTTCCACTTCTTATTTTCTCTCTCATGAGAGAAATGGAAAAATATGTATAATTGTCATAATTGTCGTAGAATTCCTGCCTCACCCTCAACCCATCAATCCACCAACCCCCAACCCACTCACCATTACTATCTTTCCTACTCACCTTCTCAACCCAAAAACCCTCACTTTCAAGACTCTCTTTGAACTCCCTACGATTAACCCTCCTTCTTTTCAAAACCTTCAAAAAGTGAATGTAATTAGAATAAAACTCGTTATAACTCACATAATAAGAATCTGACTTCTCACAGAAGCGCTCAATAAAAACAGGCAAAGGATTACTGGCCATGATATACTTGTTTTTTCGTTCTTCTATATTCCCTTGTTCTATAAAGAAGCCTCTGCTTAAAAGTTCTGGCAGGATGTCTACAACTTTTTTGGCAAGGTTATGGTACTCATTTTCAGGAACACTTTCAATAACATCTTTCCCTTCTTTAAACTCGTTAGGAAAATCAATAATAATCCAGCGCCTGTAAAAGCCGTCGCTTGTATCTTCACTGGTAGGCAGGCTGTTGCTGGCAATAATTATTTTACACGAACTAAAATCATCAAAGGGAGGCTTGTTCTTAAACTCGAACCCTATAAGGTCGCCCCCAGTAATCCTTTTGATAAGGCTGCTGCTTTTTAGTATGCCAAAGTTTGTTTCCCCCATCATGCAGCAAAGCTTCTTATACAGTTTGGTCATTTCAAACCTGCTGCGGTTGTTTCCAACCAGCAAGTCTAAGTCAGTGCTGCTCACATTTTCCACTCCTAAAAACTTGCTTAGTAGTTTAAGAAAGCAGGTTTTTCCATTACGGCCTGAGCCGTACAGGCAGAATAGTGTTTGGATTGGGTATGAGCGGTAGCAGCAGTATGCTATTATTTCGTATAGTGTTTGCTTGTTTTTTTCTCCTACCCATTCGTTGAATAGTTTGTCAATTATTGGAGTGTTTGCTTCTTGCCCTATCTCGTAAGGTATTCTGTTTGTGAAGAAGTAGTTAGGTTCTACATCATATATGTTTCTGCTTTCTATGCTGAATGCTTTGTTTTTGAACTGTATCCATTTTGTTGGTGCTTCTTTTGGCATTTTTTCTCGGCCATACCTTTTGAACGCTTCTAAGTGGTTGTTTTTGATTGATGGGGTTATTGTTTGTCCTTGAAAGCCGAGTATTTTGTCGAACAGGCGTAGTATGTCGGTGTCGTCGAGTCTTTCGTATACGCATTTGTTTTGGTTCCATAGCCAGAAGTTTTGGTTTTTGTCGTAGAAGTATGGGTTTTTTTCCCAGAACATTTTGGCGTTTTCGGCGTAGTTGGTTATGACCAGTCTTATTAGTTGTGGGGTTAGGAGTAGTTCTTTTTTTTCTGGTTGGGTGTTTTGGTTTTTGTGCCATTCTTTTAGTTGTTCTTTTGTTATTGTTTCGTGTATTTCTGGGGCAGTTTTTTCTTTGGTGAAGTCTATAATCTGAAGTAGTGGTTCGTCTGCTGTGCAGTAGTGCATTATTCGTCTTTTATCTATTCCTGCGTAGTTAAGGGTTTGTTCGTGTACGTATTTTTGTTGTTCGAACTTGTATTTTTTGAAGTTGCCGTTTTGGCTTTTTTGTCCGTAAAAGTATTGCAGGATTTTGTAGAAGCTCATCTTAGTTTTTTTGTTCGGTATTTTTGGTATAGGAATATTAGGCTCGTTTTGAAGTCTTGGATTTTTATGTTGTTGTTCAGGTATATTCTTTCTATTGATGTTATTATGTGATGCTGGTTTTCTGTTAATTTGTTATATTCCATCATTTTTTTTGTGGTGGTAATGAGACAGGGGGTAGTCTTTATGGATGGTGAAAAAAGAGGTGAGGCTTGGACTGCCTGTATTCCCAAAACACCATCATTCAAAGAAATGTCTGCTCATTAACCATCTCCACCTCACTTTTTTGCTGATGCTTTGATTAGGCTTGTTTTTTTGATGTCTCCTGCTTTTGCAGTTCCTTGTATGCGGACTATGTGTCCGTCGTTGCTTATTTGTATTCCTATCATTGTTGTTCACCTCCTTGTAGTATTACGTAGTCGGGATGTTTTTCTATTTTTTTGAATTTGTTAGGTATGATTCTGACTTTTTCTTTTTTTATGGTTCCTGTCCATCTTCCTTCTTCGGTGAGTTTGTCGGTAATGAGTGGGGGAATTCTTAGTTTTTCTTCCTTGAACATTCCGCTTATGCTACCGTTTGTTTGTTTCCACAGGCTGCCGATTTTTCCTCCTGTTTTTTTTGGCGTTGTTGCTGTTTCTTCTGCTTCGTCAATTATTTTTGAGTCATCACTTTTTTTAGTTCCGAGAAACTCATCAAAGAAAATTGTGGCTTTATGATACACCGTGTAGGTGTCATTGTTTTGTATTACAAACACTTCTGTTCTGACTGGCAGGTTTTGTCCTCGCATGGACATGAAGTCGTTTACGGCCTTGTCAAGCTCTTCAACTTTTGTGGTGATGATTGTTTTAATCATGGGTAATCACCATTGTCTTCAATCAGTTGTTTTGCAAGGTATTCTTTGCAGTCAATCACTGCGTCAATACCTTTTTTGAGTTCTTCAACCGTGTCGAAGTATATTTTGAAGTCTGTGCCTGTTCCGCCGTATCTTCCGCTGAAGCTATTTGCTTTCAGCGTTTCTATTTGTTGTTTGTTTGTTTCCATTTTGTTCTCCCTCACATTGATTCTGTGAGCATGATAATTTTGGTTCTGGTCTGAATGGTTCAGGTTTTGTTGTGTAATTTGTTTCGCTTTCTTGTTGTGTGAGTATGATTTTGTATTCATCTCCGAGTTTGAGCAGCTCGTTTTTTATGTATTGGGATGGTACTCGTAGCATGAAGCTGTTGCCTATCTTTTTTATTTTTGCGTAAAAACTTGTTTCCATTTTTTTTATCCTCCTAATTTTTTTTATTAATACTCGTAGAATTAGAAATCACCCCCTTTTTTAAAAAGGGGTGGGGCAGAGGATGCCCATCCAGCTCTACGAGCACTATTAAAAACCTGTTTCGGGCTATGAGCCCTCATCAGCGCAACTTAAAGCAGTTGCGGACAGTTTTAATTTTTATATACTTTTTTAAACCACTCATTTTTTATGGTTTTCATTTTTTTTGTTCTCCCTCGCAATTTAGTTCTTGCGAGATTATTACATAATTATAAACATAACTATTATATAAATGTTTCTGTTTTTTGTGGTTCTATGAGAAATCTATTTATAAATACCTTTATTTCCTATGGAAAGTGATTATGACAAAGTAACAACACAAAATTAGACTTAATAATAATTAAGAGAACTTTTCACCATCTTATTATTGTGTAAATTGCCCCAGCAGTAACCACACCCAAAGCAGCCCACGCAGCAATAGGAATCCAATAAGTATTCTGCCCCAAACCTTGAAAAAAAACACTTTGTCCACCATACACCCCTATCGTTGTCAAAACTGGCACAATGACTATAACAAAAACCAGCCAACCGCCAGCTCTAAGACTCAACAACAGCATTGCGAGTAACCCAACAATGATTATTAAAAAAAGCAGACTTCCTCCAAACACACTATAAAATGCTATCGCAATCATTTCTAAAAGTAGAAAAGTCATATAGCACCACCACCCCTGATAAGAACTATCAGCGTAATTAACTGAAGCAAACCTAAAGGAATCGCAATGATGTAAAGAACAGGCAGAGGCATAACCCCATAACTAAACAAGTAAATAGGCATGAAAGCTATCTTCCACAAAGTTTTTACAAAAGCATAAACTATTTTTATGGTGTCATAATAGCTGAACCCCCCACTTATTTGACTTATGCTCGCTCCTGTCTGAGGGTCTGGCGCTACTGAAAAATTAGCATTCATCCTTACTTTCACATTTGACGAAATGTTTCCAGTACTATTAAGCTTGTTAAAATAGTCGGTTAATTCTTGCCTTGACTCAGTAGCATTATACAATAGCAAACCGAACAGGTCATCTTGCATCTGCTCATTACCAGTGCTTGTTCCGTAAACAGCATAATTAACGCCAAGATAAATAAATGTGTTTAGGCAAATTGTCAGCACGAAAAGTTTTAGCATAGCACTCATTGGTTCAACCCCATCAGTACAACGCACAATATTCCTACTATCAAGATTATTGTTCCGACAACTATATTGATGTAACCTACCAGCACGAACAATGCTGTGCCAAGAACTGCTGCCATCACAAGAGGAATACCATATAACCCTATACTACCAGCAATAATACACAATACTGTAATGACTAATGCGGCAATTAAGCTTTTCATGATAGGACTTCTGTACTCCTGACTAAAATTGTAAAATACTGTAGCAACATTATGCCCGAGAAGTGCCTCAAGAACTTGAAAGCTTCCAAGAGTTCCGCCAATATACTGAACAGCCCATCCCTGACGCTTAAAAAAATAATGCACATCAAAATTACCTGACACATTACCAGTCATCATGACAATAGCCTTTCCACCAGCAGGGCTTGAAGAAACATTAACCATGCAGCTTGCAGGAACGCAAACATAATTATGCCCATCAATGTAAAGCCCGTAATATTCAAGGCTTGAATCATCAGCATAAATATCAATGCTAAACTCTTGAGGCACAGCAGAAACATTAAGCACTCTACTCTTAGGCGTCAAGGTATAACTTAACCCTTCCCAAACATTGTTATAATAACTCTGAGCTGCCTGCTCCAAATAAATTGTGTAACTCGTAAGCAGTGGCAACAAACTTATTGTTTTTATAGGAAACCCTGCCTTGTCCAAAATTATTCTATACTCTTTCTGCTGACTTTGAAAAAGCCTTGCTTGGCCTGCATAGTCAGTATCGACTTGCGCAACAGTAACATAACTGCCGTTAATAAGGTATTGGAAAGTCATTCTCACATCTTCAAGATTTTGCTGCCCTGTATCCTGAACCAAATAATTTATGTAATTGTTTCCTGAAGTGTAATAGACAAGATACATTCTGACATAACTTGTCTGATTTGTTACATTCAGATAAACTCCTCGTCTTGGATAATCAGCACCCTCCGCCTCTAAAAAGTAAGAACCAACACTCAGATTGCTGATTAACAAGTTTCCAGTGGTTGTTGTTTGACTAACAGTATTAACCAGAGTAGCATACACAGTAATGGTTTCACTATTAATGATGCTTTGATTATTCTCGTCAAAAATGCTTACATTAATTGCTGCAAGAGTAACCATCTGGTTATCAGACACACTAATGTTATACTTGTTACCATTACTTTGGTTTAGTGTAACATTCCAGCTGATGTTATAATTACCACTCGTGGCTGGAACTGTGAATGATGAAGTAAAAATGTTATAGTCAGAATGGTTCTGCACACTGACAGTTTTTAAAGTTCCGTTATAATAAAACTGGGCGTCTGTAACATTAACATACCCTACTTTTTTTGACACATTCAAAACAAATGTTTGAGCAGTTGAGATTGTAGCAACACTGTTAAAAGTGGCGGAGGTTTTCCCTCTATACCAGCTGTAGTTCTGTTCAACAGTGTTCAGGCCTCCAATGCTGTTAAAAATAACCTCTTTTGAGTCATCTGTGTTGCTAAAAATTATTCGATAAATATTCTTAGAAATCTTGTTAATAGTTATGTCTCCTTTGAGTCCTTCAAAATCAATCCAGTTACCACTTCTGGTTTTCTCATTCCACACCACGAAATGAGCCTTGTAACCACTACCACTGATGTATTGAAGAGCATTATCAGTTTCTAACCAAAAAACTTTAGAATTGTCTTTAAAAACATAATCAAAACCAAAACTGTACCTGTCTTTAAGTTTCAAACTTTTCGTGTTATAAGCTCCATCACTGCTTACTTTAATATGGTTTCCTTCAGCTGTCCTAAAATCTACCCTGCCACCATAACCGCCAACATCATAATCTTTTATTTTATGAGCCGTGTGTGAGTCGGCAAAAATGATGTTAATGTTGTAGACGCCAACCCCCCAGCTGGTCGTTATAACCTCTTGCGAAAAATTGTGTTGCTTCAAACTTAATGTAAGATTCTGTTTAGAAAAAAAGTTTGAGCTGCCTTTTGTTATGTTAATCACATAACCGAACAATGCTTGTTCGTCATTAAAAGTAAGATTAAAAGTTATGTTGTTACCGTACTGGTTAGTGGTGCTTTGGTTATTAGTTGAGTTGAAAAAGTTGTTAATGTTAAAATTTATTGTAGGATTGGAAGTATCAAGAATAAGGCTTCTTACACTACTATTAGTGCTGAAAACTCCATTTGTCGAGTTATAACATTGAGCAGTATAATAATAAGTGCCATCACTGCCAATGGTTGTAATCCACTCATGCGTTGTAGAATTATCAATTTTGACTGTTGAAGGCTGAGTATTCTGGTCAAACCATAAATAATGCTTATCTGCATTACTACAACTAACATTTATCGTGTGATTAATATTAGTTATTAAGCCATTAGCAGGAGTAGGGTCTGTAAAAGTAGGAGTATTAACAAAATTACTATCAAAACTTGCACTAAAAAGTGCTGCCTGACTGACTTCTCTGCTTCCTATATAAATGAAATTATTACCATCAGTGTCCTCGGCATTGTTTTTTAAGAGCAACCAAGTAGGTCTTTTGCAGTCAATCATTTCATTAATCCACGACACATTAAGCGACAGGTTATTATGCGCTTGTATTACTGAAACAGTTGTTGAAACATTATTAGACTCAGAATAGTAACTTTCTGCTCCTAACCAATTAGCTCCACCGGTTTGGTTGTAATTCCATGTTGCCTCCATTTCTAAAGCTCCAGTAGTTAAGGCATACACATTCATGGTGTTACCAGTGCCGAACAAATGTCCTGAAAGCACGAAATAAGAAAAATTAAAACCTGTTAATGTAACATTTTTATTGCTGCAAATTCCTATGCCCATTTCTTCAAGAGGCACTCTTATTAGCCCTCTGAATTTTCTGGTAGGGACTCCGAAACTGTCATGCCCTAAAGTGATATGGTCTTGGCTTCCAAAATTGTTATTAGGAAAGTCTCCCTCAATATAAGTGTCATTACCAACTCCAGTAGTGTTAATCACAACAGCAAAAACATTATGGCTTGCACTAACAAAAAGCAAGACTATAAGAACGAACAGGAATAACTTCTTCATAAGAGAGGCCTCCTGCTGTTATCTCAATTGTCCTGTTATTAACATTACCACACTAATCAATACCACCAGCCAGATAAACACAGGCAAAATGTTCATTATGGTAATTATTAAGTTACTATGTGCTGTCGTGTTGCTCGTTGCATTAATGCCTATGCTTATGAAATCAAGTAGTGGTTCTTGTATTATTGCTATTGTGGCTATTAGCATGAAAGCAAACAGTAGCCCTAAAATTGCTGCTTGCCCTTTGCTATGCAACATCTCAGCCCTAACTTTTTGATGCTTCATTGCTCCTCCGTGAATTAAAAAAAATTATTTTGTGTTAGCACATAATTAATTGCTAACTAAAAAAAATGTTGGTTTTTCGAGTTGTCTTAGCCTTTCAGTATTACAAATCCTGCGCTGAATACTAGCAAGGTAACAGCCAGCAGTATAGGTACTGTAGCGATAAGTGTTCTGTTGGTTCCAGACTCAATGTAACCTGTTGGTAAATAGTTGTAGCTTGCGTTATAGTTGCCATTGGTAATGTTTGCGCTTACTTTTATGTAACCGTCAACACTGCTAATGTTTATGGCATTTCCGAGATTGCTTGCGTATTCGTGGGTGTTATTACCGAAATGGTTTAATGCAATAAACTTTGCATTAGCCAGTCTTCCTGCGCCACTGCTTATAACTACTGTTTCGTTTGTTACACTCTGAGTACTTGTTAGGGCTTCGGTTTGTATGAAGCTGAAAGCCACCCCAAGCACTATCACTGCCATTATTAGTGTAATTCCTAAAGCTACAATTCCGCCTGTTATTTGAGCTTTTTCGTTTCTCATTCGTCTCGCACACCTCCTTCCTGTATATTATTTTTTTTTGCCCTAAATCATAAAAAACTGAAATCGTCAATTATGAAACTGCTTTGCTGTTTTCTGAAACGGAATTCTTTTTTCTTTCTTTCTCTGAAGGGAAAAATGTGTTGTTTGCCTGCTTCTTCAAGAGCTTTGAAGAAGCCTTCGTCAATTCCATATTTTTTTTTGCTTCTTCTTATTAGTTTGTTGAATTCGTCAGTAAACGCCAGTTTCACATTTTCATTTTCCATCTTATTTTTAAGCCTCCGCTTCGACTTAAGTTTTTGCCAATTCTTTTTATTGTTTTAAATTTTTGTTCGGTCTTTTCTCTTTCGAAGAAAGGTTTTGCTTTCTCTTTTTCTTCTTGATACAGTTTTTTGGCTTCTTCTTTAGGCTCTTTTTGTCTTAGCTTTTTAAGTTCTTTACCCCTAATTATTTCAAAAAATGGGTTAAAACCTTTGCTCGTTACCATAACATCACCTCATATCTCTTTTGCGTTTTTGAATATTGAAGCAGCAATTTTCATCCTGTCTTTTATACTCCTACGAGGGTACTCCTTATTCACAAGATTCATTGTTTGCCTCCAACTCATGCCTTTACTTTTTGCTCTACAACCCATGTTTATCGTCCTCCTTCTATTTTAAAGTCATCCTTCTTTTAGTGCTTGGGTGCTCTTTTCGTAAATGAACAAACATTCTCTTAACATATTCTTGCTTACCAGTTATGACGAGCTTGTGTTTTCTTTTCGTAGTAACCACGTGGCCTGCTTTTTTTCTTTTTATGTTTCTGAGCAATGATGTCAATCATTTTTGAAGTAACTATTCCTGCAGTAGCAATGCCTGCCGTATCAGTTATTAAATCATTAATGTCAGTCATGATAATTCCTCTGCTTCTTCATAACCTTTTTTGTTTTCTAAGTCTTCACGAATTGCGTGAAAACTCTTGTCAATTTCTTTTTTTTCTTTCTCAAAATACTTTTTTATTCCGCTAAACATTTTAGGTTTACCTCCGCCTTTTTTTTATTGTGCTTTTCCAAGTATTCTGTAAGACTTTATTCCGCTTGGAGCTTTTGCTACAGCAAAACTTCTTCCTTTCTTGTTCATTGTTGTGTAGTTGCTTGTGTGAAATGCTTTTCTGGCTTTCACATCATAAAACTTTAGTTCTTTCATTTTAGGCCTCCACTTGTTATAGTTTTATTGGCTTAAAACTTAAGCCGAAATCGTTTGCTTGTTTGATTTGTTTGGTTTCTGATGGCTTGTCAAGCCTGTAATGGCGTTTCTCAACATACCTGTCTGGTTCAAGAGTTTCCTGCCGTCTGCCTTTGAAGCTGACTCTGTATGGTCTGAACTTATACTGGTTTTCTGCAAAGTAGGTGTCATATTTTGGTGATGGCTCTTTTTTTACTTTTACTGGTTTGATTTTGAATTCGGCAGCTATTGTTTCGTCTGTTGTTCTTGCTCCTGCGCTTAATGCGTCATTTTTGTTTAAAGGTTTTGGTGTAACTTTGACGAATTTGCCTTTGCGTCTGACCATTGCAACAAAACCTTTGTTGGCTTCTTCTTTGGTTTTTCTTACTGGTTTTGTGATGATTGAAAATATTGATGGGCGTGATGGCTCTTCTGTTTTAGGAGTTATTCTGTCTATTCCTATCTTAATTTTTCCAGCGGTTGCTGTTGGAACTTTTATGTATGGAACTGTTTCTGTCAGCATGAAAGGTTCTCTGACAATGTCATATATGTCTTTTTTGATGTTTAAAATGTTTTCTGCTTTAATAGCTTCTTCTTGTTTTATTGTCTCAACATCATATATGTCTCTTTTGATGTTTAAAATGTTTTCTGCTTTAATAGTTTCTATCCGTTTTATTGTCCTAATATAAGGTTTCTGGTCTATTTTAATAACTGGTTCTTGAGTAATGCCTGCCTTGTCAGCTATTCTTGTAAGGTTTTCAGTTTTTGTTTCTTGCGCAATATTACTAATAAATGGTTTGTTTATTTCTTTTAAAATCTTTTTCTGTTCTCTTAAATGGCTTGGAGGTTTTTCTTTTCCGATTAATTTTTTAAAATCTTTTATGCTTTCAGAAATTTTTGCTCTAATTATAGGTTCTATGATAATTAAAGGGTAATCTGAAAGAATTATTGGTTGCCCTTCCTGTAACATTCCAAGCGTTGTTTTTTCTTGTTCGAGAACAACAATTCCTCTTTCTGCATTAAACTTATCAATTCGTTCAGACAACTCTGTGAATTCTAAACTATCTGACATAGCTTTTTTTGGCTTAAATTCATTAATTAATGTCTGCCTCTCATCATAACTAATGCTGTAATCTCCACGAACATACTTTTCTCTCAACCTTTTAAGCATTGCATCTGTCATGATTTCAGCAATACTTTGCTTGGTAGTCATCAATCCTTTAAACTCGTAAAGGCTTCTTGTGCCAACATAAGGCTCTCCTTCTTTAAAAATAATGTCTTCAGGATGAATAACTACGTATTCTCCAGTGAAAGAGTCAATTCCTATAATGCGTTCCTGCCTCTTGCCAAAATCTCCAACCTTAAGCTGCTTTTCAGCCTCAACAGGTTTAAGTTTAATAACATATTCTCCAAGAGGAAACTCTCCAAATTCGACTTTATCTTTTCTAATGATTGTGTCAGGAATAAGCCCTTGATGCTCTTTGAAACCCTCAAAAACTATTTTCACCGTTTCTCCTGTTTCGCCTATTTGTCCTTCTTCCTTAACAGCTTTCTTAGGCACAACTTTCTCAACAATAGTTACTGGCTTAACAGTAAGCTTGTCTCCTTTAAAGCTAACTCCCACTTCATTTAAGTTAACTATGCCTTCGCTTTCTGCAAACTGAGCAGCACCCCTGATTTTAGATGACAACATTTCTGGAATTTTTCCAGTAATGGTGCCAGCACTAACCTTATGAATAATGGCTGGCTGTCCTATTAAAGTTTTTTGTCCTTCAATAATAACTGGTTTAATATCAAGTCCTGCGTAAACATTACCATACCTGTCAAGTTTATTAACAATATCATAAGCATACCCTTTTGGAACATTAAGGTAATCACTGTCAAACTGGTATGCTTCTTTATTAACTTCAAGACCAACTTTTGGTTTAACAGCAGAACTTACGAAACCTCCATAAGCAAGCCTTCCAGCTTTAGCACCAACGCCAAAAGCTAAAAAGCTTACTGCTGTTTCACCAATAGCTCTGAAAGGGTCTTCTGAATACATTTCTTGAAACTGAGGCACGAGCTTTGCTGAGTAATAAACAAATAAAGGAACTTCAGTAATAGGTGCAGCTTTTGTTATGACTCCTATTGCGGCACCAGCACCGACCTCTTTAACACCCTCTTTAGAAAACTTTTTGGTTAAAGCTTCTCCAAACCTTTCTCCAATAATGTCTTTAGCAAGCTCGAACTCTTTCAGGCCAGCTTTAACTTTGCCAATGTAAGACAGGCCAACACTGCTCGCTTTTATTTTGGCAAGCTGAAATTCCTTTTTTTCTACTTCAGTAGGTGGCCTGATTTCAGTGTATAATGGGGTTTTTATTTTTGTTGGTAGGCTTATTTCTTGTTGTGGCATGGTGGTTGTTGTCTTGTAAAGTGGTGTTGATACTTGCTGGTATGTTGAGTAAGGCACTTTCATTTCGCTTATAATAGGCATTTCAAGTTTGAATTCTGGCATTTTGCTTACTGGTTCTTGTCTTTCAGTGTAGGTTTCAGGAGGCATATATCCTGTTGCTTCTTGTATCATGCTGTAACCGCCAAAACCTGTGCTTAATGGTTTGGTGGTTATTTCGGTTTTTTGTATTGTTTCGCCGCCAGTTAATGGTTTAGTGCCATACCATTCCATTACTGGTTTACCTTTAATAATAATTTCTTTTTCTTCAAGCTTAGTAATTCCTTTAGAATACAGCTTTTCAGCTTCAAAAGCACTTACGCCTTGCTTTTGAAGCTGCTGTAATGCTTGAAACTTTGTTTCTCTCATAGATGCAGTTTTTTCTATGTCTGCAAAGTATTTAGGGTTAAGCTTTTGGCTTTCTTGAGTTCCGCTTACATCATAAGTTGTTTCGCCTATAAGCTCAACCCTTCCCCCTTGCCTTCTTGGTGTGATACCATACTGGGTTTCTTTTATTAGTCTGCCTTGCGCATCGTAAGTTCTTATTACTGGGTTGTAAACGTCCATTTCTGTCCTGTTCTTGCCGCTGTACACTGTGTAGGTTTGAGTGTATTCTTCTGTGTAAGTGCCGTCAGGGTTACGAATAAGACGGTAAGGTACATAAGAACTCATAATTGGAGCTTGTAAGTTACCACCAGTTTCTTTAGCAAACTTTTGGGATGGCTCTTCCTTAATAACTTCTGGCTTACCAGTAACATCAGGCATGAATTTTTAGCTCCAAAACATTATCTTGTATTATTAAGTATTTAAACTTTTTTATAAAAAAACGAAATATTTAAATACGAACAGAATATAAGGTTAAGGTTATTGGAGGGTTGATTTTTATGCACAAAAAAGCTCAAACAGGACTTGTTACTGCTTTTATTAGCATTCTGGTTGCCGTAATAGTTGGCGTAGGTGTGGCCATTCCAGTTATTCAGAATACCATAACAAACGCATCCCTTACAGGTACAACCCTGACAATAGTTAACCTATTGCCTCTGATGGTTGGTCTGGTATTGTTTGTTGCGGTGGCTGGTCTTATAACGCTAAGACAATAAAAATCCTCTGATGGAGCATTCCCATTATGATTAGTAAATTTAAAAAAACAAGTATTCGCCCTAAAGTATTTGTTTTTTTAATCATTATTTTATTATTGCTTATTGCTGTTCCTGTGATGTCTTCTGATAATGAAAGTTCAAGCAACAACTTCTTCAGTGTTTTGTGGAACTGGATGTTAGGATTATTTGGAAGTGAAAAAGTTTTCTTGCAGGAAAAAGGTGTTGTTAAAAACAGCATGAGTCTTAACGACGTTGATAACCTTGACAAGTATGACATTGTTAGGGTTACTAATACCAGTTTTGGCATAAGTAATAATCTTAATTTCAGTTTTAAAGTTTTTAATCCTTCTGACAAGGAAGTCAGCGTCAGTACTGTTAGTGGGTGGAGTAAAAGTCAGATTAAGAAGAAAGACTTTATAAAGTATGGAACTTCTTTTAAGCTGCCTAATAGTAAGTTCAGGCTGGTGGTTAATGTTCGAAGCGATAAGCCAATAACCTTGCAGCCTAATACATTGTTCGTTGATGTTGTTACTGAAAATGTAAGCGTTATTGATGGTGAAGGCAACGAAATATTCACTTTGCAGAACATTAGTGTGGTAAGGAATGTTGATTTCTTAGCAGGCAACCTTTATCACAGTGTTGATGACTGGGCTGGTTTAACCTTTAATCTTACCAGAATAAGCGATTATGAGGTAGAATACTCCTTCAGCAAATGGGATAAAATGAGCAAAAAGGCAGGGGATTTAGTCATTTTAGACCCTTCTTTAAGCATATTTTACCATTCACCATCGCCTTCAAGCTGGTACAGGACAAGCCAAAACAGCATACTAATTAACACGAGTATCACTGGTAATATGACTGCCATGATTTTTGAACACACAACGCCTAATAATTCTTATAATTATGTGCCTAAAAATTATACTTTTATGAATAACAGCCTCGTTCTTGCGCTTAATTTTGATAACATAACAAACATTGGTGAAGGGAAAAATTATTCGGCAGACTTTTCAGGGCACAATAATAACATGACTTGTATGCAGACTGGCTACGGAATCATTTGTAATTATACTGCTGGAAAGTATGATAAGGCAATAAACTTTAACGGAACAGTTTATCTCACAAACCAATCATTATTAAATGGGTTGCCAACTGGCAACCAGTCAAGAACTATTGAAGCATGGATTTACAGGCACAGCCCGAGCAACGAGATGGGTATAATACAGTGGGGAACTCCTGCTAATTGGCAAATGAACGCCCTCGTAATATCCTCGAACAATCCTGACAGCTTATACTTTTATGACGCACAACAGGCATCTTATGATGTTTCAACAACTGGAGACATCCCTGTAGATGAGTGGACTTATATTGCAATGACTTATAACTTGTCTCATGTGAGCCTATACTTAAACGGAGTTCTTGATACCATAACCAACAGAACACTGAACACCACTATAGATAGTCATGGTTTGCTTATAGGAACAAGACAGCCTGAAGAAGATTACGAATGGAACGGAAGCATTGATGAGGTAAGAATATGGAATGTCAGCCTTGACAACGAAACAATACTTAAACATTATAAAGGCAACCTTCAAAAGTATAATAGCACAACATGGTATTACTTGCAGAATGTTTCAGCAAGCGAGAACAACAGCATTTTTTATTATCAGGTGTGGGGTGAGGATGATTGGCAGTCAGGAGGCATACAAGCAGTAGTAGTCAGTGGCGTTCCTCCAACAATAAACTTTAATTCTCCAACACCTTCAAATAATTCACAAGCTGGACTTGTATTTATTAATTTGACAACTTCTTCACCATCAGAGCATTATTCTTTTGTTGATTGGAATTATTCTCTCGTTGCATGGTATCGCATGAATGGTGAAACTGGAGAAAACTCAACCTATATAAGGGATTGGAGTACTTGGAATAATTCTGCAACTTGTTCAGGAACTGCCTGTCCGTCATGGACTGCAAGCGGGAAGTGGGCAGGTGCTTTCAGTTTTGACGGAGTTAATGATTACTTTGATGCTGGCAACAAAACAGAAGTTGATGTTAACAACTCTTTTACTTTATCAGTATGGATTAAGCCTAATAATACTTTAGCAGACGGACATCTCATATCAAAAACCTCTTCTGCTGGTAGTGGTGATGGGTGGTCATTATACTTCAACGGCTTAACAAACCGAACAGTACTATATGGTGGTAGTAGTGCAGCAAATAGTAATCAAGTTTTCACAGAAGACAACCAATGGGTTCATGTTGCTCTAACTTATGATTTAGGCAACATTAATTTTTACAGGAATGGTGTTAATGCTGGTTCGGCGTATAGAACAATAATTCCTAACCGAACAGCAAGCGTTAATATTGGTAGCAGAAATTTTGGTTCTACACCTGCCCATTTTTTTGATGGCACCATTGATGATGTAATAATTTTTAAGAGAGCGTTAACTCCAAGTGAGGTTTCCTCATTATATAATGCGTCTGCAAATCAGTATTATTCACAAATCCTTTCTCTCTTTAACAACCAAAATTATAGCTTTCAAGGAGTAGTTGAGGATGTTGTAGGGAATGTTAATGTTACAGAAATAAGGAATGTGTTTATTAACACTTCAAATATTACTTCGTGTGGTGTTCTTGATGTAACTAATGGTAATTATACTCTCATGAATGGTGTGAGTAGTAGTGGGACTTGTTTTAATATTACGGCAAACAGTGTTACTCTTGAATGTAATGGTTTCATGATTAATTATTCTCAAAAGGGAGTGGGTTATGGTATTAATAATATTGGCGTGAATTATACTACTATAAAGAACTGCAATATTGTCCAGAATAATAATTCTGTTTCGGCAGGCAGTTATGGTATTTATCTTTTAGGTTCGTCAAACTTCAGAGGTTTAGGAGGAATAATTAATAATACTATTAACACGACAGCAAGCACTGCACACCCCATATATGTTACAACAACGAGTTACTTTTCTATAATTAATAATACTCTCATATGCAAGGGGGCAACTTGTGATGGAGTAACTGTGTCAGCAGCCTCACGCAACATTACCATAAAAAATAATTGGGTTAACGCCACAAGGTATGCGGTGCATGATGGCAATACTGCAAGCAGGGGCTGGAACATCACAAAAAACACTTTATACTCTTCTATTTATCAGCAGAATGGTGTTGCTTGGGAGATTTCTGACAATACTATACAGACTGGCGTTAGTTCTGGTCATGGAATATTTTTAAGCAGCCCAAGAGATGGCATTAATGTTGTTAAAAACAATAATGTTACTACAACAAACACTTACAGCTACGGAATCAGCGTCTATAATGGTGCTTCTAACAACACATTCATCAACAACACAATATTAACAACTAACAGTAATAGCCACGGAATAATTTTTGAGCTAACAAACTCTTTCAACAACACTTTTAAGAACATGAATGTCAAAACTATGGGAACAGGCTCTGCGGCAATCAACATTTCTCACAGTCATCATAACTTTAGCATGGAAGACAGCATACTTAACGCTTCATCATCAGGAGTGCCTGACATCTATGTAGGAATAAATGTTAGAGGGGTGTGGAACTTCACGAATGTTAATTATACTGACTTGAGCTACAATCAAGGAACAGGCAACTTGCTCATAAGCTACTATGTTGATGTAAATGTAACAAACCAGACTAACATTTCTGTTCAGAACGCCAATGTAACCCTTAGTGATGTAAGCAATAACATAAGCTTCAACGAAATGACTGACTCAAACGGCTTAACAACACTTCATTTAGTCTATACTCATAACATGACAACGAGCAACAGCTCATCTTTAATGCCACTAAACATAACAGTAACAAACTCATCATACAAGATAAACAATACCTACCTAAACATAACAGACAGCAAAAGAATAAACATAAAAATGACTAAAATAATTGGTTTAGGTTTATTACTTAACAGCACAGCGGACAACATAACTTTCACTTATTCAGGAAGTGTTAACGCAAGTTCAAGCACAGAAACTAATCAGCAAATCGTATTATACAGAAACTCAACTAATGTTACTACAGAAAACAATTTATTCATAAATTTAAGCGCAGGCTCATACAATTACACGGCAGTAGCATTGGCAAACCAAGATTATCCTGAAGAGAGAATAACAAGAATACTTACCATAAACAAGCTAATAACAAATGTAGGATTACTGCTTAACAGCACAGCTGATAACATAACTTTCACTTATCGTGGAGGAGTCAACGCAAGTTTTAACACAACAACAAGCATAACAGTAAACCTTTACAGAAACAACACCCTGATTAATAATGAAAACAACACGTTCATAAACCTGAGCGCAGGAAACTACAACTACACTGCTTTAATATTAGGCAACGAAAACTATACAGAAGCAAGAATAACAAGAATACTTATCATAAACAAATCAATCACTAACACAAGCCTGTACATTAACGGAACAAGGTCTAACCTTACAATAAATGCAAGCCTCACTAATGACTTAAACATCACAGCAATACTTAACAACAACCTAAACTTTAACATCACATTATATTTAAAAACAATATTTATCGCCAGAAACACCACAACAATCTACTACAATTATACCTTCAGCTCTAATGGATTGATTAACTTCACAGCATTTTTTGAAGGCAACCAAAACTATACGGCAAGCCAAGAGACGTGGTGGATAAATGTAAGCGGAGCAATAATTCCTGCAAATTTTGACTGCGAATTTAACAACATTAGTTTTACGTGGGCTGAAATAAAATGCGCACTAAACACGACAGAAATTAGCGGAGAAAGATGGAACTTTAGCATTAAAGACCAGCAAACAGAAAATTATTTAATCATAACTGATTTAAGAACAGGCTCAACAAGGCTGTTTAACGGAATTGGTGAAGAAAGAGACTACAACATCAGTGCTAATATGTCTTATGATGGGCAAACAATAACAAAAAGTTTCATAATCACTGGAGGTGATAATATGTTAAATAACTTAACAAACTTAGGAATATTTGGCGCAATGTTCTTAATAGGCATTGTGTTAATATATTTTATGCACAAATTTAAAGAAGACGCAGGCAGCAGTATAGCTTATGGCTTTTTCGCAATGGCAGTTTTCAGCGTTCTTGGAACAATGTTCATGTTTGGCTTCCAAGCCATAACAGGTATTACTTCACCAGTAAACATTAACAAAACAATAGGGCTGGTGTGCTACTTGTTAGGGATTTATTCAGCATGGTTCAGCACGAGCTTGCTAAAGTATTCTCGTAAGCAACGAGATGAGTATGAAAGACAAAACGAGTTTAATCCGCAATAGGTGATGATGTATGACCCCAACAGAACAATCTGATAATAACTACACAAACCCTTTTGAAGTAAGAAACAAAGTTCATGAGCGCAAAGAAAAAATGTTTGAGTACATAGGAGACTTGCTCGTACCACAAACTGAAGGTTTCGGCCATGTTAACATGGACATGGCTTTTACTTATCTTGGCCAGTTCGACTTGTTTTATGTAAATAACATAAGCCTAAGCATTACTCTGTCTCACGTTTACAGTTTGAAGCAGTCAGAATATTTGCTAAGAGGTATTTTGGCAACTTATCTTAACAGTCATAAGAGTCTTGATGCTAAGAGCATGAACATTTTAACAACCGTAGTTACTCAGAACAAGCAGGAGTTTGAGGACAAGACTGCTAAGAAGCAAGGTTTTAGCTGGTTTGGTTTTGGCAAGAAGCCTGAACAGACAGCAAACTAAAAAAGAATGGTTAATAAGAAAAATTAACGGAGGTAAAAAAATGAATATAATAGCAGCTATATATATAGTGTTTGGTGTAACAATGGGGTTTTCTTTGTTGTTTATAACTTTGTGGATTGCTGGTAAAGACATTGTTTTGGCTTTTATGCGTAAGCTCATGCCGAGAGGCTGTGATGTTTACATTGCTAACCCTACAAGAAATGTGAGCCACTATTACAAAGTGCCGAAAGATGGTATTTTCAAGATTAAGGGGTTGCCTTACATTACTAATCCTGAAAAGACAATTAACCTTACTGCTGAAGAAAGAGAGAGGGTTATGGATTATGTTTTGAGGCGAGAAGAACGGCTTAAAAAAAGGATTGCTGAGCTTGATGAAAAAAAGAAAAGCCTTGAAGTGTTGTATAATTCGGACATTGATGAGAAACAAAAATTCTTTTTAATGAGCCAAATTAGTCATTACAAAGACACAATAACTAATTTGAATGATAAGCTCAGGCTTAAACAAGAAAACTATTTTAAGGATAAACGTCCAGCATTCTTTTATATTGAAGGAGACCCTATTCCTAAAGACTTCTATGAATACTACAGCCTGCTTGACAGCAAAATGGTCGATAATCTTGTAAGCAGAAGCATAAGCCAGCCTCCAAGCAAAAAACAAGAAAGCGACATTCACTTAATGAAACTTCTGGTTATTGGCGCAACAATAGCTGCTGCGGCTGCGGCATTCTTTGCGTTCCGCAATAACGGAATGCTTGGAGACTTGTGCAGGCACTTAGGAGCTGCTTGTAAAATGTGAGGTAAAAAAATGGAAGAAAAAAGCAAAGGCGTGTATTACGCAAAAGTAAAAATCATTGACAAAACAACCCTTAAAAAAGAATGGGAAGACGAAGGCAATGCCGAAAATGTCTTGTTCAGAGCCATAGAATTCATTGGTGTTAAAGACGGAGACAGCATTTACAAAAGAATTATTGACTACTTGGTTAAAGACTATGAGGCTTTTGACAAAAGTCTTGCCAGACTGTTTTTAAAAAAAAGGTGAATAATAAAGAATAATGGCAGACACAACCTTTAATGACATATTTTTAGACAAGATAAGGCTTTCAGCACTTGTTGTAGACAAGGAAGGACAGCTTATCGGAAGCTACAATAATCTTATTAGGAAACTTAATTGCGGTTTTGTTGAGATAAAAAACATAAGCACTTGCGAAGACTACGCTAACAGCTGGAGAATTCTTAAAGAAATATACGATTTTTTGCAGTATAACAAGGTTGAAAGGTTTAAGGTGGATAAGAAAGAGCAGTATGAATTAATCAAAAGCATTATGAAAAGGTATAACGAGCTGAGCAGCACAACTTTTAAAGATTTACAGACTGCTTATGAGATAATTAGAGAAATCATAAGTGATAGTGGCTATCATGAAGATGTGTTTAAACGAAAGGGAGGCAGTCTTGATGATGAAGAATACTAAAAATGGTTGAAGAGCATAAAAAATATTTTGACGACAAGCATGGGGAGCTTTTACCTTATTTGGACAAGATAAGGCGTAGGATTAATCATCAGGACTACGACTGCTTTTTAGTTGTTACTGGGAAAGAACGAAGAGGAAAATCAACTCTTGCTGCGCAAATAGCAGACTATTTATCAAACGGCAAACTTGACATTAACAACATTTGCTTAGACATAGACCAGTTTCTTAACGCACTAAAAAACAGCAATAAAGGAGATGTGATAATTTTTGATGAAGCAGGCACAAACCTTTACAGCAGGGAAGCAATGAGTACCATGAACAGAATGCTTACAAAAGCGTTCATGGTATCAGGCCTGAAAAACATTTGTATCATAATTTGTATTCCAAACTTTTTTTCTCTTGATAGCTATGTCAGGCAGCACCGTCTTGACTTGCTGTTTTATGTTTATGAGCGTGGGAAGTTTAAGGTTTATTCTCCAAGAAGGGCAAGGGAGATAAGCATTAAAGGCAGTAAGATGAAACAGATTGATGTTGTGAAAGCAAATACTGTAGGGTGGTTCATTAAGGAGTTTCCGCCTTATGTTGAGAAGGCTTACAGGGCTAAAGAAATTAGTTTCAAATTACGGTTTATTAAGGATGTTAAACAAAACATTGAAGGTAACTACACTCTTAATAAGTTTAGCGAAGTTACAGGTTTTACTACTATGACTTTGCTTAACTGGATTAAAGACAGCAAGCTTGAAGCTAAAAAGTATGGTGGAAAATGGTTCATTCCTAAATCTGAAGCTGAAAGAATAAGCTTGCTTCATAATAAACAGTCAAAGTTTGTTAAAAAGGCAGGTGATGATAATGAATAACCCAATTTTTGTTTTTCAGGTTTTATCAATTTTAGGTAGCAACATAATATATCCTATTCGGGAGGTTGAAAAATGAAGCTAAGCCAAAAAACCTTAAAAATTTTACGAAAACTGATAAAGATAAGCCTAATATTCGTAACTTTATTAGGAATATATAGGGCTTATACACTATGGCAGTACGATAGGATGTATCCTACTGCCGAAACCTATGTCCTAACAATAGGCGAAACCCTGCCAATAGAAGCCTTAACAAAAATAAACCTGTATAACAAAGCAGCGCACACAATCGGAGCAGGCCTGATACTGGTTCTTGTCTACTTCATTATTGATTACTTCTATGAACCTGACAAACATTTCATAACCACCATCAAGAAGTGGCTTGAAAAAATACCTGACGAGGAGGATGAGAAGAATGAATAAACAAGAAATAAAAAAACAAACAATTAACGGAGGCAGAAGAAAATGGGAATAAAAAATTATGTCATGACCATAACATATGGAATAATATTAACAAGTTTGAGTGTATTTTTTATAGTAATGGACTTTCTGGCAAAAGACTTGTCTAAGTTTACGAAGTGGTTTATCGTACTGCTTATATGCTTATTATATATTGCAGTATATTATTTTGAGAAAAAACTCAGCTTCTTAAACATCATTACCAAAAAAACCACCATTCCACAAAAAATAAAAACAGAAACTATAGAAGAAACGGAACGACAAAGAAAAACTGAAATGATGAACTCAATAAGCAACTACATCATAACCAAGTCTCAAGAAGGCGTCAATATGGAAACCATAATCAACTCACTAATCAGGACAGGCTACGAACCCAAAACTGTTGATTCAGTACTACAAGAAATGGTTAATAAAGGCATTCTTAGAATTGAAAAGGCTTCATCACAGGAAGTTAATGAAACAGCAGTTCATAAAGAAGTTAAACAACCAGAACCTAAACCAGAAGCCGTTAATGAACCTCAACAAGTTGAAATAGCAGAGCCTGAAGAAACACCCACTCAAACTAATGAAGACACCGCTGATGAAGTTAATAAAACCATCGAGGAAGAAGTAGACTTAACAGACAACAACAAACCAAAGAAAGGCAAAAAACAAAACAAGAAAGCCAAATTCGTGTGCAACATTTGCGGAGAAGAATTCGAAAGAAAAACCAAGTTCGCAAAACACGTTACGAAAGAACACTAAACCAAAAGACAGGAGGCAAAAAACCAGAATGGCTAAACTAATAATAAGCGTCAAAAGACAAGACCAATTAATAGACCAAACATTCGACAGCATAGGAAAAAAAGGGTTACTGAACCTTATGCAAACAAAAGTTTTTAAAGCAGTGTACAAACAAAAAATTAATGGCCTGTTTTATATGCTGCGGAAAAGGGTTAATTCTTTCGTGAAAGCTGAAGGCAAAGACTTTTTTGAAGCAGAAGATAAAGGAAACCTGAGTTATGTTTTGCAACAGAAGAAAGATTTTGAGGCTTTCATGTATGGTGGCGAAAGCCACCTGAGAGGTAACCCTGCTTATGATGGTTTCAGAAATGACAGGACAGGAATTATTAGTAAAATAACAAGGATGGTTAGTGGGGGTTTGGTAGCATCTAAAGATTACGCAGTCAGCAATGCTCT
>Ga0233422_10000381_pt1 | contig 22721 bp, 17 predicted proteins | sample Watercolumn_Mata_2_FD_182724 | JGI IMG/M metagenome (GOLD analysis project Ga0233422, IMG submission 182724) | Freshwater microbial communities from Lake Matano, South Sulawesi, Indonesia - Watercolumn_Matano_2014_110_MG | ecosystem: Environmental > Aquatic > Freshwater > Lake | place...
CAGGCTTGCCGGTACTTGCCAGCGATCTACCGCAAATGAAAAAAATAATAGATAAATATAAAGTTGGTGAATGTGTAAATCTATCGAAAGAAGAAGAACTACTTATAACATTGAACAATTGGGTAAGAAACCCGAATTTGCTTCAAGCATTTAAAGATAACTGCATCAAAGCAGCAAGTGAACTTAACTGGCAGGAAGAATATAATTCAGTTAGAAAAATTCTATTAGGATTGAATTAAGTGAAAATGCAAAAACGAATTTTGATTGTACGGCCGGATAGAATTGGCGACGTTGTACTTTCCACTCCATTGCCCCGCGAAATAAAAAAAACTTTTCCCGATAGTTTTGTTGCAGTGTTAGTAAAAAAATATACTGAAGCAATTTATCTAAACAATCCTTATGTAGATAAAATTCTTTTAATAGATGATTATAACATTGATTCCATAAAATTATTTTTCAAAAAGGTTAAAGAAATTAGATCCTATAAATTCACTCACGCATTAACACTTATGCCTACAGAGAGATTAAACTATTTACTTTTTTTCGCTGGGATCGCATACAGAGTTGGAGTTGGACATAGATTTTATCAGTTTATAACCTTTACTCATTATGTGAACAGAAAAAAATTAAATCCGCTTCGTCATGAAGCAGATTATTGTATGGATTTAGCACGTAAGATTGGTGTTCAATCAAATAATATTTTGCCGGAAATATTCTTAACCGAAGACGAAAAGAACAAAGCAGTTCAAACAAAAAACACTTTGTTAAATGGGAAAAAATTTTTGATTGGTATTCATTCGACAAGCGGTAATTCCTCTCCCAACTGGAAAGTTGGTGAATACAAAAAATTGATCTTGGGTTTACAAAAGCAGTATAACTTTGCAATTGCAGTTACTGATAATATAATTCCGAATGAATTAATGAACTTGGAGAATGTTAAATATCCAAACGTTGGAAAAACATTGCGCGGATCGTTTATTAATTTTTCTGCACTTGATTTACTTATTTCTGCAAGCACCGGTCCAATGCACATTGCTGCAGCATTAAAAGTAAAAACTCTTTCGATGTTTTGTCCGTTGACCGCATGTTCTCCATTACTTTGGGGACCTATTGGCAACAAGAGTAAAATTATTTTACCTGAAGAAAAATTTTGCCAAAACTTTTGTCCGGTAGATCCAAAGAAATGCAATTTTGCAGGTGATGGCGGGATTAATTCGGCAGGAGTTTTAGAAGAGGTGAAAAAATTTTTATATTAGCACCTGCCAGTTCAGCAGGCAAGCACCAAATTTTGCCAGGCAATAATCGGCAAGTTGATACCCAACCCCGCCAGATCCGGAAGGAAGCAACGGTCAGTATTTAACTTGGGTGATTGGTTGTCTGGCTTTTATTTTGAAAAGAAATCGTAAATCAATTTTGCTTTTGATTTACTGACAATATCGGCAAGTTTTTTCAAATCAGCTTTTTTTATTTCTTCTAAACTAAGTTTTGTCAGTAATTTTTGGGCAGCTTTTTCGCCAACACCTTTTATTTCCAATAACTCACTTGTAAATGTTCTTTTACTTCTTCTTTCCCTATGGAATGTAATTGCAAATCGATGTGCTTCATCTCTTAAGTGTTGAAGTAATTTTAAACTTGATGATGTTTTAGGAATATTAAATGGCTCTGATTCGTTTGGAAGAAAAACTTCTTCAAGTCTTTTTGCTAATCCAATAATTTCAAATTTTTTTATTTGCAAATCATTTAATGCTTCAATTGCACTTGAAAGCTGGCCTTTACCTCCATCTACCATTATAAGATCAGGAAATTTTTGTTTTTCTTCTAAAAGCCTGCTGTATCTTCTTGTAATTATTTCCTTCATACTGGCAAAGTCATCCGGACCTTCAACTGTTTTAATAATAAATTTTCTGTATAAACTTTTTTTAGGTTTTCCATCTTCAAAAACAACCATACTTGCAACAGCATCACTGCCTTGCAGATTACTGTTATCAAAACATTCTATTACTCGCGGTAGGTTTTTCAATCGTAAATCTCTTTGCAATGCGGAAAGTGCGTAAGGAACGTTCCCTTCCTTTTTCATCTTTTGAATCTGAATTTCTTTCAACTGCAAAATGGAGTTTTGTTTGCACATCATTAAAAGTGATTTTGTTTCGCTTGCTTTCTGCGGAATAATAAATTTACATTTTCGGATGGCTTTTGAATTTAACCAATTAATTAATGTTTCGGAATCTTCCGGTTCAACTTCAATAATTATTTCTTCTGGAACTTCGACGTATTCACCATAATAATATTTTACAATTGATGAGTAAATCTGATTTGCGTCTTCATTTTCCTCACAGCTTAGTATAAGCTGCTTTTTGCCTACTAATTTTCCGGAACGAATATTTAAAACTGTAGCTGCAACATCCTTCCCTTCATAAGCTGCTGTTATTATATCACGGTCTTCCAAATCTGTAGAAACAACTTTTTGTTTAGAAGAATATACTTGAAGCTGGCTGATTCTATCGCGTAATTCAGCAGCTTTTTCAAATTCATATTTTAGAGAAGCACTTTCCATCTGAACCTTTAGCTCTGCTATTAGTTCATCTGTCTTTCCCCTTAATACTTTCGCAAGCTGAGATACTAAAGTGTTATATTGAACTTGAGTTGCAAATCCTTCGCAAGGTCCATCACATTTTTTAATGTGATAGTCCAAACAAATTTTAAATTTCTTTTTCTCAATTGATTCTTGGGTCAGATCAAACTTGCAGCTTCTAATTTTGAAAAGCTTTGTTAAAGTCCTTAACGATGATCTCATATTCTTAACATCAGTATAAGGACCAAAATATTTGGAACTATCTTTAATTACATTTCTTGTCGGAAATACTTGCGGAAAAAGTTCGTTCGTAATTCTTATGTAAGGAAATGATTTATCATCCTTAAGTAAAACATTGTAACGTGGTTTTAATTCTTTGATGAGATTGTTTTCAAGAACTAATGCTTCAATTTCATTATCGGTAATAATCAATTGTAAATCAGAAATTTTGGAAACTAAAATTTCTGTTTTAGGAGATGCAATATTTTTTTGAAAATAAGAACGAACTCTTGCTCTTAAATTTTTTGCTTTGCCAATGTAAATTACTTTTCCTTTATCGTTAAGGAACTGGTAAATACCCGGTAAAGACGGAAGCGCTTCAAGTTTATCTTCTAAAATTGAATTCATTTGTTAAATTCTAAGAGTGCAATAAAAAATAAAATGAAGTAAATCCGAAATCCAAATTCTCAATGGTTTTATTTAAAGACATAATTCTTCGGTATAACAACTATTCCGGTATCAGAAACAGTAAATCGTTTTTTGTCATTATCCGGATCAAAACCAATTTCGATGTTTTCGGGTATAATAACATTTTTATCAATAATTGTTCTTCGAATTCTTGAATGCCTTCCAATATTGCAGTTATCAAAAATTATTGAGTCTGTAACGTAAGTGTAACTATTAATGCGCACGTTAAAACCAATTATTGATCTTTCAACTAATCCACCGGAAATAATTGTTCCATCGGATATCAATGAATTCAAAGCTCTGCCAACACGCTCACCTTCGTGAGAAATTGTTTTTGCCGGAGGATATTGCCCCTGCTGGGTTCGCAATGGCCAGTCACTATCATATAAATTAAAATGCGGGGAAACATTTATTAGATCCATGCTCGCAGCATAATAGCTGTCTAAGGTTCCTACATCAATCCAATATGGCACTTGTTTTTTATTTTCATCAACAAAACGAAATGCATGGACATGATAATTATTTTTTATCATGTAAGGAATAACATCTTTTCCAAAATCGTGATTAGGAATTTTTTCTTTTTCCATTTTCTGCATCACCTCTTTAAGAGCAGGAATATTAAAAGCATAAATTCCCATGTTAGCAAAAGAAAAATCCGATTTGTCCGGAATAGTCGGCGGATTTTTTGGTTTTTCAACAAATGCTGTTACATGATAATCCGTATTAACATTAATTATTCCAAATCTCGATCCTTGATCTTTAGGAATTTCAATTGCAGAAAGGGTTAAGTCAGCTTTCTTTTCAATGTGGAGCTGCATCATTTTTAAATAATCCATTTTGTAAATATGATCGCCTGAAAGAATCATTAGCCATTCATAATTTTCGTCATCAAGTAAATTGAAATTTTGCTGTATAGCATTTGCCGTTCCCAAATACCATTCATTGCTTGTTTTAAACTGCGGGGGTACTGAATAAATAAACTCCCTTAATTCCGGATTAAAAATACTCCATGCTTCATACAGATGACGGTTTAATGAATCGGATTTATATTGAGTGAGGACGAAAATTTTCCGGAATCCAGAATTCAAACAATTAGAAAGAGTGAAATCGATAATCCGATATTTACCGCCAAAAGGAACCGAAGGCTTTGTTCTGAATTTTGTTAACGGGAAAAGTCTTTCACCTTGACCGCCTGCTAAAATCATTGTCAATGTTTTTCGAAGTGTAGTAGAACCTGTGTATGCCATATCAACCTCAATTGAAGTAATTAAAATATATCTAATTAAGGATTGATTGGCAATCAATTAAATTGTTAATTTTGAATCATTGTTCATCCTAATGCTCTTGCAGAAATGTTATGACTCAGCAGAAAAAATATTTTTTAGTTACGATTTTTTTTATTTCATGCCTTCTCATTGGAGGATTTTTCTTACTAAAATGGGCATTAAACTTTTTTGAACCGCTTCAAAATACCGGACGGCTGATTTCAGTAGTTACACAAATGAAAGACCTTGATGAAGAAGAATTGGCAGCATATAATCCGAAAACTCAAAAAGCGTTTGATGTTCTTCATTACGATGTTAGAATTGAATTATACCCTCAGCAAAAAAAAATATCGGGCGAAGTAATAATAAAATTAAAAGTGAATGACAATAAACTGGATAAAATTGATATTAATTTTTATGACAATATGAAAATTAAATATGTAGAGCTAAGTGGAAAGAATGCTCATTTCACCAGATCAAAAAAAATATTTTCGGTTAAAAAGGAAAATAATTTAGACACAGTTGAAATTAAAATTAGCTACGAAGGTACCCCACAAAGTTTAGGCTTTGGCTCTATGAATTTTGAAGAGGTCAATAGCAAAAATCAAATTTATACAATAAGTGAACCTGTGTTTGCATCAACTTGGCTGCCGTGCGTTGATGTTGTAGACGACAAGGCATTACTCGACATGTATATAACTAATGATTCAAATTATGTTTCCTTATCCAACGGTAAATTGATTGATGTTAAAAGAAATACTACACGAAAGACTTATCACTGGAAAACTTTCTACCCAATTTCAACATACCTTATTGCAATATATTCCGGTACATATAAATTGTATTCAGAGCCTTACACTTCAATTAACGGAGATAAATTTAATATTGAGTATTATGCGACTGAAAATAATTTTGAAAATGCAAAGAAGGATTTTTCTGATCACAGTAAATACATAAAAACTTTTGAAGAATTATTTGGGCCATATCCTTTTCCAAAAGAAAAATATTCTGTTGCAGAGTTCTGGTGGCAAAATGGTGCAATGGAAAATCAAACAATAACCGGCATCGGGTCGAGATATATAAGCGGAATGAAATTTTTTAGTGACATGTTGGTTCATGAACTTGCTCATCATTGGTGGGGTAATGCTGTTAGTCCAAGAACATGGAAAGACATCTGGCTAAACGAAGGGTTTGCTACTTATTCGGTTGCACTTTACTGGGAAAAGCAATCGGGTTTTTCAGCCCTGCAATCAACTATGTTTGATAAGAATGGTAATTTTAATACTCACGCACTTTATAACCCCGGCAGTGCATTATTTGATGGAACTATTTATAATAAAGGTGCATGGGTTTTGCATATGTTAAGAAAAGAAATTGGTGATCAAGATTTTTTTAAGAGCTTAAAAAAATATTTTGAATATTTTAAATATAGCAATGCATCAACTGAAGATTTTAAAAATATTTGCGAAAAGATATCCGGTAAAAAACTTCAGCAATTTTTTAATCAATGGGTTTACAAAGGGAAAGGCAGACTTGAAATTCAAGCTGACTGGGAGTCGGTTAAATCCCATACAGAATTCACAACAAAAATTAAAATAAAACAGTTACAAAAAGGCTATGAGATATATAAATTTCCGCTTGAAATAAAATTAGTATTTGATAAACCGGAGAAGTATTTGATCTCAACTAATTATATTTCAACAAAAGATAGTGTGATAAATATTTCAACAAAAGAAAAACCGACCAAAGTTATTTTGGACCCGGATTATTGGCTGCTTGCTGAAATAAAATCGAATAAAGAGATTTAACTTGAATGACTAAAACTTATTTTTTTATATCGGATATTCATCTTGGGCTAAGCACATCAAAAGTTGAAAAAGAAAAAGAAATTTTATTAATCAATTTTTTAGAGTATGCTAAAACTGCCTGCGATGAGTTATTTATTGTTGGAGATTTATTTGATTATTGGTTTGAATATAAAAGGGTGATTCAAAAAGGATTTATACGAACACTTGGCGCACTGGCTAACTTTTCGGAATCGGGTAAAAAAATTCATTACATAATTGGAAATCATGATTTTCTCCACCGCGATTTTTTTGAAAATGAAATTGGCGCATTATTATATCACCATCAAATTGAGACTGAATTAAACGGTAAGAATTTTTTTATGGCTCACGGTGACGGCTTGGTACAAAACGACCTCGGATATAAAATTCTAAAAAAAATTCTTCGTAATAATATATTGCAGAAAATATTTACTTTAATTCATCCGGATTTGGGAATTAAACTCGCAAGTGCAACTAGTAAAACCAGCAGGGATTACACAAAAAATAAAAACTACGGTGAGACCGATGGTTTATTTGAAACTGCAAAAAGTAAAATTAATTCAGGTTATAATTTTGTAATTTTCGGCCATTCACATCAACGTGCTGTATTTGAACACAATAATGGTTACTATATAAATCTTGGTTCCTGGCTTGATAAACCTTGCTACGGAAAATTTACCAATACATTTGAAATAATAGAATTGAAATAAAATGACTGAAAAAGGAAATCAAAATCGATCGAATAAGCTGAAACAACCAAAGAAAAAAACTCTTCAATATATTATTCTTTCCTTCTTTTCTGTTTTATTATTAGCAATTATTTTGTTTACTCTTTATGTGTTTGAAGGCTTGCCATCACTTGAAGATCTGGAAAGCCCGAAAGCTCAGCTTGCAAGCAACGTATGGAGTAAAGATGGTAAATTAATTGGACAATTTTATAAAGAGAACCGTGTCGAAGTTCCTTTAGACAGCATACCTCCTCACGTAATAAATGCACTTATTGCAACCGAGGATAAGAATTTCTATAGTCATTGGGGTGTTGATCTTCAAAGATTTATAAAGGCAATGATTAAGAATGTTCTGCTATTTAAACGTGAAGGTGCTAGTACAATTACGCAACAGCTGGCAAAAAACCTTTATGGCTTAAAAGTTAAAAATGAATCTAAGCGCGGAACAATTGTTCGAAAGATCCGTGAATGGATTACTGCAGTTCAAATTGAAAAAACCTATACAAAGCGGGAAATATTGGAAATGTATTTTAACATTTCTCACTTTGGCCATAGTGCGTACGGAATTGGAATGGCGGCAAGAGTCTATTTTGATAAAAGTGTTAAACAATTATCTGTTACAGATGCGTGCGTTTTAGTTGCTTTGTTGAAAGGCTCGGCTATTTATGACCCATTTACTAAATATGACAATGCCCTCAAGAGAAGAAATTTAGTACTAAGTAAAATGTTGGATGAAGGATTTATTACAGAATCCGATTTTGATAGATTAAAACAAGAACCAATTCATCTTTCATACAAAAAGATTGAAGAAGGGATTAAAGGAAGTTTGGCGCCGCATTTTGTTGAATATATTCGTCAGCAAATGGAAAAATTAACTTCCAAACATGGTTTTAATTTGTATGAAGACGGATTGAATATTTACACTACTCTCGATAGCAGAATGCAAAACATTGCTGTCAATGTAGCTCAAAAACATGTTGAATCTTTTCAAAAAGAATTTGATAGATTCTGGAACTGGCAAAAGTACGGCAGCATTTTAAATGATTTAATTGATAAAGCCGCACGAAACAGAAATGAATATAAAACAGCAAAAAGCGAATCTGAAAAGAAAACAATTTTTAATCGATTAATACACGATAAAAAATTAATTGATTCAGTAAAAAATATTGAAAAGAGAATTGAACTTGGTTTTGTTGCAATTGATCCCAAGAATGGTGAAATCAAAGCAATGGTTGGCGGTCGTGATCAAAAATTTTTATATGGTTTAAATCATGTAACGCAAATTCGCCGTCAACCGGGATCTGCATTCAAACCATTCATTTATGCTGCTGCTATTGATAATGGTTTATTTCCTGCTTACCCAATTGAAAATAGAAGATTTCAATATGATGATGGTTCTGCAAAACTCTGGAGCCCGGAAAATTTTGATAGAACAACCAGCGGTTTTGTTACATTGAGGCATGCATTAGTTGAATCTCTTAATCTTGTTGCAGCAAGATTAATTATTGAAGAGCATGTAAAATTATGGCAGGTAGGAAGGTTTGCAGAAAAAATGGGAATTAAAAGTAAACTCGACCTCGTTCCATCAATTTCACTTGGAACTTCAATAGTTACTCCGCTGGAACTAACTGCATCTTTTGCAACACTTGCTAATCATGGAATATATAACGAACCAATTTCTATTCTAAGAATTGAAGATAAGGACGGAGTTTTAATAGAGAATTTTACATCTTATACAAGCGAAGCAATCTCTGAAGATGTTTGTTATGTTTTAACAGACATGATGAGATCGGCAATAGATTACGGCACTGGTCAATCTGCCCGGTCGCGTTTTAATTTCCATCGTCCTGCTGCTGGTAAAACAGGAACAAACACAGATTACAGAGACGCATGGTATGTTGGATTTACCCCTCAATTAGCAGCCGGTGCTTGGGTTGGTTTTGATGATCAACGTGTTTCATTTACCGGAGATTATGGTCAAGGCGCACGTGCAGCACTTCCTATCTGGGCAATGTTTATGCATGATGTTTATGAACAATTAAATCTTCCTGTTGAAGATTTTACACTGCCTGCGAGCGGCAATGTTGTTTCAGCAAACTTTTGTAAAGAATCGATTTATGAATTAGGTGATCCTAAATTAGTTTCTTCAACTTGCAGAACCGGAACGGTAACAGATATATTATTAAAAAAAGATATTCCACCAGTCTTTGATGCGTTTCGAGATACAACAATTAGAATTTTTGATAAATATTTATTTGCAGATACATTAAAGCATGAAGCAAGAGAGATCAGATAATTTCTAATCAAGAATAAGAACTTGATCATACTCATGCTCTTGTTCATATTCTTACTCATATTCTTCAATAAATTAATTTTGCCCGGATGGTGAAATTGGTATACACGCTAGCTTCAGGAGCTAGTTGGCGCAAGCCAGTGCAGGTTCAAGTCCTGTTCCGGGCACAAATATTTTGAGGTATTTATCGCAAAAGAAAAAGCTTATCAAGACGCCATTAAATTCTGCAACTCTCACTACGAAAACTTTCCTGTTGTTTCTCTCTTTCTACCAAAACATATAAGAAAACATGCAGCAGTTATTTACCAATTTGCACGGCAGGCAGATGATATTGCGGATGAAGGAGAACAGAAATCAGAAATCAGAAATCAGAAATTAGAAGTTTATAAAAATAATTTTAGCAAATGTTTAGAAGGAAATTATGAAAATGATTTTTGGCTGGTACTTCACAATACAATTCAGCATTTCAATTTAACTCCAAAGCATTTTTTTGATTTACTAAGTGCATTCAAACAAGATGTAACTATATCTCGCTATAACACTTTTGCTGAAGTTGTAAATTATTGTGAACGATCAGCCAATCCGGTAGGAAGGATTATATTGGAATTTTTTAATATTCGGGATAAAGCAGCTATTGGTTACTCCGATTCGATTTGTACTGCTCTTCAATTAACTAATTTTTATCAAGATGTTTCAATCGATATTCAAAAAGGAAGGATTTATATTCCTCTTGATGAAGTGGAAAAATTTGGGGTTGAGTTAAATCAGTTTGAGTTAAAGCAAAATAATGCTAACTTTGAATTGTTACTGAAATATCAGATTGAAAGATGCCGGCAGCTTTTTATTGAAGGTAGAAATTTATTACCGCTCTTACCGGGAAAATTAAAAAAACAAATTAGCATGACAGTTTTCGGTGGAGAAAAAATCCTTTGCAAAATAGAAGAGTTGAACTATGACGTCTTAAATTATCGTCCGGTTCTTTCTAAATTCGATTATGCAAAAATTTTTCTAAAATCATTATTGTAAGTCAATGTCAAATCAACCGGATCAAATAGTTAAAGAAAGCAAGAGTAGTTTTGCATATAGTTTTTCTTTGCTTGCACAACCCAAAAGGGAAGCAATGAATACTATTTATGCTTTTTGCAGAAGAACGGATGATATTGTTGATGAAGGTAATGATCCGGAAGAAGTTAGATTTGAAAAACTTCATAAATGGCGAATCGAATTAGAAAAAGCAATTTACAGCACTTCTGAATTTCCATTGTTTAATAAACTCGCTGGAATCATTAAACAATTTAATATTCCGGTTGATCCTTTCTTTCAATTGATTGTTGGAATGGAAATGGATCTTCAGCGTAAAAGATATCCAAGTTTTGATGAATTGAAACTTTATTGTTACTGTGTTGCTTCTACGGTTGGTTTAATGTGCATAGAAATATTTGGCTATAAAAATAAATCCACAAAGGATTACGCAGTAAACCTTGGGCTTGCCTTACAGCTTACAAATATTCTTCGCGATATAAATAAAGATTTGGAACGGGGCAGAATTTATATTCCGCAAAATGATATGAAAAAATTTAATTACTCAGAAAAAGATTTCAAAAGCAATACTTACAATGAGAATTTTATTTCATTGATGAAATATGAATCTGAGCGTGCTGACGAATATTTTAAAAAAGCAACCGAGATTCTTGCTGTGGAAGATAAACTTGCAATGTTTCCGGCTCGTGCAATGCAGCATATATACCAAAAACTTTTGAAGAAGATAGTAAATAAAAATTATGATGTTTTTAATAACCGAATTAGAGTAAACAATTTTGAAAAAGCCGCAATCTCAATTGGTGTTTGGGCTAAATATAGTTTAGTGTATTAATGAAGAAAGTTATTGTAGTAGGTGGTGGATTAGCCGGCTTATCTGCATCTGTTTATCTTTCCGAAAATAATTTTGAAGTAACCCTACTTGAAGCATCTCCAAAACTTGGTGGACGAACATATTCAATTTACAATCCTTCACAAAAAAATTATTATGATAACGGCCAGCACATTTTAATGGGTTGTTATGAAGAAACTTTAGCCTTCTTAGAAAAAATTGAGATGAGAAGTAAACTTTATGAACAAGAATCGTTAAATATAACATTTGTTGAAAAAGGCGGAAAAATTAGTTACCTGAATGCATCCAAAAAATTTTATCCGTTGAATTTGTTATTCGCAATTCTAAATTATAAAGCACTAACATTTAAAGAACGATTGAAAGTAATTGATTTTTTTATTGATCTAATCTGCTGTGAATCGTGCGATTTACAAAATACAACTGTGGAAAAATGGCTTGCTTGTAAAAAGCAAAGTCCTAACAGTATTAAAGCTTTGTGGGAAATTCTTGTTGCCGGAGCTCTTAATACTAAAAGCAAAAATGCATCGGCTGAAATATTTAGAGAAGTGATTACAAGAATTTTTTTAACCGGGAATAAATCATCAACAATATTAATCCCACAAACTGATTTATCAAATTTATTCATTAATAGCGCGGTTAAATTTATACAAAAGCGTAAAGGAAGAATCTCTACTTCTGAAAAAGTTGAACAAATAGACTTTGAAAAGAATTCTGCAATCAAAATAAAGACAAATAAAAAAAATTATAAGAATTTTGATTTTGTTGTTTGTGCCGTACCATCCTCAACTGTAAAAAAAATAAACTGTAATATTAACTTACAGCAATATTTACCTAAGTTTGAATATTCTCCAATATTAAATATGCATTTCTGGTTAAAAGAAAATCCATTTAAGCAAAGGTTTTATGGTCTAATAGATTCAAAAATTCATTGGATTTTCAATCATTCTTCGCATATCACTTGTACAACCAGTTCGGCCAATGAAATTATAAGTTTAAATAATGGCGAGATAAAAAGGCTTTTTTGTTCGGAGATAGAATTGTATTTTCCTATATTCAATAGTAAGATGATTGTTGATTTTAAAATTATTAAAGAAAAAGCTGCAACCTTTATTCCGGATGTTGATTCAACAATCGATAGAAAAAAATTCCTAAATAATTTTGATAATTTGTTTTTTGCCGGCGATTGGATTAATACTGGGCTACCAAGTACAATTGAAAGTGCCGTTTTAAGTGGAAGATTAGCTTATGAGAACGCTGTATCCAAACTGTGAGAATTATTTTTTTTCCCATATACAGGAAACTAATACAGAAAAAAAACCAACGGAGGTTGCATGTCAATTCTTAAAGAAAAACTTCAAGAAAAGATTTTAGTTGAACGCCCGAGGACTGAAAAATTAAACAAGGAATTTGGCAACGTTAAAGTTGACGAAGTTACTATCGGGCAAGTTATTGGGGGAATGCGGGATATTAAAAGTTTAGTTACAGATATTTCCTACCTTGATCCTTTTGAAGGAATTCGTTTTCGCGGTCTAACAATTCCGGAAGTATTTGAAAAACTTCCTAAAGTTGCCGGCTCGGAAATGCCATCTGTCGAAGGATTCTTCTATTTCTTACTTACCGGCGATATACCGAATGATGAGCAAGTTACAGAAGTTCGCTCTGAATTTGATAAGCGAAGAGAAGTACCTAAATATGTTTTTGATATTCTTCGTGCAATGCCGGCTGATTCGCATCCTATGACTATGTTTTCTACTGCAATAATTTCGATGAACAAAGATTCGGTATTCCGTCATAAATATCATGAAGGTATTAAGAAGAATGCATACTGGGAATATTATTATGAAGATGCAATGAATCTTTTGGCTAAGCTTCCCGAAATAGCGGCATTCATTTACAGACTAAGATACCGGGGTGGAAATATTATTCCATCCGATCCAAAATTAGATTTTGGCGGTAACTTTGCTCATATGATGGGTATTCCAAAACCTTATGATGATGTTGCAAGAATGTATTTCATTCTTCACAGTGATCATGAAAGCGGAAACGTTAGTGCTCATACCGGTCATTTAGTAGCAAGTGCTCTATCGGATATTTTTTATGCAATCAGCGCAATGTTAAATGGTTTAGCAGGTCCATTGCATGGATTAGCTAACGAAGAAGTTCTCCGATGGCTTCATGGTGTAATGGAAAAATTAGGCGGTGTTGTTCCAACCGAAGATGTAATGAAGAATTTTGTTTATGAAACTTTGAAGACCGGTGTAATTCCGGGATTTGGACACGCAGTGCTGAGAAAAACCGATCCTCGATATACTGCACAGCGAGAATTCTGCTTGAAACATTTACCAAACGATTTACTATTTAAATATGTTGATATGCTTTACAAAGTTGTTCCTCCAATATTGTTAGAACAAGGAAAAGCAAAAAATCCATGGCCAAATGTTGATGCCCAATCCGGTGTTATTCAGTGGTATTATGGTGTAAAAGAATATGAATTCTATACAGTATTGTTTGGTGTTGGTCGTGCCCTTGGTGTATGTTCAAATATAATTTGGGCCAGGGCGTTAGGTTATGCACTTGAAAGACCAAAATCACTTACAACAAAAATGTTAGAAGATGTTGCATTTGGTAAAAAGTAATTAGTTCTATTTTCGTAAAAGGCTGCTGATTAGGGCAGCCTTTTTTATTTTACAATTGAAATTCTTTACAGTAAAAAAATATAATGATTGATAAAAAAAAATTAATTCTATTGCTTGCCATTCCATTAACATTTTCTGTTCTTGTAATATTAGCTGTCTTCTTTTATTTGAAAAGTGATTTTGAATCCAGAAAAATTCCTGTTGTTATAACTGAAAACGAAAGAAGAATTTATTCTCCGCCATTACCTGAGAAGATGGATTTTTGCGGTGAGGAAATTCCATTACAAGATTTTGATGTTAAAGAAAGAATTGACCGGGAATTTCTTGTTAATACTTTCTGGCATTCAGCAACATTGCTTTATTTAAAAAGAGCCAACAGGTGGTTCCCAATAATTGAACCGATCTTAAAACAAAATAGTATTCCTGATGATTTTAAATATATGGCAGTTGCAGAAAGCGGTTTAATAAATTCTGTTTCGCCCGAAACTGCAACCGGGTTCTGGCAGCTTATGGAAGCATCTGCAAAAAAATATGGACTTGAAGTAAACAAGGAAGTGGATGAAAGATATAATGTAGAAAAATCAACTCAAGCTGCGTGCGATTATTTAAAAGAAGCACACGCTAAATTTGAAAGCTGGACTTTATCAGCAGCTTCTTACAATATGGGACTTGATGGAATTGAAAATCAATTTGTTAGACAACGAACTAAAAATTATTTCAATATGATGTTAAATGAAGAGACCTACAGATTTATTGCCAGAATAGTAACTCTTAAAGAAATATTTCGTAACCCGCAAAAATATGGTTTCTACTTTTCTAAGAGTGATTTATATCCACAAATAGATACTTATGAAATATTAGTTAATTACCCGATACTTGACTTGGCCGATTTTGCCCGGCAGCATGGAATCAATTATAAAATCTTGAAAATTTTTAATCCTTGGCTTCGAGATAATTTTTTAAAGAACAAATTTCGCAAGTCATATACAATAAAAATTCCCAAAGAATCAGAATTAGACATAACACTAGATTAATTAACCATTGTTCTCATAATAAATTCATAGATATTGGCAAAAAGCATTTTACAAAATATTTTTAGAATGAAATCGATTTTTTTTTATATCTTTGATTCCGAATATTCCAACCAAAAATTTGAAATCAAATGCCAATAAAGAAAAAAGTTAAGTATATTTTTGTTACCGGAGGAGTAGTTTCGTCTTTAGGTAAAGGTATAACTGCTGCCTCAATTGGACTACTCTTAAAACTCCGTGGTTATTCGGTTACGATTCAAAAATTTGATCCTTATATCAATGTTGATCCTGGAACTATGAATCCATTTCAGCATGGTGAGGTTTATGTAACCGATGATGGTGCCGAAACTGATCTCGATCTCGGTCATTATGAAAGATTTCTTGATGTTGATATGACAAGGGCAAATAATACAACTACTGGACAGGTTTATCATGAAGTAATTTCCAAAGAAAGAAAAGGAGATTACCTCGGCGCTACTGTTCAAGTTATTCCGCACATTACCGATGAAATTAAAAAAAGGATGAAAACACTTGGAGATTCTGGAAAGTATAATATTGTAATTTCGGAAATTGGTGGAACGGTTGGCGATATAGAAAGTCTTCCATTTATTGAAGCTATGAGGCAAATTATGCTTGAAATAGGAAGAAAAAATACTTTAAGCATACACGTCACATTAGTACCTTTTATTATGTCCGCCGGTGAAGTTAAGACAAAACCAACCCAGCATGCAGTAAAAAATTTATTAGAACTCGGAATTCAACCCAACATTCTTGTCTGCCGTTCAGAAAAAAAATTATCGAAAGAGATTAGAGAAAAAATTGCATTATTTACAAACGTCAGAACAGACGCGGTTATTTCAGCTTATGATTGCTCGACAATCTATGAAGTTCCTGTTGTTCTATACAAACAAGATCTAGATCAAATCATATTAGATAAATTAAAACTACCTGAATTAAATTTAAAAATTGAAGATTGGCAGAATTTTGTTGATACAATAAAAAATCCTATAGGTACTGTAAAGATTGCAATTGCTGGAAAATATACTGAAAACAGAGATGCTTATAAAAGTATTATAGAAGCATTTGTGCATGCGGGTGCTGAAAACAATGTAAAAGTTCAAGCCGATTTTATAAGTAGTGAAGCAGTTGAGGATAAAGGAGCCGTTCATTTACTAAAAGATTACCACGGTTTATTAATACCGGGAGGTTTTGGAGAAAGAGGAATAGAAGGAAAAATTACAGCAATTAAATATGCACGCGAAAATAAAATTCCTTTCTTCGGAATTTGCCTTGGTTTGCAATGCGCAGTTATTGAATTTGCACGGCATGTATGCAATATTAAAAAAGCAAACAGTCAAGAGTTTGAAAAAAATGCGTGGAATGTTATCCATATAATGCCAGATCAATTAAAGGTAACAAATAAAGGTGCAACAATGCGTTTAGGAGCTTATCCTTGCGTGCTTAAAAGAAATACAAAATCCTTTGAAGCGTATCGGAAACCAAAAATTTCTGAACGACATAGACATCGTTATGAAGTAAATAATAAATTCAGAGAAACTTTGGAAAAATATGGAATGATAATTAGTGGAACTTCGCCTGATGAAAACTTGGTTGAAATGATTGAACTAAGCGATCATCCATGGTTTGTTGGATGCCAGTTTCATCCCGAACTTAAATCAAGAGCAACTAAAGCACATCCTTTATTCCGTGAATTTGTTAAGGCAGCTGTTCAATATTCTCAAAATAAAATTCATATTTATAAATGAAAAAAATTTTTTATCTGCTTTTAATAATTAATTCCTTTTTATTAGCCCAGACTCAAATTAAAAATTTAATTTCTTTAGGAACTGAACAAGTTTATAATTTAGAATTTGATTCGGCTGAAAAAACTTTTAACAGAGTTTTGGAACTGAGACCAAACTCACCTTTAGCGTATTACCATCTTGCACGGATTCATTTTTGGATTTATCTCGGTTCACGTGACCCGGGTGAATATCAGATATTTTTGAAATTTGCAGATTTAGCTCAGGAAAAAGTTGATAATGCACTTGATAAGAATTCGAAGGATTATCAAACAAAATATTTAGCCGGTAATCTTGCTTCGTTTAGAGCTATGGCACAAGCCACAAATAATTCTTCTGTTGATGCTTTCTGGTCAAGTAAAAAGGCGGTCAGTTATTTTGAAGAGACTCTTGAATTGAATCCAAAATTTTATGACGCATATTTAGGCTTGGGACTTTTTGATTATGCAATGAGTTTCGTTCCCGACTTTTTGAAGTGGGCTGTAAGCCTAACCGGATTAAAGTCAGATAAAGAAAGAGGGTTCCGTTATATTAAAACTGCATTGAAAAGAGGTAACGAAAAAACCGAAGCTGCTTTTCATCTTGCAAAAATTTATACAGATTATCTTGCAGAGTACGACAGTGCATTTGCTTTGCTTCAGAATTTGTGCTCGAGATATCCTAACAATACGTTATTTATTTATCAATACGGAGTTAGTTTAATTAAGGATAAACAACTTGATCGGGCAAATATAATTCTTGACCGGGTAATAAAACTTAGGAATAAAAAACTTCCTCAAATTACAGCGCTTGCGTATTATAGAAAAGGAGAAATCCAATTTAAAAAAAATCAATTTCTTTCTGCTATAAGAAACTATGAAAAATTTTTAGATACATCCAAAGAACTCGATTTTACCGGCATTGCTGCTTTGAACAATGCTTTATGTAATAAATTTACAGGTAAGCTTGATGAATACAATGCTTTTCTGCAGCAGGCAAAAGGCGGTAATCAAGATATATTTGAAGACTCATATGCAAAGCACAGAAGTGAAAAGTTTCTCAGCTCAAGTATTACAAATCTTTCGCAAAAATTAATTCGGATGAAAAATAATCTTGATGCCGGCAAGTACAAAATTGTTTATGATAGTCTATGGAATGAGGCGGATAAACTTGAAGAGTCGGAAGAAAAGGCAATCGCTCTTCTTTATTTATCGGATGCTGAATTAAACCTTCATAAATATACAGATGCAATTACATCGGCAGATAAGGTTTTGAAAATTGATTTATCGTCTGAAAAATATTTAGAACCGAGCGCGCTATTAAATAAGGCCAGAGCAGAATTTTATTTGGGGCATAAAGAAAAAGCAAAAGAATATTTGAAAGAAGCTGACGAGAATAATGATTACGATTTCAAAGATTATATCCAATCACAAATTGAATGGCTGAAAAGAAGATTAAGCGGAAAAAATTGAAAAAATCTTTCAATTCTTGACGAAATTGCACCATTTTAATTGATTATTTATCCTCATTTAGATAATTTTTTCCACCAAAATTAAAACAGTATGCTGAATATCGCCGTTTTTGTTTCAGGCAATGGTTCTAATCTTAAATCGATTTTTCAGAGTACATCGAAAGAAAAAGTTAGAATTTGTGCCGTTGTTAGCGATAAAAAAGATTGCGGCGGTATTCAATTTGCATTGGTAAATCATATTCCGGTTTTTCTTGTCAGGGCAAAACAAGAATCTAATTTTTTCAGTTATGAACAAATTGTTGAAGAATTCAAAAAGATTCCGATTGATTTGATTGTACTGGCGGGATTCTTAAAAAAAATTCCCGATTGTTTGGTTGATGCTTTTGAAAATAAAATTGTTAATATTCATCCGGCTTTGCTTCCTTCGTTTGGCGGTAAAGGAATGTATGGAATAAATGTTCATCGAGCAGTATATGAATCTTCTGTCAAAGTTTCCGGAGTTTCGATTCATTTTGTTGATAAGATTTATGATCACGGTAGAATAATTGCTCAACGATCGGTCGATATTTCTAAATTAAATTCTGCCGAAGAAATTGCAGAACATGTACTTAGAATTGAACATGAATTACTTCCATTTGTTGTTGAAAAATTTGCTGATAATAAAATAGTAATTAAAAATAACCGCGTTGAAATCGCGGACTGACGGATTTTGTGTGTGAAGAAATTTGCTTTAATTAGTGTATCAGATAAAACCTCTATAGTTAATTTTTCCGAAAAGCTAAACTCGCTTGCCTACCAAATTATTGCAACCGGAAATACATTTAAACTACTTTATCAGAATAAAATCAACTGTGTTGAAATAAAAGATTTTACGGGCTTCCCGGAAATTTTTGACGGGAGAGTAAAAACTCTTCATCCAAAAATTTTTGGAGGAATATTGATGAGGCAGGATAATGCCAATGACCTTCATGAAGCCGGAACAAATAAAATTTTTCCGATTGATGTAGTTTGTGTTAACCTTTATCCTTTTCCTCAAGTAGTAAACCGGCAAGATATTTCTTTGGAAGAGAAAATAGAGAACATAGATATAGGCGGTCCAAGTTTAATTAGAGCTTCCGCAAAAAATTATAAGCATGTTTCAGTGCTTACCAATCCAGCCCAATACTCTGATTTTATTAAAGAACTTCAAAATGGCAACGTGAGTGTTGAAACCAGAAAAAAATTAGCTTATGAAGCATTTAATTATACTTCATATTATGATACGCTAATTGCAAATTATTTTGAAAAGGAATTTCATCAAACACCAAATTCAATAAAGCTTAACTTCAAATCTTCTTTTGATTTACGTTATGGCGAAAATCCTCATCAAAAAGCTTACTTGTTTGGTGAGTTTGAAAATTATTTCACATTTCTTCATGGCAAAGATCTTTCATATAATAATATTGTGGATTTACAAGCAGCTGTTGAACTTGTTAATGATATTGATGAAACAGCTTGTGCAATAATAAAGCATACAAATCCTTGCGGTGCTGCAGTTGGAATTAATTCAGCTGATGCTTATTCAAAAGCTCTTTCATGCGATCCGGTTTCTGCTTTTGGCGGTATTGCTGCTTTTAATCGTGAGGTTGATTTACATACTTCCGAAAAGTTAAATGAAATATTTCTTGAAATTATTGTTGCTCCTTCGTATTCTGATGAAGCTTTAGAAAATTTAAAAACGAAAAAGAACAGAAGGTTGATTAAGATTAATAAATCTTTAGAGTCATCCGGTTTAAACTTTAAATCTATTGCCGGAGGTTTATTAGCTCAGGAAAAAGATAATTCGAAATTAGAATTGAATAAACTTAAATTAGTTACAAAGAAAAATTATTCACAGAGTGAATTTGAGGATTTAAAATTTGCCTGGATTGTTTGTAAGCATACAAAATCTAATGCGATTGTGTACGTAAAAGATAAAAAAGCTATTGGAGTTGGTGCAGGCCAAATGTCGCGTATTGATTCTGCAAAAATTGCCGCTTCAAAAGCAAAACAATTTGGACATGATTTGAATGGTGCAGTTGCAGCTTCCGATGCTTTTTTTCCGTTTGCAGATGGTCTTTTAGAAATCATTTCAAAAGGTATTAAATCAGTTATTCAACCTGGCGGTTCTGTAAGAGATAATGAAGTTATTGCAGCTGCAGATGAGAATAATATTTCAATGGTATTTACAGGCATAAGAAATTTTAAACATTAAACACCTGCAAGGAGCAGGTTTGAATTATGGGTATTCTTGATTTTTTTTCTACTGATGTTGCCATAGATCTTGGAACAGCTAACACTCTAATTTATATAAAAGGGAAAGGTATTGTTCTTAACGAACCGTCAATAGTTGCATTTGACAGAAACTCGAAAAAAATAATTGAGCTTGGCAATAAAGCAAAAGAAATGCAAGGCAAAGAACACCGTGAAATTTGTGTAACTCGCCCAATGCGAGATGGAGTTATTGCAGATTTCGAAATTGCTGAGGGAATGATTAGAGCATTTATAAGAAAAGTAACTCCAAATACTTTTGTAAGTAAAAAAATTGTTATTGCAGTACCAAGCGGTGTAACTGAAGTTGAAAAAAGAGCAGTGCGAGATGCAGCAGAGCATGCCGGAGCTAAAGAAGTGCATCTTATTGCTGAACCAATGGCAGCTGCAATTGGAATTGGAATTGATGTTGAAGCTCCTGTAGGAAGTATGATTATTGATATCGGAGGAGGCACCACTGAAATTGCAATCATTGCTTTATCCGGAATCGTAAATGAAGAATCAATTCGTATTGCTGGTGATGAAATGAACAATGCTGTAATGCAGTTCTTTAAGAAAAATTATAACTTGCTGATTGGTGAAAGAACAGGTGAATCAATTAAATGTGAAGTTGGAAGCGCGGTGCCGCTTAAAGAGGAAGTTACAATTCAAGTTAAAGGAAGAGATTTGGTCGGCGGTATTCCTAAAACAGTTGAAGTAAGTTCGGTTGAAATTCGTGGAGCACTTAATGAAAACATTGCTCAAATTGTTGAAGCTGTTAAACAAACATTGGAAAGAACTCCGCCGGAATTATCTGCTGATATTTTGGACCGCGGAGTTATGTTAACCGGCGGCGGCGCATTACTAAAAGGGCTTGATGAAAGAATTAGAATGGAAACTAATCTTCCAGTTCACGTTGCTGATGATCCGTTAACTGCAGTTGTAAGAGGTGCAGGCAAAGCAATTGAAAATATAAATAAATATTCTAAGGTGTTCATTCGTAAAAGAACTTACTAATGAGAAAAATTTTTAGACGGATAATAACAGATTTTAAAGAATATCTTTTATTAACTATCCTCACCATAATAAGTTTAGTTGTTTTATCCCGCAGTGAAAAACCCGAAGCAAAACATTTAACTTCTTTTGCACTTAGTAATTTTGCTGTGTTAAGCGAAATTACATCATCCATTACATCAATTTTTAGAACAGACGAATCGGTTCAAGAATTACAACAAGAAAATGCTGAATTGATGCTTGAAGTTAATCGTCTTAGAAAAGTCAATATGGAAAATGAAGAGCTAAAATCAATATTGTCTTTTCGCGATACTTCCAAATATCCTTTACTACCGGCAAAAGTAATTTCGAAGTTGGTTACAAAGACTCAAGGAAATTTTATTATTAACCAAGGCTCAGTAAATGATATAAAACGAGGTATGCCGGTTCTAACAAGCAAAGGATTAGTTGGATTAGTTATGGATGTAACCGAAAATTTTTCCGTTGTTAGAACTTTGTATAACAGTAATTTGAATTTAGCAATCAAAGTGCAAAGGTCGAACGTTGATGGTGTGTTAAGTTATGATGGTGCAAAACTTATTATAAAAGATATTCCTGCTACTTATGACGTTCAGGAAGGAGATAGAATAGAAACATCAGAATTCAGTTCACTCTTTCCGCCTTCAATTCCAGTTGGCCAGGTTGCAAGGAAAGAATCAAATGTTCTTGGCTTGCTTCACAACTTAACCGTAAAACCGTTTGTAAATATTGAATCAGTAAATAATGTCTTTGTTTTGAAAGTATTGTTAACAAAACAGATTAATCAACTCGAAATGAATTTATTGAAGTAGTTTTAGATGTATATCAATTACCTGAAACCAATATTATATTTTGTTCCTCTTGCAATTATTCAACTGGTAATTATTCCGTTAATATCCATTTTTAATATCGCCCCCAACTTGATATTTATACTGATAGCTCTTTACACATTAAGGCATGGGCAGGCTTATGGAATGGTTTTAGGATTTGTTCTTGGTTTTTTATTTGATATAATTTCCGGCGGTGTAATAGGTGCTTCGATGTTGTCATTTACAATTTCCTCGTTTGTTACGGGTTACTTTTATAGTGAAAATAAAATTGAAATCAATACGACCACCTATGGATTTGTATTTATTGTTTTCCTGTGCGGCAGTGTAAACTCATTTATTTACGCAGCAGCAACTTCAAACATGAATTTTGGAATTTTAATTTTTGACGAAGGATTATTACCGGGAATTTA
>Ga0233422_10000383_pt1 | contig 22602 bp, 23 predicted proteins | sample Watercolumn_Mata_2_FD_182724 | JGI IMG/M metagenome (GOLD analysis project Ga0233422, IMG submission 182724) | Freshwater microbial communities from Lake Matano, South Sulawesi, Indonesia - Watercolumn_Matano_2014_110_MG | ecosystem: Environmental > Aquatic > Freshwater > Lake | place...
ACATTTGTACAATAATGGCTTTGATGGTGGTGAGTATCTGGAGTTCCCTATATTATTTATTGCAGTGAACACAATCCAACAAGCACCCCGAAAGGGGTGCTTGTTGGATATCTAGTATATCTCACTTTGAGGTGTTTGGGGAGTTTTGTAATTCAGAGTAATTATGTCCTTTTGATGTCCTTTAGATAAAATCTTAAGAACACAGCACTCAACTCTAAACGAATCAGAATAACAAAATGTAACTATTGTTTAATGTTGGTTCTTCGGTTTTGAGTTTGTCGTCTTTGAATATTTGAGTTTATTTGAATTTAGAGTTTAGTACTTCGTGCTTTATGTGAAACTTGGCAATCCAACCTCACATTGATCCCAATCCATTATGTGGGGCTAAATAAGCCATGTACTATGAGATGTGTTCTAGTAATTTCCCAACATAAAAAACCTCTGTACATATTATTATTTTCCTAAAACGATATTTTCAAGAAACCTTATCTTTGCTTGTTTATTTGTGCGATCGAGAAAAACACCAATAATATCAATTTGCCATGGTGTTTCATGTGAAATCCTCTTTTCAGCCAAGTATGTTTGAATTGCTCTTGCCAAACGCTTTTGTTTCCAAAAATGTACCTGTTCTTCCGGTCGAACATCCCGCTCTAATGTTTCATGTGAAATATCTGCAACGTTTTCACATGAAACAGTTTTTACCTCAACAAACCTATATTTTATGCCTTTTCCATATGTTTCACGTGCAACAATATCCAATTCACCCCATTTTCTATTATAATTTCGATCAACAATTTCAAAACCGCGTTTCATAAGAAACTTTTCCGCCATACTCTCACCTATATCGCCAAAACGTCGTTTATCAGACTTCATAGTGTTGCAGGAATATTGTACAGGTTACATATTGATTATATGTAATGTGAATAAAAATCACAAATATCAAGGATCAAATCCAAAACGATACTTAAAATGAAATCTGTCGGTCGTCTCAATTGTTCTGAAAATAAAGAATTTCTACCTTATACCATTCATCCGTTCTAAGAAAAACCATTTTATTCCCCTCCTCCTAATAGAGCTTTTGGTTGAGCGTTGGGTTAAACCTAACAGAGTTTCGTTAGGTTTAACCTAACACTCCGGTTTGATACCTTGTAAGCAACCATTGTCAGAATCTTGTATTGAATTCCAAATTTCTATCTTCTCATTTCAAAACATAGTTTCATATGAAACATTTCAAACAGCACAAAATAAGTTTCACGTGAAACTTATATATGAAAAATAATAAATAAAGCCACAAAAAATAAAAAGCGGTCAAATATCCTTATTTTACAAAGATTTTTTCGATTGTCTCTTTTGGTCCCCTTTTCTCAAAGACCTTGATTTTTTATGTCTTTTATGCACATATCCACGGACTTATCCACAGTTTTTCACAAAATATCCTTAAACATCAACGCAATGTCCACATCTTTCGTGTCCTTTATACATGAATATTTACCCAGGTTGTCTGTATGAATTACAAATCAAGATTTCACGCTTCTGATCACATGTTGCTCGCGAGGATGAACCCGTATATTGGGTAGCCACCTCCTTACAGGAGTAATACACCCTTGAGATGTATTGTTCGAGCAAAACTCTCCAATATATCTCAAAAGGTCTTGCGAAAGTTACCAAATATTCGCTTTCTCATCTGGCCTCGCCATCGTCGCAAACAAGTTTGCTCCGATATGGCTACGACTTTCGATTCTCCACAGAAATGTAGCAGTGCATTTTCTCTATCCAACATATTGTACACACAAAACCACAACCCTTAAGAGTTGCGGTTCTGTGTGTGTGTGCGGGTAGGGAGAATCGAACTCCCGTCTCAACCATGGCAAGGTCGCGTTCTGCCACTAAACTATACCCGCATGTTAATTTCACATTTCAACCGTACTCAACATTGTACACAAAAAACAAAAGTTTGCAATTCTGCCCAAAAGTGGTATAAGAGAAAGAAATAGTTCTCAGATAATCAATTTGAAACCTGATTATGTGCGTAAAAGATTCTGGGGAGGACCGTTGGATACCCAGCGGACAAGTTGCCACACTACCGTTCTCGGTAGAGAATTTCTCTTTTTCTGCCGTAAGACAGTATATGGCGGAACAGGAGTGGCTTAATGAGGGGTGGACGCTTCTCAAAGGGCGTAAACTCTTGTCAGAATGCCTTCAGTTTTTTGAGAGGTGGGTAACGGAAAAAAACCCACTTGTCGTCTTTGATAAGAGAGGGAACCCTCTCCTCGCAAGAAGGGTTGGAGGGAATATCGTCGTCGAAAAGACAGACGTAATCCCTCCAAATACATGGACGGTCTTATTCAAAAAGAGACCGTCTAAAAAACTATACCGTTCCGGGGCATAGCCCCGGACTTTTGTTTTTTTGATTTTTGTGGTGCAATTTTTACAGTTTCTTTTTACTGAAAATCAAACACAAAAAAAATAAAAAAATCGCATGTTAACATTTTCAAAAAGTTATCCTGTCATACGCACTGACACGCCATTTCTCCTTAGTCTCCCCAAAGAAGACAGGGTTGCTATTCTTCGATCAATTCCAAAAGGGGTTGTAATTGTTGATATTTGCTCTAACGACGAAAAATGGCGTATTGCGAACTATACTGAATTGCGTATTTTCTTTGAACAGTCTCTTCTTTTAGGGTTCCTATGCAATCAAGAGAAAGACTTTTTTCCTCATGGTAGAAAAATATACATTTTTGGTCAAATCCTCTATGACTTTTTTTCTATCATATTCAGCAGTACCAAAGACAAAGAAATGGGAGATTATGTTTTTTTTGGTAGTTTGTATGGGTTTAAACCAAACCAAAAATTTCATGAAAAAGAAGGGGAGTCCGAATTTATTCCTGTTCGAGCAAACGAAAACTCATATGTCCTTTGCATAAAAAAAGACTGAGTCTTTCGACCATTCTTTCGGGTGGTTTTACTTTTTATGTACCCAAAAAATTTAAGGCTTCCAACTGTTCAACCACTGATGTGGGGTGGGGAGCTACCTTATTGCGGGGGCACAAATAAAAACGTGCTTATAGCGCGTTTTTATTTGTGCCCCCGCCAGGATTCGAACCCAGAATGACGGTTCCGAAGACCGGCGTGATATCCATTTCACCACGGGGGCAACGTACAACCACTATACAACCAGGGTGGAGAAAAAGCAAAAAGTGGCGTATTATACTGCTTATGGTACAAACATATAACGTCCCCAAGGAAATACTTACGATTTTGGAAACAATTCAAAAAGCCGAATATGAGGCATATCTGGTAGGTGGGTGCGTACGCGACATGCTGCGCGGAGCGACACCCAAGGACTGGGATATCACCACCAATGCCACGCCCGATGTCATTCAGTCTCTTTTTCCCAAAACGTTCTACGAAAACGAGTATGGTACAGTCGGTGTGGTGAATGATACGGAAGATCCATCGCTCCGTATTATTGAAGTAACGCCCTATCGTCTTGAAGGGACATACAGTGACAAACGTCGTCCGGACGACGTTTGTTTTAGTGAGCATATTGAAGATGATTTAAAGCGACGTGACTTTACAGTAAACGCAATCGCGTACGATCCTTCTAAAGGACATATTATTGATCCGTATAAAGGACAAGAAGATATAAAGGACATGCGCCTCAGTGCGGTGGGGGATCCTGCCGAACGTTTCAGCGAAGACGCGCTTCGCATGCTTCGCGCCATACGACTCTCAGCGGAACTTGGTTTCACAATAGCACCCAAAACACAGGAAGCAATCATGAAGCATGCATCGCTCCTCTATCATGTATCCACTGAACGTATTCGTGATGAGTTTTCACGGTTAATCATGTCACCACAACCGATGCATGGCATACAAATAGCCCACGACGCAGGGATTCTCAAAGAGTTTTTGCCTGAAATTGAAAACGGTATTGGTGTCATGCAAAGCGGCGATCACATTTATCCGGTGTGGGAACACAGTCTTCGCGCACTTCAACATGCAGCAGACAAAGATTTTCCACTTCATATTCGCCTTGCTGCATTGTTACACGATGTTTCAAAGCCGGCGACAAGACGACACGATTACTCTAAAGGACATAATACTTTTTACGGACATGAGGTCGTAGGCGCGCAAACAACAAAATATGTCCTTGAACGTCTGAAATACCCACGCGAGATAATTGAGAATGTCCGTAAGCTTGTCCGTTATCACATGTTCTTTTCCGATATTGAACAGATTACTCTCTCGGCGGTGCGTCGTATTGTACATAACGTCGGCCCTGTTTTGGTCAAAGATTTGATGGACCTGCGCACATGTGATCGTATCGGTATGGGCAGGCCGAAAGAACGCCCATATCGTCTGCGCAAATATGAGGCGATGGTTGAGGAAGCAATGCGTGCACCCGTATCAGTTGCCATGCTGAAAACCGATGGTAACCGCGTTATGGAGATAACAGGAGAAAAAGCAAGTCCACGTTTGGGGTGGATGCTCCACACACTTCTTGAAGAAGTACTTGATGACCCTGATAAAAATACACACGAATATCTCGACACCCGCACAAAAGAGCTTGCCGACATGGCAGACAATGAACTACGTGTACTAGGGGAGCAGGGAAAAGAAAAAAAGGAGGAGAAAGAGGAAAAAGAACTCATCAACATACGTAAACGACATGGTGTCGTGTAAATGAGGAACGAATACTAGACGATAAACGACAAACGATTAACTGCTAACGATAAACTATAAATGATAAAGACGACAGGGACGGAAAGTGAAAGACGAACCTACCAGCGCGGCGGGCTATGAGCCCGCCGCGCTGGTGTCGTATATATATCTGAGAACAGCAGTTTCCGTCGCCTCTGACAACCGACAACTAACAACTCGTCCGTCCGTTCTACGAACCACGAACTTTCTGCACAAAAAAATAAGCATGTGCAAAAGCAATAAGCGTCAGCCAATAATCTCTCTTTTTGCAATCAAAAGCCATCACCCTCATCCTCGTCTTCTTATTCCACAATCATACCAGGAAAATGTGTCTCACAAAAACTCTCTACTGCAAGAAACGCCGCCCCCCACCTTCCGTCTGGATCAGTATTTTGATAATTCATCATTTCCAATGCTTCATTCATAAACATACGCAATGCTTCCTTCATAGTTCCTTCGTTAACAATATCTTTTGTATACATCTTATTGAGTTCATCTTTCAGCATTGCCTCAAATGCCACCAAAGAAATATTATCTTCCGTTCGTAATTCTTCAGAAACATTTCTTACCACCTGCTCCAAAGCATACACAATATCTTTTGCTTCTTTAGAGATCATACGCTCTTTCGTTTTACGAAAACGCGAATCTTCAGACTCATATTCAAGAGAAATATATCCGGAAAGAAAAGCACGCGCGCATCCAAGGGCTATATATATACAGGTATTGTGGGGATCTTCTTTGGATAATCGCTTTAATCCTTCAACAAACGTCTGTAACAACTCAATCTTAAAGGTTGTTCCTTTCTCATTTTTTGAACCAAACATTGTGTCAACTTCTTGTAATACCTTTTCAATACCAGCATCGGTTTCCGATTCAAATCTATCAATACCTCTTCCAAACGAAGCGTTTCCCTGTCCCAATTCAGGACCATGCAAAAGATTCTGCAACTTTCCATAAAAATAGCCGAAACTTTCGCTCTTATTGTCAAGTGACGCATCAAGTGATGGATATTCATGTGGACCTTCCCAACGTTTCATATACGATATGTAAAAAAGAGATAATAAAAAAATCGTTTTATTTTTCAATCTATATGTTACTGATAATGTAATCAATTTTGTTCACCGAAACGCATGATATATTCTGTCGGATACAATTCACAAAAAGTTTCTTCGAGAACTGCGCGAGCACGCATAGCGGGGGTTCTCATGTCTTCAAAATTACTCTCTTGTGTTTTATCGTGCTCACGAAATTCTCCCATTATTAAAGAAAGAGCGTTGATAATCGGATATGGATTCATCCTATACACATACGCATACTCATGTATCACATGACGAATAGTGTCTTCGTCGAAGCCAGTGAGTACATAGTCAACACCGTTCACAAGAGGGTAAAGCTCCGCGTACAGTTTTGTCGTCAATTCTTGGTCATACTCCATATTCGCAGGATAATTGAACACATCCGATGTGCTCACCCCTTCATACACACCTCCTTCTTCCTCAGCCGCGCGAAGTACTTCCTTTAATTCCTCATGATAATTTAGATTACGTTCTTCACTCATATATCAATCCTAACGGATATCAAGGTCAATGACAATCGGACAATGGTCCGAACCCTGCACATCGGTAAGTATATCCGCGTAACGAAGCGACGGCAGGAGAGCGGGGGAGACGAAAAAATAATCAAAACGCCATCCAACATTACGGTCACGAGCGCGTGTTTTCATGTCCCAATACGTATACGCGCCTGTTTTCTCAGGATTGAAAAGACGAAACGTATCGGTATATCCCGCGGAGACAAGCTCATCAATCCACGCACGCTCTTCAGGAAGAAATCCTGTATTTTTCTCGTTATCCTTTGGTCGCGCGAGATCAATCGCTTCATGCGCGGTATTCACATCACCACATATCACGATACGCGCATTCTTTTGCCTTTTTATCTTTTCCACATAGGCAAGAAACGCATCATAGAAATCCAGTTTGTACGCGAGACGCTCGGGTCCACCACCACCGTTCGGAAAATACACATTAAACACCACGAAGTCACCAAAATCAGCCACGATAAGACGTCCTTCGGTATCATATCGTTCATCATCCATGCCATACCACACGTCCTGTGGCTCTTGTTTTGAAAATATGGCAACTCCACTGTATCCATTTTTCTCACGGGGAGCATTGAAATATGCATGGTATCCATCAATCACCCCCACCTCATCGGCTACCTGCTCGGGGCGTGCCTTTGTCTCTTGCAGACATATAACATCCGCGTCGTGTAATGCAAAAAAAGGGCGGAGGAGCTTTTTGCGTTCCACGGCACGAATACCATTCACATTCCATGAAATAAGTTTCATGTGTGTATGATAACAAAAATGAGCGACCGCGTCTCATGTATACACCTCTTCAGGAAAGATAATCCTCGCCCCCATAGAAAAGTGTTCGTGAAGAAAATCCTTGAACCGGTGCTTGTCTTCCTTTGAGAAATCCACTTTGCAGACCCTCCCATTCGTACATCCCGAAAGAACAAGGATATTGGGCGATATCTCCAGTTCATGTACAATATCAGAAGCACACGAAATCCCTCCAAAAGGCGTAGGTCCCAGTTTACAGGGGACGTACACAACTTCTCTGGACGCATTCACATAGAAGACGAGTTGCATATTCGGTATCGTCTTGTGGTTGAAAAACAGCTTGCTCGAAAATATACACCGATATTACTATTATATCAACAAAAAAAAATCGGCGTTATACCACTTTGATTCTCCATCCGGAATGTTTCTCGTTCAGATACCCATAGAAAGGCGTCACGTACCCACCTCTCATGACTTCAACTTCCGGCCACGTTTCAACAAGATTTTCTTCTTTTTCCTCATACCTTCTGCATATACGCACAACAACTATATATCCCGATTTGCAGTTGTTGAACATGGAAGAGAGATCATTGTCCGTAAACATGGAAAATTCAACTCGTCCAAGCGTATTGATATACAGAAAAGATCCTGCGGGAGGTTTTCTTATCATTGTATTCAGATATATTATGATGAATGTTACCTACTGAAATTTACTACAGAAAAGAGCATCTGACAACCCAAACAAACAATCTTCTGAAACGATATCGTCTCGTTATTTCCGGAAAGTACCAACTATCTTTTTCTCTCAGAAACTCATCTCTCACTTCCGTGTTTTCCCGTGAAAATTTTTGTGTATCTCGCGCAACTGTTTGTCCGTCACATGGGTATATACTTGTGTCGTCTGGATATTGGCGTGCCCAAGCATTGCCTGGACACTGCGCAGGTCTGCACCGTTCCGTAAAAGATCGGTAGCAAAAGAGTGGCGAATGGTGTGCGGCGTTACTTTGCGCGAGATGCCCGCTTTGATGGCATAGCCCTTCACAATACGCTCAATACTCCGTGACGTAAGGCGCATCTCGTCGGCATTCTTCGCACGCGGACCAAGTTGAATAAAGAGCGCATCATCCATATCTTTACGTGCTTTGAGGTATGTTTTTACCGCGACACGCGCAGAGGGTGAGACAAAGACGACACGGACCTTTTCACCCTTGCCACGTACGGAAAACTCATCTTTATCAATATCAAGATCCCGCGAAAGAGACGCGAGTTCCGAAACACGCAAGCCGGTCGAGAAAAAAAGTTCAAGAATAGCATGGTCACGAAGCGCTTGGAGGGTGTCGCCCTCGGGTGCGGACAATAGACGGTCAAGCTCTTCCGTGGAAATAAGGTCGAGATCGCGTGCACCAACGGACGCGAGCTCAATACGTTCGGGCGCAAGAGATGTGACACCTTGTTTAGCGAGATACTTGAGAAAACTGCGCAGTGCGATAAGGTAATAGTTTTGCGTCTTTTTCTTGAGCGTACCGCCGTCGGCTGCGGGTTGTTTATTGAGCCACAGACGAAAACGGCGTACCGTTTCATCGATGATTTCTTCGGGAGAAGAAATACCGGACTGAGCGACAAAACGACGGAGATACCGATCATAATTTGCCACCGTCTTCAAACTGCGTCCACGCTCGATTTCAATATATTCAAGAAAGCGCGTCACCTGTTCGTCAATATTGTGCGACATATATACATAGTATCACAAAATTTATATTCTCTCGGTGAAAACAGTGTATTGTGACCTCCATGCCTTTTATATACAAATTTTCTTTGATTCAGAGCGTAGTGTTAAGGCATCACTTCTCCTCGGTATAAAAGGTCTATGATGAAGGTTTGATATCACCGCGCCGCACAACAGTGAGAGGCAAAAATAATGAGGTAAAACAAAACGCCTCGTTTTACGAGGCGTTCAGTGTATCTATGCAGATAAAGAAATATGCATACCTGCCAATATGTTTTTCATATTTTCTTCGTGTTGGAGTGCACAAAATGGGCACTCAACAACATATCCATAGTGAGCGTATGTCCTCATAAAATCATACGCGAAAGGATTTTTGATAAACACTTCAACGTCTTCGTATTCAACAGTGGGAATGAGAGATGACCGTTCAAAAGGTATATTTTTTTTTATGTTGGCAAGCATCGCGGCACCACAATTCATACATATAACGTGCGGTGTGTTCGAAGCAATAGTAAAAACCCTGTATAGTTGTGACATACGATCCTCCTTTGTAAATAACATTACGGAACAAACCCGGTTTTTTTTAAAACAAGATAGGTAAAAAAGAAAGGATATGGAATGTCATACGTCACTCGTAACTGTTTTTTGCATCCAACCGTTTTTTGGGCTATTTCAGGTTGGCTGATGCCACAAAACATAAAACTTGCACAATATAGTCATATATGGTATGCTCTGTGCATGCTAACAACAAAGAAAAAGGCCAATGTTATTGCCAAAACCCAAATCCACGACACGGATACTGGTTCTGCGGATGTCCAAATCGGTATTTTGAGTAAGCGTATTGATGAACTCGCCGCCCACCTCAAAAAGAACCAAAAGGACAATCACTCTCGTCGAGGGCTTCTTCAGATGGTTGCCGATCGTCGCGTACACCTCAAATATCTCAAGAAAAAGGATGCGAAGCGTTACATTAAGGTGGTCAAAGAACTCGGTTTAAAGTCTGAATAAGCGATTCTTGCTTCAACTCGCATCGACGCCGCAAGGCGTCGTTTGCATTGATGGATGTGCACAATACTTATTCTAAAAATGGTATACTTAAAACGGTTTTATTATTTAAAAATCAATATCTCTTTTACTTTTTTTCTTTTTACTTTTTATTTTCCGTCACCCGTCGTTTTATAGTTAATCGTTTTTCATTTTTTCTTTTTTATAGTTAATCGTTTATAGTTTATCGTCTTTCATAATTTCTATATTTTCTAACAAGTTAAAAGCTCATACCTAACACCCTCATATTATGTCCATCATCAAACACAGACAACAACGCGTCGGCATTTTTATTGACGCACAAAATCTCTATCACAGTGCCAAACATCTCTATAAAGCAAACGTCAATTTTGAAGCACTTATGCGCGAAATGGTTGGCGGACGTCAAATCGTACGCGCCATCGCATATGCCATCACGACAGAATCCGGCGAAGAAAAAACATTCCTTGAAGCACTCAGCAAACTCGGCATCGAAGCACGCACTAAAGACTTGCAAATTTTTTACGGCGGAGCGAAGAAAGGGGACTGGGATGTCGGTATCGCGGTAGATGCCATTCGTCTCGCGCCAAAACTTGATGCCATCATTCTCATTTCCGGAGACGGCGATTTTGTGCCACTTGTAGAATATCTCAAGAACAATTGTCAGGTGGAAGTCGCCGCATTCGGCCGTTCCGCATCAACAAAACTTAAAGAAGCCGCGGACGATTTTCTTGATATGGATAAAGACGTGAAAAAATATGTGATTGGAGGACGACGACGACAAGCATGAAGTTCTCAGAAACGAGATGATTTTCAGAACAAAACATTAAAGAGGGCGCTTGCGCGCTCTTGTTATATGTATGGGCGACATAAAATACTTTTCGCCAATGAAATATCCCACAGTAAGCTGCGGGATATTTCATTGGTGATCGCCTTTGTATATTATAGCGACCGAATTGAACAAGAATTATCTACAATCACAGAATAACATAATATTGCATAAAAATCAATGGGTTATACTGTTTCATTGTTCAGAGTATACTGGAGATATCGTGTACGACAGGCGCGGCGCGAAGCGCCGCGCCTGTCTGCCGTATTATTCATATTTTCATCGTTTATCGTTCGTAATTAACCGTTTATCTTTCATAGTTTATCATTAATCGTTTTTACAACTTTTCCTCCTTATGCAAAAGAGAACATTTGAAACCACCGTCGGCGGTCGCACACTTATTGCCGAATTCTCAGACCTTGCGGACCAAGCAGACGGTTCTGTCATTCTCCGCTACGGCGATACCGTTGTTCTCGCGACGGTCGTCATGTCGTCAACAACTCGTGATGGTGATTTCTTCCCGCTTACCGTTGATTATGAAGAACGTTTTTACGCGGCAGGACAAATACCGGGAAGTCGTTATCTGCGCAGAGAAGGGAAGCCATCCGACGAAGCGATTCTGTCGGGACGCATTGTTGACCGTACCATCAGACCGCTCTTTGATCACCGTATCAGGAATGATGTCCAGATGATTATCACGACACTCTCGCTCGGTGATACCGATCCGGATATTCTTGCGGTGAACGCCGCGTCGCTCGCTCTCGCGACCTCACGCATTCCATGGAATGGACCTGTATCCGCGGTACGTGTCGTGCAAAAGACAACGGGAGGAGACCTGCTCGTCAATCCTTCATTTGCGGACAGGGCCGACACACTCCTTGAACTTACCGTTTGCGGGAAAGACGGTAATATCAATATGATTGAAGCAGGAGCTTCTGAAGCGTCCGAGAAAACAGTTGCAATGGGACTTAAACGTGCCGTGGAAGAAATAGAGAAAATCCAAGCGTTCCAGAAACAAATCATCGCCACCATAGGAAAAGAAAAAACAGTCCTCACTTTGCCGGAACTTTCCGCCGAAGCAAAGACCCTCTTCGCCGAACATATCGCGCCAAATATCTCCACCGCGGTCTTCACCGGAAAAGCGGGGCATGAGGGCATCAACGCGCTCCACGACGAATGGGCCGCCCTCCTCTCCGAAAGGATTCCCGATGAATCACGCGTGCTCGCTGATGCGTATTATGAGGGGGCAACGAATGAAGAAATTCACCGTGGGGCGCTCAAAGACGGAAAACGTGCCGACAATCGCGCGTTTGACGAAGTCCGCCCACTCTTCGCGCAAGCGGGAGGATTCGCCGCGTCCATTCACGGCACCGGCATCTTTTATCGCGGAGGTACACATGTCCTCTCGGCGCTCACCTTGGGAGGGCCAAAAGATGTACAACAAATTGATAGCATGGAGGACCCGGAGGGGAGCAAACGTTTCATGCACCATTACAACTTCCCCCCATATTCAAGCGGAGAAACAGGACGTGTCGGCAGCACCAATCGTCGCATGATCGGCCATGGGGCACTCGCGGAAAAAGCACTCTCCTATGTCATTCCCGACAAAGAAAGTTTTCCTTATACGATTCGTATCGTCTCTGAATCAATGGCATCCAACGGCTCCACGTCCATGGCCTCCGTCTGTGGATCAACGCTCGCACTCATGGACGCAGGTGTTCCTATCAAAGCTCCCGTTGCGGGTATCGCAATGGGACTCATGTCCGATGCATCCGGCTACAGAATCCTGACAGACATCCAAGGACCCGAGGATCACCACGGTGATATGGACTTCAAAGTTGCGGGTACCGCGCAAGGCGTTACCGCAATCCAAATGGATATCAAAATTGACGGGGTTCCGCTTCCTATCCTCATAGAAGCGCTTGCCATGGCAAAAAAAGCGCGTCTGCAAATCCTTGAGGTCATCACGAAGGTGATTCCCGCACCACGTCCGTCCCTTCCCGCATCCGCGCCGAAAATCCTCCGCATGAAGGTGCTTGAGGATCAAATTGGTCAAGTTATCGGGCCATCAGGCAAAACAATTAAAAAACTGCGTCTGGATAGTGGCGCTGAAGAGATTGAAATTGAAGATGATGGCACCATCTTTATCACAGGCAAGAACGGAACCGCCGAAAAAGCATACGAAATGATTTTTGACATGACACGTGAATATCATCCCGGTGAGCGGTTTGACGGAACAGTGGTCAAGATATTTGAATTTGGTGCTCTCGTGAAAATAAACGCATTCACTGAAGGATTGGTACATGTGTCCGAACTTGCGCCATTTCGTATCGCTAACGTCTCAGATGTGGTAAAAGAAGGGGATGTCATTCCTGTTGTCGTAAAAGAGTCGGATGACCCCAACAAACTTCGCCTCTCTCTCAAACAGGCCGACCCTGACTATGCGACACGCAAGGGTGTGGCACCGTTAGGTGTCTCGTCTCCGGCGGGACACGGAGACGGACGACCACCTCGCTACGGAGGACTTTCTCCCGAAGAACATCGCCGACGATTCGGAGGACGGTAAACAAAGTTGTCAATTATCAGAAACGAATGATGGACGAGTTGTCAGTTGTAAATTGTTGGTTGTCAGCGCGATCGACGAACCAAAACTGTTGTTCTCAGATATATATAACACGCGCGCGGCGTGCCCTGAGTCCGCCGCGCGCGTGTTCGTCTTTCATTTTCCGTCCCCGTCGTTTTTATCTTTTATAGTTCATCGTTTATGGTTCGGTATCTTTTTATTGTGAATCGTTTACAGTTTAGTTTATCGTTAACCATTTTTTATTTTATCATTACTTACGCTTTGCTTGAATGACACGACTAATAATTTCACCCATCGTATCAGCACTTGTCGTAATAATAAGTGTCTTACGATCATAAAACGTATACAACAAAACAATATCGCCCGATTCGTTTTTAAGCACACGTACATCGCGATTTTTGATAACCATATCCGTCCACTTCGCGTTAAGCGTGTATATATCGGAAGTAACACCAAAGAGTGGAAGAATATCTCGCGCCATGTCGGACTCCCACACCAACATGTTGGAAAAAGCGTTGTCAAACGAACCATCATCAACAGTAAACACAAAGAAACCCTTATTTCCGTTCCATATGTGTACACCGAACATGGACATACTCCCCAGAGAATGAGTAAGTTGCACCGGCATTGAAGCACCGCTGAGTGAAAAAAATTCTTCCGTTGACAGTATCCTTTTCTGCGTTTCCCCCGTAACAGAATCTTTGATAGTTTTCGTGGGATACAATTGAATAAAAGAATCAATAATATTATTTGCACGTGCAACACTGTCTCCTACAAAAAATCTAAGAGCATTTGTCGTTAAATCATCCACACTCAGTTCTTGTTTTTTCTCCACAAAGAAAAATGTAGGAATAGGAAGAGTTGTTCCTATCGCGCCTTGTTGTGTGGGGCCAAAGATGGAATACGCGTACCAACCACCGATACCAAGAACACTGACACCAAAGATAATTAGTCCTATTGCGGTATATGCGAATAAAGAATTTTCTTTTTTTGCTTTTACAACAACTTCTTGCCGTTCAACCTCTTTTCCATATTCTGAAAGAATATGCTGAACCATTGACGGTTTCTCATCGCGTATTGCTTCAGCAAGATCAAGTTGAAACGTGCGAAGGGACTTCAAATCCCTCTTCTTTCCCGCTTCTTCTGCCAATGATTGCGCGCGGAGTAATATCTCTTCGGAACGTTTTTTCTCAACGGCAATCTGCTCAACACTCTTTTTACTTGACTCAATAACCGCTGACGCAAAAAGAGGATTGCCGGGTTCTGTTTTACGAATCGTATTTTCAGGATGTATCAATTCACGCTCACGCGCCAATCCTTCTTTTATTGCTTGTAAATAAGGTGCCGCACCACGCATGATAGGAGATTTCTCCTGTTTGCGACGAAGTTCGGCAGCAGTTGAATTTTTGGGGATGGTAAACTTCCCTACTGTAATCACACTCTCCCCATCTTTATCGAACACAGAGTTATACCCATTTGTTGGGAGAGGAACATCATCAGAAAAAGATGGTATGGGGGATTCGGGAGAAATCAATCCTGTGTTTTTATCAGAAATTACCAGAGAAGCATTTGCAGTAACGTTCTCTTCTTGATGCAGCATATCATCCAAATCAACAGGTTCTCGATATGTATACGTACCTGGCGCGGCGTCCATACCAAAAACTCCTGTATGTTCCGTTGCGGAAACATGAACAACATCTTCTTGATCAGAAAGACTGCTATCACTCAATGGCATAATGTTTATTCTATAGTATATCAAACATCACAGAACACGACGAGAAAACAAAATATCGATACGTCCTCGTAGACATAAAAAACTCTCCATGCTATAGTGCTATTATCATGAATACTAATACATTCAAACAAGCGCTTCTTAAAGAAAAAGAAAAACTCGAGCATGAACTGAGCGATATCAGCCGTGTAAATCCGGGTAACCCCTATGATTGGCAACCTATTCCCGATAATGAAATGGACATAAACGATCCTGATCTCAATATCCGTGCCGATGCTGTTGAAGAGTTTGTGACACGCGTCGGTGTTACCGCTCCGCTTGAGGCGCGACTTGCCGAAGTGGATGCCGCACTTCTCCGTATTGAGACGGGTACCTATGGTACATGTATGGTCTGCGACAAAGAAATTGAAGAAGATCGTCTGGAAGCAAACCCGGCGGCAACAACATGCAAAGAACATATTGAGTCAAAATAATAGACAGATAAAGCGCGCGGGCATCTGCCCGCGCGCTTTTTTATGCAACACTTACCACAACAACATATGCGCGATTTATTTCCACGATAGCATCGCAATGAAAGAAATACTGCAAAGCACATTCGTTTATTCGGCGGGTTTTGTCTTTTTAATTGTATCCAGCAAGTCAAGGCTGGTATTACAGAAGCGGTATGCAAGGAGCAGTATTTTGGGAGCAAGTTGTGTCGTTTTCGTATATGCACGATATACATCTTGGTGAAATGATTCTCACTGTATACTTTCCCCCCACTACCAAAAGCACCCTGAAAGTCAATTGTGCAAGACCATCATTGTTTTTCCAACTTTCTAACCTCCGCTCATACTGTTATACTAAAATCATGAGTAATCACTTCTCGCGCGTGTACGCCGCGCAGACGGTCGGGCTTGCCGCACATATTATCAATGTTGAAACAGATATTGTAAAAAACACCTTGCACGCATTTTCCATTGTCGGTCTCCCTGACAAAGCGGTCGAGGAGGCACGTGATCGCGTCTCTGCCGCAATTAAAAATATTGGCTTCTCCTCACCGAAATCAAGTCAACAAAAGACAGTTGTGTCGCTCGCGCCGGCCGATATCCGCAAGGAAGGACCGGCGTTTGACGTTGCAATGGCAGTTGGCTTCTTACTCGCCGATGAACAGATTACATTTGATCCTGAGAAAAAAATGTTTCTCGGTGAACTCGCACTTGATGGAGCGCTTCGCCCACTGAAAGGTGTCTTGCCCCTTGTGCGCGAAGCGTTGCGCCAAAAGTTCACGGATGTGTTTGTACCGAAAGGAAACGCCGCCGAAGCCGCGCTCGTTGAGGGTATCACTGTGTATGGTGCTGCAACACTGCGCGATATCGTGGAACATATTGATGATACGGATCCTGTGAAAAAAGACGGGAAACGAAAAAATGTCGCACGAGTATTGCTTTCGCCCGAACCACATCATGAAATCGTCTCCGGCGTATCACGTGCGGCAACCGACATGGCTGATGTCCGCGGACAAGAGTCTGCAAAACGCGGATTGGAGATTGCCGCTGCGGGCGGACATAATGTATGCATGTATGGACCGCCGGGCACTGGAAAAACAATGCTTGCACGCGCATTTGCCGGTCTCTTACCACCGCTCTCGCTTGATGAGGCGCTTGAAATAACAGCAATACACTCGGTCGCGGGAACACTAGGAGACGTACTGCAAGTGTCGGCGCCGTTTCGCGCTCCACACCATACCGCGTCGCATACATCTATCATCGGTGGCGGTACCGTCCCCAAACCGGGTGAAGTTACTCTCGCGCACCGCGGCGTTCTTTTCATGGATGAGTTTCCTGAATTTGATAAACGCGTGATTGAAGCGCTTCGCCAACCGCTTGAGGACAATATTATCACTGTCTCACGCGTGAAGGGAACGGAAACATTTCCCGCGAATGTCATATTGATTGCTGCAATGAATCCGTGTCCGTGCGGTAATTTCGGTTCAGCAAAACGCTGCACGTGCACACAGACACAACTGTTAGGATACCGCAAAAAACTCTCCGGTCCCATTATGGATCGTATTGATATATGGCTCCACGTAGATGCGGTTAATCATGCCGCGCTCGACACATCCGCGCCACGTGGGGAGGGAAGTGATGCGGTGCGAGAACGTGTCGCGCGGGCGAGGGACGTGCAACGTACACGGTTCGCGGACGCGCGTCATATCGGCACCAACAGCGACATGCGCGCACGTGATGTGGACGAGCGTGCAGCGATGTCAGAAAAAGCGCGCGAAACACTTGTTGATTCAGCACGCGCCTTGGGACTATCGGCACGCGCATATCACAAGACCATCAAAGTTGCGCGCACCATCGCCGATATGGCGAATTCGGAAACAGTGGAAGAATCACATATCTTGGAAGCCCTCCGATACCGTCCGCAAGTGTGGGAAGTATAAACAAGTTGTAAGTTATCAGTCTGCTATATATCCCCCATGGTATATGGTTGCAAGTTTTTAGAACGTAACACTGTGGGGCTTGCGGCCCCGCAGTGTTTTCATTCACATGATTTATTATTTTTATTACATGATTTTTAATTCATGTATCCCCTGTTCATCTCCTTACAAAAATGTGTGATTCTCTCTGATATACTCAGAGAATGTTTAATGAACAAAAACAGGATACGCCATGCGCTACCTCATATATCTTCCTATACCGAAAAGCATCACCGATCTGCTCGACGGTGAACCCGATGAACGGATACATCCGCCCAGAAGCGGTTATCATCTCACTGTATGGCAAATCAACACGGATGAAGAACGAGAAAAAGAATTGGCGAACATCCTCAAACACATCCGGATACCTCGTGTTACTCTCGAAATCACCGGACTGAAACAATTCGGCAGGGACGGCAAGTGTTCTCAGGTACTCACCGTCACTCTTCCTTTCGATCTCCGGAGGTTGCACATGCTCATACTTGAAAAACTGTAACCACTCGACAAACATCCCTACTTTTTCGAAAAGGCATCTCGCGAAATCGGCGGATGTTTGTATCATCCGCACATCAGCATCGGTAAATCGGAAGAATATCCATCCCTCACACACACCTATACAGGTATGACATTCGAGATTGCTCGATTCTGTCTCGCCAAAAAAGTTTCGGAGGCATGGGTTAATATTCCTTGATTCTTTCCTTATAGTTCGGTTCGCCGGATTTTTTTCGCCCCACGAATACATACATACTGCGAATAGGGTCTTGCATATCATATCAACTCTCTGTAGGATATCATCAGATTCTTTTTCATATCTCCATAAATAAAATAACCATCCGATGAACGAACCATATCATTTCTTTTTGTCGATATCGGCAAAATCTATCATCGACCCCATGGTACCGAAGTGTCCATTCATACCGTATCATTTAAAAGAAATATCGAAATGGACACAAGAGCCCCATATCACACTATTAGGGTTTAACACTTATGAGAAACCGCATGAAGTGCAGGCGAGCATAGCGAAACAACTCCTCTCGTGTCATATCGCTCCACTGTATATCACAATAAACGGCTACCGAGGAGGAACCGCCCCCGGCCAAATGAGATGTCTACTTATTGACAAAGAGGCCAAAAAAGAACTGCTCCGTCTGAGAAAACTCTTGGCACACATTGTAGAATCACACGTCGTGCATAAAACAACGTTCAAAAAGTATCTCAACCATCTCTGTCCATTTTTCCATATCGCCGTGGGGAGAACAATGAGCCCGGCTAATCTGGATACTCTGGCAAGTAGCCTTCGTGGAAGGTACATTGAGGTGGATTCCCTTGACCTCGAAATCCGACAAGAACACACCGTTCTTGACACGACAAAAATCTTTATCGGCATGAAAGAAGGAGAGGAACCCTTATACCGTCTCGTCTATCAAACATAAAGAGAGACTCTCTGTCCGCGCGCGAGCGTGGATTTTGTTTTGTCTTTTCACGATACAGTGCCACATGAAAGAAGCGCGGTGCCTGCGGCCCGGCGCTTCTTTACATTATGCCTGCTTCATGATTCTTAATCCTTGATTCTCATTTAGAACGGATTCACCGGACCGCCACGAATTTCAAAGTGCAAATGTGAACCCGTGGACTTTCCGGTATTACCGGTATAACCAATAATCTGACCTTGAACGACTGACTGCCCAACAGAGACAATAATTGAACTTGTGTGGGCATAGAGTGTCTGAGAACCATTCGCATGTTGAATGACCACATATCCGCCATATCCTCCATTCCATCCGTCCTGGCGTGCAACAATTACCCTACCTCCTGCGGATGCCATAATGTTACTTCCGACGGGAATACCAATATCAATCGCGTTATACCCATGAATACCTTGTGTCTTTATACCACCGGACACGGGGCGCATATAATACCCGTTCGCTGAAGATTTTGTTCCTGTTTTCCCCGATATCGTCGCAACTTTCTTTGTCGTAGAAACAACGGGTGCGGGAGCGGCGATTTCACCATCTGGAATAATAACTACATCTCCAACAGCAAGAGTACCTGAAACAAGGCTGTTAAACTCAATAATTTCATCGGCGTCACCACCATATTTCTTGGCGACGGATGCGAGTGTCTCACCCTTTACAACAGTGTGTTGAACGCCCGAGATAGGCAAGATTACCAATGTTTGCCCTGTCTGCAGAGCGGCGCCTTTTTTCATGTCATTCGCCCAACGAATGGTATCGGGTGTTACACTGAACATGTCCGCGATTTGGGAAAGAGAATCTCCCGGGCGTACCACATACAAACTGATATGATCAGACTTTGGCTTCGCGTCTTCCACGTCTGCAAGAGTACCCGATGGACCAGAATCCGGAAGAAGCGCCATATCGCCAACAACAGTAATATCCCCACCTCCCTTTGCCGGGTTCGGGTCGGTGTGTACGGCGGGAGACAAAAGATCCATCGTCTGTGAATTATCGGCGGAAACATTTTCTTGAGCGACCGACGACTGTCCGAAAAGCCCGGAAACAAAAGAAAAAACACCCGCATGGGTCAAAAACGGGACCATCAATGAAAACACAACCACAACCGCACGAAATGTTGCGGAACGACGAGCATATGCTATGTTCACCCGGTTAAGCAACAAAAAAACGCTTTCGGGATCTTGTATTGAAGGTAAGATAAGCCGTTGTGGGAGTATCTTTCGTGCAGATTTCGTTACAGTAATGGCTCAACGGGGCCGTTTTTGATCGGTCCGATGACATACCGTTTCGAGAGACTTCCATGCGGGCACAGCAGTCGTATAAGAGAGTATACACCCCTTACAAGGGGAGTCAATGGGGGTGGGGATAAAGGATGAGACGAGTTCTTAGTTTGTAGTTCTTAGAACGTGTCGAGATGACTGGGAACAATAATTATTGTCGTGCATGTCCCTTTTTCTGTGCAGGGGGTTCGTAGTTCGCAGAACGACTGATTGACAGACGGGCTAGCCATTAGATCGCCTTGAACTCCTTGTGGTTCAGGGCAAGTCCCAAACTTCACAATGTATTCTATGTGGTTCATGGTCGGCATGCTGCTTGATACTCAAAATGAACAGCCGGAACCGGAATAGCATAAACAAAAATGGCGGGACTTGCGCCCCGCCTCACTGTTACCATCTGGGGTCCCACGGTGTAAACCAATACAGGACCCCCGCCACGCTAAGTGTGGCGACTATCAAACTGATAATTGCAACCACTAACAAAAAAGGTTGCAATCTGTTCGGTGTCATTCCGGTAACAGACGACCTGATTGTCGTCATTCCAAATGACACCAAAATGATGAATACAATAATTGTTAATTTTCCCAAGGTTGGGGGAAGTACATACCACCCACGCACCTTGGGAAAAAGAACATGGATCGAAAAGAGTATTGCCGCGAAGCAAAGTATGTTAAACACTCCGCCAGACAATACTTTTGAAGGCAAAGCCCCTGCCATTTGCTCTGCCTTCTTCCACTCAGCAATGGGAACAAACCTCAATTCCTCGTTCCCCGTTGCCGAAAGAACAACGTGTTGGCCATCGGCGGTCATTGCGGGACGGCCGAAGCCACTCCACAATCTCCGCACACCTCCTGGCCACCCCCGCCAAAACTGCCAGCGGGGGAATGATGCGGCTGCGGGAGGGGTTGCCGAAATGTCAACCCTTGTCCGGCCACCTTTTGCCGGACGAAACAGTGCAAACAGCACGCTTGCAATAATAAGTATCGCAAGCAACAGGTTAACGTTCATGATAGCCCTCTCTTTAGGGTTTAACACCCATTCCTTTGAGAATTGTCTGTGCGCCCGCAAACAACTCAGACACACCATTTGTTCCCAAAAGAACAGTGTTGTTTGATTTTTCAAGCACATTCTTCATGGCCCCAACCATGAGAATAATGCTCTTTTCATCCATCTCAAGCGCAGTGGCAATCTTTTCATACCCAAATGCCTCCGCTTCATACATCAACTGCTCAACGGCTTTCTTCGCTTCACCGTCAAGCACATCAACGATTTTTTTCTTCTGGGCGTCAATAATCGCCGCCCTTTTTTTAAGTAAAACATCTGCTGCCAACTGAATGTTCTTATTGAACTTCTTCCCATAATCAAGAAGGAGCAGTTCAACGCGAACAACAGTTACCCCTCTAGGATTCAGCACTTTTTCAACGTGTTTTTTTAAATCCTTGCTGATAGCATCCAAACGACGGGGGAGTGATTCCAACGTCTCTGGTGCAATCAGCGAAACATATTTACTGAGCACAACGTCAGAACCCCACCGTTGTGCCTGTTCAATCGTCCCCGTAAAACGAAAAAAAGTAAACGGGTGATTGGTATCAGGCATCAGAGATAATGTAAACCCGATGCCTATAGTCCGCCTCTGTTTCCATGGGTCATCCCCGGGATCGGACCCCTCAGGTCCCAAAAGCGTTACTCTCAAGAGTTGCTTCTTTCCCTCAGGTTCCGTGCCTTCATCGGCATAGGTAATATCCGCCGTTTCCGCCGGATATTGCACCTGATTGGTGGGCGTGCTCTGTCTCTGGAGAGACATGAAACGTCCGTCAAAAAATACCGCAACGGGTCCGGGATCACACACCTTGACGGGAAATCCCAGAACCTTAAGTAAGGCAATTTCATCAGGTTCAACTTTCTGAATACACCCCCTGAGAAAGGGAGTAGCAATAGAAAGATATATTGCCAGTGAAATCACCAAAAATAAAACTTTCTCCCAGGTGTTTTTTCCCATTTGGGAAAAGTCAATGGTGAATACATAACCCACCAGAGACAAACCTCCTGTGAGAAAAATTACGAACATCAAACCAACAAACGCCCAATACAATCGGGCATACATCGGCGATTTTTTCTCCCACCTTTCCACATACTCCCTGTCAGCTTTTGACAGCGGATGGTCGTTGTTTTCATCGCCATCCTTTGTTAAAACGGAGGGGGACATTGAGGACACAACGTGCCCCATCGCCCATATGATCAACCCGACAATAAGGGCAATCAAAATTGTGGCAACGACCGAAAAAATAATTTTTGTCATTTTTTTTAATTTTTAATTTTTAATTTTAAGAGAACAGTAATTGTTATTAGTATACACAAAATGCTTGACAAGTCAATAGTTTATATGTGGCGTGTGAGAAACAGTTCGTCGTTAACTATAAACTAAACTGTAAACGATTCACAAT
>Ga0233422_10000384_pt1 | contig 22566 bp, 30 predicted proteins | sample Watercolumn_Mata_2_FD_182724 | JGI IMG/M metagenome (GOLD analysis project Ga0233422, IMG submission 182724) | Freshwater microbial communities from Lake Matano, South Sulawesi, Indonesia - Watercolumn_Matano_2014_110_MG | ecosystem: Environmental > Aquatic > Freshwater > Lake | place...
AATTTAGAGCAAATTAATTTTCTTTTTATATGTAACGGAGCATTAGCTAAATATTTTCTTTGTTTTCTTCTTTGTTTGCTTGATTTCCAATGTGTTGAGAATTTCTTTTTCATTTTAATACACTATCGACGCTAATTTGGCGACTGATTGCCAGCGTTCCATTACCTCCTTTGCAATTGGCCCTTTAATTTGTGTGCCCTTTGGATTTCCTTTTTCATCTTTTAATATAGCAACAGCATTATCTTCAAACATTATTCTTTCTCCATTTAATCTTCTATAGGGTTTTCTTATCCTTATTATAACAGCGTCGAAAACTTTTCCTTTCATATCTGGAATTCCCTTTTTTATAGATACTTTAACCCAATCTGCAATTTTCGCAAAACCTTGTCTTCCCTTTTTTCCCTTTCCTCGTTTGACAGATACAACTTTCACTATTTTTGCTCCACTGTTATCTGCTGCAATCGCTTCTGCACCAAGGTTTAATCCTGCTGTGGCTTTCGCACTAATTGCTTTCATTTTTTAATTTCCTCCACATCTTTTAATTTGTTTATAACAACAAAATTTATAATTTTGCTTAATTGTCTGCACTCTTGAACATTTATTAAATCCCCTACTTTAATTTCTTTTTCCATACATTTTGGAAGTCTTGCATGGATTTTTGTTTTTGATTTAGCATATCTTTCGTATTTTTTTACATAAACCATTCTTTCAAATTCAATTGCAACTCTTCTTTCATTTTTTGATACTATAATTCCTTTAAAAATTCTTCCTCGTGTTTTGAGATTTCCATGAATTGGGCAATCCCTATCACTGCATTCTATTCTGTTTTCTTTTTTATTTATTTTTTTTGTCATTTTAATCTATCAATTCTCCTTCAAAGCCCATCTTTATTAATATTTCTTTTATTCGTTTAATATGGTCCCCCTGCAATTCAATTGAATCTTCTCTGGTGGTTCCTCCACAGGCAAGTTCATTTTTTAGATTTTTTGCAATCTCTTTAATATTTATTGTTTTATCAAATCCAGATACAATTGTTACTAGTTTTCCGTATCTTTTTTTATCTATCCTTACACTTATTCTCTGTGAACTTTTTCCCATTTGCTCACATATACAAGCTTGTTCAGGTAAACCGCATTTTGGGCATATTTTCATTTTACTTTTATTGTTAATAACCTCGCTATTGTTCTCTTAATTTGTTTTGATTTTGAACTCCCTGTCTTTGATTGTTTTGTCTGAGATTTTATTAGTTCTAATCTTAACTCTTTAAGTTTTCTTTCTTTCTCTGCCTTAGATAAATTCCTTGCATCTTTGAATTTTATTTTTGCCATTTATTTTTTCTTTAATTTTTTTAATTTAATGTTTTCAGCATTTTTTTCATTTTCTTTTAATTTTGCTAAAAGTTCGTCAGTAATTATAATTTTGTCTTTTAATTCTGCGTTGGGAGACAATATGCTTACTTTAACTCCCACGACCCCAGGTTTTGTTTGTGCAATTGCTTGTGCTGTATCAACTACTTTTGCACTATCTCCGCTCTTTTTTAAATATCCTTGAGAGAATCTCCATGTTCTTGCTCTTGAACTTGGCAATTTTCCCCCCAATCTTATTTCAACACCTAATGCGCCTGCTTTCATAATTTTTTGCAAGGAGCGATATGCTATTACCTTGAATTTTAACGGCCCGGATTTTTCCAAACTCAATGCAATATCATCAGCGTTCAATTGTGCATCAAATTCAGGGTTTTTTATTTCTTCTATTTCAATGTGGGGATTTTCAAGACGAAATTCATTTTTTAGCATCTTTGTTAATTCTTCTATTCTCTCTCCCCCTCTCCCGATAATCAAACCAGGTTTATTCGTCGATAAAATTATTTTTTCTCCTATAGGGGTGTATTCTATTTTGACTTTACTAATTTTTCCCATGCCAATTTCTTTTTTTATTCTTTCTCTTATTGCAAATTCTTCTTTTTTAAATTTAACAGTATTTCTCTCTTCCATTTATTTTTTCTCCCTTAATTTTTCATTTATCTTTTTAGTTCTTGCAATTATTGTAATATGTGTCCTTTTTTTCTTGACTCTTCCACCTTTTCCAAAAGGTCTTTGTGCTTTATTTGCAATAGCTTCTGTGATTACAGGATTTTCAACTTCGTGCATAATTGCGTTTGCACCTAAGCTTTTCAGCAAGATTATAAACTCTTCTGAAGTTCTTTTCGGAAACCTTCCTGCCATGATTTTTCCCTTTCTATGTGGAATTTCTCCTTTCATTGGAACAGCTTTCTTTAACTTTAAAACTTCATTTAAATCTTCAATTGCTTTTTTAATTTCTTTTCTCATAATAAATTTACAAACAGCAACAGATTCTTTAGTTGAAACAGGAACATTTTTTCCATTAACAATAGCAAAATCTTTTTTAACTTTTTTTACTTCAACTTTCTTTTTTTCATTTTTCTTATCTTCTATTTTCTCGTCGCTGATTTCTTTTTCAGTTTTTTCTTTTTTATTTTCTAATTTTCCTTTATTATTTGTTTCACTAAGATTTTCTTTTACTTTTTGAGTCCTTTTCTTTTCAGTTTTCGACGGTGCATATTGTTTTTCTGTCATTTTATTTCTTTGCCTTATGTTTACTTCCTTTAGTTGCACCTACCCCGCTTTTGTTATGTTTAATTTTTTGTCTTGTTGGAGCAAATTCTCCTAATCTATGTCCAAGCATTTCTCCAATAATATCAACTAAAATAAATTGATTTCCATTATGAACCTGTATTTTCATACCAACTAATTCTGGAACAATTATAACATCTCTCTTATGAGTTCGAATTTTTTTATTATTTGCATCTTTTTCCTTGCATCTCTTTACAAAATTTTCAATAATTTGAAATTGTCTTAACAAAGTTCTTCTTGGTCTTGATTTTAATAATTTTGCAAATTCTCTTACATCTAACTTTTTTAACTCTTCAAGAGTTCTCCCTCGATAAGTGAATTGTTTTTTTGTTGTTTGTTCCATTTTATTTCTGTTTACCTGTTCTTCTTGGTCTCAATAAACCAACTCTTTTTCCTGGAGGGGCATTTCTTTTTGCAATCTTGCTTTTTGGATTTTTCCCTCTTCCAGAACCAAATGGGTGGTCTATCACATTCATCTTTACAGACGAAGTTCGGGGCCATAGTTTATTTTTAGCTTTTTTAATGTAATGATTTTTTCCTGCTTTTAAAATTGGTTTTTCTGTTCTTCCGCTTCCAGCAATTGTTCCAATAATTGCCCGGCATTCTGGGTTAAATGCTTTTTCTTTTTTTGACGGCATTGAAATTAAAATTTGGTTTCCAACAATTCTGCTAATGAATGCAGAACTTCCGCCTGTTTTAACAAAGATTCCTCCATCGCCGAATCGAGATTCTATTTGATAAACTTTTGTTTTTATTGGAATATCTTTTAATTTTAAAATGTTTCCTTCTTTTATTTCTTTTCCTTCAAAATTTATTTTTTGTCCCTCAATCATACCTTCAAAAGCAGGCATGTAAAAAATCCCTTTGCTGTATCTTATTTTTGCTAATGGTGCAGTATGCGCAGGAGAATTAATTAATTGAGTAACTATTCCTTCTCCGTTCAAATCTCGAGGATATTTTAATCTGTATCTAAATGCGCTTTTTTTCACGCGATAAGTTAAACTTCCTTTTCCACGAGCTTGTTGAATTATTCTTTTTCCCATTTATTTAAATCTCACTGTGAATTTAAATGATTGAAAATCTTTGATTTTCATTTACATTAATCCCAACTTTGTTGCAATGTCGATTGCCAAAGTTCCTCCTTTTAATTTTACATAAATATATTTTTTATTATTTTTTATCAATGTTCTTATTTTTTCAATTTTAATCTCTAACAACTCTTCAAGTTCTTTTTTTATTTCTGTTTTTGTTTTTATTATCGAATCTTCAAATGTCAAAACATTGTCTTTTTCAATCATCATAACTGCCTTCTCAGTCATTACTGGTTTTATCATTTCAATTTTTCTCCTAAATCTTTAATTGCTTTTTCAGTATAAATAATCAGTCTTCCAGGATTTCCTTCTGCCAAATGCATAACTCCTAATTTATTTGCATTTACACTTTCAAAAATACTTGTTTTTATCTTTTCATTGTTGCCAATTACTAAAAGCAATCCTGCACTTTCTTTATATTTTCTTCCACGCATTTTTCCCTTCCCACTTCTAATAGACTTTTTTCTCAAAGCAACTTCAAAAACTTTTTCACCTAAAATCTTTTTTACGAGTGAAATTAATTCTTTTGTTTTTAATGAAATTATTCTATCTTCAACAATTAAAGGAAATTCTCCAAGTTTCTCGTCTTTTAATGAAGAATATTTTCTTTGAATAAATTTTTTGTTTGCTGTTGCACTTATTGCAGATTTTAATCCTAATTTTTCTTCTTTTTTATTTATTTTCTTAGTGTTAATCATAGATATAACCTTTGGAGGATGTGCCCTTCTCCCCCCTCGTGTATTTGGAACATTTGTCCCAATCCACCTAAATTGTGTCCCGCTTCTCGACATGGTTTTTCTCGGAATTCTTGACATGCCTCTTCCATATTGCGATTTCCAAACATGTCTTTTGTGAACAATTCCCCCACTTGCAGAAGATTTATTTCCTGCACCAAATTCAGGAGCATAAGGTTGCTTTGTTTTTTTTGTTTCAATTATTTTTGAAATTAAATCTTCTCGAATAACTTCAGAAAAAAAACCTGGCAATTCAATTTGTTTTGTTTTTTCTCCTTTAATATTAAATATGTTTGCTTTCATTTAAAATAACCTCCAAATAATTTTTGAATGAATGAAAATTTTATATTTGCTTTCATTTTAGTTTAATTGCGCGATAATTTCTTTTATTCCTTTTGGAAATATTGAAATGTCTACTCCTTTTTTCTGCATTTCTCTTAAACATATTGAATTTCTAAATTCTTCTATCTCTAAACTACTTTCTTTTACATCTTTTCTTATTTCTTGATAAAGTGCTCTTAATTCTTCAGGAACATGCTCACATTTAGTATCAATTAAATATGATTCTTGCAAATTTTTATAATTTTTTAATAAAGAAGTTAATAATTTTTCTGCACTTTGTTTTTTATAATAATTCTCTATGTAATTTATTGCTTCATAGTATGTTATCATCTTAATTCCACCAATTCATAATTTTTCTTTAATTGTTTTTTAGTTGTTCTCAACGGCTGTGTTATTAACATTACTCTTTTTGCAGGCCCCTGAACAGAGCCATTAACTAAAATGTAATCTGTTTTAATATTTCCATAATTTTTAATATTTTTTAATTTGCCGTCGGATTTTCCTAAATCAACAACTTTTAAATTGTAAATTGCCCGAGTGTGCATACCCATTTGTCCTGCTTGTGGTGCTCTGAAAGTTACTCTCGCAGGATGCCATGGTCCTAAACTACCTGGTCTTCTCTGACCTTTTTCAGTTTTGTGAAATTTTAATCCTAATCCAAATCTTTTAACAGGTCCCTGAAAACCTTTTCCTTTGCTGACTCCACGCACGTCGATAAGTTGGCCTTTTTCAAAAACTTCGTCTATAGAAATCTCTTTTTTAAGTGATTGTTTTGCAAATTCTAATTTTTCATTTAAATTTCCATTCAAACCAATTTCAGATAAATCTGGTTTTTTCTTTATTTCAGTTTTTTTAACAATAGAATAAACAATTAATCTTAAATCATCGTAATCTTCAATTTTAATCTCATCAATTTTTGCAGATTTTTTGTTTTTTGGCAATTTTAAAACTCTCTTTAATTCTTTGTCTAAATTTTCATTTAAAACTTCTTTTGAAATAATTCCATTTTTGTAAAATCTTGCAGAATAAACTTTCATTTTTGGACATTCTAAAATTGTCAAAGGAATTGTAATTCTTTTTCCTTTTGTCATAGAATTTGCTGTTTCGTCTTTGACAAGACCAGAAATCATGCCTGCTTTATAGACGATAAAACCTTTCAAATTTTTTCCAGAATTAATTGCGTTCCAGTTTAAACTAGGCAAAATTTTATTGGCTCGTTTTCTCGGCCAAATCTGCAAACTTCCTTTTCTCGGTGATCTCTTTGTTGGCATTTGTTATAATCTTCAATAACGCGGAAATTATCATTTTATTACCCTGGAATAAAATATTTAGAAAATCTGAGTTTTTAAAGCTGTTGGTTTAAGAGTTTGTTAAATTAATGGGAGATAATATTGCTGTCAAGTGACAGGGTTAAGGTATTCTTAGAGATCCATTTAAATATCCTTAAGATCAAATTATTTTATGATTAAAGGTGGAATTGGTGGTTCTAAGACCAAAACTGGTTTAAAATTTGAAAATCGGATTGATCTCAGAGAAGCTTTCACTAAATTTAAGGAATATACTGCTAAAGAAGGAGATCTTTATTTTGAGAATAAATTAGTTGCAAAGATGTATAAGAAAAATGATTTTTATTCTAAATTTTTAAATTCACTCCAAATAGACTCATCAAAAATAATCTCAAAAAAACTTTTACCTGATGAAACAATATTTATCTTAAAAGATAAAACCCTATTTATTATTGAGATGAAATTTCAAGAAGTTGCAGGATCTGTTGATGAAAAATTGCAAACTTGTGATTTTAAGAAAAAACAATATCAAAAACTATTAAAGAATTCAGGGATTAAAGTGGAATATGTTTATATCTTAAATGGTTGGTTTGAGAATACTTCTTATAAAGATGTTTTAGAGTATATCAAATCTGTAAATTGTCATTATTTTTTTGAAATTTTACCTTTTGAATTTTTAGGATTACCTCTTCCAAAAATTAATTCTTAAATTCTTCAAAAATTATCTCTGGCTGTTCATCTGATAATGTCTTTTGATCTTTTTGTAATCTTCTTTTGATTATGCTTAAATATTTTTTATCAATTTCTATTCCTATTGAATTTCTTCCGTAATATTTTGCTATTGCTGAAGTTGTTCCTGAGCCAACAAAAGGATCTAAAACCAAATCTCCTTCGTCTGTGCAAGAAAGAATTATTCTTCTTAATAATTCAAATGGTTTTTGTGTTGGATGAACTCCTGCCCACTTTTCACTTTTTGGTGTTAATGGAATACTCCAAACATTTCTTGATTGTTTTCCTTTTGGATTTAATTGATCAAAAATATGATCTTTTGTCCAGTGATAATTAAATTTCCATTTTTTTCCATCTCCATTTTTTGTAGCCCAAATTAAATGCTCTGTGCTTTCTGTAAAAAACCTACAAGTTATATTTGGTTGTGCATTTGGTTTAAACCAGACAATGCTATTATTTATCTTAATATCTGGAAAAAATTCTTGTATGATAAATCCTATTTGATAAATGTTATGAAAACTACCAGAAACCCATAAACTTCCACCATGCTTTAGAACTCTGAAACATTCTTTAAGCCATGCTGTATTAAATTTAAAAAATTCATCTTTTGAAAACATATCCCATTCTTCTTGCATTGTAATATGTTTGCTATAAGCCCATGCAAGTCCTTTTTTCTTTGACATATTGTAAGGCGGATCAGCAAAAATTAAATCAACAGAATTATCTGGAATTTTTTTTAATACTCTTAATGCATCCCCTAAAATTATTTTATGTTTTGTTTTCACCATTTTAATAAATAAAACTCTTTTGTTTATAGATCTTTCGTTTCAAGCTTCAAACTCAAACTCGCTTTTAAATTCTTTGCCATCAATAATCGCAGTTCTAATAATCTTACCTTTTCTTTTTGACATCTCTCTAATTTTTGCGAAATCTTCGCTTGTTTTTAATTCTTCTGGGACTATAATCTCATTAATTATAAAATCATGTTTAATGTCTGCTTTTTCAAAGTCCATCTTTTCAAAAACAAAACTCTCAGCAATTTTTTTGTCAGAAGTTGTTAATTTGCAAAAATCTGGTTTTATGTCGTCGCTGTCTTCTTTTCCAGGTTTTCCAGATTTTGGTGCTTTTGGTTTTATTTTAAGTTCAGAATCATTTGTAGCAAAACTCAAAGCAAAAAAATTTTTCGGAAATTCACTAATTAAATTTAAAATTTCTTTTTCAGTCATTTCTTTTGCAATTAAATATTTTTTTACACCCTGAAATTGTTTAACTTCTTTAAAGTCTATTTTTCCTTTTAAATCGTTTGTAGAAATAATTGCTCCATTCACATTTGTTTTTTGTTCTCCTAATTTTTGAGCCAAAATCTTCACAAATTCGTTTGCAAATTCAGGAGAAGTGGTGATTGTGAATTTATTTTTTGATTTTTTTGCAACAACCATGGCTCGTTTTTTAAACTCTCCTCGACTAAATTTTTGAAATTGCAAATGAACGCTTTCATCAATCTTCTTTTCAGCAATTTTTTTTATGAAATTCATATATTTTTTTGTTCTATTTAACTTATAAACTTTTCTTAAATTTTCAAAACATTATTCAAAATATTTATAAGTTGGAATTCTTTTATATTCAAGAAGAAATATGGAAACAGACTCTTATAAAAAAATTGCAATTCCTTTCATTTTATTGATTTTGTTAATTTTATCTTATTTTCTGCTCAAACCAATTCTAATGGCAGTATTTTTAGGAGTTATTCTCGCGATTATATTCTTACCTCTTTATAAAAAGTTGTTAAAATTAATTAAATTTAAAGATGTATCTGCTTTTATTGTCTGCATCTTGTTAATAATTATAATTGTTGTTCCTCTATGGTTTTTAACCCCTGTTTTAGTAAATCAATCTATAGATATTTTCATGTCTTCGCAAAACATAGATTTTGTGACTCCTCTGAAAAAAATTTTTCCATCATTATTTGCAACAGAGCAGTTTTCTAATGAAATCGGTTCAATTCTTTCTTCATTCACAACGAAAATCACAAGTTCAATCATGGGGGGTTTAAGTAATTTGATTCTTAATTTTCCGATAATTTCTTTGCAATTATTAGTTGTGTTTTTTGTTTTCTTTTATGTGATGAGAGATGAAGAAAAAATTATTGAATATCTTCAAAGCATTTTACCTTTTCCGAAGGAAATAGAGCAGAAATTATTTAAATCATCCAAGGAAGTAACATTATCTGTTTTATATGGGGTTATTGTTCTGGGAATTGTTCAAGGTCTTGTTGTCGGAGTTGGTTTTTTCTTATTTAGTGTTCCTAACGCTTTATTCTTGACAATAGCAGCAATATTAGCAGGAATTTTGCCCATAATCGGGACAACTCTTGTTTGGGGGATTGTTGTGATTTTTATGGTAATTAATGGTTCTCCTTTGTTGCCTATTCTTGGAATTTGTTTTTTTGGATTTTTAGCCTATCTAATAGACCATTTCTTTAAACCTGTTTTCATTTCAAGAAGAACTAAATTGCATTCAGTAATAGTTCTTTTGGGAATGGTTGGAGGGATAATTGTGTTTGGATTTTTCGGATTTGTAATCGGACCACTGATCCTCTCTTATTTGTTAATTGTTCTTGAAATTTATAAATCAAAAAAACCTCAAGAGCAGTAGCTAAAATGGAGTTAAAAGTAAAGTCAGGAAAATGGTTTGCAGGGCTTCCTGTAGCAATGTTGCGAAAAGAAACTGCTGAAAAATTAGGGGCACATTCTAAAGAAAGATTGCTTGTAAAAACAATTTCAATTAAACCAAAGTCAATTTCTGCTATTTTAGATATAAATGAAAGTGGGATAAAAAAAGATGAAATAATTTTGTCTGTTGAAGCAAAAAGAGAGTTAAATTTAAAATCAGGAGATAAAGTTGATGTTGATTTGTCTCCCCCAGCAAAAAGTTTCGAATATATTAAAGAGAAATTAAATCAAAAAACTCTTTCAAATGAAAAGATAAATTTAATTATGAAAGATATAGTAAATAATAATTTGTCTGAAGCAGAGATTGCAATGTTTATTTCTGCAGTTTATCAAAATGGTATGAATTTTAAAGAGACAGTCACGATGATAAAATCTTTTTTAAACTCAGGAAGTGTTTTTTCAATTAAAGGAAAAAATGTCGTCGATAAGCATTGCGTGGGGGGGGTTCCAGGCAATAGAACAACTCCGATTGTTGTTTCAATTTGTGCTTCACAAGGTCTGATTTTTCCGAAAAGCTCGTCGAGAGCAATAACCAGCGCAGCAGGAACTTCTGATGTAATTGAAACTTTGGCTCCAGTTGAATTTTCTGCAGAAGAAGTTAAAAAAATTGTGAAAAAAACAAACGCATGCATGGTTTTTGGGGGTTCTCTTGGAATGGTTCCAGCTGACACAAAAATAATTGATGTTGAGAAAGAGCTTCACATTGATTCAGAATCATTGCTTTTGTCGTCGATATTATCAAAAAAACTTTCAGTTGGTAGCAAAATTATTTTAATTGATATTCCTTATGGGAAAACAGCAAAGGTTACAAAAGAAAAAGCGCAAGAGTTAAAAAAGAAATTTGAAAAATTAGGAAATTATTTTAAAGTGAATGTTAAAGTTGTTTTAACAGATGGCTCTCAACCAATTGGAAATGGAATTGGGCCTGTTTTGGAAATGAAAGATATTCTAAGAATTTTGAATCCAGAAAAAATTGGCCCAAGGGATTTAGAAGAAAAGTCCTTATTTTTGGCCGGGCAGATTTTAGAGATGACTAAAAGAGCAAAGATTGGAAAAGGATATGAATTAGCAAGAGAAATTTTACATTCAGGAAAAGCATTTAAAAAATTTAAAGAAATAATCTTTGCTCAAGGAGGAAAAATTAAGGAATTAAAACTCGCAAAATATAAAAAAGAAATTTATTCAGAAAAAACAGGAAAAATTGTAGAAATTCACAATAAAAAAATAAACGATTTGGCGAGGATTGCCGGTTGTCCGACAGATAAATCTGCAGGAATTTATTTGTATTGCCATTTGAGAGATTATGTGAAAAAGGGAGACAAACTTTTTACGATTTATGCTGAATCAAAATCAAGACTTGATGAATCAACTGAGTTTTGCAGAGAAGCAAAGCCAATAATTGTAAATAATTAATTTTTTAAACTCTGAAAGCATATATTTTTATGAGAAAATTAGATAGCAAACACCAACTTGTGAATTATTTTATCAACAATGTTAAAAAAGGCTATACTGTTGATTCTTTGAAGTTTGCTCTTTTGAGGCAAGGCTATTCAAGAACTTCTGTTGAGCAATCTCTTGATGAAGCAAACAAAATTATGTCTGAAAAAGCACCTGTAATAAAAGAATCTTCTCAAGCAACTTATGAAATTACAGACGAGCCAAAACCAAGAAAATCTTTTTGGAGATGGTTGTTTGGGTAAGATATTTCAACAAACAGAAATCTTTAAAACTACTAATTGTTCTTAATCTAATATAAGCCTCCGTCGCATAATGGTATTGCACCGGTCTTGAGAACCGGGCCCTCTGGGCTCCCAGGTTCGATTCCTGGCGGGGGCGTTCAATCGAACAAAGGTTTGATTCACTTCAAAATATACTTGTTTTGAAGTTTCCAAAATTCGTAGAATTTTTAGAACTGGCGGGGGCGTTCTCCCAAATAAATTAATCCTTAATTTTATTTAAATCAGAATTTTCAAAAAAATTTAAAACTCTTAAATCAGGACTTAAAATTTCAATTTTATCTTCTTTTGAACGCAATCCTCGATAAGCTTTTTGAAGAATTTCCCTTCTCGCTTTGTCTTTATAAAAACTCCAATAATTATTTGGATCAATTTTTTTAAGAACTTTCCAAAAAATATCTTTTATGTCTGGATTAGGATATTTCGTAAAGATTATTGAATTGCATTCTTCTCCAGGGAAATCAATTCCACGAGAATCTTTTGTGGAAAACAAAATATTAATTTTTTTATTTTTAAAATCTCTAACTATATTTCCATCAAAATCCTCATTCTGCAATATTTTTATTTCTTCTCTGTTTTTTAAATTTTTTAATTCAAACTTTTCAATTTCCTCGCTGTTTGGCAAATCTTTAAATGCATTAATATGAATAAGAGTGGGCCTTTTTGCAATTTCAACACATTTATCTAATGTAGTTAAATATTCTTTTCTTTCATATTTTCCTTTATTAAAATTTTCATATTTGCAATCCATTTCAAAGCCAGTTTTTTTAATTTTGATGCTTCCTTGATTTTGTGTTTCAGCGTCGATTATTTTGAATTTTTTTATTCCGAAAATATTCTTTAAAACTTCTTGAGAATGAAGTGTTCCAGACATCAAAACAATTCTCTTATTTTTTTTAATTAATTCTTCCATTTTTTTTGCTAAATTAATAGTAACTAAATTAATAATCAAATTATTCTCTTTTTTATAAGCGCTTAAATAAGTTTCATCTAAAAACTCTTCAAACATTTTTGCAGTTTCATAAATATCAAATAAATAACTTTCTTCGTCGAATATTTCAATCCAAGATTGTTCTAAAAATATTTTTAAAATATCATAAACTCCTGTTTCTTTCAAGGAGATTATTTCTTTATTTTGGATTATTTCATTGATTTTCTTTGATTGTTTCAAATAATCTATTATTTCAAATAATTCTTTAAGAATTTCTTTTTCAAAATCTCCTTTCTTTGCAATTTGAATTAGAGTATTATGCAACCTGTCAATATTTATTTCTTTCTGATTTGAGAAACTATCTAAAAATTCGTCGCATTCGTCGATAATTTCAACTTCTGTTAATGGTTTTCTGTTCATCACACTTTCTAATTTGTATTTTTGTGCGTTGAATATAATCGCATCAGAATTAATGTAAGAATCAAATTGCTCGTAAAATTTGCATCCTTCTCGTCGCTGATTGTATGTAAAAATTGTTTTGTTGAGTCCTTCATAATTTTTCTTAGTAACATTATCTAAATTTCTTAATTCATACCTCTTAGGTAAAACTGGACTCCAATAAGGACAAATTTGCGCAACCATAAATCTTTTAATATCTTTTATATTTTCTAACGAATTTAAATTAATTTTTGGATTTTTCTTTAAATATTCTCTAATTTTTTCCCAATTTTTTTCTCTAATTTCAATTTTGCACGGGAGATGAATATTATCTGCAGAAAAATCACTTTCAATTTTATTTTCTTTTCTCTGAAAAATATTATGCAGTTTTGAATCAATTTCTTTTCTAATTTTTGGAATTAGTTTTGAATTATCTTCGAGAAACTGGCATTTGTGGTTTTTTCTTCCAGTCATAATATTTATTTTTAAATTTTCTTTTTCAGATTTTTTTAAATATTTTTCTCCTTCATAATCTCTTTTATATTGATTTTGGAGATTTTTTCCAGGAACAACAATTGAGGTCTTTCCCAATTCTTTAGCTAAATTCAACGCAATCGCACTTTTTCCTGTTCCGCAAATTCCGTTAATAAAAATTATTTTTTCACCATCTCTTATTGATTTAAGAATTTCTTTAACAACATCTTCTTGAGTTTTTCCATTTGAAAATTTAAGTGGTTCTAAAAATTTCCCGTTTTGATATAAACTCCAAACCATAGATTAACAAAAAACTAACTTACATTAAAAGGTTTTTGTTCTTACTCTAATTTTTCAACCAAACTCTTGCTTGTTCTTGTTTTATCAATTATTTCTGTTTTTTCTTTAGGCAATCCTAAATAAGTCCAAAATTCATTGGCAATATGCTTAGCATATTTATACGCTCTTTTTTCTGCTTTTTCAATATTATTTTTAGATTCTATACCTAAGGGAAAATTATTTTCTTCTTTATTCCCTTCTGCGAATAAAATATGTGAATCAAATTTATAAATACAAATTATATGTTCAAAACTTTTATGTCCTTCTTCATTTAAATAAATCGAATATCCATAGCCCTTTTTTAAATCCCCCTCTCTTCCAAAATCTGTAATTTCTACTTTATATTTTTCATCAGACATTTTATTTTTTCTCCTCAGCAAAATCCAAATTTAAATTAAAATTTTCTCTATCACAATTTATGAAAATCCTAGATTTATGATAATTGATTCTTATATTCTTTAATCTTTTGGGTTTTATGCTTATACTTTTAATTTCAGAAAGATCTATTTTTGTCTCTCTTATTTCTTCAATATCTTTGTAAATAGATACTCTCCAATTAGGTTCTACAAATGAGCAATCTATATCCACAGAATCATATAGTAATTTCAATTTTTGTTTTAAATTTTTTAATTCTTCTTCATCGTGCACATTATAATATGAACTTATTTCTTCAAGTTTCATTCAAATCTTATTAATTTTTACTTTATAAGCATTATTATACTCGAGTATATATTCATTTTAGAATAATCTTGTTCAAACTAAAGAGGTTTGGATTGTCGCGTTTAAAATAAAAAATAAAATTATCCAAATAACGCTGACAACCCCTCTGCTGCTGGTGCGTGCTCTTCTTTTTTCTCTGATTTCTTTTCTTCAACAGGCGCGCTATGCCCTGCACTTGGAGAAGACGCAATCAAGCTTGCGCTTTCAAGTTCTTTATCTATATCAACCCCATTCAAACTTGCGACGAGAGATTTTATCTTCGCGTCATTAACTTCTGCACCGCTCGCAGCAACAACTTTCTTTATGTTTTCTTCAGTTATTTCTTTTCCTGATTTATGCAACAAAAGTGCTGCGTATATGTATTCCATTTATTTAAATTCCTCCAATTTTATCTGGAATTTGAATGATTGAAAATTTCTTATTTTCATATTAATTTTCCTCTTCTTCAGTTTTATTTGATTGAGTATTCGTGAATTTTGCCAATGCTTTTTCATGTGTATGCGCTTTTAATAATAAAAATTTAATTGTGTCGTCGTTAACATAACCAATTGAAACAGCAAACGGCAATGCTTTTGAAAATGCTTTTTTTAATTCTTCAACTGTCTCTTCTGAATTAATATTTATTTCCAAATAAATTTCTTGCTTTTTAGTGTCTAAGCCAGCAACAGGAATAAATCCAATTGAAAAAGGTTTTATACCTAATTTTCCCATTAATTCAGATGCTTTTTCTGAAATTTTTTCACCTTTTTTTGCAACTATTTTTGGCTCTTTAATTTCAATTTTCCCTCCCTGAATTTGAATTTGAATTCCCAATGCACCCAATTCACTTATTGCTGGACCAGGAACTAAATCAGTTGGCCCTGCAGGAATTTCAATATCTATTGGAGCAATTTGCCCGGCTTTTGCTTTAGACAAAGTTTTGTTTTTAGCAAGTTCTGCTCCAAGATCATAAACATCTAAATCAGAAAATAATATTGCAAAATCAGCGTTGATTTCTTTTTTTAATTCTTGATTTTTTTCTTTTCCTGTTTCATCAATTACCTTGAATATTAAATTTTTTTTAGGAACTTTTATTATCGCTTTTCCTCTTAATTTTTTTGAAATCTCTTGAAACTGCGACGCTGGAATCCCTTTTATTGACGCAATCAAAACACTATTTTTATTAAACAAATCTTTCAATTCTTTAACTGCTTTCAACTTTTTCTCAGGAATTTTTTTTGCACTTTGTTTTTTTGTTGTTTTTTTCTTGTTCATCTTAATTTTATTTTTACAGGTTTAGTCATAGTGAATTTTAATTCAATATTTCTTATATTCTCTTTATTTTTTGGAAGCACTTTCATTAATTCTTTATATACATAACTCACATTTTCAATAATATTTTCGTCTTTCATATCTTGTTTTCCAATTGGAACTTTTATGCTTGCTTCTTTTAATCTTATTTTTAAGCTATTATTAATTTTTTCTTTAATTTCATTAATTGTTTTGTCGTCGGCATTGAGAATTATTCCAAGCTGTGGTGACGGCATTTTTCCTGTCGGCCCCAAAAATTTACCAAAAACACTCGCAACTTTTGGCATCAAACTTGCTTGAGCAATAAAGAAATCATATTTTTTAGATAATTTTTTTAGTTCTTTTTTGTTGTTGTAATTTTTAAATTCTTCTCCTGTAATTGTGTCAACATTTTTGTTTTTTGATTCTAAAAATCCAGCAATTTTTTTGTCCTTAATTTTGTGAGGAACATTAATAAATAAATTTATTGGGGTTTTTTTTACATTGAACTTTTGCAGATTTATAATTAAATCAACTGTTTGATTGAATTTTCTCTGCTCAGTTTTTCTTAATTCTTCTAATGCTGTTTTTAATTCTTGTTCTAATTCCGCCATTTTGATATCCTTCTACAGTATGCACCTCAGAATTCAGAATTCGAATTCAAGATGATGTAGTTTATTGGATTATATTTGAATAGAATCTGGGTTTATAAAATTATTGTTTTGGTTTTATGAAACCATCGTAACCAGAAATATCAATTCCATTTTCATCTCTATCATTATCAGGATTTTCTTGTTCTGGATGAATTTCAAATTTTAAAAGTTTCTTTCCATTTTTTTTGCAAAAATCTTCTAACATACTTATGCTTTCTTGAGTTTTTTCTTGTCTATAATCATCGCTGTGTTTTATTCCTGCTAAATATAATTCTTTTGCTTCTAGGACTTCTTTTCTCAAACCATCGATATTTATCCCATCTCATGGGTCCAAACAGGCCTATCTAATAATTTTTTTATTCCCTTATGAAATTTATCAAAATCAACTAATAATCTATCTTCAAATAATTGATAAAAACCAATCAATCCTAAGTCGTCTAATTCCCACCAAAAATTATTGCCATATACTTTCATTACATTAAAAACATTTTTTATAATTTCAACTTCAGGGTTTTTTAAATTAAAATTATCTCTAAGATAATTCATTACATATTCTGGTGTTAACTCTCTCTCTCTGCTTGCTTCTGTCATAATTTTATAGTTACAATAACATTTATAAACCTTTCCTTTCTTAATCTATTCGTAAGTCAGATAGTTAACTCCGGAACTTGGCATTAAATTGTCAAGAAATCAAGATATGATTTCTAAGTTCTGAGGAAGGTCCGCCCACCAATTAAGGCAACTGAAGAAATTTCAGGTTCAGTGATGGACAGCTCTGCTATAGAGACGAGCGTATTAAGTTACGGTGGAACGCGCATCTTTGTCGGTGCAAGGCTTAGAGCCGCAAAGTCAAATGTTAACATGTTCTGTTCGGCGAACGCAACGAAGAACAACAGAAGGTGGCCTATTTCTGACTTACATTTTATTTCCTCATTTAACAACATTTAAAAAATAAGCAATCATTAAATTTTCATGGGAGTGTAGCTCAGCGGGAGAGCACACGGCTGAAGACCGTGGTGTCCGGGGTTCGACTCCCCGCATTCCCATTTCAGATTGAAAATCTGAGAATTGGGGTGTTGAAAAAATTCAAATTATTTTATCTTTGGTTCGACTGAGAGTTTACACGAGAAAATTTATTTAATAATTATTGGTGTGGACTTGAGCAATCCACATTCCCATAACAGAGTTTTTTGTAGTAATTTTTTAAAAGTAACAAAATAGAAACGTTTATAAACTCTAATTATTATTAAATAGTAACTAAAAAGTAGTATAAAATAATAATAAATGCGAAAATGAAGCAAAAAGTAAGCATTTCAATTGATGAGGAAAAAATAAATTTAATTGAAAATCTCTTGAAGAAGAATTCTATGTTCAGGAGTAAGTCGCATTTTATTGAATTTAGTTTAGATAAACTTTTAAAGGAGGAAGATAAAAATGAGTAAAGAAATTTCTGATAAACTTACTGCAAAAGATTTGGAATTTCCAATATTCACAAATTCGCATACTGCAATGAATTTGATTATTTATGATTCAGATGGAAACTCTAAATTAATTGAAGTCCCTCTTTATCAAGTAATTCAAGCAGGAGTTGTTTCAAATTCATCTATGTTGTTTTTAGGAGATACTCGTTGCGGAAAATCTCTTGCAATGATGGACATCCATAGAAATTATTTTGGTGGAGATGCAGATAATGGGGGGCATTCAAATTGGAATCTTGCAAGAAATAATTTTACTGCTAATGGTTATTTTATGGATACAGACCAATCAAAAATTGGTCCAGGAAAAGAAAATATGTTGTCAGAATCAAAAGTTCCTAATAAAAAAAGAATTAAGGCGTTGTGCAATAATGTTGATGAAATAAATTTAGCAATACCAGAAGTGCAAGTTGAATTCTTTGGGCAGGCAGAAGGAAGACATAATGATATTCCTCTCGGAGAAGAAGGATATTCTTTATTTTTATCTTCATGTAATATAAATAAAAATAATGGGGACTTTGCAGGAGTTTCTCAAATTAATAGAGCCCTCTTGAACAGAATTCCAATAACAATTGATTTTTTTACATTTAAAGAATCTGATGAAGACAAAAATGAAATGGGGTTAAAAAAACTTACAGGAAGATTGGGGTTAGCACCTATTAGAGATATTTCTGAGAAAATTTTATCTGCTTATAAAGAAATAAGCGAAGGCGCTTTTAATTTTAATCCTTGGATTAGTGCATACATAAGAATTTTATCTTCTGGATTAGATTATTGTCACAATGATTCTGACAAATTGAAAAAAAGTGTTTGGCCAGGAAAATGTGGTGCTTGCAGATTTCCTAAAAAAGATTTGTGCTCTTTAGTAAAAGCATCTGCAACAGGGACAGCAGAATCTATGAAAAGATTTGCCCATGGGATAGAATATATTGTAAGATTAAATCATGGAAATGAAGTAAATTTAGACCCTCTTTCATTAGTTTTAGAATGTTTTAAATTCACAACTTATCATGGTAATTTAAACAAGTCCTTAATATCATCCCAATATTTTGGAGAAGACCAAGATTTAATGACAGATGTAATAAAGAAATTAAAAGAAGAAATAGAACCATTAAAACCATATATTGACTCAGCAATCTTTTCTGCACAAAATGGAAATCAATCAACAAGATTTATTTGTATTTCAGATAAAAAGGGAAAAGAAAGCATAGAAGTTTATTCAAAAGAATTAGAGTCTAAATTAAAATCTTTGAAAGAGCAAAGAGATTTCACTTATAAAATTATCAGTCCTTTTGAAGAACAAGTTAGTGGGAAAACTTTTGAAGAATCTCACGGATTTCGTATGAATTGGTTTAACAAGTATCTTGATTTTGTTTCAAATTATTATCAAAAAATGCAAAGCAAGGGAGATGCGCAAATCTTCAATGGAGAAAGATAAAAAACAAGAAATAAAATACACCCATATAACAAAATAAACTAAACAAAACTATAAATTAAACTAAAATGCCACACATATCATCAATAAAACCAGTGAAGCCAAAAAGTTTGATTGAAATAGTGGAAGCTATGCCAGATTTAACACCAGAAGAAATAGAAGAAAGAAAAAATAGTGTTCAGAAACCCAAACCAGAAGAACAAACCTCACCAATTTCTACACCAACAGGAAATATGATTTTTGTAACAGATGAAAACATATTCAAAGAAATAAATAAATATTTAGCAAAAGAACATCCAAAATTGGAAAATAAATTAACTTTTGCAGATAATATAATGAAAAATTCAAATACTTATTTGGCTGTTGCAGTAGATGAATTTTGCAAGAAATATCTTTCAAATTATAGAATAGCAATCCAAAAAGATTTAGAAACTAATTTAAATATGTTTAAAGGATTTTATATTGATTCTGGTTTAGCATTAAGGAGTTTAACAGAACCAAATTCTTCACAAGCAAATTATTTATTTGAGCAATTAAAAGAAAGAGGAATAAAATTAGAAAATCTTCCAATATTTTTGAATTTAAGAGGTTTAAAATTAGATTCAAATTTGAATTTTAATTTAACAGACGAATCCTCTTACAAATTAAATGCAAATTGTTTAAACTGGAAAAATGAATCATTTTATTCTCAAACAGATAATTTTGGATTGCCAAAGGAAATAGATGAAAATTCCCTAAGAAAAATTTGGACAATAAAATATGGATTATCAGGGGTTTGCTTGCTCAGGGATAGCAGCCTGTTTGCTTGGGATGTCAATCTGTTTGTTTCTAACGACTATGGTCGGGTGGTTTTTGTGAGCAATTCCGAAGGAATTGCGAACGCACTGCAAAATCCAGGAGGCACAAACTAAAATGAAAAAAACAAAACAACAGCAAAATAGAGAACAAGCACAAGAAATAGTTGCAGAAGCAAAAGTTGATTTTAATGGAGAAATAAATGCAAACGAAATTTTCTCAACACCTTGTTTTAGCGGAGTCAATTCAGGACAAAAATTAGATAAAATTTCTGTTAAATATAATCCAGAATATCCTATTCATGAATTGCCAGATTATTTAAAAGAATGCGCTTTTCAAGAAACATTTAAATCATTGGTAGACCACGAAAAACGCCACAAAAAAGATTGCCCAAAAAACTTTGAAAAAAATATTCATAAGATTTTAATCCCATGCTCAGATATTTTAAAATCAAGAGGGTTCTCAAATGTTCCTTTTGGAAGTCAGGGGCACACACTTTATTCTTATTTTGCAAATTTAATTTCAGATTTTGCAGTGAATACAATAAGTTCAAATGAAATAGGTTCTAAAGGACATTTTCTTTCTTATGATGATGATGCTGTTCATTTAGGGGGGAAGTTTGGAAAATTATTTGAGGGCTTTTTAAAACTACAAACATATCTTTTTCCAGATAAAACAGGATTTATGCAAGTAGCAAGGCATTTTGATTTTAATCCAGATTCAAACAAAGCAGTAAATAATTTTATGGAAAGAACCGGATTAAAAAAATTAAATAAATTAGAGAGAGTAAACTTTTTGGCAAACGAGGGCAATTGGAAGAACATATCAACAATATTTACAGAAGAGTTTTCAAATTTATTAGATAAAAACAATATGAATGCTTTTTATTTTCCTTTGTTTGGGGGCAATGATTTAATCCAGGTTAATGATGAAGATGTTCAGGGAGAAATTGCTATGAAATTTTATGAAGCAGGAAAAGAAAGCGGGAAGTTTGAACCTCCTGCTTTTATGGAAGATAATTCTGCTCTTTTATCTGTTTATAGGCAGTTAGCAAAAAGCATTGAGTTTAAAACAAATAGTCATTCTGTTGAAACAGAAAGACCTGTTTCTTACGCTGGAACAAGGAAATTTGACTTGGAAAAAGACAACCTTGAAAATATGGTTTATGGATTAAATGAAGCCGGAAAATTAGAAATGCAAATTGGAAAATATGAACTAAAAGTTAAATCAAGATATCAAATTTCTCCAGGAACCTTTCCAGAAATAAGATTTGGGGCAGTGGATTGTTCAGGTTCTACTAAAAATTCTTTAACAGGAGAAGTTGGGGTTATCATGAATCCGTGGGCTAACAAAGAAAAGCAATGGACAGATGTAAGTATCTATCATTGGGAACTCAGACATTTTTTTGGGTTGTGCGATTTATTCAGAAGAAAAGGAACTTTAAAAAGTTCAAATGTAAAGTTATTTACTTTTTCAGACAAGGAAAACTCAAAATTAGCAAAAGATTTAGAAGAATCAGAAAAAATAGTGCTTCAACCAATATTTGGAGACACTTATTTAAATGAAGATTATTTAGAATTATTTTTTGAAGGAGAAGGCTCTTTGGTTTATATGGAATCTGACGGAGAAATTGGAAATTGGGGAGATGTAAAAGATAATTTTATCAAAAAAGCAAAAAAGCATAATTTTGTATTCATACAATATGGAAGTAAATCTCAGGCTTATAAGGATATCAAAAAAGCAGGTTTAAACACACTTTTAATAGACAAAGACACAATTAAAAACTCAGACAAGCAATTAGTAGATTTTACTATAAAGCAGTTTTACGGAGAAAACTAAAATGCCACACATATCATCAATAAAACCAGTGAAGCCAAAAAGTTTGATTGAAATAGTGGAAGCTATGCCAGATTTAACACCAGAAGAAATAGAAGAAAGAAAAAATAGTGTTCAGAAACCCAAACCAGAAGAACAAACCTCACCAATTTCTACACCAACAGGAAATATGATTTTTGTAACAGATGAAAACATATTCAAAGAAATAAATAAATATTTAGCAAAAGAACATCCAAAATTGGAAAATAAATTAACTTTTGCAGATAATATAATGAAAAATTCAAATACTTATTTGGCTGTTGCAGTAGATGAATTTTGCAAGAAATATCTTTCAAATTATAGAATAGCAATCCAAAAAGATTTAGAAACTAATTTAAATATGTTTAAAGGATTTTATATTGATTCTGGTTTAGCATTAAGGAGTTTAACAGAACCAAATTCTTCACAAGCAAATTATTTATTTGAGCAATTAAAAGAAAGAGGAATAAAATTAGAAAATCTTCCAATATTTTTGAATTTAAGAGGTTTAAAATTAGATTCAAATTTGAATTTTAATTTAACAGACGAATCCTCTTACAAATTAAATGCAAATTGTTTAAACTGGAAAGATGAATCATTTTATTCTCAAACAGATAATTTTGGATTGCCAAAGGAAATAGATGAAAATTCCCTAAGAAAAATTTGGACAATAAAAGATGGATTATCAGGGGTTTACTTGGGCGGGGGTGGCGGCCTGTTTGCTAGGTTTGACTATCTGGTTGGTTCTGGCGACGATGGTCGGGTGGTTTTTGTGAGCAATTCCGAAGGAATTGCGAACGCACTGCAAAATCCAGGAGGCACAAACTAAAATGCCACACATATCATCAATAAAACCAGTGAAGCCAAAAAGTTTGATTG
>Ga0233422_10000387_pt1 | contig 22545 bp, 28 predicted proteins | sample Watercolumn_Mata_2_FD_182724 | JGI IMG/M metagenome (GOLD analysis project Ga0233422, IMG submission 182724) | Freshwater microbial communities from Lake Matano, South Sulawesi, Indonesia - Watercolumn_Matano_2014_110_MG | ecosystem: Environmental > Aquatic > Freshwater > Lake | place...
ATCCATACTTGGTCGGCAATCACCGTCGCAAAACTACCACTCGACACATAGACAGCCGTTCCCCAACTAAGCGTTCCGTTGCCTACATGAATCAAGGCCGCATTACTCCCAGCGGTTCCGGCAGGCCAAACGAAATCATAGTTTTGTGCGAACTGTGAGGCCCAAATGGTCAGTGAAGTGCTACCAGTCTGGCTATACCATTTAACGAAACCACGACGGTATTCAGACTCTCCAGCTACTAAACCATAAGCACCATACGTTCCTTCGTCGACTCGTGAGAACATTTACGCTCCAAGACTGATGGTCCAATCTACAATGAAGGTGTCCCCGTTATCATACTGCAACGAAGTGCTTCCAGTCAAAAGGCTGTCATCATAAGCATACCGACCAGTCATTAACTGAGTGACTCCAGCCGCCGCCGCAGTATATCCACGACCAAGTTCAAAGTAGTTGATATACTTTGTGGTCGAAAAAGAGAATGTTCCAGAGAACTTAGCTTGATGAGTACCAACTACACTCTGAATCAATGCGCCTATAGTTCCAGAAAGTGTTGTTCCAGAAAAATAGGAATCAACAAAACTTCCAGCCGGCGATTTGAAACTACCCCAAGCAATAGCGTCAACACCATATTCTACTGAACGACTGATTAGAACAGTCCGTAGATTGGTCTTTAAGGTTGGCCAGATAGTATTTGAGTGAAAGTGGTCAAGCGTTTTGACCCCATTACGGATTCCCCAAACTCTAAGCTCACCCTTGATTGGAAATTTTTCGTCAAACATGGCTACTCCTATGTGAAAGATTGGTCTTGTCCAAACTCAGTGAATTTAACAGAAGCCGACCACATATCAAATTGGTCTTCAGTGGGCTCAGCCTCCATCCGAGCAAAACCCGTTCCCCAAACCTGCCCAGCAAGTGACATAGAGCCCATTGACTCGTTAGTTCCAATTACACTAGTCCCAAAGCATATAACCGTAATCTGACTCAAGCTACCCCATCCACCACAGACATGTTCCAGCTTACGCATACTGTCAGATGAAACGGACGAAAAGCTCATCGTCCATACTTTGCGCTTACCTTTATGATAAATGAAGGTATTGCCTGATGAAGTTTCTATCCTATCCTCAAAGAGCTGAGTCCCTCGAGAATTTTTTTCATCAGGCATGTCAGCTTGTGGAACATACCAACTCATTGAGGAGCCAATATTTCTGGCTATCGTGTGAAAACGCAATCCGTATGCCATTAGTTGAGATTACTCCTAATTTCTTTAATGGCCTTATCGACCATCTTATTAAAACCCTCAACTCCGACTATTGTGTTTCCAGTAATCATTACCATTTTCTGAGGCTGTCGATGTTTTGGTCCCGTTGGGTCACTATTGGGCAGCATAGGTATTCTATAATTCGTTGAGAGATTATTCTCACTAGTCTTTGGACCACCAAACCCCTTCAAAATTCCTTGGAATAGGAGGTCAATGGCATAATCTTCAAACTTATTCAGTAGTTTATTTGCCGCACTCAACAGTACATTGAGATAGATATTGGCACGTTCTCGCTCAAGTTCATTGATACGGGCCAGATAGGTGGCTTCTTTATCCTCAATTATTGTGATGCCACGTCTCTTCTCTTGAATCATAAAGAGCTGATACTGAGTTTCGTTTAACTGGTCAGTCACTCGCTTACGTTCTTTACCAAAGAGTAACTCATCAAGGAGTCCACGAGTGGCTTCCTTACTTGTGGCGATGATTTCTTTGGCAAATGTATCGTAGAAGCTTTGAAGCTCTTTATTGATTTCGCCGAGCTGACGAATCCACGCCTCTCCCCAACTCATCGAGACTTTGGACAGTTCTTCTTGAATTTGAAGTATATTCTTCATTACATCAAGTCTGTCCTTCTCGAGGTCATTTATCTTATCGAGTGTCCCCCAGTCAACGACTCCATACATGACAGCAGTCATATTAGCATACGCCTTCATTTCATTTATAGACTGCTCGACTCGTTTCTTTCTGGTCTCAAGGTCTTTCAGTTGAAAGAGAAGCCACTCTCTATCTTGGCCAGCCAGCGCAAATTCAAAACGCTTACTCTGGAGAATGAAATCTTCTCTGGCATTGTTCAAATCATTGAGTGACCTTATGTACTCTTCATACTTGTCCTCTGGACCGACTACTTCAGCCGCACCATAATCTTTAGCGGCTTTCTGACCTTTAGACATCATCTCTTTTAATTTGACGATATCCATTAGCTCTTCAATGAATTCCTGCTTGGTCTTACCGGCTTCTTGAACAGGCACACCAAGAATCGCTAGAGCCCATTTTCTGACAGAGTCCTCAAACTGCTTCTGCTTGGTGGCTAAAACTTTATCCAAATCAGCCTTTCCACCAAGCGCACCAATCCACTTCTCCAAGAAAGAAGTTCCACCAATACCCTTTAACCATTTACTCAAACCAGCATCCTCAACGGCCTTCCGTATTTCAAATTCACCGGTGAGTGATGGTAAGAAAAGATTTCTGATTTTTTCACCGCGGTCAACCATAGTTAGCTCATCAAGCTTATTCTTAAACTGAGTAAGTGCTTTCTCAGCTCCATCAGTTCTCAAACCAAATTCCTTCATAAATGCAATCAACTCAGTGAACATAACTACACCTTTTTCATAATCCCCCTTTCCAGCAGTCTTACTTTGAAGCCTAATAGAAAGTTTTTCTGCCTCAGCTTGCATATCCATCAATGAAGCATAACCACCAGCTATACCCATTGGAGAAAGTCTGTACATCCTTGCAATGAACGTACCTATCTTTTCAAAAAATGAATTGCCAGCTAGTTTATCCATCATGAATGAAAGCGTCGTCAAGTCTCTGGTCAACCCAGTTAGAACAGGTTTTGACATCTCGGCCGCAATAAAGAGCCAGCGGTCGTAAAGGTTAGTCAACATACCTTCAAAGGTGAGAGACATCTTTGAAGCCGCTTTTTCAAACGAGTCCTCAATATACTTGGTCAGCGCAATTGAACGGTCTCCAAATTTATCAATGTATCCTTTATATACTTCAATATTGAGGCCACGAGTTGACAACAGCATGGCCGTTCTTGGAGAGGCCTGAACAATTTTACCAAAAGCTACTGCTGTATCGTTGATATCCCTGTTCATCACAGTCGACCAGTCGGCAATAGCTTCCATGTTAGAAGCTATGTCAATGCCATACGCCTTGACTCGAGCGGCCGCATCAACTATCTGGCTGAAAGTGAATGGAGTCTTAACAGTCAGCTCACGTAACATATTCAAATCTCTGGCCATCTCTTGACTAGTTACTCCAAGAGACTTCATCCGTGCTTCATATTTCTGAAGCATAGTTCCAGATTCATACATGGATGAGAACAGGGCACGGAATCCATTGACTACTGTATTGATAATGAAGAACGAACCTAAAGCGTCAGCAACACGCATGAAAACGGTGCCAAATTTGTCCATCTGCTGTTGAATCTTATATGCCCAAGTTGACTGCTGTTTGAGTAAAGCGAGACGAGCTTGTTCACGAGCTTGAAGCTTGGCGGCTATGGCATCTCGTCTAAGATTTTCAGCATTAGCCTGAGCCCACATCCTGGTACGAGCTTTAGCTGCTTGTTCAGTTCTGGCATAATCCTCTTTGTAGGCGTTATCCCAAGCACGATTTACATCAGTAATCAAACGTTTCTGTTCACGAATAGCTTGTTTCGACTGTTGCTCTGCCCTGACAGCCAAGACATACTTCTTCATTAACGCATTATAGTCACGGTCAAATTCAGTCTTCTCGCTAGCCATAACTCCAGCTTTTCTCTTTTCCTCAAAAACTGCCAGCTTACGACTATATTCTTCAATACGAGCATTTATATTGGCTTGGTGTTGTTCCATTTTTTGCAAAGTTTTTTGAGCGGCTGTCAGCTTTGCAGGAACATCAGCACCGATAACAATATCAAATGAGACATACGACGACGTTGAAGCTATCATTTTGGTCTCAAGAACTGGATAAGAGTGTTAAAGTAATTTCTGACAAACTCTTCCTGAAATCCTCTCACCTTACGTGCTGGAACCTGGTGAGCACGCTTCTCAACCTCACGATTAAACATTGGATTCGTTGTTGAAAATCCTCTTTCATGCAGTTTGACTATTTCTGCATTTTCGCCATCCCAACCAACTTCAATTTGGTCTCTAGTTTTCGTACGCTTGTATCCCAACTTCTTCAATCCATAATAGATATGCTTTGACGTCTCACGAAGAATAAAGCTAGCACCCCGTTTATTGCCCTTCTGATATCTATTACGGAGAGTGGAGTCAGCAAGTGGAGCAAATGGCTTACCTTCTGGAGTTGTATTACTCAACATTCCAAAAGGATATCTGCCGGAGGGGAAAGAGTGATATCGTGGCTGGCCATTTATGAGGTAAATGGCAAACTCATGCTTGGTTGAGCCACGAATCGAGCTAATCGCTTCACTACCCAATGCGTTCATAAGTGCAGGGTCTGGACGAAAACGATTCTGAAGAACTTGAGCTGGAGACTTACATCTGAGAAGAAGATTGGCCCAAATTCCGCCGCTGTTGTCTATCAGCTTCATCTTTTTGCTTCTTCCGTTGCTCAGCCGAAAACTTCGACCGTTCACTTATATAAGCGGATAACGCTTCAGTAAACAAGTTCGGTTGGTCAAGTAGTCCGCCAGAGTACGGAAGTACTGATAGGTCTGTAGTTTCATAACCACCACAACAGAGGCGTATGGTCGAAAGAAGAAGTGCCGTAAGTTGAGTTGGAGGAAATGACCTTATACAAATTCCTGATGTAGAGTTGTCAGATGTACGAAAATAACGCAGAGCAAGTTCAACACGGTCAGTCTTGAGAAGCTCACAAATATCGGTTAGAGTTTGATAAAATTCTTCAATGGACTTAACCTCACCACCCAGCCTACCACTCTTTGAGTTCACTTGATAGATAAGAAATATATCTTCAAAGTCTATCTGGTGAAGTAGGCAACCACGTCCATTTCGTTTGCCCATCAAATCGCGGGCTATACAATCAGAGCAGTCATAAAATAAGGGATTATCTTCATTTCCTTGAATCAATGACGACCGTATAGCCCATCTCAGTTTTTTTCTTCATCTGGAGTCAATGTATTCTGACCCCGCATCTCGTCCTCAATTTCACCAGCTGTAAAGACATCAAGGCCGAGAAGAAATTGAACTGCAACGTTCAGCTCTGTAATTTTTTCCATCACAACTCCATCGAGCTGAGCGTTCTCAATATAGACTCCGTTGTCATCCTTTGCCAAGCACATTTCAAAGAGTTTTTTTGATACATCGGCTGGAGCACGAGTAATCTTTGTGCCCTTCACTACAGTGACCGAAGCCATATACTCATCAAAAACGCCCTTTGACATACGCCTAAAGTTGATGACAGTCGGCTTTTCTGACTCCCTATCGCTGATAGGAGTATAGTGGATGATGTCCTTACTGAGTGTTTTCAGCATAGTTCCTCCAAATTGTTAGACTCTATTCTAGAATACCCTATCAACGCAGTAGGCCGCGTTCCCTTGCTACTTTTGAAGCCGTTCCCTATATGGGACAAGGCACTTCGGAAAAGAACACGGCCTTTTGCGTCAATTGAATCAGACTAGAACCCCAACAAGTTTGTTGCAAAAGTGGTTCCAGTATAGACAGTCACTATCGTACTTGGGCCGGTAGTACCAGAAGCCGGATAAGCACGATATGGCTTCGTGACCATAATCGGAGCATTTCCAGCGCTGATATTTATTGGCGCATGTCGATAAATAACTGTTGGCTGAGCAATCCGAATCCAGTTGGCAGTCCCGTTAAACAAGTCAACGGTAAGACTTCCAATCGAGCCAGCCGCGAAGATGTCAATATCACGAGCAACTTCAAATTCTACTTGGCCATCCGCAACCCATCGTCCAGAGAATGGAAACTTGACATATCCCCTTTGTCCGAGCCGAGATTGGTCAGAAGTGTTATTACTGAAAACTCCTTGCCAGCTCTCGATATTGAAAGTCTCTCCGGCAAAGGCCACTGTTCCGAGATAGTCAACAAAGCGACTATACGCAGACAATGAACCATAAACTGACGGAGAAACAAACGTAGTCGGATATGTCCAATTGCTTCCAGTCAAGAACTTGAAAGTAGGAACGACAGTCAAGTCCTCTCCATATCTCAAGTTGAAAGTAAGTTGGTCGACAATGCCATTCATAAAACGAATTCCGTTAGCCTGAGTGCCACTTGTGAAAGCACCAAGGTAAAGGTCAACATTCAATGAAAAGACATTAGTGCCCGGATTTGAGCCTCCAGAGGTCCAGTCCGGCGAAGTGGCTTTACGGTAGAAGGTATATGTTCCAGTTCCAGATTTCTCTACATGCTGGAAATGGGCCATAAGAAGCATCAGTAAATCATCTACACGTGGTTGAAATGTAAAACCACCTCTTGGATTGTACCTGTCGACACTTACAGAATCGTACAATGATTCACGAAGGCCAAGGAGTTTCTGGTCTCTTTCTGCCACCTCAGCACCCCTGTCCAAGTCAGTGCTATCAGTGTTGAGAAAGAAGCCACGAACGCCAAAAGTTCCCGGCGTTCCCCAGCTTGTCGCAGGGCTTATTCTGATTAGCCCTTCCCAGCCTGGCATAGTCAACTCCTAGTTAGTGTTATCTTGATTCCCAATCCAAACGAATCCAAGTCCTTCTGTCTGAGTTTCAATATCTTCCAGATGAACAGGATTTGAACAGTTTGGGCCAGCAAAGGGGTCAAGTTGGCTACTGAATGTATTATGTTCAAGAACACTTATGACGTCCTGATGAAATTCATAAAGACCTTTCGTTTGTCCGGGTATTCCACGAGTAAGACGGTCAGCCACCTTGAGACCGGACTTAATCCATAACTCAATAGCCACTGAGTAGATGTTCCGATAGTACTGTCCAATTCGCGGGACTTTTTCAACATATCCTGAATCAGTTGGCGAAATACGAATCAAATAGTTTTTGAATTGTGGAAGAATATCCTTCTTCACTGCCGGGCTCACCACAATGGCTTCATCCGGCACATAGGACAAAGTGGCTGAAGCCTTCAAAGCGGCCACAATCAAAGTAGATAGCTCGTCAAATGTGAAAGTTGTCGTGACTGGCATTATCCCACCTTGAATGAACGAAATCTTACTCCTGCCGCAATTGACGAAACGCTGGCCGGTGTACAGAGAATACTCCATTCATCTCCGTACTCAATTTGTTTCCTTGTTCCAGTCAAAGTTCCTGGTTCCCAACGAACTTCTAGTCCGTCTTCAATATCGCACCAAGTTGTTCCAGTCAAAGCGTCGGACGACCACCAAGAATAGCCTCCGTCAGATGAAATGGAATACCGGGCTTGTCCAATTTCATTTCCATTGAGAGTGCCAGTGACTTTTATCCTGTAGGTTTTTGGAAAGTCACTGCCTCTATAAAAGCCATCGTTCCAATTTGAGTAGAAGGTTGCCCAACCTGTCTGAGCAATTTTGGCTGGTATGCCAATACCTTTATTCGTTGTATCGGTATCCAACACTATATTTCCACTCAGAATGGAAGATAGAATCCAATCACATCTCGAGCCAAAGGCAAGAATCCAATCTGGATATTGGCCTCTAAACTCAAGCGCATGACGAGACTTCAGCTTTCGAAAGATGGTATCACAGGCATTCCATTCAACGACGAATGGATTGTATGAGCCAGTTCTTGAACTGGTTCCCAGAGGAATGGTTGGAATTCGTGTGATAGCATCTAACCGTTGGTCAAGCATATCAGCTGAGAAATTCAAGTCGGCTTGAAGTGCTGTGGTGCCAATGACAACACTTCCAACACCGCCACTTGTATCGTAATACAAGGTGGCAAAACTCTCGAAGAATTTCTCCAAGTGTTCAAAGGCGGCGTAGCTCATACTAACTCATGGTCAAGGTCATGGAAAAGTTTTCCATTTATCCACTTGTTCTGAAAAATGAAGCTATCATGAATAAGTACTTTCCGCTGTTCTGAGCTTGGATTGGCTGATTGCCCTATCTTATGCTTGACGATAAAGCTAGGCTCGTATATCACCATCCACCCTGCATATCTGGCTCTATAGCAAAAATCTGAGTCAGAGCAGTAGTTTATCATCCGTCCATCAAGAAGGCCAACCTCCAGAAAGACGTCCCTTCGAATCAAAACTGAAGCAAATGTTACCCATTTCTCACAAGTACGCTTTGTGAACTGGCGCAATTTCACTGAACCACTTTTATGAACCCCACTTGGGATAGCCTGAAGCGTTCCAGCATGATGAATCAAGTCAGGATTTTCCATAGAGAGTATCTTGAATCCAACAACCCCGACATTTAGAGGAAGCTCTGGTAAAACTTGATGGATTGACTTAATAGTTTCACTATCCACTATGGTATCATTATTCAAAAGCCATATCCAGTCATATCCTCCAAACATGACATCATTCTCTGCAAGAAGGTTTTTTATCAACACGTTGTTTCCATTGGAAAATCCAATATTATCCTTGTTACAGTTATGAACACGAATGTCTCTGGCGACAACTCCACCTTTTTTCAAAGATGCCGTACAATTCTCAAGCAACTGGTCGTCACCATAGTGTACTATTGCAATTCCGACTTTCATGATTGTCCCTCAATTCTATATGGCGAAATAGAGTAGCAATTTACATCAAACTGGTATTCAACTGGTTTTCTAGCAAAAACGAATACTCCCGGCTGGTCTTCAGTCGGGTCTTCAGTTATCTCAATAACCTCAAAGTCTGAAAATAGCCTTTTCATATCATCTATTTCGAATCTCCACCAATCAACTGGATATGGATGGTATTTGAATCCTTTAGAACGAGTGGTAAGAAGTAAATACCCTCCACGCTTACAAACTATCTTCATATTGCGGACAGCAGTCTCCCAATCTTCGACATGTTCCAACATCTCGGTTGAAATAACGATGTCAAATGATTCAGAACCAAATGTTTTAACCAAGTCATAAACATTACAGATTTGGTCAACGGACCGTCCAGGTTCTAAATCAATCCCGAGATATGCTAGACACCCTCTATCCATCATGCGTTCTCTGAAACCACCATTTATATCAGATGCGCCAACATCCAATATCAGCTTATCACCAACAATGGCGGTTGTTAAATGAGCATCACCAAAACTTATGCAACCAACATTACACATGTTTGAATGCCCTTATTCCAAACTCATCCGCATCCAAACAAGATAAATCCTCAAGATTCTTATATCCAAGTCTCAACAGTGTTGTGTGAAGACAATTTTCAGCGTTTGGATTGACAGTATATCCTGACTTATGAATTTGAAACTCACTTGTTCCTGCACCCCATAGTCGCATTACTGCACTACAACAGTTGGGATACTTATTAAAACCTGCCAGATAATCTTCAGCGGCAAGCATCATCTCTGGAGTGTATATATCCAGATAACCACCAGGTTTTAACGAAAATAGTATTTTCTTCAGAATCTCACGTCCTACATCAAAGCGAAAATGCTCAATTGCATGACGCCAAAGAACTATACTAAGTGAGTTCTCGGCAAATGGCCATATATCTTTCTCAACATCAAAGTTGAGAACGCCCGGATGAGAAATAGCATCAGCATTGATAAAGCCATCCTTTATATCAATACCACAGCAAAGATTCAGCCTATCGAAAGCCATCCGTTCTGGACGTTGGGACAGCCGTTGAAAATGATATACCATGCTATCTACTTGAATGAATTGAGCGTTGCTATAACGACCAAGTTTTTCAAAAAACACAATGTCATTCGGATATGGAAATGGAGCTTCTACTGGATAACCACCTGACAGTAGAAACAAATTCTTCGGAAAAATGACTGGCATATACCAACCTAGTTTTCCTACATGGATTTGACGAGTAGCTGAACGACTAAATACATCAAACCCAGCTTTATCGAAGACTGCCACTTCCATTCCATAGTTATTTTTGATACACTTCTCGCTTACATCCACATAGCCTGGTTCCACTAATGAAAAGGTAACCACAGAAGCGTCAGCATTAAACGGCTGATTTGTAAGAATGGAAAGCTCAGAGTCCCATCCAAGCGGAAAATACATATCGTCATTTGCAAAAAGCACGAATGGCGACCTTGCTATCTTAGCACCTTCATTATACATCTCATAAACATCCATTCCGTGACAGTTTTGCACCACAAACTGAACATCGGTATTTCGCTGAACCTCTCCAAACAACTTGATGAAATCAGGGCTATCCTTTCCATTCCAAAGGATGATTACCTCATCCAGAACTGAAGAGTGCTCTGCCAAATAAGTTGCCGAGAATCTTACATTGTCAACATCTCTGGATGGAATTACTGCTGAAATTCTATAATCCATATATTTCTCCCAATTTTGCCAGAATTAGTTCAGTTGTTATTGACTTTACACATGCCGGTTCAGCGGCACTCATAGCTTCAGTTTGCTTTTTCAGGGCGTTATACTCTTCAATGATAGCCTTTGGAACGGTATTGTACTTCTTAGCAAAGTCAAATACATTAGCACCACTATCGCCACCATTGATGATATCTTGTTGCCTCTCATTCAACTGTTCAGCGGCTCTCTTTCTCTCCAACGGACAAAAGACATCAAGAACAAAGCAGGGATGACATAGTACCAATGCATCAATTGGATGAGCATGTTTATAGTCACGAACTCTAGTCCACGATGGAACTGTGGTATAAATTCCAATTGTATGCGTGCCAACTGCTTCAGCAATATGACTTGTGCCGGAGTCAGCGGAGATGAAAACATCCATCTCTTTAATCAGAGCAGTTGAACAACAAAGCGGGTCGTACTCAGCTGGAAATTCAATCTTCTCCTTACCATAAGAGGTAAGTGCGAACCATGCGTTGTCAGCAAAGATAAGGACAATGTCATCAGGATACTTTTGGTGAAGCACTTCTGGAAGTTCTCCAGCTTTATACCACGTCCTTGTCAATGAACTGGCTTGAAGTTGAATACCAACAACTTTATGCGGACGTTTTCCACGTTCACCTATAGCGGCTTGAGCCCATTCAGAATACTTTTTGTCTGGAAGTTCAACTACAGGGCACTTATCTTCAACAAAGGTCGGGTCAATATTTGCCCAAGCCAATGAGAGGTCAATCCAATTGGTATAGTTGGAATTTATACTCGACCTCCACCCTTCCTTACTATTCAACCCAGCCCTATTATCTTCAACCGAGAACTTGAAGTCAAAGACTTCATCATAATCTTTTTTCATAATATCGACAGCAACACCATTTTCATCTTCATCTTCTATACAGTCAATACCATTCAACCTAGCGATAGGTTTCACAGAACGAAGGAATGGCAACTTTTCAAGAAGAAGATGAACCTTTCCAGTAGGTGAGCCTACAAAATAGTCGACATCATATCCACGCTTGTTCAACTCTCGAGCTATTACGGTCAGTATTACACAATCTCCAAGACCACCAGCTCTGAGCATTAGTGCGGTTTTCCGTTTTTCTTCACTCATTTCAAGTACTCCGAAAGTTCTGGAAAGGTAGTTGACATTTCTTGTTTTACAGTCATTGGAAACTCACCAAGAACCGCTCTGACGAACTCCCGCTCAATTCCTTGAGCATCTTTCTCAATATTCTTTCCCCGATGGAGATGTGTCTTGATTATATCTCCCAACTGACGAATATGTTCAAACTCACAGTTGCAGTATATTACCTTTTGGGAAAGAAACTCGGGAAACTTATGAGCTTCCTGAGGCCACTTAAGCGGAGGAACCATCACATTATCCTTCTGGATGACCCGCTTCCATAGTCTCGGATGCGGGTCATCTTTGAGGAACTTCTCGAGTGGAATGGTTAGTTCTCCATGAACCACCTTGTTCACAAATCTGAACCACATTATATCAAAGTCATACCTCATTGCCTTTTTCAGTCGCTCGACAGATTCTTGGCTGATGGTTTCATCTGCATCCATCGCTAGGATGAAATCTTTCGTAGCCAAAGAGTAGCAATAGTCGCGGTCGTAGTCAGCGTTTCCCTTATTCGACATTTTGATATAAGTATTAGCCAATTCTTTCAGTACTGACGAATGTTCTGGCAAAGAACCTTGGTCAACGATAATGACTTCATCTACAATCGACCGTACAGAGTCAATTGCTCGCTTGGCCAAATCCGATGAGTTCCAGACCACCATACAGAGAGAGATGGTTTTTTCGTTAATCATGTGCTGTCCTATTTTCTAATGAAGTTAATCAGGGCTTTCATTTTCTTGGCCACTTCTGCAAGTCGGTCAATGTCCCGCTTGCAATGAGATTCAACGTAGTCGTATCCTGCTTCAACCCCAGCCGCTGCCATCTGCCAATACTCCCACCTATGACCCTCATCATCTTTATCAATCTCCAAAAAGTCCTTTAGCGCATCGAGACGTTTTGACCTTAATCTGAGTCTATGCTTGGCAACCTGATAAATGTCAAGTTGCTTCATTTCTGGCAGAATAGAAAGTCCAGCTTTGATTAAGCGAGTATTAACAAACTTGATATCAAAGTTTCTGCCATTGTAGTGAATGACAATGTCGTATGTTTCGTAGCACTCACGAAACTTTTCAAGTAGTTCCTTATCAACATGCTTCCAAAACTCTGGAGTATTTCTGAGCTTCTGGTTTTTATAGGTGGAGCACCTATCCAAACGAAAAACATCATACTCATCAGTGTCTATGTTTCTAATTATGGCCACTAGCACATAGCCAAAATCAGCAAATAACCCTGTCGTTTCAATATCTAACACCCCTATCTTGAACATTCCCCCTTGAACTTCACTCTCAATAGCCTCCAGTATTTCATCCGGTGAGCTGGCTATCATGACTGTTTCCCCTTAAAAATGGGTGGCCAGTTTCCCAGCCACCCGTCACGAGAAGCTTAGTCAAGCGTTGAGTAATCAAACGCAGCTGACTTCGCTCGAATCACGATAGCGGCGGTGCCAGAGTCACGCCAAATGGCTCCTTGACCACGATAGAACTTCGTCTTCCAAACAGACAGACGTGCGGCATCTGAACCGTAATCAGGATAATACCAAGTGCGTGGAAGCATACCAAAGCCGTATCCACCAGCATTGGCCGCTACTGCAATCAGTGTTCCTTTGCCAAGAAGCTCTTCAGTTTCAACGGCAAGGAAGTTCATGAATTCACCAAGAACCTGCCACTTAATACCACGAAGGTCGGTATAGAGCGACATATTCTGGAACACTGAACCAGATTTCAGATTTCTAAAGCTTGCCGCATTACCAAACAGAAGATACATCCCTCTGTCAGTAATTGACGAAGCCAAAGAAACTTTGAACGAATCATACAGAAGAGCCAAACCACCGGGACCAAGCTCACCATATGCAGTGGCTACCACCTTACGGTTGGTGCCGAGCAGGGATGAGAGTGAACCGACGGTTGGAACCTCAATCGAGAATCTGGAGTTGACCAAAATATCATAGTCAAGCCAGTTAATCATCCGAGCGATATGATTACCGAGAGTGGTATTGATTTCAGCCTGAAGGTCAAGGTCAGTGAAGTAATCACCGTATCCCTCATAACCGACACCAGTACCATACTCTTGAAGTTGCATGGAAAGTGTGGTAATCAGCTGTGTTCCGACGCTGATAGCCGTTCCAGACGTGAGCGGTGCAACGGTCGCGGGAGCACCCCAATCATATGAGATTGGAATAGTGAAAGTGCCACCCTTACCCTTGCCAAACGAATCACGAGACTGATTCATGCCTCGAGCAAAGACCAATTGGCCAAATGCCTGACGCATAATCGTTCCAGCCATATTCTGGACTTCAATACCATCACCCCGGATATTGGCAACATTATACGTGAACAGGTTGCCATACCCTTGAGCTGGAGTGAAAGCCATTGTCGTTCTCCATTACAGACTTTGCAGGCGGAGCGCAGTACTCGAAATTACATCTTTCGGACCAGCAGAAGGTGGTACATTCAACCCCTGCTGAATTGGCTGCGCCGCACTACCTGGAGCTGGAGGTGTTTTTCCAGCCATATCTTTTACGAAGTTCTCTTGTGCTGTATGAGCTTCATCAAGTATCTTATACCAGTCATCAAAGGCGGTCTTTGAATCAGGGTCAAACGCCTCCAATTTAGACTGGTCGATAAAGCGAGGGTCAACCTTCACTTTGACATGAAGTTCCTTCTCGACTTTTTCCTCTACTTGACGAGTCAAATCGGCAATCTTTCCTTGCCAAATTCTATCCTTCTCATCTGCGACGAGTCGGTTGTAGTTCTCAAGTGAAAAGTCCTTAGGGAGATTGGAAAAGCCTTCCAATTTCTTGGAAGCATCACCAAGTTCCTTCTCAAACTTTTGACGTTGGCTTAGTTCCGCATCAAACCGAGCCCCTTTTTCCAGAAGTGAACCGAGCTGGTCTTCGGCTACTCCGTATGGAATCTTGGACTTCAGTGAGAGATAGGCATTATCAGCACCCTTCAAGCGAACGAGTTCGCTTTCAGGAACGACAACATGCCCATCAGGAATCTGGTCAACACTCAAAGTGAGTTGTCCAAATTTTACTAGTCCCATGTTCAGTACTCCTTTCTCAAGTGGCTGTGAGATTTACTTTGACTTCCGTTTGTGTCTCAACTTTTCTTCATGCGCTCGATTTCTATACCAAGCTGAAATCAATGCAAACTTGTGAGACTTGGCAATTCCAACAACCTTACCAGTTGCCTTCTCAATAATTTTCTTTCCTCTAACCGTTACTGGCATTTGGAGGTTCTCCTGATATGACTACCGTAGCAATAACACGTTCAATCTTCTTTTCATGAACATTAGTAGCCATCAGTCCCTTATTCGTCTCTACGACCTCAAACGTAACAAACTGTCCTTTGGCCAAGGTACGAAAAGTCTCATTGGTCATTATTCTACTATAATGAACAAAGATTGGCTTTGGAAAAGAAGAACATTCAATAAAGCCATACCCGTAGTTGTCACGAAACCATAGAACAGTTCCATCATAGACTACTGGCTTATTTTTGTCTTTCATTGCGGAGTCCTATCTTGCTGAAGTCCCTTTTTATCAGAAGATTGCATTCGTTGCTGATTCGTTTTGGCCGGACGAATCTTTTCCAATTCCTTAACAGCTTCCTTGATTTTCGCTTCATCCCAATCGGGATGCAGGTCTTTGACAATCTCATCCAATGGCTCTGTCTGGAGTCGCAACGTACGAATTTCTTCTTCAAGAAGTCTGTCGATTCCAAGGAAGTCCTTGTCAAAGTCTGCATGGAAAGTAACTGTATTGTCCAAATCTATATCATTTCGACCAGTCATTTTCTTCAAGAAAAGCAGGTCAGCTCGCATATCACTACTTTCACACTCAGCGAAGTGAGTGAACTTACGACTCATTTTCGCACGGTCAGATGTGAATAAAGCCTTCAGTGGAGGTCCACTACGAATCTGACCTATCTCCTTCAGAAAACCTCTCGAGATTAACGATAGGCCACTCGTGTTGGACATTACCCTACGTAGGGTTTCTTGACGTGTTTCAGATGCTTCTAACTTGCCTTCCCAAGTTAAATATTCAAAATATGCACCCTTACGGTCAAGTTCAACGACCGCATTCTTGGTTCGTCTGAAGTCATTTGGCAACTGCGCTCCATCTCGACCAACCAAAATAGGATATTGATGGTAGCGGATAGTATTCTTATCACCGTTTCCAAGCTCATTAAGCTCTGTATTCAAGCTCTTAATGGCTGGAACCTCTGAGTCACCCTCAATATAGAATGGGTCTCCAGTGTTACGATAGAGTGTAAATGGAATCGAAACATCTCCAAACATATTACGATTCTCATATGGAGTTCCCGGATGAACGGTCGTCTGGACGAATTGACTTGATGGATTTCCAATATCCTTCCGAACAAACTTCAGCCAAACTTGGTCATCTATAAACTCCACAACCTGCTGTTTGACTGTAGGTCTGCCAACCAACTGCATTACAGTTTTATTGGCAATAGAAGTGTCATAATCATATATCATAAGTACTGCCCCAAATCTGCTGGGGTCTATCTCACTATGCTCATTGATATACGGAAGTGGAATACAATACTCGCTATCAAGCGGTGTCTTTTGTATCACTCCATACTTGACCTTGGTTTTATCACTTGTTCCAGTTGGAAACTCATTTCCAGTATTTACATCAATTAACTTCCGGCGAATGAGTGTGTACCCAGTAACAAGTGTATTCAAAGCCTTTGAATCATCAACCGTTTTCGCTTTTGGTGCATTCCAGACAACAGTTTTGAGAATATCGTTTAGGGTATCATCCGGGCTTTCACCACGCATCACATAGCGACGAATACTCTCAGAGCTTCCATACAGATACGAGACCATCAAGTCAACTATGGGCTTAATCTGGTTCTCAACAGTAGCTTCTTCAACCCTGCGGATATAGTCTCGTTCCTCTTCAGCCTCAAACCGTTGGAGAAACAGATTATGAAACCCAAGGTAGAAATACCAATTCTCAACTATAGAATCAGCATGGTATCTCCACCAATCATCTATATTGAACATAGATGAGAATTGAGAAAGCTGACGGTTCTTCGAAAGAGAAACCAGTTTGGTTATATCACCATATCCTGACGTCATAAGATTCTTCGTATGCTGAATTTACCCGGGCCAGGCTTCAACTTATATGCTACAATCGCATAAAGAGTTGCATGGAAAAAGTGGTCTGGCGTCCGAGTCTTTGGAAAAAATGGTATCCAGTCACCCTTTAGGTCTTGCTTCTGAGCTTTGACTGGAGACTTCATGTGTTCGATAAAGTCCTTGCTACGAGTGACGTCCATTGGAATCAAAACTTTTCGTTCATTAAACATGGAAAGCACTATTTCCATCATCAATGTTCTATGAATATGAACCACACTGTCATCATATTTAACATTGATTTGGTCAGGTGTTTTCTCCATGTATTGCATATAATACGCTAACCATACGCCATCATGCTTTCGCTGAAACTCAATTGCCTGCTCTTTATCCGGGTTTGCGTCAATTACAGAACAAAGGATATTGAAATCACGATATACTTGCTCCAAATCTTCCCAAGAATCGACCTCTTGAAGAGAGATAATCTTGGGCTTCTTACTGTCCTTGTCAATAGTGAAGACTGTACAGTGAATCTTGTGGCCAATATCTATTCCAGCATAGCACCAATCTTCTTGCTCTTTGACTCTTAGCAGATGGTTTCCACGACAGCTGTATAGAACGGCATCTGTCAGTCGTGAGCCCTTTGGCTCATATGGCTCACCAAGGTCTGAGTTGTAAAACTCCTGCTCTTTAGCAGGGTCAAAAGAATCAAGCCACATCTGATTAAGGTTTGAGGTAGGTATCATCAACTTACTAATATGATACCCATGACAATAATCAGAATTGGCTTTATTCTTGATTACCCATTGAGCATTAGGTGAAAGAACATTCAACGGCTTCTTACAATGCCGGCATATGATAGAAACATTTGGCTGATAATAGAGCGACTTTGAGTCAGCTTCGTTGGCATCCGTTACATTATCAGGCCAGATTAAATCTTCATTCCATTTACTGCAATGGTCACACTTAATAGACCAGACACGCTGGTCACTTCCCCGTTCATGGACAGCCTCTGACCCATGATAGTATAAGGATACGCCCGTACCATGAAAAGATGGAGTCGAAAAATACTCGCGATAGGGATTGAGCGCCGCTCCCAGACGTTTGTTAAGTGTGTAGATGACTCCTTCCTCATACTCGTCAATCTCATCCGCAAGTAGTGTAGAAACGTCAATTGAAATTACTTGACGTCTTTTCTGGGCTCCACGGAAATATATCTGACGTCGGCGAATCTCAATCTTCTTAAGATTGATTGTTCCAGTGACAGCTTTGTAAATGAACTCGTTGGTAATGATAGCGTTTCGTACTCGTGCATCCACAAACTGTTGCATCTGCTCGCCAGCGGGAAACGTATATAAGATATTTCCCTGAAACGAGAGGACACGCCAGATTGCTCGAGCAATGGCGAGTTCACTGTATCCACCTTGAGCGCATTTCTTTGTAACTTTGAACGGAAAATTGTCTTTAGCAATTTCCAGAAGAAATGGATGATTCTTGAAAGAATATGGCTCATTAAAGTGCTCTCCAGATGAGATTCTCCATTTCTCGAGAAGAAAGAGGACGAAATTCTCAGCTACTAGGTGGTCCAGGTTCACCATTTCCATCCTCATTCATGTTCTGGATTGCTAAAGTTGCACCTGGCGGGAGCTGATTACCATACTTTTCCCTGAAATACTCTTCTGGGGTCTGAGGAGTCGTGTTTTTATCATCATCTCCCTTACGAACTGAATAACGAACCATCTTTCCCAAACTAGCGTTCCCCATCTCGCTATTCATCATCTGCAATGCCTTGAATAAGAGATGGCCGACCTTTACAGTGCTGTCATCAATATCACCACCAGCTATTCGAGACGAAAAGATACGGTCAATCGCTTGGCAAACAGAGTGAATTCTACCAATTCGGTAGATTTTATCCGCATACCGATATACATCACCGACTTGAGTAGCTACAATAGCATAGAGTTCATCTATCAAGTCGCGATATTGCCTACGATAGATAGAAACATACGACTTCTTGTCAAAACTGGTCGTAAGTTTAGCGTCTGGAATGTAGCTTCTGACCAACTTTTCGATATCTGCCTCTGACATTCGCAGGGCAATACCAACAAGAACCAGCTCACGAACAGCTCCAAGTTGCTCAGAGCCTTCCAGTTCATCCTTGAAAAGGAGACTACGACTACTCTTGATTACTCCCTTTCCAGAGCCAAAGTAGTTCTTAATGGCTTCATGAGCTTGAACTAGCACATTATCAGCCACTTCTGTCGGACTACTGACTATCGCTGGCGTCTTGGATTTATGAGTCTCGAGAAGTGTACTCCAAGAGGCTTTTGTTGGGTCTTCAGGCATACTAGAATTTCGGTAATTGAGCGAATGCTTCTTTGGTTTTGGGTCCAACTATCCCGTCAGACACTATTCCAAGAGCTTGCTGACAGAGTTTGGCAACAGCATATCGGAAGATGTCAAGGTCTATTGTCAACCCTGGACAAGTTTTCCTAAGAATGGGAATATCATTCTGACCCTTGAAGAATCCAGTGCCGGGAAGCTCACGATGTCCAACTAGAGCCCCTTTGACTGGCAACACTTTGTGCTTCAAACATAGGTAAGCCGCTGTTCGAATAGCATTTTTCATTAACTCCTTCTGAGGGATGATTCGCAGTCGCTCATCCCTAGAGGCAAAGTAGTCAATGGAAAACGCTACTGAATCAGAATTGAAGGGTGCCGCATGAGGGGTAACTACACTTTCTCCAACCATGTGATAAATCTTGTCTTTCGTCACATAGTAGTGATAAGCGCAGATTGAGAAGCCACGCTCATCAACGAAGAAAGTAGATAACCTCTCAGGCGACCACCCTTCAGAGTCTGTGCAGTGGAAAACGATACGCTTGATTGGTTTAACCAGAAGGTCTCTAGTTGTAATCTGAACCTTAGGGTTCACCAAGGTGTTATTTCTGAAGTCATAGAGAAGGCTCAAGACCTCAGTTTGCTCTCTCAGCTCACCAAGCGTAGTCATTTTTCCTTGCCTCGCGATGAAGATGGAATATCAATCTCAGTCGCTTTCTCGAAAGCCTCCACCATCTCAATCTGAGACTCCATATTCCCCCAACCCTTGGTACCTTCAATGATTTTCTTCACTTTATTGAAACTATCGAGAGGAAGAGTAAGGTCAAGGCCAAGGTTGAGAGATTTAGCCACTTCACGAAAGATATCAGCCATCTCGTAACTCTCACGAAGTGTGATATCCTTCGACTTGTTATCAAGGATTCCTTGAAGGTTAGTCAGAAGTCGGTTTTTCTTCATTCCTTCAACTGGACGCCTACAAGTTGGACAAACTTGGTCAGCAATCTCAATTGTAGTGTCCGGAATTACAATTTTCATTGCTTTCATGTGCTACCTCAGTTCGATGGTTTGTTGATGTAATACCCCAAAACAGCAGTGATGATTGCGGCCAGTGCTTTGCCGACTTCAGTCAGGTCAAAGGCGAGCAATTTGGTGTAATCGATGAAGCAGGCCTGAAGAGCGGCCAAAATCGCACCAAATAGGGTGGTTTTGCGGTCATTGTTCATAAAGGACTCCGCTTTTGGTGGAAAAAGTACGTGAATTATGTCAAGAGCTTTCCCAACCACAGTGTTCCGGGCTAGGATTTCAACGATTTTCGCTCCCGTTGGAAGCCATTGATACCAAGCTTTTTCCCTCAAGGTCAAAGAGGCATCTAGCTCTGGCTTCGGCAACGGGACAACTGGGTCTGGTACTAGCTTCTCAGGAACTTCTGGCTTCACTAAGTCGCCGGGTGTAGTTACTTTCAGTTTATCGAATGCCATAGGTATCCCAGAATAAACGGGCGGCCGTCTCCCGTCAACCGCCCGCATCCTATCATCGGAGGATTAGAACTGCCACCAAGCACTTAAGGTGGCATATACCATTGTGCCAGTACCACCGGTTACATCTAGGGAGCCGGTGGCACGGAATCTGATGTACTTATCGCTTGACTCATAGTATGCACGCATCATGGACGCTGAGCCTAGATTGGCGAAGGAAGTGCCGTCAATAGTTCCCCAGAAAACTTCGTCAGGAGAAGCTTCAACAACGGCATTTGCCAATGTGCCTGGCCCAGCGTTGTACACGATGAACGACTTCTTGAAGAGATTCAGCTTGGACCTAGCGTCAAATGTAACCTCAGTAATCGTGGTTCCATTGACTACCTTAGGCGTCGGTGAGTTCTTCAAGTTCCACTTGGTTAGATTTCCTTCGTAACCCATATGACCTCCAGAGTTAGGTTAGAAATCCCAAGTGGCTGTGCAAGTTGACGTAACAGAACCAACCTCAACAGAGAGCTTCCAGTAGCGGATAGAGTTCTCCATTGTGATTTTCTTGACTAGTCCAGAGCCGAGATTCTGTAGTGATGTGCCATCGTACGTTCCCCAGAAAGTCTTATCTGGAGAGTATTCTAGAATTGCAGTTGTGAAGACGGACGGCCCCCATGACTGAAGAACCAGTGTCTTCTGATGCAGGTTGGCAAAGTCCCACGTATCACCAACCTGAGTCTTGCCACTCGCAGTTGTACCGCCGGCCGACGTCACTACTTTGGTGATATCAGCTTTGCGGTACTTGAGAAGATTGCCTGTATAAGCCATAAAGCCTCCAACGGTAAAGATGAATCAAATGTCAAGAGTTCCGACTTACGGTTTGTCCATTTTACCGTCCAGTTTCTTCTCCAACTTGTCGAATTGTCCAATCATTTCTTTACGTAGGTCTGAAATTGCTACTAGAAGTGTGTTATATGTGCTGATGAAGTCAGCCCTGGATACGAACTCAGCGGCAACATAGGTTCGTAGGTCATCCTTGCGGACGAAAGACTCGGCGTCAGTCAATTCATGGCTACCTAGTTGTTGGGAAATCTGTTTGACGTCACTCTCGATAGTGGCGAACCGGTCATCACGGGTCTCAAACTTCTTGAAGATTATCCTGAAGATGAAACCAAAGACAAGAGCTACTATGGTGAGAACTAGGTTCAGGACTGTCAAAATGGTTTCAAGGGTAAGGTTTGTGGGAGTCATGTCAGAGTGTCAAAATTAAGGTATATATATTTATATATATATTAAAATATAAATATATATGTCATGATGACTAATGACTCATGACTAAAGATTCAAAAGCAAAAGCATTATACTCATAGTTCAGTGGTTATACCGCTTTCATTCGTGGTCAAGAGAGTATAAAAGCTTTTATTACAGAATTGTTTGAAGCCAGAAGTGAAGAAAATGACGGTAAGCATGTCACGGCGTTCCTCTTCCAAGAGACGGGTAAGGTCGATAACGATAGGTGTGGTACTTTGTACTGTGGCTGTACGACGGAGGGTGTCAAGAAAAGAATAGCGACTTTCGGCTGGAATTTTTCCAGTCGAGACTGGTCTCCTGCTTACTGACCCTTGTGTCTTTTTCTTTGACATGGAGTCACTCGTCTTTCCAGATTTTGCCCAGCAGGTGCTTCATGAAGAAACGGTGTATGAAGTTCGGTTTAGTTCGGAGTTTGATGCAGTAGTGCTCGCCAATCCAGTATGCGCCAACGTCGGGCTTGGAAAGAGAAATCAGAACTTTATTTGCGGACTCGGGCCAATATGAGAACATGACTTCCAGCTCTGGTATGAAAGGCCGTGTTCAGCGTCAGGTACAGGGAATATACCAAAGGCGAAATTAAAAAGCAAGAGAAAAATGTAAGTCGTTACGGTATAAGGAGTTGGCAGGACGGGCCGCGATTGTAAAGTTATAATATAGGGACAAAAGAGGTGGAGGCCAGTGTTGAAAAGTTCTTTGGCGAACAGGGCTGACATTCAGAAGTAGGGTAAAGGGCGCAAAAAGTGTGCCTAAAATGCCCTGCCCCTGTAACTTATTACTG
>Ga0233422_10000388_pt1 | contig 22506 bp, 25 predicted proteins | sample Watercolumn_Mata_2_FD_182724 | JGI IMG/M metagenome (GOLD analysis project Ga0233422, IMG submission 182724) | Freshwater microbial communities from Lake Matano, South Sulawesi, Indonesia - Watercolumn_Matano_2014_110_MG | ecosystem: Environmental > Aquatic > Freshwater > Lake | place...
GTGACTATATTCTTTGAAAGGGTGTGCATGGATGTCGCTGCTTATTTTCTTGTCTAACTAACTTTAATATAAGCATTTGCGGTATTTTATGCCACCTTTTTTTATTGCCCTTGTGAATAATTCAGGTGTAGACAATCAAGTTGCAGCAAAACTTAAAAAATAAACAAGGGAAACAAAGGACAATGTAGACTCGTTGGCTCCGCTTCCAAGCTGGTGCTGGCGTTCTCACGTAAAAGCATCCTCTCGACGAAGAGATGACATATTCACGAACCCGCCCAGTTCTCCACCCGTAATCCGTCAACTCTGCTGAACTCCCTGACGTTGTTCGTTACCAGCACCGCGCCGAGTGCTCTGGCGTGTGCGGCAATCATGGTATCGAGTGAGCCAATCGTCATACCGCGCCGCTCAAGATCGCTTCTGATCTCTCCGTAATGCCAGATCACGGAGGCGTCGAATGGCAGGATTTCAAGTGGAGCAAAGAACAAGGCCAGCGCTTTCCGGTTCTTCTCTGAACCGCTTTTGACAACGCCAAACGTCAACTCCGACGCCGTAATGCTCGATATGGCAATATCCCCCAACCTCTCACGGCGAAAGCGTTCGAGAACGTGAGGCGGCCTTCTGTTGATAATGTAGATGCAGATGCTGGTGTCGAGCAGATAAGTCATCCCTTGATCTCCTCGCGGCTTTGCGTCTCCGGTTGCTCGCGCACGAGTTCAAAACCCGGCTCGAACTCGTTCAAAGCCGCTTCGAGTATATCCCACGGCTTGTCGCAGGGCAGAAGAATGACGCCATTGCCGAAATGCCGGACAATCACCTCCTTGCCCTCAAACCGATACTCTTTCGGCAATCGAACCGCCTGACTGCGACCCGAGGTAAACAGTTTCGCTGTGTCCATGTGCTTTCCTCCTGATGATATATATCAATGATAATCACCCAGGAGAACAATTCAAAATGCACAGAAGTTCTCGTGTCAAGTCAATACCAAACAGCGTTGCGCATTTCCCGTCATTGCGGGTCGTCCCAACTTGTCGGGGCGCGCGATGAAATCGTCAGTATGCTGTTTCAAAAGGCGGAATTGCGGTCCCGAAAGCTTTCGGGACCGCGCTCCCAGGCCTACCTCCTCACGCCGACGGCATGAAATACTCCTTCATCCGCCCATAGATATCCCGCTTCTCGATCAATCCTGAAATCAGTCCAAGCACCGATGCTGCGCCGGAGGCGAAGAAGATGGGGCGGGCAGAGATGTTGTTGGTGTAGTAGATAGCCGGGATGCCGTGCTCCTTGGCGAAGCTGTCGAGCGAGGTGGTGCCAATTACCAGATCGGGCCTGTGCTCCAGCACGGCCTGCATGTCCTCTTCGAGATACTTCCGGTAGCGCACCTCCGTACCAAGCATCGTCAGCAGGCGATGATCCTCCTCTCCGAGCGATGTCTGGGCTATCGAGGTCGAGACATAGGGTACGTCAAGCCCGGCTTCGAGCAACAGGCGCACCAGCGGCAGCTCGTTGCCTTCGTATCCGGCGACGATCACCGAGCCATGCATCCTTTCCGAGAAACCCGCCATCACCCCTTTCGCCTTCTGCCGCTCCTCCTCGGCAACCTGTCTGACCGTCGCCGGATCGAGATCGAGCGCTTCGCCGATCCGCTCGATCCACTGGCTGGTGGCATTTGCGCCGATGGGATTGCCGCCCACGATCTTCACCCCCGCCGTTTCGAAGAGTGCCGCTGTCCGCTCATAGAAGGGATGCAGCACCGCGCACGCCGACGCGCGTCCGGCCTGGACGTAATCATCGAGGTCTGCGCCGGGCAGCGTGATGACCGACTCGACACCGATCTTCTGCAAAACGCCGCCGATCATCATCGCATCGACCGGAAAGATTTCGCCAAGCACCACGAGTGTCTTGCCCTTTTTCTGCTCGCCGAACGCGCCAAAACGTTTGACCAGAGAGGAGACGGCAACGTCCTTTGCTTCAGGATGCGTCCTGATCTGGAATGCAGGCAGACGCACCAGCAGCACCTCTGCGTTGCCAACCCGTTTCGGCAGCAACTCCTCGACGATACCTGCCGTCTCAGCCATGCAGGTACTGACCACCGGAATGAAACGCACCGCGGGGTCTTCGGCGATCTTTTCGATAGTGCGGCGCACATCGTCGATCATGGTACCGCCGGAAATCTGGACGTTCATCAGTTCAGGTGAAACGATCGAGCGACGGGCGGCATAGAAATGCGACACGAAGGTGAGTCCGTACAGACATCCCTGATCGGCAGCCATGCAGACCTGTGCGCCGTCTATGCGCATCAGAACACGCAAGCCGCCGAAAGCGGGGCACATCGATTGAGGATGCAGTTTGTTACAAGCCTTGTTCACCATAGATATAGACGTTTTTTGGAGCTTGCTGAATGTATAAATCGCGGTACAACGATCGCGATATGGCCTTCGTGCTGTCGAGGGCCGCGAGCCGGGTCTCGAAATCTCCGAGGACAAGCCGGTAATAGCGCATTCCGTTCTGCCTGACCGGCCACACCATGACCCGGAGTCCACTCCCGGAAAGACGCGCCATCTCCTGCCGGGCGACCTTACGGGTATTGAAAGTCGCGACAATGACCGTGTAGCGTCCCTTCGAAAGCATGACCGAATCCGCAGAAGAGGAGGCGGTGTCCGCTGCGTGTGGCGTCCCGCTGTCCGACAAGGCCAGCGTCTTCCTGTCTGCCGTCATCTCCGGCACCTGCCCGGAATCGGTGGAATCCGAAAGCGAAGCATCGGAAACTCCGGAAGAAAACTGGCGGTAGAGCATTCCCCCGACCACAAGCAGTAACGCCACCGTAACGAGTACCACAACCTTTTTCAGGCCTCCTTCGGCTTTGTCAGCAACAGGCTTATCGGCTGCGGATGATGGTTCCGGTTCGGCTATGACGATCTCATGCAGGCCTTCATAGGCGGCATTGAACAGCGCTTCAAGCGAAGGATCGGGCTGGAATCGACGGATGCCAGCATTTGTCGCGACCGAACCAAAACCCCGCAGATCGATCCGGCCATCCTGCTTTTTCATCTCTCTGAACATGGTGGCAAGCGCCTGAACGAACCGCCGCCCCTCTTCAGACTCCATCCCGAGCCGACCGGTCACGATGCGAAACGAATCACCCGCCTCCTGAGTTCGCTCATCGAACGACACCCTGTTCCGTGGAGGCAGATAGCGCAGGCCTGATGCCGTTTTCTCTCTCGTCGCCTGCTCATGAACGACCGAAAAAAGGCCCAGCCCATCTGCGAAAATACGATTTCGGTCAAGCAACTCGGCGATCATGCCTCCGGCAAACCGGTCAAGCCGTCGGCATGCCTCTTCACGTTCGACCGAAAGAAGCCTGGCAAGTATGTCGGGGGCAGTTTCGGCGGACATAACGATCGAGGAAAATGCTGAATTGAAGGCGCCAAGAAGTCCTCTTCAAATATAACACATCAGAATCAAAACGCCTGTCTCCCTCCCGACGCGGGAAGTAAAACGAAAAACCGTATTTTGCCAAAAAGCGTGACCACATGACAGAGAGCGCACAAAGCATCAGCGAACTGACCAGAGCTATCAAGAACGAGCTGGAGAGCCTGTTTCCTTTTGTCAGGGCAAAGGGTGAAGTGTCGAACTGCAAGATTCACAGCTCTGGCCATATCTACCTGACACTCAAGGACAGCGAGGCCCAGATACCCGCAGTGATCTGGAAAAGCGTGCGAAGCCGTTTCCCGCTGGAACTGAGAGACGGACTCGAAGTGATCATCGAAGGCAGACTAGAGGTCTATCCACCGGCAGGACGATACCAGCTCATCTGCACGGCGCTGTTCGAAACCGGTGAAGGCGAACAGCGACTGGCGCTCGAACGGCTGATCGCCAGGCTGGCCAAGGCCGGCTGGTTCGATCCGGAGCGCAAAAAACCGATCCCGCGCATCCCCAGGCGAATCGGCATGATCACCTCGCCCACCGGCGCGGTCATCCGGGACATGAGCGATGTCTTCGCCCGGCGCTTTCCGGCAGCCGAATTGCTGCTCTATCCGGTACAGGTGCAGGGCGAACGCGCTGTCGAATCGATTGTCCGCGCGCTCGACTATTTCAACAATCCGGGCACTCCGGAACACCGCCCCGATGTGCTCATCGTGGCACGAGGTGGAGGCTCCTCGGAAGACCTCCAGGCCTTCAACGACGAAGCCGTGGCCGAGGCGATCCACCGCTCCAGAATCCCGGTCATCAGCGCCGTCGGCCACGAAACCGACCTCTCGGTAGCCGACATGGTGGCCGACCTGCGGGTCGGCACCCCATCGATTGCCGCCGAACGCGCCGTGCCCGACCGTGAAGAGCTGTTCCGGCTGATCGATAACCTTGTCAACCGGCAATCGATCCTGATGGATGGCAAGATTTCGGGAGCCCGACTCCAGGTGGACTCCATCTGCAACAGCTACGCCTTCAACCGGCCTGTCCACATGCTCGGCCAGTTCGAAGAACGGCTCGCATTGGCTGAAAAAGAGATGTCGAGGGCAATATCGGAGAAACTCCGTGACCGCCAGCAGCATCTCGACAAGGCATCCGATCGACTCGGAATGCTCGATGTCCAGAAAGTGCTCCAGCGAGGCTTCGCACTGGTAACACAGGAGGGCCGCTACGTCACCTCAGCCACTACGCTCGAAGCGGGCGCAAAGATCGGCCTCACCTTCCACGACGGACGACGAGAGGCGAAGGTTGAGAGGTAGGAAAATCGCAAGGGTTACACTTTGCACAACTGTTCTGCGATATATTCAGCTCGTTCATCAAGAAGCACCAGTTGCTCGGGCTTAGGTACGACACCGTGATTATGCTGGCGGATATTGGCAGGGAAATTATAAACAAGCGCCTCGACAATTGCTCTTCGATTCTCGATCTTGCCGCCGGAATGATAAAAATGATCTCGCGTGACCAGATTGAAACGGTTCCAATAATGGTCAATCATCTCATTATTCCGGTAGTCGTTGTGATGCCATGTCGATAATATGAATTTTGCTTTGGTCGCTGATAACAGCTCAAAAAGACGTTCTTCATCCTCATCCGTCCAACCATTGTAATAATCGACATACCGTCCTGCGTAAGGAGGATCACAGTAAATAATATCATCTTTCTCGGCTTCCAGAATCAACGATTCAAAAGACGATACCCTGAACTCCCATTCTGGCTGAATCAGGCAAGCCACATCATGCACCTGATTGACGATTTTAGTCACATATGCCTGGGCGAAACGCTCAGGTTTCTTGCAAAACGGGATGTTCCACTCCCCTTTTTTATTAAACCGCATCATGCCATTGAAACCGGCGCGGGAAAGAAAAAGAAAATCGAGAGGAGAATGTAAACGGTTGAATCGTTTCTTTACGATATTGAAATAATCATAACCATCGTTACCAGCCTGACGTAAAGTCTGACCTTCGGATTCAAGAAACAAACGAACCTGTGCTGGCCATATGGTTCCTTGCTGAATCTGCTTATAGAAATTGATGATATGCGGATTGGTATCACCAAGCAATGCCCGTTTGAAACCAGAGTTGAATGCAACAACTCCCGTCCCAAGAAAAGGCTCTATCCAGCGGCCACTCACTGACGGAACAAGCGACTGAATCCAGGGGACCAGCTTCGTTTTTATCCCCTGACTTTTTATCGGTGGTGTAATAACCCTCATCACGAAGTCCTTCTTTTTCTTTTCGTTGCAACCGGCACGATCAGATTTTTATCACCACGCTTGAATTCGATAAAATCCTCAAGCCGCTTTATCGTGATCGTCTCGCCTCCACACCTCATCGTCGTAATTCCATAGTTCATCCAATATTCGTCAAACCAATCTTCACCGAGCCGGGCAAAAATGCCATCCCCCTTCAGAATATCATCGATTGCAGTAATCGAGCCAATATTCGCAGTATTTCTTGATCCTTGACGATCACTTGCCAACTGCCATTTTTCACAAACAAAAAACTGAAAATCCTTGATAACAGAAGTTATGGAACGCAAGCTCTCAACAGTTGTCACTGTTCTGTGACCATGTTGAGGAGCAGCATCATGTGCAGCATCGTCGAGTTCTTTAACATTGATGATCTCCGTTTCATCAACATCGACGGCGTCAAGCCGGCTGTAGATGATGCCCAGACAAAAATGCCCGGCATAATCATCGTACGGAAACTGAATGTTCTTGGAAGAGGTGCGATCCGTGAAATACGCACCATGACTACCAAGCGTAAACCCGTTAACATGCCCTGCAAATTCGGGATCACGATAGGTTGTCTTCAGGTCAACCGCAAACTTTATTTGTGGATTTGCAACATTGACGAAACTCAGATCAGGATACCAGTTCTGGTGTTCGGCAAGAACAATCGAGTAGCCCTGTTCTGTGGCAAACTGAAGAATTTATGGGAAGAGATGAATTTCAAGAATTTTTGATATGATCTTGGTGTCTGAACTGATCGTGTAAATATTACGGTAAATATCGATAAAGCCGTTGACCGTCCACTCGCCATTTTCAGCGCTCACATGCGTGCGCAGGCTCTGGACAAACGCCTGAAGTCCTTGCGAGAATGCGGCTTTCGCTTCCAGATATTCAGTTCTTTTCAACATAGGGGTTGTTGTCTTTTTCAAAATAACACTTGCCTCCTCATCTTAAAACCAAAACCGCTCCCTGTAAAGCCTCCGCACCTCTTCCAGCTCCTCTTCGGTGTTCACGCCCGGCGTGTCGGTCTTGGTTTCGATGCAGCGTATCCGGTAACCGTTTTCGAGGAGGCGGAGCTGTTCGAGGGATTCGGTGCGTTCGAGCATCGAGGGAGGAAGCGCAACGAACGCCCTGAGTACATCGGCGCGGAAGGCGTAGAGGCCGATGTGGCGGTAGTATTTCGTGTCCGGTAAGGTTTCGCGGCGGTAGGGAATCGGGCTGCGCGAGAAGTAGAGTGCGTTGCCTTTGGCGTCGAGTACCGCCTTGACCACATGCGGATCGTCGATGATGTGCCGTTCGTCCGGCTTCAGCGGAAAGACGAGCGTGGTGCAGTCGGGCAGCGGGCCATCCTCGAAGAATGGCGCGATGGCAAGGTCGATGGTCGCAGGATCGATGAGCGGTTCGTCGCCCTGGAGGTTGACGAACACGTCGCCACCAACCTGCTCGGTGGCCTCGGCAATGCGGTCGGTGCCGCAGGCGAGGTCGGGCGAGGTCATCACCACCTCCGCCCCGACCTCCCGAAGCACCGCGAAGATGCGCTCGCTGTCGGTGGCCACCACCACGCGGCTGGCGAGGCGCGACTTCATCGCCTGCTGCCAGGTACGCACGATGAGCGGCTCACCTTCGAGATCAGCCAGCATCTTTTCTTTCAGGCGGCTGGAACTGAGACGGGCGGGAATGACGATGACGGCGTTCATGGGAAAGTTCTGTTATTATTCCGGCAACAATAATGCACAAAAGTCACCAAAAGAAGACATTGGGCTAAAGCCCATTTTTATTTTGTGTTACCCTTAAACCCCGGCTTGAAAGCCGGGGCAATTTTAATGCAAGATTCTGGAATGTTCCGACAACTGTCGAGATTAAAACACTTCTGAATACAAAACCCGTTTCGGCACTCCATCCGCCTTGTTCTCGGGCTGCTCACGACAAAAACGCAGAGCTGCCCGATTTTTTCGGTGATTCGAGAATGATGGTGACCGGGCCGTCGTTGATAAGCGACACCTGCATGTCCGCGCCGAAGACACCGGTCTCGACTGGGCACCCGGCCTCGCGGCAGATCGATTCGACGAAGCAGTCGAACAGCGCTTTGGCGACCTCCGGCGGCGCGGATTCGGAAAATCCGGGCCTGTTGCCCCGCGAGGCGTCGGCGTAGAGCGTGAATTGCGAGACGACGAGCAGCTCTCCGCTCATATCCTTGAGCGAGCGGTTCATCTTCCCCTCCTCGTCCTCGAAAATGCGCAGGTTCGGGATTTTGCGGCTCATCCAGGCGAGATCAGCCTCTGTGTCTTCGCGCGAGATTCCGGCAAGCACAAGCAGCCCCGCTCCGATGGAGCTGTGCAAAACGCCGTCGATGGTGACGCTCGCTTCGCGCACCCGCTGCACCACCGTTCTCATGCGCCGCCCTCCGCTTCATCGCCAAGCACGGATGAGAGAGCTTCGCGGACGGCGAATGGCGTCAGCCCCTCTATCTTCAGCACCTTGCTGCGGGAGCTTGCGCCGTTCAACACTGACACGCTGGAGCGCGGCACGCCGAGCGCTTTTGCCAGAAGCTCGCAACACTCCTTGTTGGCCGCGTTATCGACCGGCGCGGATTTGAGGCAGATTTTGATCTGCTCGCCGTACATGCCCGCAACCCCGCTTTTTGATGAGCGGGGCTGCACGCGCACGGAAAGGCAGACCGCGTCGCCCTTCTGGCTGATTGGCGACATGGCGGACTCAGCCGATAACCTTCGGCACTTTGAAGAAGCGATCCTGCCTGTCTGGCGCGTTTCTCAGCGCATCCTCGTTCGAAAGCGGCGTATGCTCGACGTCCTCCCTGAGGACGTTGATCTGGTCGTGAATGCTGCTTAACGGTTCGACCCCTTCGGTATCGACCTCGTTGAGCTTCTCGATGTAGTGCAGGATCATGTTGAGTTCGCTGGTCATCTTCTCCTGCTCGGCGTCGGTGAACTTCAGACGGGCGAGTTCGGCGATATAGGCGACGTTTTCTTTGGTAACTGACATGCTTTTCTGACGTGATGAATGAAAAAAACTGTTGCTCTCCTGCTGGAATCAGAGCCGGCAGATGCCGAACTTCTGCTCGTCATCCCCTCTTCTTGGACGGCTTTCAAGCGGCACGTAATCGCGGCTCTCCTCGCCGAGATAAATCTGGCGCGGGCGGGCGATCTTCTGTTCCGGATCCTTGACGTGCTCGATCCACTGGGCAAGCCAGCCGGGAACGCGACCGATGGCGAAGAGCACCGGAAACATCTCGGTCGGAAATCCCATAGCCTGGTAGATAAGGCCAGAGTAGAAATCGACGTTCGGGTAGAGTTTACGCTCGATGAAATAATCGTCTTCGAGGGCTATCCGTTCGAGCTCGATGGCAATATCGAGTAGGGGGTTGCGCCCTGTCTCCTCGAACACGTCGAAGGCGATCTTCTTGATGATTCGCGCGCGCGGATCGTAATTCTTGTAAACGCGGTGGCCGAAGCCCATGAGCCGTCCCTCGCCGCTCTTGACCGACCTGATGAACTCCGGAATTTTATCGACGGAGCCGATCTGCTTGAGCATGTGGATCACCGCTTCGTTCGCGCCGCCATGCAGGGGACCGTAAAGTGCGGCGCAACCGGCGGCGATGGCCGAGTAGGGATCGACCATCGAGCTGCTGACCGAGCGCACAGCGTTAGTCGAGCAGTTCTGCTCGTGGTCGGCGTGCAGGATGAAGAGCACGTCGAGCGCTTTTTCGAGCACCGGATTGGGCTTGTAGCTGCGCTCCGTCATGCGGAACATCATGGAGAGAAAGTTGCCCGCATAGCTCAGATCGTTATCGGGAAGAACGTAAGGAAAGCCGAGGCTGTGCCGGAAGCTCATCGCCGCGAGCGTCGGCATCTTGCCGATCAGGCGCCGCACCTGGAGCTTGCGCGACTCCTCCTCGCCGACATTCTTGGCGTCACGGTAAAAGGTTGAAAGCGCCCCCACCGTGCCGACGAGAATGCCCATCGGATGAGCATCATAACGGAAGCCATCCATGAACTTGGTAAGGTTGGCGTGAGTCATGGTATGATGGCGGATGTTGTAAGTCCAGACCGCAAGGCGATCCTTGTCCGGCAGATAGCCCTTGATGAGCAGGTAGGCCGTTTCGAGGAAAGAGCTTTGCTCGGCAAGCTGCTCGATCGGATAGCCGCGATACCGCAGGATGCCCTTGTCGCCATCGATATAGGTGATTGTGCTCTTGCAGGAGCAGGTGTTCAGAAAAGCGGGATCGTAACCGAGAAGCCCGAAATCATCCTCCGACTCCTTGATCTTCCGAAGATCCATGGTGCGGATAGTGCCGTTTTCGATGGGAAGTTCGTACGATTTGCCTGTGCGATTGTCGATGATCGTCAGGGAATTGCGCTGGTCTGAACCGGTCATGGGCGTGTGACATTTTACGTTAATAAAGTATAATACCACCTTAAGGCGTTGGACGACACCAAGGCCTGAAATTTACGAAACTCCCCTGCATTATCCTTAGCTTCGCCGTCGCTTCTTCAGGCCATACCAGCAGCCTCGGGTAACAAAAAGCAAAAAAAATGTTTGGAAACAAAAATCCGGTTTACTACCTTAGTCCTCCATCAGGAACGGAGCTGTAGCTCAGTCTGGTTAGAGCGCCTGCCTGTCACGTAGGAGGTCGCGGGTTCGAGCCCCGTCAGCTCCGCACCGTTCAAAATGACAAAGCCTTCGGAAAACCGGAGGCTTTGTTCGTTTCAGTCATTTCAGCGTTTTTCGCTGAAGACCGGGCTCGCCAACCCTCTTATTCATGCCGTCACGACGAAACCTTGCCCTTCGACCACCTTTTTCATGGATTCGATATCGGCTTTCGACGGGTCGTATTCGACCTCGATGACGCCGGTCTGAAACGAAGCCTTTGCCATCTCCACCCCCTCCATCTCTTCGAGGGCTTCACTGACAAGCATTTCACATCCTGTGCAACGCATTCCGCTGACATGTATTTCCGTTTTCATTGATGCTGTTGTTTTTGGTTGAGCGAGAATCGGAGACATACCGGAAAAGTGTGCAAAAAAATGGGCACAGGCAACCTCCTGTCTCTTTAAAATTCTTCTGGCACGGCAGCAAGCAGAGGAAAACTCCAACTGCAACCTGTCGCAGATCGGTCTGCTGTTCCGGATGACATGTTTTCGCTCCATCAAATTCAGCTTTATAGGGAACAGCGAGCCGTCCGATTCAGCTATTGAACCGTAGAGTATCGATACCGGGCTTTACAGATCAAGCTCACCAGGAGCTTAAGGCCCGTCTGATCGGAAGTATCGGTTTCCAATCCGATTCATATCAGAAAATTAATCTGCCAGATCAGGCACGGCGGAAAGCATTGCCGTATTCAGGGAGGTTAGCAGAAAAAAAAACCAGTCGCTATATTGAAAGTTATGATACATAGAACAACACCATACCGCCATCTCGCGACCATCTTCCGGTCAATGCTTATCCTGCTCTGCCTTGGCGGACTCACAGCCTGCCAGAACAAGGGTGCTCGTATCGAGAAGTTGCAGCAGGAGGTCTGGGCGAATCCTGAAGATGCCCGGGGCTACCTGAATCTTGGCAAGGAGTACGCACGCCAGCAGCGTTATGACGATGCCATCCAGGCGTACCGGAGGGCCCTCGGCATTGAACCGGAACTCGATGAGGCCTATTCGGCTCTCGGCGCGGCCTATTTCGACAAAAAGCAGTTCAAAACAGCGCTTCCCTGGATGCAGAAACGGGTAGCTATTGCACCGGACGACTCCCTCCGTCATTTTGATCTCGGCAACGTCTATTTCCAGCTCAAACACTATGACGACGCCATAACATCGTACCGCAAGGCCATCGACAACAGCTATGCATTCCATGAAGCCTGGTACTCGATTGGGGTGTGCTACATCAAAACGGGAAAAATCGAAGAAGCCCGGAAAATCCTTAAATGGCTTCAGACTAAAAACAATTATCTTGCCGTCTCCCTTGAACGGCACCTGCAAAACGATGTGCCTGAAAAGGCCGGAAAATGAATCTCATAATACCATGCCGGCGGACGACAGTATCCTTATGATGCAAAAGGCACTTCAACTTCTCGAAGAATCGGTGAAGGCCGCTCTCCAGCAACCGCATCCGCCTGCCGGCGATCACGGGCGGCCTGTGCTTGAAACGTTCACTGTGCCGGTAGACACGGTTGACGCAACTCGATGGCTGTCGGCTCAGAAGCTCTTTCCGAAGCTTTTCTGGATGAACCGCGAGAAAAGCGAATGGATTGCCGGTGTCGGTGAAGCCGACCGCATCGAAATCACCGATAACGGTCCCAACGACCTGAGCTTTCTTCTGCTCAAAGAGGCGATGAAACTGAAAAACCCTCATGCCAGATACATTGGCGGGTTCTGCTTCAACAACCTGCAAAAACAGGATCGTCTCTGGACAGGCTTCAGCCCAGGGCTCTTCATCCTTCCGCTTGTAAGCATCGAATACCGCGAAGGCAAGACCTCGATGGTCTGTTCTCTCTGGCTGAAGCCAGGCGACAACCGTCGAAAAGCTCTGGAAAATCTTCTGCTGACCCTGTCGGCGCTTTCTCCCGGCGACGCTCCGGAACCTTCCGGCATCCCCGAAATGACACAGGTTGCCTACTGCCCCGACAAGGCGCAATGGGTGGAGAGCTGCAAAAGCATCCTCAGGAAATTCGAAGATGGCGGTCTGGAGAAGGTGATCCTCGCCAGGCAAACCGAGCTGCTCTTCTCGGGCAAGGTACCGGCAATCAGGTTCCTGCTCGACTATCCGTTCCCGGAAAACTCGACCTATCGGTTCTATTGCGAACCGATCGAGGGGCATGCTTTCATCAGTTTCACTCCCGAAAGGCTCTACCGTCGCGACGAAGACTTGCTGCAAACCGAAGCGCTTGCGGGAACCGTCACCAAGGATACGATGAAGGCCGACGACCACATGGCATCGGAGCTGCTGCTCAACTCTGAGAAGGATGTACGGGAACACCGCTTCGTCATGGATACCATTTACCGTGAGCTTCAACCGGTATGCAGCGTTATCGATATGCAGGAGCAAGTGGACGTGCTCCATATCAACCGGCTTGCCCATCTCTATGCGAGATGCCGGGCAAAACTGCTGCCCGAGTTCTGCAACGACAGTACGGTGCTCCGCCAGCTTCACCCGACTCCAGCCGTCGGAGGCGTCCCCAGAAATGATGCTATGGCGCTGATTCTTTCAACCGAGCCCTTCAGCAGAGGATGGTATGCCGGACCGATAGGCTGGCTCAGCCGCGATGCTGCCGAATTCGCTGTCGGCATCCGCTCGGCGCTCGTCAATGAAAACCGGGTCTACCTCTATTCAGGGGCAGGGCTAGTACAGGGATCGGATCCGGAATCCGAATGGGAAGAGGTCGATCAGAAAATCGGAGACATCCTGGCCATAACGCAGCAGACCACATAATGGTACCTTTAAAAAAAGTCATGAGAGACCTGAGTGCAAGGCGGATGGAGCGCAAAAACCGGAGCGTACATATAGTACGTGAGGATTTTGAGCACCACCCAACGCCGCAATCGGGGCTCGTAATAAGTTTTTAAAGGTACCCATGAACCACAAGCAGATCACAACCCTCTGGTGCTCGGTCATCGTGGAAGAACTGATCCGGCAGGGCGCCGGATTTTTCTGTATCTCACCAGGGTCCCGTTCGACCCCCCTGACTCTTGCCGTGGCCGACAACCCGAAAGCCCGGTTCAGGATGTTCCCCGATGAACGCTCCGCCGGATTCTACGCACTCGGCTATGCCAGGGCCACCGGTATGCCTGCCGTGCTCGTCTGCACCTCCGGCACGGCGGTGGCCAACTATTTTCCTTCGGTCGTCGAAGCCTCTGCCGATTCGAAACCGGTGATCGTGCTGTCAGCCGACCGCCCCTTCGAACTGCTCGAAACCGGAGCCAACCAGACCATCCGGCAACAGGACATCTTCGGCTCCTATACCCGCTGGAGCTTCGAACTTCCTGAACCCGGCACCGGTACGCCGCTCGCTTCGCTGCTCTCCACGATCGACCATGCCGTCAGAAAAAGCCTTGGCTCTCCCGCTGGCCCGGTACATTTGAACCTTCCGTTCCGCGAGCCTCTCGAACCCGAGTCGCCCGATCTCGCGCATCGCTGGGCAGAACCCATTCGCCAATGGCTCGCTTCCGACAAGCCGTGGTCGAGGTTCGAACACCCGGTCACGGAACCCGGTATGGAATGCATCGAAACGCTCCGGGAAATCCTGGCACAAGCCGAACGGCCGCTGTTCGTCGCCGGCAGCATGGACAGAACCGACGATGCGGAAGCCGTTGCCGCGCTTGCCCGCTCGCTCGGCATCCCGCTGTTTGCCGACCTTACCTCCGGTCTCAGGCTTTCAGCAGAGTGCCTGCCGTGGCAGCTCGCCTTCCAGAGAGAATCCTTTGCAGGGTCGTTCAGGCCCGACGTGGTTATCCATTTCGGTGGCGCGCTGATAGGCAAGCAGCCCGCCATGACCATCAGGAACTATCCGCCGCGCCATTATGTGATTGTCCGGCGCCATCCTGGTCGCTTGGGCCCAGACCATAACGTCACCATGAGCGTCGAAGCCTCTCCCGCGACGGTCGCGGCAGCACTTGAAACGTGCCGGAAACCGGAGCAGAGACTCGATTGCCATGATTTTTTCGCCGCTGTTTCCGCAATGCTCGAAGCATCGGCCTGCGCTCCCGGCAACCCCGTCAATGAAATATCGGCGCCGAGAATCGTCTCGTCGCTTGCCGGAAATGAACACGCCCTTTTCATTTCCAACAGCATGCCTGCCAGGGACATGGATATGTACGCTGCACCCGTCTCGAAGGAACCCGTGCGATGCGCGCTCAACCGGGGGGTCAGCGGCATCGACGGCATCATCTCCACGGCGGCCGGTTTCTCCGCCGGTCTCGGAAGGCCCGTCACGCTGCTCATCGGCGACATCTCGTTCCTGCACGACCTGAACTCCCTTTCACTGCTCGGCCATCCGTGGAACACCGTGATCGTCATCGTGCTGAACAACCACGGCGGCGGCATCTTCTCCTTCCTGCCCATCGCCTCTCAGACCGACAGGCTCGACGAGTGTTTCGCCACACCACAGGAGTTCAGCATCGAATCGGCTGCACGTACCTTCGGCCTCGGCTACGCATGCCCGGAAACGAACGGCGATTTCGCCTCATACTACACCGAAGCCCTCGAAAACCGCAAAAGCATCATCATTGAAGTCAGCAGCGACCGACAGGAAAACCTGCGTCTGCATCGCACACTGCAAGCAGGAATCAGCGAGATATTAGCCTCCGGAGACTGCTTCGGCAATCAGTAAGCTGTGCGTCACAAACCGGCTCGGGTCGGATAATCAAGGGAGAATGCCTGTCGCAGCAACTCAGGAATCTCTTCAGGCCTCACGATCCGATCTTCCACCCGTCCATCGGAAAAATACCTGAAACGATCGCCGCTGAGCACCGCTTTGCCCGTTTCATGCTGCAAAACGACGATCAGACCCTGCACGAAGATCGATTCCGGATGGGTCGCATTCAGCCAGTTGACCGGTTCGAAGTCCACCCACTCCTGCTCGCAGAGATTGAATTCGTAGAGCTTTTTCCACTCACCATCGACAAGCGACTGCAACAGGTAGTCACGATCCGTAACCTTCGACAACCTGAAGGTATCGCTACCCTGCTGGATGTCGCAATCGAGCCATCGGAGATCGACCGGTTCGCGAATTCCGTATCCGCCGAACCCGAGATCGCAGAGCCACTCACGCCCCTCGATCGATGCAACAATGGCCATATGAGTTTTCGGACGGCGAACGGCATAGGTCATTGGACGTGCCGCAACCAGTCGGTACGGGATACCGATCGCTTGCAGTGCCAGAGCGAAAATGCCGTTCACCTCATAGCAGTACCCGCCACGTCTGCGTTCTACAATTTTCGAGTATATCTCTTCTGGCGCCAGCGATGGCACGAAGCCCGCCTGTACGTCGAGATTCTCGAACGGCACCGACCAAAGCTGGCAGCGCATCATGCACCGCAACGTGTCGAAATCGGCTGTAATATTCCCCTCATAACCGATGCGGGACAGATAGCATTGGAGATCGAAGTTGGCGGCTTTCATACGTAACTGACTCTCATGATATGAAATAACGTCATACCGATTACGGCCAATCCGCTTCCGGTTTGTGCCGCCAGACCCAGGCGATGTAATCGGTCATGGGAGGATCGATGCCAAGTTCACGGAGCCGGGCAGACACCTGGCCGCGATGGTAGGCGCTATGCTCCGGCACCTGCACCAGCGCATCGGCAAGCGAGTGGTCCGCCACCTCGAAGCCGAGCTTTTCGGTTGCCATCCTCGACCACGGCAGATTGGCAACGCGCTCCAGCGCTTCGGATGTCAGCGATTCGAGAAAACGCATCGATCCGGCGTGAACGTCGCGCGCCAAAACGGCAAGCGCACGGAGATCGAGGCCATCGGCCACGTGCGGATCGAACGGCTCGCCGCGCCAGACATCGAGAAATACGCTCTGCACCATATGCAAATACCGCAACTTGTCGAGGATACAGCTGTCCTGATCGGCCTCAGGCCTGCCGGTAATCGTTGACAAAACAAGCGCATCCGCCCAGGCCATATGGCGGAACATGTCATTGAACAAAGTTAAAGCATCCATAACCGGTAAATCTGATAGAGTCTGAAAAGGAGTTAGCCCGGTATGTGTCGAATTCTCTTGAAGCCCTACCGGAATCCTTCAATCAGCATCTTTCTCGAGCGCGTTCAGCTCCTCCATCAAACGCCGTTTGGCCTTGTGCCGCGTACGCAATTCGGCAATCATCGCACTCCAATCAGCCAGCCGATCCGTTTGCTTGCAGACCTTGCGCATTTTGCGAAGATAGCCAGACGCTTCCTCATAAGCTCTCGGCTTGACCTCGGCAATCAGGTTTTCGACGGTGATCCGCCAAATCTTCAGTGACGTCTCCGGATAAGATGTTGAAACGGCGTCCGCAACCTTTTCGCTGATGCCACGATCGCACTGTGCAGTTTGACACAGCTCACTGAACAGTGCGACGACATCATCATGCCGCTCTTCGAGAATCGCGATTTCGATGATCACTGTTGGCTTCGGAAATGTCCTGAGCCCCGGTTTTTCAGGGACTTTCCATTGTCCGACTTCAGGTTGCGGCAACATCCATGTCCCCCCGTTCTTTCCTGAAACTGCTGGAAGCTTGCCGTCCTGCAGATAACCGAGAGCGACTTCACGTACGGATTGCCAAAGGCCGATCTTCTCCGCCGCATCACGAAGCTCACGGTAGGTTATCGCTGAAGGGTACTGAAAAAAGTTAAAAGCCCGGTAAGCGGCTACAAGATCGGCTTTCCCCTCTTTTTCCGCCACATCCTGCAAATATTGCTTCAATGCTGAAGCGCGCCCTGGAGTTTTTTCGATCATCTTGCCGTACCCTTCGATACACCAGAAGCGGGCCCGATCGAAATCACCAGCCCCGATCAGATAATCGACGAGAGGTTCATAATCCCGACATGGCTCCGCTTCACGCTCCAGAAGCGGAAGTACCTTCTCGCTCTCCTGTGCCCTTTCATAAGCCTCTTTCAACTGAGAGACAATTTTACAGCGTCGATATTGCCTGCGCCATTCGTCCGGCTCTGCATCCGGCATCTGCTTTAAGCGCTCTTCGAGATCAAGAGCGAGTTCATGCCAATCCACAGTGGAAAAGCGTGCATCACCGATAACCTTGTCCACTCCATCGAGAATATCAAATGAATCTTGCCGTAAAGAGTCAAACAGCCAGATCAGTTGTTCCCGCCGCGAAAGCCGGGTTTCCGGAAGCGCTTTCAGAACGATCTTCATGCAGTTGCCTATGCTTATGGCCGTCTCTCCTTCGTCATTCGAGCGATCAAGCTGCTCGTTACCTCTTTCCCACAACTCCTGACCAAGTTCAAAAACAGCATCGGCATGACCCCCATCGAGAAGGGCCTGCAAACGGTCTTCTACACCGGAATAATCGGGAAGATTATCCTCGTCACTCCACTCGTTCGACCATGCGTCGATAGCCGTCAGCTCATGAATCTCCTTGCGCATCGAACGAACAATAGGGTCTATCTTCCCTGTGGCCAACTGTTCCCGCTCCTGAAGCCATCTGGAGACCGAAGGATAATCGCGGACAAGTCCGGCCAGTATCTCAAGCAGCTCTTTCCGGCTTTTCTTTTCAAGAATCGATCTGATCTCTTTCGGCACCCCCTCACTCTGGCCGGCGGAGAGAGTCCCTGAGTTCCCCTTCACACCAGGGGCCTCGTCATCTTGTTCGTCATCATCTGGCTCGTCATCCAGATATCCCAACGCATCCCAATACAGATCGCTTTCAGGATCGAGCAGCGGTATCTCTTCTTTCTGTTTCAGCTTTTCGGTGGCCGCCAGCAGAACCGCCACCACATGCTTGCAGGCTCCGCCTTGATCGTAGGGGCATGAACAGGCATAGTCGAAATCTCCCTTTCCGTTACGCCTCACCGTCGTCACATACTCATTGCTGCCCGAAACCCAAGCCACGATCCGGCCATCTTCAGTTCGGGAAAGTTCTGAAACGGAATTGACGTAACTCTTGCCGCGAGAGAAGATTGTGCTGTCTGCCCAATCGACAAGCTCCTGCTTGTCAAGTCCGGCCAGCATGGTTTCTATTGATTGCATTTAGCGATACAGTTTACTCATTGTATGAAGCGAACTTTTTTCATACCAGGGCCTTCATGATGCTGATTTTCAGGAAATCCGGATAATGCACAGCATTCGTACCATGTTGATTCATGGCAAGATAATTGAAATGGAGAACAGGTTAAGGACAGTGCTTATCGATAGCACTGGCTCTCACCGTCGCTTACCCCTGCGCTCTTTCGGTGCAGGCAACTCCTGACCTGTCACGCGGATGAGATTCGATAACCACTCCATATCCTCAATTTATTCACCCACAACAAGATAGTTTTTTGCCCCAGGATAAGGCGGTGCTTCAGCAACCTGGCCGGCCACTTCGCGCCCGCCAGAGGTAGGCTTCACAAACAGCCGGTTATCACACACCAGCGCCACAACCTTCCCCTCACAGTAGATCGCATACTCCCCGAACATCTTGCGGAACGTGATCATGCCTGCATCGCTCATCTGCTCGCAGACATATTCGACAAACGACAGATCAGACGCCATGACTGACAGATTGATTGTTTAGTCTGGTGAATCAGTATTCCTTTCAAAGCACCTGATCCCTGCCCGTTCTGCCTTGCAGAAAAAGCAATCTGGCGGATGAACAGCACACAGTTCGAGATACTTTCCGCTCACCAATGACGCGATGAACTTTTGACGCTGCTGCCGGACGATGATCAGTTCAACCTCTTCCGTCGTAACGAACACTGCCCTGCCGGCCTCCACCATAGCTTCGGCAAGTTCATCGAGAAACACGGACTGCGTTTCAGGCGATTCAGGATGCAGCGCACGGCAGACCCTCTCACCGACAGCGATAATCCTCGCATCCCCGATCAGCCCGACAGTCTCATTCCGGGTGATCCACACCGGCCTGAATCCGAGAATCTTCTCCCGGATGCGCTCGAAGGCGGAATCGCCATCTGCAATTGCGGATCGGCTGCCGAGCAAAGCTTCAGCCTTCCTGATCCCCTCGACAATTTTGCCGGTGCGATAATCGTCTGTGGTGGCCATGGTGTCAAGTCAGAAATCGGTGGAGCAGAATATCCTCGACTTTTCTGCGGTTATCGACGAGTGAAAGGAGTCATCAAAAACCTCATGACACTGGCGAACCTTGCCTTGACGAACCTCTTCCTCACCTTGCGCAATCAGCTTCAGAAGCCCGAGGACGTTGCGTGCATCTGTTCATAACGCGGGATACTCAAGCACCGCCTTTGGCTCACCGTTTTGCGTGATGATCACCGGCCCGTCGAATTTCATTGATCTGATCGAGCAACGCCGCCGCATTGGCCATGAGCCAGGTCACCGGTTTGATGTCTGATGTAATATTCATACTTGCACCTCCGGACTCAATATAGCACAGAATGCAGTTCGAAAATAACACAAGAACGCCCATTCTTCATGCCTGACCGGCAATCTGTTCAGCATGTCGCGGTAGTGTTTCCATTGTGGCATGAAGCTGTTCATCAGCATGACGAAATGGTGGTTACGGACTGGTTCGAGTATGCTTAAAGTAATCCGGATAACCGATGGACAGCGTGTAAAAAACAGATCCCCTTTCCATACGGCCCACACCGTTTAACTGTTTCGATGTTCCGGAGATTTCGTAAACTGATTTTTACTTCAATAATCGAATCGGTTTATTGCTCGTAAATTATTCAGGCTACCGCTCTGTTCTCTCCGCACTTCCAGGCGCAAGGCAAATCACCCTTGTGTTTTTAAATCATGATTTACTAAATTACCCTGTATTTTTAAATCATCAACAACAAGAACGAGACCACCCTGACCATGCGACGATTCATCGATAACGATCTTCGACTCTGGCAGGAGGGAATCCGCCGTAAGCCGCTGATCCTCCGCGGCGCTCGTCAGGTCGGTAAAACATGGTCTCTTAAAGAGTTCGGAAAAGAACGATTTGAATCAGTCGCTGTTGTTGATTTTGAACGAAACCAGAATCTCCGCAAGCTTTTCGATAGTGACCTCAAGGCCCGACGGATATGCGTAGATATTGAAGTGATACTTCAAAAAAAGATCACACCAGGCAAAACGCTTCTTTTTTTTGACGAGATTCAGGCCTGTCCCCGAGCGATAACCGCTCTTCGCTATTTCTATGAAGAAATGCCCGAACTGCATGTCGTTGCCGCTGGCTCCCTGCTTGAGTTCGCACTCGATAAAAGCTCATTTCCAGTCGGTCGGGTTCAATTTCTCAATCTCTATCCACTCTGTTTTGCCGAATATCTTGAAGCAACCGGTAATGCTCAGGCAGCAGCCGCAATACTGGGCGATCCGGCAGATATTTCACCGGTCGTTCACGAACTGCTGCGCGACGAACTGAAACGCTATTTCTTTATCGGGGGTATGCCCGCTGCTGTCAATGCTTACCGCGACAATCATTCACTGCGGGATGCCTTTGAAGTGCAACAGGAAATTGCCGAGTCCTACCGGATGGACTTTGCAAAGTATACACCAAGAGTAGACCGCTTCTGCCTCGACTCGGTCTTTACCTCCATGTCCCGGAATATCGGCAAACAGATCAAGTACGCACGACTCGCGGAGGAATACAGCAACCCGACTCTGAAAAAAGCCTTTGATGCCTTGTGTATGGCCCAGGTTATAAGAAGGGTACCCTCCGTCGATCCCTCGGGCCTGCCGTTAGGGGCAACGGCTTCCGCAAAACTGTTCAAGGCCATCATGCTCGACATCGGACTCATGCGCCACCTTTCAGGAATGCCCAACGATATCGAATATGCAAAAACCGATCTCCTCGCGATTTACCGGGGAGCACTGGCAGAACAGTTTGTCGGCCAGGAGATGCTGGTTTCCCAGCAAGGGGACCTCTACTACTGGGACAGACAAACCAAAGGAAGCTCGGCTGAAGTGGATTATCTGGCGGTAATGAACGGAAAGATTCATCCTGTCGAAGTGAAAAGTGGCGCCGCCGGAAGTCTGAAAAGCCTTCATCTGTTTCTTGCCTCATATCCGGAAAGCGGCAAGGCACTTGTCTTTTCCGACCGCCCCTACGCCGATCTACCCGAACAGAAAATCACCTTCCTGCCCCTGTACAGCGCCTTCGCCTCAACAAAGTCCAGATAATTCAAGTCGGGTTACCGCTTCGGTAATCGTCTGTGGTGGCCATAATGTCAAATCAGAAATCGGTGGAGCAGAATTTCCTCGACATTTCTGCGGTTATCGACGAGTGAAAGGAGTCATCAAAAACCTCATGACACTGGCAAACCTTGCCTTGACGAACCTCTTCCTCACCTTGCGCAATCAGCTTCAGAAGCCCGAGGGCGTTGCGTGCATCTGTTCATAACTTGCGGGATACTCAAGCACCGCCTTTGGTTCACCATTTTGCGTGATGATCACCGGCCCGTCGAGTTTCATTGATCTGATCGAGCAACGCCGCCGCATTGGCCCTGAGCCAGGTCACCGGTTTGATGTCTGATGTAATATTCATACTTGCACCTCCGGACTCAATATAGCACCGAATTCAGTTCGAAAATAACACAAGGGCGCCCAGCCGATAAACCTTCAATACACCCACTCCTCATGTACCCCCATCATGCCTTAGCGGCAGACGGTTCAGCATGAAGCGGCGAGGCTTCCATTGTGGCATGAAGCTGTTCATCAGCGTGACGAAATGGTTGTTGCGGAGAGGCTCGAGGCTTCTCAAACCAAGCCGAATAATAGTCAAAAAGCGTTTTACAAAAGAATAATTTTTTTCACTTTTTGTGTTAGAATATTGCGTTCTCAACTTTCTAACGTTATTAATCGGTACATTCACTTTTCTCAATCTCTCTGCCATTCACATATAAGCCGTGTAATAATTATTGTGAATCACGTTTATTCCATGTGAAAAATTTGGTGAAAATGGTATAAATTCTAATCGTGACTCTCTATTAAATAAAAATTTATATAATTTTTGAAGTTTTTCAGTTTGAACTAATTCTAATATTCCTCCTTCACCAGCTCTTTGACCACCAGCAAATCTCTCTACCTTTACAGTGACAGTCTGAATGTCTTTTCCAAATTCTTCCTTAGTACTTTCTATTACTGTTTTTTTCGAAACAGCCTCTAAATGCCCAAAGTACGACTCAGTATTCATATT
>Ga0233422_10000390_pt1 | contig 22485 bp, 23 predicted proteins | sample Watercolumn_Mata_2_FD_182724 | JGI IMG/M metagenome (GOLD analysis project Ga0233422, IMG submission 182724) | Freshwater microbial communities from Lake Matano, South Sulawesi, Indonesia - Watercolumn_Matano_2014_110_MG | ecosystem: Environmental > Aquatic > Freshwater > Lake | place...
ATCTTTTGTGAAGTTTTTCTGCGAATCGTAAAGTCTTGGTAACTTTACGCAAAACTGTTTTAAATACTTCCCGTGGAACTCACGGAGTGTTTTATAAATATTTTCTATAGATTTTTTGTTTAAAATGAGACTGTCTAACATCATCTTATTTTATCATGCAATGAAAGTTTAATACTGGTGCCGGGGACAGGAATTGAACCTGCACGAGTTTTTAAGCTCACAGGCTTCTAAGGCCTGCGTGTCTGCCTTTCCACCACCCCGGCTTGCCTAGGCTCGCTTGAGCGAGACTGGCTAATTTGAAAAAAACTCTTTTTTCATCCACCGTCTTCCTGCCGCTGATTTAAAATATTTTTCTCTTTTTCTTGCCAGTTCTCTATCAGGCAATTCTTCTAAATAAATTAGTTGCCAAGGAACGTAACTTTTTGTGTAAAAACTATTTTTATTGTTATGTTGGTCTAACCTCCGTTCTGGGTTATCTGTTATCCCTGTATATGTTTTTAGTTGAACCTCACTTACTAAAATATATACGTAATACATTTTCACCTTCACCTGCGCGTCTACCCGCCTCGACTTCGCCTTCGGCTTGCCGAGGCGAGGCGGGCCATTCCGCCACCCCGGCTTGTCTAGACTTGCGTAAGCAAGGCTGACCAATCTACTTGAATTTTACTACAAAACCCGCCAAAATGTATTCATGCGAGCTTTTTTCGTCCATATATTCTTTGTGGGCATAATTCTTAATTCACTATTCATAATTCAACCCGTCCTTGCTGATTATTCTTCCGCCTATTCTGACTATACTTTTAACTTTACCAAGTACCGCGAGACCCACAACGGCTACCAAATTGCCAAATCCACTTACGCCACCTATCGAACGCTAACAGCCAAAGAAGACGCGACCACCAAACTGCGAACCGTTTTACAAACCCGGGCCAAACTTATGACTGCTTATTTTGATCTTTTATACGAGAAAATTTTAGCCACTCCCAATATCCCTTCCGAAAATCAAAACACTTTTTTTAAAGTTAAGGAAAACGAAAAAAAGTGGTTGAGCCAACATCAAACAAAACTTGACGCCGCCTCGGGTTTAGAAGATTTAAACTCGGCTTCGGGCGAATTTGAAACCCGTTTTGCCCAAATGGACACGGAAAGTAAACAGGCGATCGGGACAATTTTACTTTCCAAAACGACAAACTTATCTACTAGCTGGGATAACGAGACTAATCTTTTGCAAGAACAATTAAAAACTATTGCCGCCGCCGGAGAAAACATTACGAACGCCCAAGCGGGGATTATCTCGGCGCGCAATAAAAAAGAATTAGCCGAGACTAAATTTTCTGCCGCCCAAAAAATTTTTGCGGGAAGCGAATATGGCGGTATTAACCTTTTTTCCGCCCAACAAAAGTTGACGGAAGGGATTCAATATCTACGCGAAGCCACCCAATATTTACAGGAAATTGTTAAAAGTTTCACGGGATAAATTTATGGATGACCTTAACCAACCAAACCAGCCAAATATTTCCGGTTCTATAGCTGCAACTGCAACTGCAACTGAAATTAAACCCTTGCTTAAAAACCCTCCGGGCGGAGCCCTCCGGGCGGAGCCAAATTATCTCTTGTGGATTTTATCCGGCGCCATCGGTCTAATTTTTCTTGTTTTGGTAGCCGCCGTGGTCATTGCCGCTAATCTCGTCATTTCTTCCGCCAAGAATTTGCCAAAATTGACGCCCACCCCAGCGCCGGTTGCCGAAGTAACTCCGCCCATAATACATAATGCTAATCCCATATCCCAATTCGCTACTGACGCCGCCGTTCTTTCCCTGTCTTCGGATTTGAAAAAGTTGCGTCAAGACATTGACTCGATAGACCTTTTTGAAACTCAACTTTCTCCCCCTAGTTTAGACCTTTCCATCCGTGTTACAATCCAAGAATGACCACGGCGCTAAACAAACTTCCAGCTTCGGCTTTTGAATTAACGATCACTTTGCCTTGGAGTGCTGTCAAAAAAATTTATGACGAGGTTTTTGAAGAACTCTTGGCCCAAATAGAAATTGAGGGCTTTCGCAAAGGCAAGGCCCCGCGAGAATTAGTAGAAAAACAAGTAGATAAGAATAAGGTTTACAGCGAAGTCATTAATAGAATTGTCCCCGAGTCTTACCGCAAAGCTTTGGAAGAACATAACTTACACCCCGTCATTTCCCCTCAAATTAAAATTACCCAGGCCGAAGAAGAAAAAGATTGGCAATTAATTGTTTCCTCAGCAGAAAAACCGGAAATAAAATTAGGGGATTACCAAAAAGAAATTGGAGAGATTAATGCTAAAAATAAGATTTGGACTCCGGATAAAGGATTAGACCAAACAAAAGACGCTGGTAGTGAGACAAAAGATAAGAAAGAAGAGGAAAGTAAAAAAATCTCCCAAATCATTGAAAAGTTGTTAGCCGTTTCCCAAGTGGACTTGCCAGCCATTATTACTGATTCTGAAACCAACAGATTACTAACGGCGTTACTCGAAGATGTTCGTTCCGCCGGGCTAACCTACGACCAATATTTGCAAAGTAGCGGCCAAACCGCCGAAAGCGTCAAAGAAAAATACCGTTTACAGGCTGAAAACACCTTAAAACTGGAATTTATTTTGGAAGCGGTGGCCAATGATTTGAAAGTGGAAGTTGACCCGCAGGATATTAAAGCCATAATTGACAAAGAAACTGACGCCGAAAAGAAAAAGGCGTTGGAACAACAATCATACATCCTCGCCTCAATTTTACGGCGGGATAAAACTATCGCTCGCCTTTTGACACTCTAGCTAACTTATAGTATAATAAAAGGGTATGGCGGATACCAAGCAGCCAAAGAAATTTCCAGCTGCCAACAATCCGGCGGAAATTCTCAAAGACTCCGTGCGGGAGGTTGCCTCTGTGCCTAAAGCCATTTTTGACGAAGCTCTTTCCCAAATTGGCCTCAAACCTCAAAAAAAACCTCTGATGGGGGAGATTTCTCTGGCCACAGGCATTCACAAAAACAACGAAGCAATTGCCCGTAAAGATGCCAGTTTGGACGCCAAAATTAGCCAACTGCGTTCGGTGCAAACTCAAGAAAAAGAGGTCTTTAACGCCCGCCAAAGAGCCGTTCAGGAACAAGTGGCCAAACTCATGCAAGAGCTTCACGCCGAAGTGGCCCGCCTGCAACAGCAAACCGCCTTGCTTACCCACGAAACCAAAGCCATGACGGTAGAAATGGCTCCGCCCAAAGCGGGTATTTATCATTTGAACTTTATGGACTGGGTGATGAACACTTTGCGAGACTTGCGAAAAACCGTGTCCGAAAGCCGGATGTGGCTGCACATGTGGACCCAAAAGAAAAAGGCCAAGGGCTATTGGGCCATGGCCAAAAAACATGGCCAAAAGTTTATGTTTTCTGACGAACGCGGTATTGCCGCGGGAGTGGGGTAAAAAAATATGTCTGTACCAATTTCCGAAACTAGATACTCTGCTATTAAGGATCAAAGTTTTGAAAATAAACCAAGGAATTGGCGAAATATTTTTTTGCTTATTTTTATTGGGATAGGGTTGTTGAGTGGAGTTTTTTATGCGGGTATAAGATTTGCTACTTTAAAGAACAACGATCAGCAAATAACTGAACTTAAAAATCCCTCACCAACTTCGAGCCAAGTCTCAATTGCCCCTTCCCAAAACATTCCCCCACAAACATCCACTATCAATACGGGGTGCAATCTTTATACTCAATATAATAAAGAACCAAACAACCAAACTGTTTTTATAAATATTGAAAGCCAACAAATCAAAAATTTAATCCCAAGTGGTTACGGGTTAAACTATGCTTTTGATCTTACTCCTTCACCTGATTATTTTATTCTGACAAAAGACAACAGCCTTTTTTCATACAACATCAAAAATCAGCTCCTAAATGAAATTTTAGCAACAAACAATTTAAAGCTTAAAAAAACAGAAAGCTCTGAAATTCATCCATCTATTACGGCAAAAGATAATTTTTTCATCATTATTAACGAAAATAAACAGGATAATGAGCCATACGGAATGGGTTTACCTCCAGAACCGATTAGTCAACGTTCTTATCTGTTTGATGCTTCAACAAATAAATTACAGTCAGTGGTCAATCCAAATTTTACATGGCTTCGAGAATGTTTTATGTTTGACTCAAAAAATCAACGTTTTTTTGTCTATCCGTGTGGAGAAGGAATAGGAACATCCATTCCTCTTTCAGTTTCAGATTTGAAAGGCAACAGTAGACGCGAAATTGTTTCCCTGAGCGATTTTGGTTTAACGAAAAATGATCGTATGACTGCCGTTGAGTATAATGATGGCAATTTTTTTATGCTCTCAAAAAAAACGCTTACTAAAATAATTGTTGTGAACACTCAACTTCCCGAACCAGCTAAAGAAACATACACAGTGAGCGAATCAGTAAAAAACAAACTAAAAGATAATTATCCTTATTCAACGGCAATAGATATTGTCAATAATAATCTTATTATTGGCGGTGATGATTATGTTTTGCTTTTGCGATTTAATAATGACAAAAACATCGTCGACAGTGTTTATCTTCCAGATGATCGAGCATACATTAATTTTCTTTTCGTTTCCAACGGGAAAGCATATTACAATAATTTAACTTCAAAGTTAATACGGGTTGTCAATCTTGGAAAATGGAAAATTGAAAAGACAATAAAAACTGATGCAGCGGCCGGAGTTACTTTTTTGTGCATTAACGAATAAAGGTATAAATCAAATTCTTTTTGCTTTGCAAAAAGAAAAATCGCGCGCGAAAAATAATCGCGATGAATTAAAATTCGTCGCGCAAAAAGTCAGCTCGGACTACCAAATTTTTAATAGAAGTCTTTCCTGCAAATACGAGCGGGGCTTTGCCGAGCTTGCCGCGGGTGAGGGCGCGGCAGGCAGCCTTCCTGCAGGCACGCAAAGTCCTCTTTAGTGGACCGTGGAGGACTTGGACCTCCGACCTTCTCGATGTCAACGAGACGCTCTACCCCTGAGCCAACGGTCCTTAATAATTCGCTTGACAAGATTATAGTTTCAAGGCTAAACTAAAGCAAGATGGGAGGCAAAACAAAAATTTATGTGGATTTTTTGACTAACTGTGCTGTTGCTTGGTTTACTGCCGGGGTCGTTGGACCAGTTTTTATGCGCCAAATTTCTGGAGAAGCTTTTTCGTCCAGTTTGCTTTCACTGATTGCTTGTTTTTTTACCTTAGAAATGGCAAAATCATTTCAGAAAAATGATTAATTCAAATAACATTTCTCTCTACTATGCTTACGGGTTTATTTTTACCTGTATAGTTTTGATTGTCTCTTATATCCAACTTTTGCGCTTAAGAAAGGGAAAGTTATGACTCAAGAAACAATTATTTATTGTTTGGCAATCATTTTCGGATTGGTTACTTTTTATTTAATTCGTTTTAAACCCGGCTTACATTCTAAAAAGTGACAGATATTGAAACTCTTCGCCATTCTACTGCCCACTTACTGGCCGCCGCGGTACTGGATTTGTGGCCCAAAGCCAAACCCACCATTGGCCCGCCCGTTGACACGGGTTTTTATTATGATTTTGATGATCTTAAAATCTCTAATGAAGATTTGCCCAAGATTGAAGAAAAAATGCGCGAACTTCTCAAAACCTGGGACGGTTTCGTTCAGCTTCAAGAGACCACCTCTCTTGAAGGTATTTTCAAAAATAATCCTTACAAGTTAGAACTCATTGATGAACTAACTGCTAACCACTCACTGCTAACCGCTTATAAGTCCGGCAATTTTGTGGACCTGTGTACCGGGCCGCACGTGGATGATGTTAAAAAATTAGGCCACTTTAAACTTTTAAAAGTAGCTGGAGCTTACTGGCGAGGAAGCGAAAAAAATAAAATGCTCACCCGAATTTATGGCACGGCATTTTTTAGCCAGAAAGAGTTGGATGAATATTTAAATAATTTGGCCGAGGCCGAAAAACGAGACCACCGCAAGTTGGGAAGAGAATTGGATCTTTTTTGTTTTTCTGATTTAGTTGGCCCGGGATTAGTTATGTGGACACCCAAAGGAACAATTATTAAAAAAGAACTTTATAACTATGTTGTAGAAATAAACAAAAGATATGGAGCGCAAGAAGTGGCGATCCCCCATATGGCAAAAATTGATTTGTTCGAAACTTCGGGCCACGCGCAAAAATTTAAGGGCGAATTGTTTAAAGTGGTTAGCCACTATGATACTGAATTTGTTCTAAAACCAGTGAACTGTCCTCATCACACGCAAATTTACGCTTCCCGGCCGAGAAGTTACCGCGACCTGCCAATCCGGTATATTGAGTCTACCCAGCAACACCGTGACGAAAAGCCTGGAGAAATTGGGGGATTACAAAGAACGCGATCATTTGAGGTGGATGACGGCCACACTTTTTGCACGCCAGCGCAAATAAAACAAGAGGCAGTAAACATTGCCAAAATTGTTGAAGAATTTTACAAAACTCTTGGCTTGTGGAAAGGACACTGGGTATCCCTGTCCGTGCGCGATCCAAAAACTCCGGAAAAATATATTGGTGATGAAAGTGACTGGAAAGTTGCTGAAAAAATGATTCAGGAAGTTAGTGACGAGCTTCGTTTGGACGGCAAAATTAGAGAAGGAGAAGCTGCTTTATACGGCCCAAAGATTGATTTTATGAACATTGACCCGTTTGGCAAAGAAACCCAACTGGCCACTATCCAAATTGATTTTGCTATGCCTAAAAGATTTGGTTTGCAATATGTGGATCAAGACGGAAAAATTAAAACTCCCGTGATGCTTCACCGAGCAATTTTGGGTTCGTATGAGCGGTTTGTCATGGCTTTACTGGAAAGATTTGCCGGGGCCCTTCCCACTTGGCTTTCCCCCGTGCAAGTAGCCGTTTTACCGATCGCGGATAGACATCTGGATTACGCTCGAAAATGTAACCTTACTTGTGCTATAGCAGGAGTAAGGTCAGAATTAGATGAGAGGCAGGAAACACTGGGAGCAAAAATTAGAGATTGGCAACAACAAAAAGTGCCGTATATGCTAATTGTTGGGGATAAAGAAATACAGGAAAATAAAATTGCTGTTCGCCGGCGCGACGGAACAGACTTAGGCTCGCTTCCTCTTGACGAATTTATAAAAAATCTTAGAATAGAAATACAGAATAAATCAGTAACATAGTAACCCAGTTACCAAATAAAAGTAACTAGAGTTACTTAAGTTACTCATTTTATTTTTATTGAGTTACTGGGTTACTGGCTTTATTGACTTTATTCGTAATTTGCAAAAACAATACAAAGTAAATAATCAGATCCAAGTTCCCCAAGTGCGGCTTATTTCCGAAAGTGGCAAACAGGTGGGGATTTTTAGTAGTCAAGAAGCGCTGGAATATGCTTTGGGGCAAGGTTCAGATTTGGTGTTGATTGGCGAAACGGCCCAACCCCCGGTGGCTAAAATTATTGATTTTAAAAAGTTTTTATATCAGGAAAATAAAAAGGCGGCGGAAGGTCGAAAGGGCCAGCGGGGAACGGGGACTAAAGAAATCAGGGTTGGCGGCCCGTTTGCGGCCACGGCGGATGTGCAGGCACGAATTAATAGAACTAGGGAGTATTTACAAAAAGGATTTAATGTTAAAATATCTATAAAGTTTTCGGGTAGGCAGTTGGCCCACCCGGAGTTTGGGCACAAAATTTTAAATCAGTTTAAAATTGGGCTAGAGGGGACAGGAAAAACGGAAAGAGAAGCCAGGTTTGAGGGAAGACAGTTAGTGATAACTTTTGCGCCGCAAAAATAATTTTCGAGTATGCCAAAACTAAAAATATCCAAAACAGTCAGAGATAGGTTTAAAATTAGCGCTGGTGGTAAGCTGATGCGCCGCAAAATTGGCCAACGCCATTTGAAGGCGTCTAAAAGCCGGGCCAATATTCGCCGCGGAAAAGTACCTGTTCGCGTAACTGGAGTCTTAGAAAAAAAGGTCAAAAAAATGCTAGGCATTTAAAAATGCGTCGTTTTTTAATCAACTTTCGTCAAACCGCTAGAGCCAGAGCCGCCCAGTTTTCTAACCAAGCTTTCCAGCACTACTTGCGCGCTAAACCAATATTTGTTAAAATTCAAAGCGCAAAAGGCAAAATTCAAAATTACAATTCAAAATTTAAAAGTTTTTTTGGGAAACCACATTCCTAACTTTTGACTTGGTACTTGTACTTTTGAATTTTAATTTTTGATTTTTAACTTTCTCTATGGCCAGAATAAAACGCGGTTTAGCTTCCCATCGCAAACACAAAAAACTTCTAAACCAAGCCAAAGGTTATTGGATGACCCGCCGTCGGTTGGTGCGCAAAGCCAAAGAAGCGGTCCTGCACGCCGGTCAAGCCGCTTATGTGGGCCGAAAAGATAAAAAAGGCGTTGCCCGCCGCGATTGGATTTTACACATCAACGAAGCTTTGAAATTACAAGGATTAAACTACAGCCTTTTTATCCACAAATTAAAATTGGCTAAAATTGAACTGGATCGCAAAATCTTAGCCCAGTTGGCAACCCAACATCCCCTTGCATTTCAGGCAATTATTGATAAAATCAAAAAGTAACATGTTAGACCAAGCAAAGAAGTTTTTTGGGTTCTTTGCAAGTCTCGCCAAAGCGGGAAGGGTTTAACGTTATTTAATTAAATATTTTAAACCGATCCCGCCAAAGGCGGGATTTTTAGTGTGCAAAAAGGAGGTGATTAGTATGCCAAGAATTAACACACCGGAAGCAACAATAAGATGGGAGGCCAAACACGCAATGCGAAATGGTCAAGCGCGGCGTCCTGAATCTTGATCAGTCCGCTTACTTCAAAGTTTAGTGATGCGGCGGAATGAGCCAGCAAGTCTAGAAAGTTTGGGAAAAGCAATACAAAAAGTTAAACGAATTTTAACAGATTAAGAGATTCTGTACCTTCAAGAGACCACCTCTCTTGAAGCTAAATAGACTTAGAGATTCTGGATGCGGCCAGTACTGCAGTGCTGGCCTTACCAGAATGACAAAAACTAATTATTGTCTTTTATCAGCTAAATCTGATTTAATCAGATGAAATCTATTTTTATGCAAGACAAACTGATTGACATTAAAAACGAGGCGGTGGCCCAAATCCTCCAGACAACCGAGGAAAAAGAGCTGGAGCAAATTCGCGTGGCATATTTGGGAAAGTCTAACGGCCAACTAACAAATATCATCAAAAAAATTCCCTCGTTGCCCCAAAACGAGCGGGCGATTGTGGGCCAGTTTGCCAACGAGGTCAAAAAAACTTTGGAAGAGGCCCTAGCTTCGCAAGGGGAGGCCTTGCGAGGCACAAAAGCTAAAAATATTGCCAAAACGGAATGGTTGGATGTAACCTTGCCCGGAATAACTCCCCCCGAAGGCCACTTACACCCGATCACTCAAGTTTTGAATGAAGTTTTGAGTGTTTTTAAAACTTTGGGTTATCAAGCAGTGGGTGGTCCGGAAATTGAACTTGATGACTACAATTTCACTCGGGTTAATATGCCTAAAGACGCTCCTTCGCGAGATACACAAGCCTCACTATACCTTGACGCCAAAAACTCTAAAATTCCAGCTGGAGAAATTCTGCTTCGCACCCAAACTTCCAACATGCAAAGCCGTGTTTTGGAAAAAATGAAGCCCCCGTTAAGAGCTTTTGTCCCTGGAAAATGTTTTCGAGTTGACGAATTAGATGCCTCTCATAGTTTTGAATTTTGGCAGTTCGAAGGAATTTTAGTAGATAAAGGAGTGCGAGTCACAGATTTATTAGGAACTCTAGACTTTATCTTAAAAACTTTGCTCCCCGGTACTGAAGTGCGTTTCAAATCTGGCCATTTTGGTTTTACAGAACCAAGTATTGAAGCCATGATTCGTTGTACCATTTGTCACGGAAAAGGTTGTCCTTATTGTAAAAATCAAGGTTGGAGTGAAGTTTTAGGATCAGGAATGACTCATCCCAACGTTTATAAAGCTGCAGGCGTTGACCCTGCGGTTTGGACCGGTTTTGCTTTTGGTATGGGCCTTTCGCGTTTAGCGTTGTTAAAATTTCAAATTAATGACATCCGAGTGTTAACTAATCCGGATTTAAGAATACTTAAACAGTTTTAGTTCATAGTAGAAACTTGTTCATTGTTCATAGTAGCTGTCACTACTATGAACCAAATCTACAATGAACTCTCAAATATGCTAATACCACTTAGTTGGTTAAAGGAATTTGTAGAAATTAAACTGCCAATAGACAAGTTGGCGGAGAAATTGTCTAGTGCTGGTTTGACAGTAGAAAAATGGACTAAAGATGGGGAAGATTATATTTTAGACTCGGAGGTAACGCCAAATAGACCCGATTGGCTAAGCGTTTACGGAACAGCAAGAGAAATAGCCGCGGCTACAAATTCAAAATTCAAAATTCAAAATTCAAAATTAGCACCAAAACCGAAAACTAAATTAGAGTTGGATTATAAAGATGATCCTAAACTTTGCCCTAGAACTTCTAGAGTAATAATTAAGGGTGTAAAAGTAAAACCTTCGCCGGAGTGGTTGCAAAAACGCTTAAAGCAAGTGGGGTTGCGGCCGATCAATAATTTGGTGGATATTACTAACTATGTTTTGTGGCTTTACGGCATTCCTTTACACACTTTTGATTACGATAAAATCCGGGGACACAAAATGGTGACGGAACTTTCCAAGGGCGGGGAAGAATTTAGGAGTTTAGATGGCATTAATTACAAATTACCTCCCAACGCCATCATTATCAAAGATTTAGGCCGAGTCATTGACCTTTTGCCGCTCAAAGGTGGGGAAAACACGGCCATTTCTAACAGCACCACCAACGTGCTTTTGCACTCGATTGTCTGCGATCCTGTTATCACAAGACGAACTTCACAAGCTTTGGGTTTAAGATCAGACTCTTCTGCTGTCACCGAACGGGGAGTGGATCCAAATGGAACCACTCAATCTTGTCTTAAAGCTTTAGAAATGATTTTAGAGCTGGCTGGTGGGGAAGTGGCCAGTGATTTGGTAGAAACTCCGGCCAAACCATATCCTAATTGGACTGTGTCTGTTTCCCACGAAAAAATAGAAAAAGTTTTAGGAATTTCTGTGAGCCAAAAATTGGTAGAAGAAATTTTTAAGTCATTAGAATTATCTGTTGCTCTGCGTCATTCTGGAGGCCGAAGGCCGATAGAATCTGGTTCTAAGAAAGACCCTATCGGCTCGCCTGCGGGCAGCCTCCAGGGTGACAATTTGGTTTATGAGGTTACGGTTCCTACTTTTAGAAACGACCTGCGCATTGAAGAAGACTTAATTGAGGAAGTGGGCCGGATCATTGGCTACAATTCCTTCCCTAAAACTTTACCGGCCGGAGCCGTTCCTATAGCTAAAATTGCCTACGCCCATGATTATGATTTTGACTATGAAGTCAAACAAATTTTAAAAGGGGCAGGCTACAGCGAAATTTACTCCTATTCTTTAATTTCTGAAAATCAGCTAACAAAATTAGAAATTGACCCTGCCAAAACTTTGCGGGTAGACAACCCTATTTCTAAAGAGTATGAATACTTAAGACCAAGAATGATTGGTAATTTACTAGAAGCATTTAAGTTAAATCAGGCAAACTTTTCAGATATTCGTCTTTATGAACTTGGCAAACACTACACTGGAGAAACTTGTGATAAGGCTAAAGAAGAATTTTGGCTTTCCAGTGCTCAATCTGGGGAAAAGTTCTATGAAGTTAAGGGATTAGTAGAAAAATTATTGGCAAACTACAACATAAATTGTGAAATTAAATCTGACGATGGGCGAGGGCAAGGTCACCCAGGTAGGTCAGCCATCATTCTAAACGAAGATGAACTTCTTGGCTATTTAGGAGAAATCCACCCTAATCTTCTGGCCAAATTTGGCATTAAAGGCCATGTGTCCGGTTTTACAATTAACTTTGACCTCTTCAAGTCTCTCGCCACTAAAACTAAAACCTATCAACCCCCTTCTTTATACCCCCCAATTATTGAAGATCTAACTTTAGAAGTTCCGGAAAATATTTTGTACGGGCAAGTGCTAGAAAAAATTCGCGCAGTAAGTAAACTAATTGTCAGTGTGGAACTGGTGACAACTTTAGATCGCAATTTGACTTTTAGAATTACTTATCAAGATAAAACAAAAAATCTTACAGACAAAGATGTGGAGCCGCTTCGCAAAAAACTAAAAACCCTTCTTTAAACCAACTTGAGGCAATTTAACGCTATAGCGTTTTTCTGTCTCAAGAAAAATTAAGGTTCAAAAGGGCTGAAGTGGTTGATGGCGGAGAGTAGTCCCACTCTTGATTTATGCCAATGTTGTAATCTACCTGCGCAGAATTTCCTCCAGAATCAGAAGCTTTGAAAGTTATTTTATGTTTGCCATCGGTTAGCCCGGTAATTTTTTCGTCAATAATGTCTGAAGATTTAGAAATTTTTTCTGACCCATCAATCTCAACTGTAAATTTAATAATATCCCTGACCGAATAAACCCTGGCTTTTATTTGCAATTCACTGCTGTTTATCCGCGCGCGATCTGACGGATTTTCTACCGAAATTTTAACCGAATTTAAATCCGCATCCGAAGTTTCGGTGGGCGGATGATACCGACCGTCATCCTTTTTATTATCCGCCACCCATTTATCAATCGCTTCCTGCCATCGATTTTTCCCCGTTTCGGAAACGGGATCGTTCTCTGTGATTACAACAAACTCCTTTTCGTCGTAATTACCCGTCTTTACCTCCATTTCGTTTGCCAATTTTCCGTTGGCCTTAGAAATTTTTAATTTTTTATAAATGGTTCCTTGACCCACCGGTTCGGTGCCTTTCAAAAAATATTCGGTTCGGGTGCTATCACCACCATGGGGGATTCCTCCGGAAAAAGCATCAATAGTAATGGGTATTACTTTATCTGGTTTAATAAAATCTTTAGCGGGAATATTAACCAGGGCCGCTTTCATAATTTTGTTCCAAATGGGAGCCGCGCCGGTAACTCCAGAAGTAATTGCTGGGGCCATGACAGTATTGTCATTATTTCCTACCCAAACCCCAGCAACAATATTTCCCGGATCAAAACCAACCGTCCAGTTGTCTCGTTTTTTATCGGTCGTCCCGGTTTTAACGGCCACAGTTCTACCCCCAATTTGGAGCAAATTACTTTCCCCAAAAACATCTTTTCGGGCGTTATTATCTGATAAAATATGAGAGATTAAAAAGCTCACTTCCGGGCTAAAGACCCGTTTGCCAGTAACCGGTTTATACTCAAACAAGACTTTTCCTTTTGTGTCTTCAACTTTTAATATGGCCAGTGGTTCTACTTTTATTCCCCCGTTAGCAAATGCTCCATAAGCGCTGGTAAGTTCTAAAAGTTTTACTTCCCGGCCTCCTAAAGCCAAAGACAATCCCACATTTTTCATATTGTCATCAGTTGGCTCCCAAGTAGAAATGCCGGCGTTATAACCAGAAGTCATAATATCTTTTAATCCCGCCAGAGCCGTCATTTTTACCGCTGTCGTGTTAATAGAATTGCCCAGAGCAAACCGCAGCTGAACCGGCCCGCGGTACTTATTATCATAATTTTCCGGAATATAGTTGGGCTTGTCTTTTTCGCCTGATGGAAACTCGGTTTTGGCATCAGTAATTAATGTTGCCGCCGTGTAATTTTTGGCTAGAGCGGTAGCATAAATAAATGGTTTGCCCGAAGACCCGGGTTGACGCAAAGCGGTGGCTACATTGTAACTGCCATAGTCTTTATCAAAATAATCATACGATCCAATCATGGACAAAATTTCTCCGGATTTGGGATTTAAAACCACCGCCGCTCCATTACCCACTTTTAACGGTTGAATTTTTTTAACCTCTTCGTTAACAATTTTTTCCGCTTTTTCTTGCAACTCCCAATCCAAAGAAGTGGTTACTCGTAAACCCCCAGACTCTACCATTTGCGCCCCGAATTTTTCTACTAATTGATCTTTGATATAAAACACGAAGTGGGGCGCGCGAATGGACCCTGATTGCGAAGCGAAATTAACGGTGGCCAGCTGTTTTCCCGCGTCAACTTCCTGTTGAGCAGTAATAAATCCATCTTCACGCATCCGGCGTAGCACATCTTTTGACCGGTCAATATAAGCCTTGGGATAATTACCGGTAGGAGAGTAATAAGTAGGAGACTGGGGCAGGCCGGCCAAAACAACCGACTCAATTAAATTTAAATCTTTCGCGCTTTTGCCAAAATAAGTTTTGGCCGCTGATTCCACGCCGTAAGTAGCCCCGCCATAAGGGGCCTCGTTTAAATACATTTGCAAAATTTCGTCTTTAGTAAATTTCTTTTCGATTTGGTTAGCCAAAATCACTTCTTTAATTTTTCTGATAAATGATCTTTCGGAAGTTAGTAAAACATTTTTGACTAATTGTTGAGTTAAAGTGGACCCGCCGCCGCGAATCCCCTGCAAAGTAACAATGTTAAATGCTGATCGAGCAATGCCGGTCAAACTAAATCCCTGATGTTTGTAAAATTCTTTGTCTTCAATAGCGATGGTAGCTTCCTGCAAATATTTGGGGACTTCTTTTAAATCCAGAGGTATCCGGTTAGCCCCGTTGTATAAATCATAAAGGGTTTTGCCGTTGCGATCATAAATGATTGTTGAGTAACCGTCGCGCCGGATTACTTTATTAGGATTAGGCAAATCTAAAGAAAAGACGGCAAAGACAACGGCAGTTAAAATTGACCCGCCAATCACAATCGCAAAAACTGCCCCGGAAAGATAAGTTAAAAGTCTTAGTCTTTGTTGCGGATCAATCCACATCCGCCGGATTTTTAAAACCTTTAGCCGCCACATTTGTTCTAGTTTAACATAAATTTGACTTATTGACACCTCAAAATTACACTGTGTTACTATGGTGTCATGAAGGTAAACCTCGACAAAAACATTCTGGAAGCATTTGAAAAAATCGTTCAAAAACAAAATGAATTTTTCCTGAAAGAACTGGATAAAAGATTCAAAGAATTGGAAGACTTAAGAAAGTGGAAACAAGACCTAAGAATGAGCGTGATCAGATTGCCCTGAATAATAAGGGATTTTGCAAACTTGACACTAGTTAGGAATTTTGTGCTAATATGTTCTCATGAAAAAGACAACCGTTACCTTAGCGAGTATAAAAAAAGCCTTCGACACCCGTTTTGATGCTATTGACACCCGGTTTGACAAAATCAACATTCAATTCAGTAAAATTAACGCCCGTTTTAATGAAATTGACGATCGTTTTGACGCCATGACCCAAAGATTTGGCGGCATTGACGATCAATTGGAAGCCCACAGTGAACGATTGAAAAATATACAAACAGAAATAAACCAAGGATTTGGCAAAGTCATTGATAAAGTTCAAGACTTCATGGGGGTTTGCGAAGAAAACAAAACACGTATTAGAAGATTAGAAAATAAAGAAAACTTGACATTCCCCCAAAGTTTTGTATAATGAAGTTACAAGTTAATACAAAGGCCTTGAAGGGAAATTACTTCCCAGAGCCGAAAGACTGAACAAAAAAGTAAGTTTTTCCGGGTAAGCCCGTGATAGCAGAAAGACTGTGTTGAGTAAAATCAAAGCAGTTTGAGGCTAAGGTACAACCGACCTCGAGTCGGTTTTTTGTGCTTGCCGAGGTGGTAGAGAGGTCAATTACACGAGACTGTAAATCTCGCGACCGAAGGGTCTACGATGGTTTATATCATAGAAACCCTAGCAATCTTGGGCCAGAAATGTCTGTAAAATTTTTTTACTTGACGTATAATCTCACTAGAACAGAAGATGAGTGAAAGATCCTCCATCATCAATGTAATTACAACACCTCTGGGTTTTTTTGCTCTCGCACTTCTAATTTTAGAGGGATTTTTGGGAATAGTATTGATCGGCCCCTCCGGTCTAACAAACGACATAAAAGCAATAGGTCTCTACATAGCATCAGGGGCTTTTTTCGGACTTATTTTTTTGGTAACCTTATTGGTGTGGTTTAAACCCCTAAACCTGACTTTGCAGGGAAAAGACTGGAATGAACGAGCTAAGGATCAAAAGGATTGGGGTGACAGCAAAAATCCACAAACAAGGACGGAAGTAGAGAAACTATCTGCTGTTCCGTCCTCTCGAATTAACAATAAAGGATTAAATAATAAAAAACAGGGCTAATGTTATATCTGATAACTTATTCTATAAACAAAGATAAGGACCACACATCTTTACACAACGCCATTAAAAACGCCGGCGAGGCTTGGTGGCATTATATTGATACAACATGGATAATCAAAACTACTGAAAGCGCTACTGAAATTTCTAATCGGCTACTTCCGTATATTGAGAAGCCTGACGACTCACTACTGGTAATAAAAGTAGATCCAAGCGTTGGGAATAAACAAGGCTGGTTACCACAAAAAGCTTGGGATTGGATTAATGAAAATGGCCATTAATTAGTATGATATAAAATCACTATGGACCAAATCGACGAACTATTGACTAGGGGTGTGCAGGATATTTATCCAAGCAAAGAAGCTCTGGAAAAAGTTTTGCGTTCTGGGAAAAAGTTGCGGCTTTATCAAGGTTTTGACCCGTCGATGCCATCGCTTCACATGGGAAATTTAGTGGGTGTTCAAAAATTGCGCCAATTTCAGGAACTGGGTCATGAGGTCATTTTTTTGGTCGGAGATTTTACGGGAATGATCGGTGATCCAACAGACAAGTCCGCCACCAGACAAAAACTTACTCGGAAACAAACCCTAACTAACGCCAAAAACTGGAAAACACAGGCTGGAAAGATTTTGAAATTTGACGGTCCTAATCCAGCTCAATTTATGTTCAACAGCAAGTGGCTAGACAAATTAACTTTCAAAGATTTAATCGAAATCACTTCCAATTTTACTGTCCAACAAATGATTGAACGCGATTTTTTCCAAAATAGATTACAGGAAAGCAGACCGATCCATTTACACGAGTTTTTGTATCCTGTCGCTCAAGCCATCGATTCAGTGGATATGGATGTGGATTTGGAAATTGGCGGCAGTGACCAAATGTTTAACATGATGTGCGGACGGACACTTTTAGCCGCCCTTAAGAACAAAGAAAAATTTGTTCTGACAACGAAATTATTAGTAGACAATGCTGGTAACAAAGTGGGCAAAACTACCGGCAACGCTTTATTTTTAGATGCGTCGGCAAATGATTTATTTGGCGGAATTATGTCTTTCCCAGACGAAGTTCTAGACTTGTCTTTCGAACTTTTGACAACCATTCCCATGGATAAAATTCCAAAAGAGGGTCACCCCATGGACCTAAAAAAACAACTGGCCCACCAAATTGTTTCGGAATTGCATTCAAAAGTTGATGCCGATCGCGCCCAAGAAAATTTTGAGAAAATTTTTCAAAGGGGAGAAGTGGGAGAGGTAGAAGAAATAAAAGCCGAAACAGTAGAAGATTTAATTGCCGCGGAAGTGGTGGTGAGCAAATCAGAGTGGAAAAGGCTGGTTAGTCAGGGGGCTGTAGAACGGGACGGAGCAAGGGTTAGTGACGAAAAAATCCTCCCCGGGACATACAGAATTGGCAAAAAAAAGTTCATCAAAATCCTGCCTCCACAGACCTAGTTTGACCTACTTACTTATGATGTATCGATACATTAGTGTTATTTAGATCAAAGTATATCGAGCGGAGTTGAAAAAATTAATTGTTAACGCTGATGATTACGGGCATGATTTCAAATTAGGTGTTTGCGACGGGATTATCAAGGGGTATAAAGAAGGAATTGTTACTTCCACCGCTGTTCAGGTTGATTTTGTTAGCCCCGATCAAATTAAAAAATTAGTAGCGTCAGGTTTGCCCTTTGGCCTTCATGTCAGAAATAACCCGGAAAAAGAACTAGAAAGATTTATAAAAATTTTTAACCAGATGCCCACCCATCTAGACGCCCACCGGTTTAAAATGTACGAGTCAAAATACCGGAATAATTTCTACACGGTTGTCCGCAAAAACAATTTACCTGTTCGCAAGCCGGCTATTCCTATCGCCTGTACAGGAATTTTCGATCAGATTTACCATCAAATAAATTTCCCAAAAAAATTAAAAACTACGGATTTTGCGGTTTACAAATATATTGACACCGTCCCCGAATTTATAAAAGTTTTACGAAATTTAAAAGAAGGAACCACGGAAATTATGGTTCATGTCTCGGTTTCTGCCGAAAACCCTCGTTTTGCTCACATGACTAGACAACTAGCGGTAGTAACTGATAAATTAGTTAAGGAGGAAATTAAACAATTAAAAATAGAACTAATTTCCTTTAAAAACTTGTGATATGAAAATAAAAATAAATGTTTTACGCGTTTTTGTTAATGGTAATGGAGAATTTGGCAACCCTGTAGGAATAATTACTGACGAATCGCAAAAAATTTCCGTTTCCGCTCGACAAAAAATTGCCACAATACTTAACTTTAGCGAATCAGTCTTTGTTGATAATCTAGCCGTTGGCAACCTTCAAATTTTTAATCCCGTTAAGGAAGTAAAATTCGCGGGTCACGCCCTCGTAGGTACAGCATATTTTCTAAATACCGTTCTAGGAAAAACTGTTCCAGTCTTGAGATGCCTAAAGGGTGAAGTGAAAACAGACCAAGAAAACGGTTTTACTTGGATTAAATCCGATCTTAATGGAACCCCGCCTTGGAACTTCGAGCAATTAGATAATGCGGCGCTGGTGAAAAGTTTCCCCCAAGATAAAATGCGGACGGCAAAACATTTAGTAATCTGGGCTTGGATTAATAAGGACGCGAGGGTCATTTACGCTAGAACTTTTGCTCCTGACTGGGGGATCCCGGAAGATCAAGCAAACGGGTCAGGAGCAATGCAACTCTCAAAAAAACTTGCTCAAAGACTAGAAATTCATCAAGGTTTAGGGTCAGTTATTTTTGCTAAACCAGAAGCAAACGATCTTGTCAGTGTTGGTGGAAAAATTGTTGTAGATAAAACAAGGGTAATAGAAATATGAAACAAGGCAAGATTGCGGTTTTTGAAAATCAGAAAATTCGCCGAAGTTGGGACGAAAAAGAAGAAAAGTGGTGGTTTTCTGTGGTAGATATTATTGGAGCGCTAATAAGTAGCATCAATCCGCGAAAATATTGGAATAAGCTTGCCCAAAGATTGCGCGAAGAGGGAAGTGAGGTGGTGACAAAATGTCACCAACTGAAGCTTTTAGGACCTGATGGCAAGTATTATTTGACTGACTGCGCGGACACGGAAACTCTTTTTAGAATTATTCAATCCGTTCCTTCGCCAAAAGCCGAGCCATTTAAACTTTGGCTGGCAAAAGTTGGTTACGAACGGGTTGAAGAAGCCGCCGACCCGGAAAAAGCTATTCAACGCGCTTTAAATATGTACCTAAAAAGAGGTTACTCTAAAGACTGGATAAATCTTCGCTTAAAAAGTATTGAGGTTCGCAAAGATTTGACCAATGAGTGGCAGGAAAGAGGAATTACTCATGACCGAGATTTCGCAATTTTAACTGATGACATTACTTTTGCTTGGGCCGGTTTAAAGACCAAAGATTACAAAAACTTTAAAGGCCTTAAAAAAGAAAATCTGCGTGACAATATGACCAATTTGGAATTAATTCTTACCATGTTATCTGAAGAGGCCACCAAAGAAATTTCTCAAACCGAAAAACCTCAAACTTTTCCTCACCACCGTAAGGTTGCTAAAAAAGGTGGTTCGGTAGCCCGTATAGCTAGAAAGAAAATTGAAATCCAAACTAAAAAATCCGTTATTTCTCCCAAAAACGCTAAAGGGTTAAATTTGTTAAAATAAATTTATGAATTTTTTAAGGCAACACCAGTGGTTTTGGAAAGTGATTGTCATCATTGCCAGCATGGCTTTGATAATTACTTCCTTCTTGCCCTTTTTAACCCTGCTTTGAAAGTGACTAGTGACTAGGTTCTAGTGATTAGTATAATTGGACTGTGGCTTTACAATTAGCCGATAAAGTTTCCAAGGTTCCTTTTGTGGGTCCGGCGTTTGCCAGAAGGCTGGAGAAACTGGAAATTTTTACCGTCCGCGATCTACTTTACCACCTCCCTTTTCGATATGATGATTTTTCTCTCGTTTCCAAAATTTCCCAAGTTCAACCCGGGGAAACGGTCACCATTCGTGGCCAGGTTTTAGAAATAAAAAATATTTTTACCCGCGGACGAATGGTTTTGCAACAAGCAAAAATAGAGGATGACACGGGAATTTTAGAGGTCATTTGGTTTAACCAAAGATTTTTGACCAGAATAATAAAAGCGGGGGATCAAATTTCCCTTTCCGGAAAAATTAATGAGAAGAGAAAGTTGGAGTCGCCACAGTATGAAATAATCACGCCTTTAGGCTCTTTGCAAGGGCGTCAAGGACGCTTGCAAAGGGCGTCAATACACACCGGAAGATTGGTTCCTGTTTATCCGGAAACGCAAGGGATCAGTAGTAAGTGGCTACGGACGAAAATTTTCTATTTATTGAAAGGCTTAAGGCTTAATGATTATCTGCCCAAAAGAGAATTTATGGAATTAAATGAGGCCCTACAAAAAGTCCACTTTCCAGATAATTTAGAACAGGCCGAAAGTGCCCGCAAACGGCTGGCGTTTGATGAATTACTTTTTGCTCAAATTGAAGCGCAAACAAGACGAAAAGATTGGCAATGCAAGAAAGGAACAAGATACAAGATACAAGAGACAAACTTTGATTTACCATACGAATTAACAACAGCGCAAAAAAGAGTAATCAGAGAAATTTACGCAGATTTCCAAAAAGACACGCCCATGAACCGATTACTCCAAGGCGATGTGGGGTCGGGAAAAACAATTGTGGCGGCTCACGCGATTGACCAGACTTTACAAAATGGTTTTACTGCCATCTTTATGGCCCCCACGGAAATCTTGGCCAATCAACACTATGAAACTCTAAAAAAGTTGGGGTTTAATGTAGGTTTAATCACCGCAAGCCGCAAGGACGCTTTGGATAAAAATGTTTTGGTGGGGACTCATGCTTTGTTGCATCAAACCTTAAACTTTAAAAAAATAGGCCTTGTCATTATCGACGAACAGCACCGGTTTGGGGTAGAACAACGCGCCGCGTTAACGGCCAAAGGCCTAAACCCTCATGTTCTAACCATGACCGCCACCCCAATTCCGCGAACCATTGCCCTAACGCTTTATAGGGATTTAGATTTATCGGTTCTTGACGAAATGCCCCAAAACCGGTTGCCGGTAAAAACTTGGGTCGTGCCGGAAACAAAACGCGAGAACGCTTATAAATGGATTGATAACCAAAACTCCCAAACTTTTGTTATTTGCCCTCTTATTGAAGAAAGTGAAACTTTAGCCACCGTCAAAGCGGCCACCACGGAATTTGAAACCATTAAAAAACTTTTTCCTTACAAAAAAGTGGGGTTAATTCACGGCCGGATGAAAGATAAAAATAAAGTTTTGGCAGATTTCAAAAATCAAAAGTTAGATATTTTGGTGGCCACTCCGGTTGTAGAGGTAGGAATTGATATAACGACGGCAACCATCATCGTTATTGAAGCCGCTGACCGGTTTGGTCTGGCCCAACTGCATCAACTGCGCGGCCGGGTCGGTCGGGGAAACACCCAATCTTATTGCTTATTATTTGGGCAAAATCACGGCCGGCTAAAACTTCTGGAAAAAATTAACAACGGGATGAAACTGGCCGAAGCGGATTTGAAGTTTCGCGGACCCGGACAAAGGTTTGGCACCAGCCAACACGGCCGGTGGGACTTAAAAATTGCGGATTTTTCTGATTTAGAATTAATCGAAAAGGCAATCCTTGCCGCCAAAAACCCCCTCTTGCGCGAAAGATTACTAAAAGATAGAATTAAACTCGTGTTATGACACCCTTACCTAAACGCAAACTATCGCATAAACGCCAAGGCAAGCGCCGCGCGTCTTTCCGCGTCAATTTTCCAACTCTTGTCTTATGCCCCGCATGCAAACGAAAACACGTATCTCATACCCTTTGTAAAAATTGTGCGCATAATTCTTAATTCCTGCTACTTAATTCTTGTATGAAAACTGCTCTAGACCCGCGCCATTTAAATCGTCAAAAAGCTGTTCAGGATCTTTTTGCCTACAGTTTTAAACAACAAAAATTAACCACGGACTTAGCCAAGGATGTTGTTAAAAACTTAAAATCTGTCGATGAACTAGTGGTCAAAAGCGCTCCAGAATTTCCTCTGGAAAGAATTAACCCCACCGACCTTTCCATTTTACGTTTGGCCATCTACGAACTGGTCTTTGACCGAAGCCAACCACCGAAAGTGGTCATTGACGAAGCTGTAGAATTAGCTAAAGAATTTGGCGGAGAAACTTCTCCAAGCTTTATTAACGGCGCGTTAGGAAAAGTCTTGCG
>Ga0233422_10000391_pt1 | contig 22475 bp, 23 predicted proteins | sample Watercolumn_Mata_2_FD_182724 | JGI IMG/M metagenome (GOLD analysis project Ga0233422, IMG submission 182724) | Freshwater microbial communities from Lake Matano, South Sulawesi, Indonesia - Watercolumn_Matano_2014_110_MG | ecosystem: Environmental > Aquatic > Freshwater > Lake | place...
ACGGCTCACCGCTTCCTCCAGATCCAGTAGTGCTCTCTGTAGTACGCCACCACGAACCAGCCGAAAGCGGCACCGAGCAGGTTGGAGATCGGATCGCCGATGAAGCTGTTCTGCCAGCTCTCCAGCCGGTAGCTCCACCGCGCTGGGTACTTCCGCTGAAGAGGGAATTCGATCCCCTCCCACACGTAGCTGCCGATGAGCGTGTAGAGCAGATGCACCCAGAGCGGCGGCTCCCACGTTGCGCCCACGGAGCTGGAGATGAACGCCCAGAATCCGAAGTGGATGATCGACCACAGATCAAACATCGGTGCGATGGTGATCTTGGGAAGTTGTCCGGTCACGATTCATCCCCGCTGGTACAATAGAGGGTTGCTGTCGCGTAGGTCCCGCCACACTTAGTGTCATGCTCGAGCGAGATCCTGATCTCCATTCCGTAGCTCGACCGCAGCATCGTCGAGCCCACGTCGTAGTTCCAGGCGAAGATCCAAGACGGCTTCTGCGTCCCTCTCCATCCCGCGCCGCCGAGAGCGGGGTACGCGGGGTAGCTGTGGTTGCTGTCGTTGACGATGTCTTGGATGGTCTTGTACTTCAACGCATTCCCGAGGGGGATCTTGGTCCCGCTGGGGATGTTGTAGGGTGGCAGCATGATCCAGGGCGCGAAGACGTCCACCAGGCCGTAGGCTTGGAAGACGAACGTGTCGAGCATCTCCAGGTCGTCCGAGCACTGGACCTCTACCGTCTCGATCATGAGCACCTTGCCTGTGATAGGCGCGACGACGAAGGTGCTGCCGTTGGCGTAGTGGTGCGTGACCTTCACCACCTCGGTTCCCTGGAGAGCGGAGAGGAACACGATCTTGCCGTCGGCGTAGTTCACGGTGAAGTCGCCACCGCTACCGACATGCGGGTCGCGCTCGACCTTCGCCACGTCGTCGACCTTCACAGCCACGCGGTAGCTGCGCCCCTGACTGTCCTTCAGAAAGTCCTCGAAGCTGATCTTGCCGTGGTAGGTGTCGATCACATCCGGGTGGGCGAGGTTGTAGGTCGTATGGTCGCCGGAATCGGTAGCGACCTCATCCTCGACATAGACCGACGAGCTGTACCAGGTCGTACGGTCGCACCAGTTGCTGGTGATGAACGTGAGCTTCGGTGCGTCCGGTTTCTTGTACGCGAAGATCGGGGAGCCGTCGCTCGTGTTTTTGCCTGTGCTGATCAGTGTGGTTGTATTCTCTGGCAGGGGCTGACCTTGGTGCGCCGCTACGAGTCCAGCAAGAATCGTCTCGTCTCCTTGCGACAGCGAACCCTTGAACCAGATGTCGCATACGTCACCGGACGTGTTGATCCCATCGAGAGCCGTGATGATGGCGCTTGCTCTGATCTCTTGCGCGAGTCTGTCCGTGGCCACGATGTGGTTTGGGAAGTCGCTCTGGATTGAGTAGGTGTACTTGGTTGCGCTCATTAGCTTACCCTCCAGAATTCGATCCTAGCCCTACGAATCGTGACGGTAGTGAAGTTGTTCTGACTTGCAAACTGGATCTTGAACGTCTTGGCTGCTCCAGCGAATGTCACGTAGACGAAGCCAGACACGGTCGTGTACATACTCACCGCTGACGGGCGCTGTTCATCGAAACATAGTTCCGTAGCGTCCGTGCTGTTATACAGTCTACACTGGTATCTGGCGTTGGCCGCTCCGATCATGATCTCGCACGAGAACGCCACTCGGTAGGTCCCGGTCAGCGCACCAGTGGTGAGGGTAGTCTTGTCTTGGAAAGTGCTGCTGGTCGTTGTGGATATTCCATCACTCGCCGCTTGCTGTGGGTTAGAACCAAACACCCCACCACTACCTGACGGGGTTGCCCATGTCCCATCAGCTCTGAGATAGTTGGAGGTCCCACCTCCCAGCTTGGGCAACAGCCCATGAGCCGACACGGAGGCGTCCAGCGTCGTCACATCAGTCGGAGCAGCCAGCTCATCGAGTTTGATCGCGTCTGAGCCGCCACTCTTGTGAGAGGCTGCGTGTGCTGTCGGAGTACGGCTATCTGAGAGTCGACTGTCGTTCCCAGCGCATGCAGCGGTCGCCGAAGTCCCGAGAGTACGCAGCGAGCCCGTCCCGGCAGCGGCGTCAACTGCCATTGCGTCCGACCCACCAGGCTCATGGCTGGTCTTGTGCGCCGTAGGTATTCGTGCATCAGAGAGCCGACTGTCGTTGCCCTGGCAGAATGTCCCTGCTCCCGATCCGAAAGCAGGCAGCGAGTGTCGGTGATCGCTGCGGGCTAGAGAAGTCGCTGCTCCCTCCGCAGCGGAGTCACCGGGCATCGCGGCTCCGGCAGCCGCTGTGCTCACATCGTGCTTGTGGTCCTGGCGAGCCACATTGGCGCTAGATCCTGCCGAGGCTGCGGCTTTGGTCACGTCTGCTGGAGCGCTTGGGGCTGTCAGCGTATGAGCGTGGTCGCTTCGTGCTAAGGAAGTCGCAGTTCCTTCGCTCGCCGAGCCGAAAGTCGTCGTCCCTGGGGCGGCGGTTGCGATATCGTGCTTGTGATCTTGGCGAGCGGCCTCTGCTGCCGTACCAGCGGACGCAGCGGTCTTAGTGACGTCAATCGGGGGTGTACTGGATAGCGGGGTGTTCGTGGCTCCGGCCGCAATGCCGTCGAGCTTGGTCTTGTCCGCTGCGCTTTCCAGCCCCGCAACGCTCGTGGTTGCGATCGCTATGGCGTCGGCTCCATCTCCCTTGTGCGTCGAAGCGTGCGCTGTGGGCGTTCTTGCATCGGACAACCGTGAATCGTTGCCCTGGCATACGGTGTTGACCGCCGATCCGTAGACTGGGCTGATCACTCGGTCTGCGGATAGGTCACCACCCCCCTGGAGACCGTTGCTCGTGTTGACGGCTCTGCTTGTCGGAGGAGCACCAACCTGAAATGCGGTGGTCGCGTGCGGGTTGCTGATTGACGCCACGTGCGTGTCGAGCTGCGCGTGCGTGTTTGTTCCAGCTCCGCTTAAATTCTGGTGGGCCACCACATCCGATCCGCCAGACTCGTGACTCGCGTGATGTGCAGCGACCGCGGAGACAACCGCCACCCACGCATCGTTGGCGTCGCTGCGCCGGTAGAGCCGGCCCTCGTCCGTACGCCAGAACAGCTCCTTCGCTGCTGGGGTCTCGGGGAAGGAAGAGCCCGACGGGATGACCAGCGTTCCACCGCCAGCACGGTCGAATTCGTAGCTGCCGGTGATGATCTTGCTGGTGCTGTCGTCGATGATGATCTTAACGATTGGCATTAGGTCTTCGTCCTGGTGATGCTGCTCACCTTGTTCCCGGAGTATGTGTAGGTTTCAGTCATCGTCATCTTCACAACCCCGGCCCCGTCGTACTGCGTCGTCACCACCTGCGAGATCTTGCCGCCGGAGCCATAGGTGTACTGCTCTTCACGGATCTTCAGAAGCTTCGCCGCGCTGGTCCAGGTGATGTACTGCGAGATGCGATTACCGGAGTAGATCACTTCGTCGTAGCTGGTCTCATCAATGTCGTGGACCAGCGTGTCGAGCACCTCGTGCTGCGACTCGGTAATCCCTCCCCCACCAGAACGCGGATCGAAAACCCCCGTGGAGTCCTTCATGCGGAAGGCCCCGCCAACGTGACGAATCCCACCTATTTCTGTGGGATCGCCAGAGGTCTCTTTGAGGATGATCTCATCATCCTCAATCATGGCACCAGGGTGCCTGTCCGGTGTCTGTGGCACTACTTCTTCCTTCTTCTGTCCTTTTTGTTGCCTATCACCATGGCCACGACTGACTCACCTTCGGTTTTGGATTCTAGAACAGACTCCTCAGCCTTCCTCTGCTGGGCAATCGAAGGGGCTGGCCTCACTCCCGGAGGTCTTGGACCTGTCCCGGTTGCTTTAGCTTCTCCGTCCTCTTCCAGGACTATCCTTCCTTCCTCTATTGCTTTGAGGAAGTTCTCTTTCCCATCATCGATCTCTTTCACGACCTTTTGAATGTGATCGTGAACAGCTTTGTACCCAACAGCCTCTCCGAGCGCCTGCATCTCAACGTTGGCCAGGTGACCAGCCAGGTTTTCTGTAGCTACTACACACCTCGACAACCAGGTCTTGATCAACTGTGCTGTCGGAAGATCAGGAATCGACTTCTCCACCTCAGCATCCACTGCAGCCACAATGCCAAGAAGATTCTTGACATGTGCTTGCATGGCCTTCTTGGCTCCACCTGTTTCGTGGGCCTTTCTCTCTGCTCCATCGAGCATTTCTTCGATCTTCACTCCAATCGACGTTACTGTGCCTCTCTTGATCTCAATCTTGTCCACCAGGCTCACAGGTCATCTCCTTTACACAGAAGAGGGGGAGGATCACTCCTCCCCCTCTTCAGCTCACTACTAAGCTGTGCGGTCGATCAAGCAAAGCTGATCGCCCGTGTGCATCTTGAACTCGAACCGAATCTGTCCGTTAGCCAGAGAGGTACCGGGGTAGAAGTCGTGGTTCGCGGAGAAGTTGGCACCGGGGCGAAGGTACTGCCCATTGAGGTACAGATCGTAGTCATCGGTGAAGGTGCCGGCGGACAGATCTCCGAGGTTGGCATCAAGGTTGTTGTCGTTGGCTGGGCCGCTGATGTCATTGTCAGCGTTGACATTCGCAGTAGCCACAGCAAAGACACGCCGACGGTAGGCAGCGCTCTTGGCCTGCACGATGGCGTTCATGAGGGAGACCTCACCGAACGCAGTCTCGAAAGCAGACCACTCAGCTTAGCTGGTGGCCAAGTTGATACCGTCCGCAAGGCTCCAGGTGGAACCTCCTCGGTAGGAGTCCGTAAGGTTCAGCTCGAGAGCCGCCGCCAGGGACAGATCGGCTCCTCCTCCAGAAGCGACCTTGAGAACGCCACCGGAATCGATCTGGTTGGCAGTCATACCGATCTGGATTGTGGTACCCGCCGCTCCGGTGTCTACCTTGATGCCATTGAGGAAGTCGTTCAGCACCGCATCGATGTTGAACACATCGACATCGGCTGCAACCTGGACCTCGCTGGTTCCACCTGCGGATCCTTCCAAGACCTTGAGCAGGATCGCATTGAGGTTATCGCGGATATCCCACTCGAGGCCGGTTGCCAGATCAAGATAGGAGTTGGTGCCCATCTCGACCGGAGTGACACCCTGGTTGTTGTAGGCGACCTGACGAGTGACGGTAGTTGCCGACGGGAACTCGATGATGACTCCCTTGAGGAAGTCTTGCTCGTTGAGATCTTCGAGCCTCACTCGCTCGCGAGACGCGAAGTTGAATCCCTGAGTGACTGGAACCGTTGCCAGCTCCAGATCATCACCCGTGTTGTTGCGCACCACAAACGAGATCTGCGCTCGGTTTGGCGTGGTCCCCGTCATGGTGGACCCATCGGTGGCACTCTCTGTCTGGAACAGACCAAAGAGCTGCTTGCCGCCAATCATGATCGGATCGAGGTGGTTGTCCGCGTCGACGAGCGGCATCAGGTTCTTTGGAGACACAGCTGTCGAACCAACCACCTCATCCAACCCAGCCGTGCCGAAGGTGGTCGCCGTCGCAGCGACCGTACCCAGCGTCGTGACAGCGCCAATGGCTGCCGTGGTCTGGGTCGGAAGCTGAGCCGCCGTCAGGACGTGAACCTGTGTAGTCGAACCCACCGCCAGGGCAGAGATCGTGTTCGTGGTGTCCGAGGCCCCGTGGACTCCCCCAGAAGTGAGGACTCGGTGCGCCTCGTAGTCCGTCCTCATCTCATTGACGAGGGTGATCAGAGTGGCGAGATCGGTCGCGTTCGCCGAGGTGACGACGTTGGTCGTATCCGCCGCTCCGTGGACACCGCCCGTGGTGAGGACACGGTGAGCGTTGTACTGAGTCTTGATGTCGTTCGCCAACGTGTTGGCCGTGGCGAGACTGGTCGCGTTGGGAGCCGTGACCGCGTTGGTGTTGTCCGCCGCCCCGTGGACACTGCCGGCGATCAGGACGCGATGCGCCTCGTACTTGGCCTTCAGGTCGTTGACCAGAAGGATCGCCAGGTCGAGACCGGGGTAGATGTCCGTGAGCTTCCAGACATCGCGGAGGACACGCTTCTTCTCGACCGCGTGGAGAGCGGTGTTGAGATCGTTGACGCCTCTCTTGACACCTGTTTCCAGCGCCGAAGGCACGTTGAGATCGTCGTACCAGTTCCCCGCATGGTTCTTGAGCACCAGATGGTGCGCAGAACGGAGGACGTTCATGTCGTCTTCCAAGCTGACGGGGTTGGTCTGGTAGTTGGCCAGGCTCGGCAAGGTGGCCGAGGAGTACGTCACCGACTTCCTGACCTGCGTGTCCTGCCTGAAGATGCTGCGACCCATTGTGAATCTCCTGTAGCTTACGGGACTCGGTAGTCCGCGATCAGATTTTCAAAGCCCTTCGGCGGCACTGCCAGCACAACCGTATCATAGCCAGTTCCCGGTCCGCCGCTCTCTGACACCGTGTAGTCGTTGCCCGCCCCATTCCAGAGTCGCTGACCGTTCAGATAGACCTTGATGTTCAAGTTTGGGTTCTGGACAAATGGCTCCGGTGTCGTGAACATGACATTGACGCCGTCCTTGATCCCGAGAAGGGAGATCCCTTCTCGGGTCTTCAACGCGGCGATGTCCCGAAGACGAGCTGTGACAGCCATGGTTCATTACCCACATTCTACGGTACTACAGACCCCGGTGAGTACCGACTTTCTACCCTTCCAGGAACTGGCTGATCTTGTCCACGCAATAGGCCGCCGACTTGCTGGCGTTGGCACTGGCCGTCTTCCCCGCCCCCGTGTGACCGTCGATCACCGACTGCAGGAACTTGGCCTCGTCCTCGTACCGCTTCTTCTCCTTCTTGCCCCACTCGTCCACGGCTGCTTTGAGCGCATCCAGGCGAGCGTCGCGTTCTGCCTTGTTACCCGCCATAGCGCTTCATCTTCTCCGCGATCGCGGACTTGATCCGAGACACCTTCGGCGCGCTCATGTTGAGCCGTTTCGCGATGTCACCCGTCCCGAGTTGAGGCTTGCCGCCGGTTCCGTAGACGTGCTCGAACACCGAGTTCTCTTCCGGGGTCAGCTCGTAGGGGATGAGGCGCAACAGCTCGTTGGTCTTCGACGGCGTGAAGCCCGCGGGGTCGGCTTCGAACTGACCAGTGGGGACCGCCTTCCTCAGTTCCTTCTTCAAGAGCTCCACCTGTTGCGTGGGGACCTGCATGTGCTCCGCCAGCTCCATCGCTGTCGGCGGTCGACGCAGCTCCTGGTGCAAGAAGTCCTCGGCCCCGCGCATCTTCGTGATCATGTACGTGCGTGGTTCGACGATGCGCGCCGGATTCTGGTAGGTCGTGACGAAGCGGTTGGCCTTCATCAGCCGGTCGCTGATATACGTGTTGAGCTTGGTGCCGCGAGTTGGATCGTAGGTTTCGAGCGCACTGACCAACTGGTCCTGGAACTCGGCTCTGATGGCGGCCGGAGGGATGTCTCGCTCTCGGTTCTCGAAGATGTTGAGCCTCTTCTTCACCAACGGCTGCAACGACTCGACCAGCGGCTGCAGGTGCGCCGGCTGGCGGCCGTTGTTGTTCCAGTGGTGCCACATCTCGATCTCGCGCTGCTGGCGACCAGAGAGACTGGGCTGAAGTGGCTGCGGTGGCTTGGGAGGAGCCGGAGGCTTGGGCGCGGCGAACGACTCCTTCTGGAGTCCGACCTCGTCAAGCGCCTCGAGTGCCAGGTCGATGGCGTTCATCGATCACACACCAAAGAAAGGCGTCGATCGAACCCGTTGCTCGAACTCGGACCCAGCACTCCTGACGTTCTGCTGCAACTGCCCCTTGGCCATGGACGCTTCCGCCCGTCCCAGAGGCAGACCATGCAGCTTCTTCAGACCTCGCTTGTACTGGCCGAGCAGCTCACGCCGGCCACGCTTCAGCGCCTGGTGCTCGAGCAGCTTCCCGCCACCGGCGGTGAGCGCGGCCCCACCCAGTCCGTAGTTGAGCGCCTGCTCGAGGCGACTCTCACCCAGCTCTGGGCTGGCCGTCAGCGCACCGGCTGCTGCACCTACTGCCGCGCCCGGGAGAGCACGGCGGAGCAGCATGCTGGCTGCCATCTTCCGGAGCTCGTCCAGGAACGCGATCTTCACAAGCTCGAAGTCGTGGATGGCCATGCTACCTACCCCGCACGGTCTCGGCCTTGAGCGCGATCTTCTGCAGCTCATCCAGGAAGCCGTGTTCACGGGCCGCGCTGATCTTGGCCTGCTCACTGGAGGCCGCGCTCTGGCCGCCGTAGCTGTCGAGGAGCGACTTGAGCTCCGCCTGGGTCTTGCGCTTGCCCTCGACGAAGTTCTCGAAGTCCTCGGCCAGGCTGCCGCTGGCGTCGGCCTTCGCGCGCTCCTCGGCCTCCTGCGACATGCTCTCGTCCGGGCCACGGAACTTGAACGGAGAGGTCGGCTTGACCTCATCCGGCTGCTCGATGGCCGGCTTCATCTCCGCCTGAGCGCCGGGCGTGCTCTTCTCGTTGACTCCCTCCATCAAGATCGAGGGTGGGCTGGCCGTCTGAGTCGACGGACCCTCCTTCTTGGGAGGTGGACTCGGCTGCGCACCGGAGGTCGTGACGTTCTGCTCGAGCTGAGACTCTGCCGCCATCTTCTTCATGACTCCCAGGAACTGATCACGATTATGGTACTTCATCGAACACCTCACTTGGTCTTCGTGGCGACCGCTCTGATGTTCGGGTCCGGCGGCTTGACCTTGAGATCGGCCCCGACACGTTGGGTACGCTCGAGCTTTTGCTTGGCCTGCTCCAGACTTTCTTCGTTCGGCATGTGGATCTTGGTCACGCCGCTCTTGGTCAGCATGCGCAGATCCACTCCGACGCCCGCGGTCTTGATCTTGTTCAGCTCGTCGAAGAACCCAGCCAGTTTCGCTGAACCCGTGACGACCTTCTGCGCGTCCTCGAACGCATGCAGCGCCGAGGACTTCGGGGCGCTCGGGGCCAGTGCCTTGGATCCGCCCCTCGCGAGCTTCTTGGACGCCTGTTCGAAGGTCATACCGCCCTTCATGGCTTCTCGGATCAACTCGGCGAAGCGCTTCTGCTTCTCGACACCTGCGGTCTTCTGGTACTCGCTCTTGGGGGCGTCGTACTTCATCTTGGCCTCATGCACGCCCTCGCGCGTGCGGAAGTCCTTCGGGCTCTTGCCGACCTTGTGTGCCTGCTGTGTGGCAGTAGCGTAGGCCACGGACTTGGGCGTCTCAGGACTGTCCTCCATGATCCTGTGGGCGCGGTCGTGGATCCACTTGCCGCCTGGGCCGTAGTCCTTGGCCGCGGTCTTCTCAGGCACGTCCTTGAGGAACTCGGGGATGTCCGCCTCGCGCTCCTTCCGCTTCAGGAGAGTGTCGACCCGGTACGGACGTCGGCCCCTGCGGATCTGGGTGTGGGAAGCCATGAGCTTCGAGACCGCCACCTTCTCCATCATGCCGAGAACGCCCAACAAGATCTGGGGTTTCATGGGCCGAGTCTACCTCTCTACCACCCGCGGTGGCAAGGGATCATCCGAGAAGTCCTCGAGAACCGGTCAGCTCCTCCACGTAGTTGCGGACGACCTCCCGGCGACGCTTCCGTACGTCCAGACGCTCGGCAACCTTGCGCTTGCCCTGCTTGTCGAGCTTGAGCACCTGCTGAACTGTGGGACTCACGAGTCCGAACAGGTCCGCGACGTCGCCGAACGCACGGCTGTGGAAGCCCTCCTTGCCGTTGACCTCGTAGCCGGTCTGATCCACCGTTCGCGTGATGAAGCGCGTACCGTAAACGGCCTCAGTGACGAGATAGATCGGAACGCCACCCACATGCTCTTTGCCGATGACCTTCCCGTTCGCATCTCTAGTCGTGATGTCGTATCCTCCGGCCACATCGATCTGCTTGCGACCCGCCTTCTGCTTCACCACTCTCTGACGTGCAGTCTTCTTGATCTTCTTCGTGACCTTCTTGATCTCCAAGTCAGCACTTCCCATGATGTCGATGATGGTGGCGATCGGACGCCATCCATACGAACGTAGGAAGTCTCCAACATCAGCGTTGTTGACCTTCACGAAGCTATAGGCCCGAACGAGGAAGTCTACCGAGTTCTCAACCGTGCGTTCGGTGTCCGCAAGCAGCACGGTCTTCTGATACTGCTTGGCCGCCTGCTCCTCTGCCAGTCGCACGTCTTGTGGCTTCGGCTTGGATGCCTTCTTCTTGGTCCCGGTACCCTTGGTGACGAGCGCCTCCTCTTCCATCACGACCTGGACATCGTCCTCTGCAAGGAAGAACGACTTCTCATTGGCCGCGTTCACACCCGCGACGTCGGTGATAGAAGTGGTCCCGAAGAACTGCATGTAGGTCTCATTGATCTGCGGGTTGCACCACCCCGGCCAGATCCACGGAGCCTTGATGGCTTCTTCGATCGGCAGATCTACCTTCTCCTTGTACCGACGACTGAAGGCTTCCACGATGCTGTAGGCCTTGAGCTCTACCGTCGGAGCGTCCAGGCTGGACTGGCCAGGCTTTGGTGTGTAGGGGACCTTGTTCTCGCTGAAGTACTTGAACATGTACCTCGGCATCTCGCTCCCAACGGCCGCTCTGACGCCAGTGCCCAGCACCGGCAAGATCTTGCCCTTGAAGGACTTGGTCACGTCCTTCACAGACGTGATCGTTCCGTTCTTCGGGCCCCTACTTCCGGCTTTCGGCATCATCACTTCGGGGGCGGCCACCACAGTCGGTCGCGAAGCCGATCCAAGCACCCTGGACACCGTGACCTTGTCCACACCCAGGAATTCGGTGCTCTCTCGATGGACCCGCGCGTGCATGAACTGGTACTGGGTTCGGCCGCCATCCTGCGTGACGGAATGGACCAGGCTCGCGCACACACCCAAGTACTGCGGGCTGACCAACTGCTGCAAGATCTGGGATCTGGTGACCTTCTCCTTGGGATCGACCTTCAGGCTCAGAGCCTTGAACTGCTCGTCGAGAGGCATGGCCGCGATCTGGAGACGGGCCACGTCCATGGGCTTGTCAATGATCAACGACGGGAAGCCGGGTACGAAATAGGGATTGAAGCGCCCGCCGGCTTCCATCGAACGTGACTGGAAGCGGTACTTGAAGTACTGGTGGTTGACCGCTCGCTGAGCGAAGCCGACCTTCTCTCCTTCCTTCACGCTCTTCCCCGACGCCATCGAGAAGATGTTCGCCTCGCTCATGTTCTCGAACATCGGGATGATGCCGGTGTAGAGCTCGTGGTCCATGATCAACTGAGCAAAGCGCCGGCTGCTCAGCTTCACGCCGCGGCGAACATCCTCGATGTCGGGCGCGTAGTAGAAGCCGTTGAAGAGCGCATCATTGCCCAGAAGCTCGTTGTGCGTCTGGAGCTCGAGCCGGGAGACCTCTCGCATGTACTGACGGCCGAAGGCGAAGTTGTCGTAGGTCTCAGGGAACAGCACGTTGCACCGAGGCGGCGGCGCGTAGAAGATGTCGGGTCTGAAGATCTGATTGTTGACCCGCGCCTGCATGTTGACCGTGACCTTCTTCGATCCAGATTGCCTCAGCCCAAGCAGCCTCTTGAACGCGGAGATGCACTCGTCGTACCGGTTCGTGACCTGCGTGTAGTCGAAGTAGGAAGTGTTGACCTTCCAGCCGCGGCTACTGAAGCCCTTGTGCATCTGCAGGCCACCGATGAGCTTGATGTTGACGTGGATCGTAGAGATCTCTTTTGCGATGCCCGTCGATGCGCTGGCCGGCTGGGTCATGCCCAGCGTGTACATCGTGTTGACCGCCTTCTCGGCGTACATGAAAGCGATCTGATATCTCTTCATCCCTTCCTGCTGGATATCCTCCGGCTGATCGTTGTAGCTGTGCCAAGCCTTCAGCTGGGAAAACGCCCAGTCGACCTTGCCGTAGGTGGTCTTCACCGTCCCCAAGAAGCCCTTGTACGTGTTCGACTGCGAGAGAGGAACCGAGGTCTTCCTTTTCTCCTCCTTCGCCGTGGCCGGGACGTACTTGGCAGCCGGGCACGGATAGACCTCGTGGAAGATGAAGTCGAACATCAACTTCACGAGCCCACGAAAGGTGACGAGCTTCCCGAGGCTGCCGCTCTGCCGGTTCATCCACATGTTGAACGCTTTGCGAGCGAACAGCTTGGCTGTGCTGGTGTCCTTCTCAGCCGCAGTGATCTGCTGCAAGATCTTCAGTCGCAGCTCGGCGATCGAGGTGAAGTCGTTGCACCCACGGAATGCGTTCTTCCCGTAGTAGCTGCCTCCGATGGCCTCGAGCATGCGCACGACGCCAGCCAGCAGCCCGCGGAGCTCGGGGAAGTTCACCGAACGCGAGTTGAGCAAGGCACTGATCGTCCCGGTCCCATGTCCCAGGATGCCAGTGAAGAAGTTGCTGTTGGCCCCGATGAAGGCTGCCTCCTTGCGACCGCCGAAGAGACTACCGCCGAAGTTGTACTGGTAGGTCGTGTCCCAGTAGTTGGAGAAGTCGCTGCACTGGAGCACGACCGCACGGGAGAGACTGGTCTTCTGGAACTCGATCGAGAACATCTCGCCCATGAACAGCAGCTTGTAGCGGCTGTTGAAGAAGTCCTGGTCGTTGTAGTCCAGCACCTCTTCTCCCGTCGCATCGTAGACCCTGCTCGCCGGGTCGCGCTCGAGCGCGGTGTTGCCAGCCTCCACGTAGTCGTAGAAGAAGAGGTGGACGACCGTGCGAGGCAGAAGGTCCAGCACCTTGTCGGTCGCGATCACCTGAATCGAAGCCGAGGCAGGTGTGTTGGCCGCGATTTGGATCTGCGCGCTGACCACGGGGACCTCCACGCCCTCGAGGAACAGCCGCAGGTGTAGAGGGTGGCCCTGTGCCATTATCCGATCCCTGTGATCTCAGCGATGCCTCTTCCCATACCGGCCACGAAGTCCACGGTTCCGGCCAGTGCCACGATCGTGTTGGTGGCTTCAGACCGCAGCTTCTGCAGAACATTGGGATCCGACACGTCTACTCCCATGCTGGCAAGCTGCAGCCGAAGGCTGGCCTCGTACATGTCCTTGTCGTACATGGCATTGGCCTCGATAGCGGCATCGATCGCATCCTGGTCGAAGACGCCAGGCATACCGAAGTCGCCGACGTACTCGTCGAAGTTGTCGCTGATGCGGCTCCTCAACGGCAACTCACGCTGGATGGGTTCGCCCGCGAACGTGGCTTCGTTCGCTTTCAGCGCGTCTCCAACGAACCCCTCGGCCCCAGCCAGACCTGTAGGGACTATCGTGCGGCGGCCGTAGAAGTAGGTCTTGACGTTGTCCAAGAACTTCTTGGTCGTGGCCTCGAAGTCAGCCAGGCCCTTGATGATGGCCCCATGCAAGGCAGCCTTGCCTGTCACGTAGTTGGCGTTCTCGATCGCTGCCAGCCGCACGTCCTCGATGCTGCTCTGGAGCTGGGACGGCCCGATGGCCGCCGCCTGTTCACGGAGCTGACGGATCTTCTCGTTGAAGTTGGCCTTGTCCGTGAGCGTGTCCGGTGGAATCTGGACGTTGGCAGAGATCGGATACATGCCGGTGTTGTCAATGACTCCGAGGTAGGTGTGTGCCGTGACGAACAGATTGAACATGAACGACACGTGATAGGGGTTGTCGGCCGTGTCTACGACCTGGGCGTTGAGCATGTACCCTTCCACGATCTGATCGCCGTAGTAGAAGTACGTGCGCGCGTTCTCCTCGACCAGGCGCGTGCCGCGCAACCACTTCTCGTAGTTGCGTAGGAACTCCGCCTTCCAGTTGAAGTCGAACGTGTTGAACAGGACGCCCTGCACCTGGAGGATGCGCGGCTTCTCTCCGAAGAAGAAGATGTAGGGCTCGCCGAAGGTCTCCACGACCTGGCTCTTCTCCTGCCTGGAATCGATCACCTGCTGCGCGATGAAGTTGGAGTAGTTGAACGTGCATCCTTCCGATGGGAACGAGGCCTTCTGCTGGTAGTCGGGATCTGCCCAGTCCTCCGGCGTGTTGTGATCTCCGCTATAGCCGTTGAGACGGGCACCGGCGTCGAAGAGTGGGATCTCCTTGCCGCTGGCGCGAATGACCTTCAGGACGGCGTAGGTGTCCTCCTTGATCTCGATGCCACGGAAGGGACGGCGCACGTTCTCGAACCGCGGCCGCTGCATGGCAAGCGAGTCGATGATGGTCTTGAACTTGTCCGCCTGGATCTCAATGAAAACGGCCATCGTTTCCTCAGATCTGGATGTTGACCTTGATCAACGAGTCCTTGATCGTCCTGTCCGTCATGTCGGCCATGAACGGGTTGCCAGTACGGACGGAGTAGAGTTTGGCCTTGACCAACTTCAAGTACGGGTCCTCCACGACGATCGTGTCTCGGATGTAGACCGTGAGCGTCCTGCCATCTCGCATGGGGTAGCGAACGATGGCAGTGGCCCTCTTGGGCGTGGCGTTGGTTCCTACTCCCTGGATCCTGGACATCGATCACCTACTTCTTCTTAGGAGGCCCGCCGCCGCCCGGTTCAGAGCTGGCTGGCTGGCCGGTCTTGTTCTCTGAAACACCGGCCTTGATGTCCTCGAGCACTCGAAGCTGCTGCTGCAGTAGGCTCTCGGTCTTCGTCTCCCGTCCCGTCACCGTCCGCATGGACTCCTCGAACTTGGCCCTTCGCGCAGCAACCTCCGGGTCGTTGACCGAGATCCCCCGTCCTGCTTCGAAGCGATTTGCCCACTTCGTCTTCTCCTTGGTCGTCAAGCCACCCTGCGCGTCCTTCAAAAACTCCTTGATGTCTTCCGACTTCCACCCAAGCTGCTCACGCAGCTTCGACTCGATGCGATCCTTGGTCTCCTTGCTCATCGTACCAGAGACCATGGCGGCGGCGAATCCACGGGTATCCTTGCCGCTGATCCCCATGTACCCGAGGAACTGCTGCATCTGACCGCGCGCCTTGCCGGCAGCCGCACCCTTGCCGGTAGCGGCTGCCGCTTCTTCCCGCTCTCCCATGTCCCGGATCCGGCCCGATTCCTGCGCGCCCATGATGGTCTGGATCATCTCCTCTGCACCCGCACCTGACCCCGCCTTGCTGAGCATGTCCAACGCCCTGGCCGCGGCTTTAGGATCCGTTCGAGCTTCCTCGGCGATCTTTTTGAGGGCCTCATATCGTTCTTCTGCACCCCCCGCCCCTCCCATGTAGGCAGTGATGGCCTTGCCAAGCTTGGTCTTGTTGGACAGATCGTTCAGTCTCTTGGTGCCCTCTTCACCAAGTCGACCGCGCAGGCGTTGCATACGGCCTTCATGGATCCCTTTTATGGCCTCGGAGTCTTGAACTTTCCTGGCAGCGCCGAGAGTCCCGGCAACCACATTGCCCATAGCACTGCCGCTACCCAGCTCAAGCAAGGCCTTACGCGCAGACTCTGACAGACCGTTCTCATTGTTGTTGCCAGCCTGATTGAGCTTCCTGAGCGCCTCGGCCTTCAGCTCCGACGCCTTCTTTGGGTCTCTCTCCGTCTGAGCATCGTGCATCAGCTTCAAGGCATCCGCAGTATCCGGGTGATCTGCGAGTTCCTTGATCGCTGCTCCAGTGACCCTGGTGGTTCCTGGAATTCCACCGGGTCCGCCTCCCAACATGATGGCCGCGCCCTCATGAATCTGCTCGATCCGCTCCATAAGCTCACGACCACGGAGCCCGGACAGACCCCCACCAGGGCCAGCAAGACCAGCATCTCCGGTCCTGCCGCGTCGATCTTCTGCGTTCATGTACGAGAGCATGCGAGCCAGATTCTGACCCTGATCGCCGGTGCTGACCGCCTTCTGGATGTCGGCCCCAGCAGCACCTGATTGCAAGTAGGCAAGCTGCATCTGCCTCTGGATCTTCATCCGGTCCTGACCAGGGAGACCCCCCAGGGACTTCGCTGTATCTGCTATCCGCAGGGCGGCATTGCTCTGGAGGAACTCACGGTACTGTCGACCGGCCGCTCCCTCTTTCTGCGCCTGCCAGTCTCCGGTGCTGCCGTAGCCCATCGCGCGGGCCTCCTCCAGCGACACTTCGCCGCGGCTGGCACCAGCAAGGGCCTCACCACGCCTGATGTCGGCGGCCCCGTAACGCATCTCTGGTCGGCTGAACAAGCCGCCCGTCATCCCGATGCCAGCAGCCCCAATCCCCAGCTGCCTCATCGTGTCTTCGTTCTGGACGCCCGCCATGCCAGTCAAGGGACGCCCCATGACCTGCTCGGTCAGACCGCGCGTTCCGAACTGATGACGCAGGGTGGCCATATTTCCAGAAGTAGCTGCCGCAACCCATCCTCTGATCGCACCGCCGGAGATGGTAGGACGAGCGCCGCCTCCCCACACCTTCTCACTGATGCTTTGCCACGCCCTACTCCACTCCGCGCCCAGGTTCGCCCCGAACTCCTTGAGGGGATCGGTCACGGTCTGCCGCCACCACTGACCTACCTTGCGTGTGATGCCTTGCCACGTGTCGTCCATCGAGCTCTGCTGCTGCCGCTGGATCATATCGGCTTGCTGCTCGGTCTGGGCAGCTTGCGTGGCAAGGATACGCGGCATGTCACGCATCCGCTGAGCGATCATGTCGGCTTGCCTGCGGTCGCCACCGAGGAAGCGCTGGATCATCCTTCTGGTGATGAGCTGGGAACGGGAGTCCGTCCCCCACAGGTTGCTGCCAGCCATCCTGCGAACGAACCCCTCCGCACCTCCTTGCTCCGCGAACTGACCGCGGAGCTCTTCCTCGTTCATCAAGAACTGCTCTGCGCCCCCCGGACGACCGGTTGTTCCAGGCCCACCGACATTGCGTTCTGCTCGCCGCTGGAGTTCACCGACCCCCATCTCACCACGGGAGAACCGCTGCATGAGTTCGGGATCGATGTCGCCGCTGCGGTTCATCATGGCGGCCAGTGCCCAGCGCCCGACGCGGGAGGAAGCGAAGCGAGCGTTCGCTTGCCCCATGAACATGGCGAAGTTCCCCACGCCCTGGGTGCCGGTACCGAAGCCCGCGTTCTGCAGCTGTTGATCGGTCATGCTGCCGGCGAACGCTGCCGCGCCCGCCTGACCGAGCATGCGCGCCCCAAGGTTCGATCCCTGCTGCAGCGTCCCTCCGATCCCCTGAACGACCTGGGCCATCGCGCCGGTGTACTGCTGAGCCTGATGTGCGCTCATGCCGGTGGTGGCCTGGACCTGTCGGATCGACTGCGCATGACGGGTGATGTCTTGTGGAGTCCAGAAGCCCTGACGTCGGGCCTCACCAAACATCGGCATGGCTTCGTTCAGAGTCGTGTTGAATGTCTTTGCGATCTCCGTCAGCGCGCCGACAGTCTCCTTGAACTTGGCCTGGAACTCCTTCGCATCGCGCACGCCCTGAAACACACCCATGCGCGCCGCGCCACCCATGATGCCCTGCATCTCACGGACGGTAGTCCCGATCTGACCTCCCATCTCGGCTATCGTGCGGTGGATGCCCTCCTGTTCCTCTTGGCGGAAACCGAATCCTCCGCGCGCTTGGGGATTCGCGAATCGGAAATTCTGCTGGAGGAAGCGTAGAGTCTGGTTGCGCTCTTCCGCACCCTCCATCATCTGCCCGCCGGCATACTGGATCGCTCCAGAGATGGCCAAGCCTGGCAGTGCGCCGATCGCACCGAGCCCAATGCCTCGAGCTATGCCGCCGATACCGCTGCTCATCACACGGCCGAGATTCGCGCCCCACCCCGCTCCAGACTTCCACCCCACCCCACGGCCGAGGCCACGCATAGCACCGGTCATGGGATCGAGCATGCCACCGACTGGTCCACCAATCGCCATCCCGGCAAGCCCAAGAGCAGGAGCCCCGAACGCCGCGGCCGCCCCGATCATTCCAGGGGCTTGAGCGGCTCCCTGCATGTAGTCGGCCTGACCTGGGGCGTATCCTGCAGCCGGGAAATCGGCACCCGCCATCGGATTGGTGTAGGTCGGGGCCATGCCCTGTGGTGCGAATGGACTGATCTGAGCGGCGTACGTGGCCATGTTGCCGAACATGGCCTGCTGACCGCCGACCAGTCCTGCCATCTGGGTACTGGTGATCGGCATCGGTGCTCCCGCGCGGCTGTCGTAGCTTATCACAGGGAGGCTAAGAAAATCCAAGATCTAGCTAATGAGAGCGCAAGCGCGCTCTCGCACCTCCTTTCTTAGTTGGATCTGCCCTACTTCTTGTGGCTGCCGTCCCACCATACCTCCAGGATCCCGCACAGTAGATCCAGAGTGTGGTGGTGGTCCTGCGACTCCATCTCCACCATCACGTTGTGAACCTTGCCCTTCCGACCAAGGTCCACCGCGATGATGAAGTTGACGCCCGCACGCCGCAAGCAGCCCGCCATCTCCTGCATCTCCATGGCCAAACGCTTCTTCTCACCCATGAACTATCTCCTTTCTTGATTGGATCTCTTATTACCTGCAAACCGATCGTTTTTGCAGGTTATAAGAAACATGACCAAGAAAGGAGGTATTATGATCCTTGAAACGATGGTGGTCTTGGCTGTCATCGGGACCGTGGTGGGCCCGGCGATCGCCAAAGGGTTCGGCCTCGGTAAGACGATACAAGCGCTTACCGAGATCGGAAAGACGGTGGAGGTGGAGGTCGACGGACAGAAGTATGTCGTCGACCTCTCCGACTTCGTCGGAGAGGACGGAGAGATCCGTATCCACCACAGTTTGGTCCGCCTCAGTGGCGGAGAGGTCCTCGTCCTGACTAAGGCGGAGGTCGAGTTCATCACCTTCGCCGAGGCGATCAAGAAAGCCTCGGAGAAGAGATTGAACAAGGACCAACTGCGGGCTCAGCTCGAGATCCTCGTCCGTTCTGCAGCTGAGCGGATGGAGGAGATCAAGAGGACGCCGAGCCGGTCAGGCCGCAAGGTCTGACCGGAGGGGGTGAAATTCCCCCGTTAGCTTGCTCCCAAATACTCAATGATCTTACTCAGCATCGGTGCCTTGATATCGTCGCCCAGAAGACTCAAGATACTGTTGCACCGACTGCAGAGAAGCCCACGCACTTTCCCGGTAGAATGATCGTGATCCACCGATAAGTACTTACATCGCCCACGAGGGCCTCCGCCACAGATAGCACAACCCCCATTCTGAGACTCCATAAGGAGATTGTAAGAAGCAACATCCAACCCATACTTCCTCAGTCTGTAGGCCCTCTTGTATTCCTTCTGGTACTCACTAAGGCATTGGTTGCAGTATACGTTGTGATCGCCCGAAGTATTCCTGGACCTACCGCACTTTGCGCATATCTTACGGCCACGTTTTTCTGCGGCCTTTCTTCTACGAAGTCGGGTCTTTCTTCGCGCCACTTCATCTTTGCCCAGCCGCTCCTCCACGCTGCGCCAATAGCGCGAAATCCTCTTGATGTTGACCTTTTTTCTCATGACATATCCTAAACGCAAAAATTGTACTCCGCAAGAGATAAGAACCACGTCCACCCATGGACAGGTGCGCACCGAGACCCCACGGTGTGCAGGCGGCCGCCGCGGGCCGGGGGTGTGGTCACCCTCAGAAGACCCACAGCCGCGACCGACCCAGGCCGTGGGATCTCACTTTAGCTGAAAAATCGATCACCTTCCTAGGGATAAGAACGGTAACCAAGGAAGGAGATCATTATGATCACCATGCAGTTGGTGCAGGGACCTAAGCTCAGAGAGCTCTGGGGTGCGGCACCAGACCTCCAGCACGTCGACTGGAAGGCGATCCTGGAGCAGTTGGAGTTCGACGACCAGCTCGTCCGCGACGTGAACGAGAACGTCACGGTCGAGGCCCAGCTGATCGACCCAGACTGCCACCGTCTGGTCATCAAGGTGGCGGACGAGATGGTCTGCATCGTCCGCCGCTACGACCGCTACTACCAGCTCTCCTTCGACGGCCAGCTGGTGGGCGGTTGCTTCGAAGCGGTGCTCGCCGCCACGCTCACCTACCTCCGCAGGTTCTTCCGCTAGGCCGATGTTCTGGCCATCCCATTCCAGTTGTTCTTAGCTTGATCGTAAAAAAATGGCCCTCGGGATCACCCGAGGGCCGCCAGGAAGGAGCACGAGCATCGAGAGTTCTAGGCTACCGCGGGCAGGCTGTCGGTGTCAACACGTAGCTCGAGCACGCCATCCTTCCAGATATCGTAGATCGCGACCGGCTTCGTCAGCTCGTGCAGACCAACGGGGTCACGGTCGGGATACTCCACGCGCAGGCGCTGCCCGGGGAACATCACCTCCAGGTACGGCCCGAGAGCGATCGGCTCCTCCACGTACATGTCGTGGACCTTGCCTCCACACAAGATCACCTGGTGGAGTGCCCAACCCTCCCCTACGGGGGAGAACAGGTACTTGCCATCCAGCGGTTCGATCGTGATGGGCTCGACCTTCAGGCCGCGTCGTTCCGTCCAGTGCATGACCTGGTCTGCGAGCTCGATGCAGAGGTCCACCCACGAGTAAGGTCGCTCGTCGTTGTCCTTCATGAACGCAAGGGTCAAGTTCAGCATGGTCTCACTCAGGCAACAGGAACCCCAGCGCGCGGGCGCGCGCTGGGTAGGAGTTGGAGATCAGCGACCGAAGGAGTACGGCCGGAAGCCGAGCACCTTCTCCAGCTGGTCACGGAGATGCTCGTCGTGGATGATGATCTGCCCACTGGTGGACGGATCACGCTCCTCGACCTCCGCGCTCTCCTTCTGCGCCGGCTGGACGAGAGACAGGACCGCGCCGCACTGACACACGACCCGGCCCTCGGTCTTGGTCTTGGTCACTCTCATCGCGCTGGTTCGCATCTCGATCTCCTCAATCTTTGTGACAAGCGATGTAGTCCAAGAAAGCAGACAGCAAGTCCTTGCTCATCGCGGTCTCGATACTGCCCAAGATCATGTTGCAAGAGTAGCAGACAGCGTTACGGATCTTTCCGGTAACATGATCATGGTCAAGCACCAACACCTTCTTCTTGTCACAGATGGCGCACCGCCCATGTTGCAGTCTGACCATCTCTTCGCGAGCACGCACCCAACGCAAGTGCGTATGATCAACTCCTCGTTGGCTACGCCAGTTGCTGTCCCTGGTCGCACACCTTGGTCGGCTGGAGCCACCGTCTCTGAATCTGATTCTCGTGCCCGGCCACAAACTGCACAGGTCGCGGTCATAGACTTGAGATCCAGATCCGACAGTCTATGTTTCCAACCCACGATCCAATCTCCAGATACAACAAAGCCGCCACAGGAAGTTCCTGGGCGGCCGTCTCGGCATCATGGCTGACTCAGGAGGTCAGCCGCCCGGCGAAGCACCGTGCGCATGGTTCCTGATCCACGCGCGCAATGTTGGCGAGTAGTTCTTGAACGTCATACCCCACCAATGATCGATCTGAACGTGGAAGTCAATCAAAAACGACTATTCCGATGCCAAGAACAATCCGACAGCGCGACCAGTGATACCGGATACAGCGCCACACGGCCTACATCCAGTATGTGGGAAAAATGACACACTCCAGGACAGCCGCCAGGCCGCCCAGGCGGCCGCAGGAGCGCTCGGGGCCCGGACTGCTACTCAGGGGGGCTCCCGTACCGCCTGCGGCCCGCCCTGGGGCAGCCGGACGCATAGGATAGGGTGCTGGCGGGTGGGCTAGAACGAGAAGGTGGGGTTGAGCGAGGGCTTGTCGGGCTCGTCCTTCCCGAGCTGCTTGTCGAGCTTGTCGATCTCCTTCTCCGCGGCCTTGGACGCCTTGTCCATCTTCACGTTGAGGGCCTTCCACTCGGCCTGAAGCTTGTCGATGGCCGCGAGGAACTTGGTGCCGTCGACCCCCACGGTCTTGAGGACGGTCTTGAGCGACTTCAGATCTTTCTTGTCGCTGAGCGAGTTGACCGTGTCGACCATGTCGTACGGCAGGTCTTCGTTGGCGTCCCTCACGCTGTAGAGCTGGTCGCGCTTCTTCTCGAGCGCCTTGCGATCCTTCGCGCTCAGCCCCTTCTTCGGCTCCCCGTTCGACTTCTTCTCGGCCTTCTTCGTTGCCATGATCTCCTCCGCTTGGTTTCGCTCCGGCCGGAGCAAGAACGACGCCGCCCACGATGGGGTGCAGGTCGGCGTCACTTCGATCCTATGGGCCCCCATCATCCGGGCGTCCCCGTGGCCCTATTATGGATTGACCGCCGATCGTCATCGGCCCGTTAGCGGGTCCAGGTGCTGCCCCTGGCTCTGTGGATTATGAATCCACCGTGACGCTGGTTCACTTACCCGCAGCAAACGCCCGGCAGTACCTGGCCGGGCAACAGGAGGACTCGATCAGCCGGCGGCTCAGGTGGGTGCCCACCACCAGCGGCTGCTCTATCCCGATCGTGTGTTAGCGTGTAATGTCGTCCCTCGAGTGGCGTTCGGCACCGAACAGTCTCGATTCGCAGGCCCCAGGATCACTCCGATCGAGGGCCGAGGTCAAGCCCTTTCTGAGCCTCCTCCAACTTCTCCTTCCGCCAGCAGGT
>Ga0233422_10000392_pt1 | contig 22414 bp, 24 predicted proteins | sample Watercolumn_Mata_2_FD_182724 | JGI IMG/M metagenome (GOLD analysis project Ga0233422, IMG submission 182724) | Freshwater microbial communities from Lake Matano, South Sulawesi, Indonesia - Watercolumn_Matano_2014_110_MG | ecosystem: Environmental > Aquatic > Freshwater > Lake | place...
AAGAAAAAATAAGTGGTAAGTATTAGCCAAAACCATCTGCCCCCCGATTTCCCTGATATCCCTGCCGTCCAAAGACTTAACAGTTGCTTGCGTTCCCACCGGCAAAAACGCCGGGGTTTCTACCACGCCATGAGGGGTTGTTAACTTCCCAACTCTGGCCTTTTTATCTACGGCAACAATTTCAAATTTAAACACAACTGTAAAAGTACCAATAACCAACGGCCAACATCCAATGAATGATCAATTCTTTAATTTATCAATTTTAAAATTTGAGTATTAAAAATTCCTTGAGCGTTGATCATTGACCATTGATCATTTTATTGGTATCCCCGCCAGTTTTGTCAACAACTGGTTGTCATCATCTCCCGCCACTCGGTTTTTCCTCTCAAATCCGCATTTTTCGCATTCATGCAAAATTGTAAATTCCCCCCTACTTTTGGTCATTATTCCCATCGGCCTCATAAGTCCCATGCAACCATTCGCTCGGTCTCCCGGCACTTCCCCGTCAACATGTTTACTCCACAAACAAAACGGACAGTGATTACGATAGCTCCCACCGAACCGGATTGGCATTACTTCTTTGCCACAGTGTTCACAAATAAACGAATCGTTTCTAGCTATAAAACGCATCTTCAGAATTAAGTAGTAAGTAGCAAGTAGTAAGTAGTAAGCGGGGTCGGCCTGCTTAATTCTTACTACTTAATTCTTACTACTCATATTGCGTCGTAGTTCTCCCAATCTCTTTTCCCTTTCCTGCCCAAACCATCTCGGTTCCCTAACATGTTCGTGAACCAGTCTAACAAGACTATGTCCCTCTAGGTCCATTGGTAAGGAAACATAATGGGCCCCACGTTCGTAAAGCTTGACCGCTTGGGTAGCATCTTCGGCGGTCAAAATAATAATGGCTTGCGCTTGAATTTTTTCCAAATGATCCAGTAAAAAGAGATTATCATTAAGATCGCGTACGGTCGAAATTACCACTTGAGCCTTTTTTAAATTTAAAAAATCTAAAACTTCCAAATCCGCCACATCTCCATAAACGCAATCTACCCCCCGATTTTTTAAATCCTCAATCGTTTCCGGATTAAAATCTAAAACAATTGTATCCTGCCCGTAAACCGGGGTCAGGCCTTTTAACACTATTTCTCCGGCGCGGTGACAACCAACCAAAACCGCGTGGTTTTGTTTCAACTGACTGTTAGTAACAACCCGTCCAATAACACTTTCCGCCCGTTCCAATTTTTTAAGCGGTTTTTCCAAAAGCTGATAAATCCGCCGTCTATGAGTAATCTCTAGCGAAGAAATAATAAAAGAAACTACCGTGGCAAAAATTACCGGGGACAAAAGAGTGGGGTTAATAAACCCAAGTTTTGCCGCCATAGCGACCACAATCAAAGAAAATTCCGAAATTGAAGAAACATAAATTCCGGTTTGAAACGCCGTGTGAGCGCGGTATTTTAGCAAACTTAAAATTAAAATAAAAATTGCCGGTTTAATTATTACCGCAAAAAAAAGCAACCCTAAACCTAGTCCTAAATTTGCGCTAACTGCCGAAATAGACAAGCCCGTCCCTAAATCCAAGAAAAAAATCATAATAAAAAAATCTCGCAGGGGTTTTAATTTAGCGGAAATTTGCAAACGGAAAACCGATTGGGCTAAAGACACCCCGCCCAAAAACGCCCCGATTCCAAGTGAAAATCCGGCAAAAATGGCCAAAGAAACAAATAAAAGACACCAGCTAACCGCGGTTAAAAATAGCAGTTCCCCATTGTTTGCCGTCAATTTAAAAATTCCTGGTAAAATCTTCTTGCCGGAAACCAAAGAAAAATAAATTAAACCTAACCCTTTAGCCAAAACCCCAACTAAAGACAGAGCGGATGTTTGGCCAGAGGCGGCCACACCAATCCCCATCAGTAAAATCACGGCTAATAAATCTTCTACGAGTAAACTTCCGATTGCCAAACGACCATGAAGCGAGGACACTTCTTTTTCCTCCAACAAAATTTTGACAACCAAAATGGTGCTCGTGAAAGCCACAGCCACACCTACAATCAAATTTTGCGTGAAAAACCAAACCAAAATAGTTGTTAGCACTACCTGACCCAGTGTCAAAATCAAAATATTTTTCCCCAATTTTCTAAATTCCCGAAGGTCCAGCTCCATTCCCACCAAAAATAACAAGAAGGCCAAGCCAACTTCGGGCAAAATAGCCAAAAATTCCAGTTGTTCCGGTTTAATCAGATGAAAAGCAGACAAAACCGCCCCGGCAATGACATAAGAAACGAGCAGTGGTTGTTTAAAACGGGAAAAAATAAGACCCAAACCGGCGGCTAAAGAGATAACTAAAGCTAACAAATAAATTTGTGCCACTCTAATTATTGTAGACGATCCAAGGCGGATTGCAAATCAGAAGGTAGTGGGCAAGAAAACTCGTGACCGGAAATTTTCAAATAGGCGGCGTGTAAAAACAACCGCGGGCACCAAATTTTATCCGCCTGATAATTTTTCCGGCCCCCGTAAATGGGGTCGCAAACCACTGGATGATTGATATATTTCATATGAACTCTAATCTGATGTGTCCTTCCTGTTAGTGGACGAACCTCTAAAAACGAAAAGTCCTCGTTCCCCCGCATAATTCTTAATTCCTGCCTGCCGGCAGGCAAGGCATAATTCATAATTCTCTTGTACTCTGTCACCGCTTCGCGGCCCCCGGCAAACACCCCAAAATGTTTCCGGTTAAACGGATTTCTTTCAATGGGAGCGTTTATTGTCCCTTCTTCTGGAACAACTTTTCCGTGAACCAACGCCAAATATTTTTTAACGGTTTCTCGGTTTTTAAATTGATTTTTCAAAGCTTCAAAAGACGCGGGATTTTTCGCAATTACCAGTAAGCCCGAGGTATCCTTGTCTAACCGGTGAACTATCCCCCTTCTACTTTTAAATTCTTCCGCATTTTCAAATTTCAAATTTCGAATTTCAAATTTTCGCTCGATCCAATCCTGCACTGTCTCTCCTTTGGCGCTTTCTGCTCGATTAACCACCACTCCCGCGGGTTTATTTATTACTAAGAGATCTTCATTCTCAAAAATTATGGGGATGTCCATTTTGTGATTTTAACATTGAACCATTGAAAATTCATTGGGAAAATTGCTTGCAATTTTCTTTCGCAAAGCGAAACGAATTGAGAATTGAAAATTGAAAATTGGGATTGCGTTCAAAAGCAAGAAAAATGTTGAGGATTATTTCTCCCGCTTCTTTTCGCAGATCAAGCACAACGTGGCCGCCGGCATGGCCGCGAGCCGATCAGTGTCAATCATTTTCCCGCAAGATTCGCAAACGCCGTATTTGCCCAATTTAATTTTGGTCAACGCTTTGCGCGTTTGGACTAAAACCAAACTCATCTGTCTTTGCATGGCCTCAACCCGTTCGTGGCCAGCTTTAACTTGGGCGTCAGCGTCGTCTGAAGCCCGATCAAGAAGCCGGCTTTTATCCGCAAATGGATCCTCTTTTTTTAAAAGTTTCATCCGCGCCTGCGCTTCCACCGCTTTGGTTTCCAAGTGTTTTTTAATTTGTTGCAAAACATCTGCCGGAAATTTAATCATAAAAAATACAAGACTAATAACCAACAAAACCAAGTAGAAAATTACTTCTTCCTGCTTGGTTGGTTTCCCTAGTATTAAAAGACAGCTGCAAAAAAAAATCAAGTAGGCGGAAGTTACAATCCCGTTCCTTCGCGCTAAAGGGGCCAAATCTGTCGTCGTGTCTATTTTGTACTGGGCCAACGTTAACCCAACAGCTACTACTAACAACCCTCCCCATAATCCCCACATCCTCCACAATCCCAACAACCCCACAACTACGGCCCAACCAAACCCAATCGTGAAAATATCCAAAATTTCCCAAACTTCTAAATCCAAAGACTTCGCCACCAAAATCGCCGTCACAATTCCCGCCCCAAAAGCCCAAGTAAAGGACATGCCCGGATAATGATTGACCAAAAAGATACGGGAAATATCCACGCTAAAATTTGGCCACGAAGAAACTACATAGCCAATTCTTCCGGCCATTAAACTTATAAAACTCGTTAAAAGAAAAACATCAAAAACCTTTTCTTCCGAAAGACCGGTTTTTCGCGCCTGTTTCCAAATTAAAAACGAGGCCAAAAGCCCCGCCCAAAAAAGCCAAAAACCTAATCGAGAAATGGTAATTACGCCAAAATTAAAAAAAGTTTCCGGCATGATTGTTTTTATTATACAAGACCGCCAAACTAAAAATCGTTAAACCGCACAAAAACATCACTGTTTGCACGCCTACCATGTCCGCTAGCGCTCCGGAAATCACAATGGGAAATATCCCCGCTAGCCCAATAACTGAAGAAATCACTCCGTAAACCCGCGACCGAACGCTTTCAGGAGTATTTTCCTGAATCAGGGTATTAACTGGAATGTCTAAAAAGGCGTTAGCCGCGCCTAAAATCAACAATAAAATGACGCTTAACCACACTTGGTTATTTAGAGAATAAATAACTAGTCCTGCCCCAGCCGCCAAAAATCCGATTTCTATTAACTTTCTCTTGGAAACGGCGCGAAAAAATTGGCCCAAAACTACCGCCCCCATAGCCATTCCCGCTGCGGCAGGCGCCATAACCAAAAGCGAAACGTCCGTTACCGGTAAATGTAACACTTGATCGGCAAACCCGGGAGCCACAACCCCCAAAATTCCAATGCTTATTTGGGAAATTCCTAACAAACAAATTCCGCTTCTCACCTGCGGGGCTTTATATAAATGATCAATCCCCCCCATAAAATCAGTAAACATTTCGTTGATGTTTAGCTCTTCTCTGTTTTGTCTAAAACGCCAAACAGGTAGCCCCGGCAATTGAAAGGTAAAAAGCGAAGCTAAAATAAAAGCCGCGGCGACCAATAAAAAGGTCCAGTGGTGGCCCAAAAACAAAAGCGCGGGTCCGGCCAAAATATTGCCGGCAATCACTGTTCCAAAAAAAGTAATGGAAAATAAACTGTTGGCCGTTAGTAATAATTTTTTATCTTTGACTAATTCGTAAATTATCCCGGCTTCGGCCGGAAAGAAAAATTGGGTAATAGAGCTAATCAAAAAAACCAAAGTATAAATTCTCCCCGGAGACTCCGCGGAAGCAAAAACCGCCACGACGGCAATGGCCCGCAAAAAATGGCAAAAAAACATCACCGGCTTTCGCCCCCAATGGTCCACTAGAACGCCGGCTAGCGCGCCCAAAAAAATATTGGGGATCGTGGTTAAAAAAACCACCACGGAAACCGCCGAACTACTGCGGGTAAGGTCGTAAACCCGCAACATCAAAGAAAAAAATAATAATTGCAAAAAAGTTTGGGAAATAAGTTGCGAGAGCCAGAGATTGCGAAACGAGGAAATTTTTAACACCTCCACAAAGGCGTTGTTTTTAAAGACCATATCCTCAAGGGTAACAAACTTGCAAACTCTTGACAAGTCTTGGTATACTCATCTTCAAACCCTAAATGCTAATCTCTAACCGCTAACCGCTAATTAATTTATGACGTTAACTGCTCATTCGCTAATTGCCGCCGCCCTTCTTGCCAAAATTTCCGACCCCGTCGTTGGTTTGCCCATGGCTTTAGCCTCGCATTTTATTTTAGACAAGGTCCCCCATTGGGATCTCATGACCAACAAAAATAAAACCAAAAAAGAAATTGCCAAAGACACGGCGATTGATATTATTCTTGGTTTTGCCGGCGCGGGAATGGTTTTTTTACTAAAGGGCGGGTTAGACCCTGCTTATTTTTTTGCTGGAATTTTTTTAAGCCAACTCCCCGATCTTTTAGAGGCCCCTTATGTTTTCCCTCGTTTTAATAATCCGCTTTCCGAAACCATGTACAAAATCCAGCACTGGTTTCATGATGTCATCTTTGACTCCCGCGTTGACGCGCCGTGGGGAATTTATACCCAAATGATAACGGCCGGACTTTTTCTTCTTTGGGCTTTCCACTAAATTGGTAAAATGGTAAAATAGTCCCATTGCCGGGGTGCTGAAATGGTATACAGGATAGTCTCAAAAACTATTGAGGATAAAACCTCGTGCGGGTCCGAGTCCCGCCCTCGGCACAGCCAAAGTCCCATTTTTCTTTTACTTTTCGTTATCAATCTGTCTTCTGACTTCAAGAATTGCCACAATATTCTCAATCACCGCTTCTGTTAGATCTTTTGGGCTATGATGCTGATGTTTTTTGGGATTCCTTCTCCCCCCCATTTGGTCTGCCAGTTCCTCCATTACAAGACTTCCTTGAGGCACCAACGCCTCCATGTTCCACCGAAGCTCTTCAGGTAAGCTCTCTCTCTCTGCTGCTTTTAGATGTGATCTTAAAAATTTCTCAAACACGCTACTATTATAAGCTAAACTAGCATTTCAAACAACTTTGTGTTTCCCCCTGCAATTTGAATCACATTCTCCCAAAATCCTCGTCAAACGAAAAAATTTGGGATTTGGGGACTAGCGAGGCTAAATAAAAATCATAGGCCCTTTACTTTGCCTGCAACCTAAACTGCATCAGCGGCCCGTTGAACATGAAGGCTTTTTCCCCTAAAGCGCCGTTGCGGTGTTTATCAATAGACAATATTGTGGGAATTTTGTCACTGGGGGCTAAATCTTTAGTGTCTTCCGGCCGGTACAAAAACATGACCACATCCGCGTCTTGTTCAATACTGTTATGAACAATGATGTCACCGGCTATAAAGTTGTGCGCTTGATCTACTGTTAAGTCAAAAACTTCTTGCGAACCGTCAGGAATAATAGCTTCTATCTCGTCCCAATAAACATCAGTAGGAATAACATCCAGATTAGGATTAGCTTCTAAATTTTCAAGCGTTTTTTTCGCTTTGGTCATTTCTTTAGTTTTTCCAAAAACTCCGACCTTGTCTAAAAAAATCAATTGGTTTGTTTTGCCGGAAATATCCACTATATAACCGTCGCGGTAGCCGGTTTTTTTATGCAACCTTATTTGTGACAAAATCCCAAAACGCAATAACAAGTGCTGAACTTGATGAGCCAGTTTATGACTGGTAGTGCTGTAATAAATGGCCATCCCCCCTTCATTGGCCGAGCTTAAATTTCCGTCTGTGGCCCAAAGATGAGAAAGAAATAATGCTATCTTGTCATTTTTTAAGCCAAAAACAAAATCAGGGATAATTTTTTCATATGAATGCTGACCAAAAATTTCCAGTTCCCTAAACCAACTGATTATGGGATTTTTCCCATCGTTTGTTAAATATACATGCCACCAATTTTCTTGGTTAACAACCTTGCCGGTAACTCCGAAACCTCTTTGAGCCGCTTTTTTAACCACATTGATATTTGTTTTATTTCCGCTGGTGTAATGAATTGGTTGGCGGTTTACATAACAGCCGTCGCCGATCATGTGGGCTAAAATAATTAATTTCTCTTGGGAAAAGGTCGTTATTGGGTTCAATTTTATAATTCGAGGAACGGCGATCTTTTCTCCTTTTGAAAGACGGTCTAATCTTTTCCATTCGTACAGAGTTTTAAACCGGTGATTGGCTGAAGCCCGAATTTCCCGACCGGACCGAAGTTTTAATCGAAAAACTTTTTTGATCCCGGACGAAAAAACTTTTTTAACTAAAAACTTGCGAATTTTTAAATTCTGGTCAAGAGCTAAAATTGAAAAGGGTAAACGACCCACCAAAGAGGCGATGGTAGCTAATTTACCGCTGTCAGCCAACATAATTAAAGTTTCTCCCGTTAAACAACCTGACTCCCGAAGATCGGCTAGTTGCGGTTTTTTTGTCCCCCTAGCTTCGACGGCTCGATTTAACTGCGACGCGGAAATTAGCGGCACGCGTAGTTCCCGAGCTAAGTTCTTTAGGGCTTGGGAAACAATGGAAACTTCTTGAACGCGCGATTCCAAAGACCTGCCGGGATTAACTAATTGTAAATAATCTACTAAAACCAACTTTAGCCCGTGTTCCATCTGAAGCCTTCGCGCCTTGGTGCGCATTTCCATGAGAGTGATCCCGGGGGTGTCATCAATATAAATCGGGGCATCAGCCAAAACCCCCATCGCGTCTTGCAGTTTGTCCAAATCCTCTTCTTCCAGTCTTCCCGTTTTTAATCGCCACGAGTCAATACCCGCCTGCAAAACCAACAACCGATCGCCCAATTCCTCCTGACTCATCTCTAGCGAGAAAATTCCTACCGGCACTTTTTCTTTAACCGCCACATGTAAGGCAATGTTTAGTAGAAACGCGGTTTTGCCAATGCCGGGTCGAGCCGCTAAAATAATTAAATTAGAATCCTGAAACCCCGCCAAAGTGTCATCCAAATCTTTCCAGCCGGAGGCAATGCCTCGCATTCCCCCGCCCCGTTTTTGGATTTCATCCAGCCGGTCAAAACTTTGCGCCAAAATTTCTTTCATGGACACAAAATTTCTTTCCAAATTTTCTTGGGAAATATTAAAAATTTTACTTTCCGCGCTGTCTAAAACTTCCTGTAATTTTTTACCGGCATCAAAAGACATTTCTGAAACGGCCGCCGAAACAGAAATTAATTCCCGTTTAGCGCAAAGCTCGCGGATAATCCGCCCGTATTCTTCCACATGGGCCGCGGTAGGAACAACCGTAGTAAGTTCGGACAAATAACCCGACCCGCCAACATCTTTATATTTTTTTTGGGCTTTTAATTTTTCGGTTAGGGTAAGAAGATCAATGGGGTGACGTTCTTCATAAAGAGCCAACATGGCCGCAAAGATATCTCCATGCCGTTCGTCATAAAAATGGGCGGGGCGCAAAAAACCGGCCACTTCCACAATGGCGTTTTTGTCAATTAAAATAGCGCCCAAAACCGACCGTTCGGCTTCCAAACTTTGCGGCGGAACTTTAATTTCTGACATAAGTAACCAAGTAACCAAGTAACCAAATAAAAGTAACTAAAGTTACTCAAGTTACTGCTTTTATTTTTATTGAGTTACTGGGTTACTGGCTTTATTTGCTTTATTTTAACACCACCACTGTCGTTGTTTCCGGTAATTTTTCCGGCGTGGTAACAAGCTTTGGGGCAGGAGTAATATTTTCCGCGCCTAAACTTTTGGCAAATTTCGCCACCTCTTCCGGTTCACCTTGGGGCAAAACATAAGAGGCTTCTAGCCCCGCGTCTAATTCTATCCCCGCTGGAAGAATAACAATATTGATAGTCCCCAATCGTGATTTTTCGTCATCCGTCAATTTGCGAGTAAGACAGCCTACAGAAACTCCGTCAACCCGCAACCGAAACACTCCGCCAGCCAGCCCAATTACATCAATGCCGGAAATTTCATATTCTCCCGGCCCGGTAATCTGATAATTTTCCACCGCAATTTTTTCCGGAGTGACAACGGCGGAGGCGTTTTTCCCTTTAATTTTTATTCCCGTAGGTTTATTTAAAGAAATTTCCATAAATCTTTTTTCATTCTAACCCGAAACTCTTGCAATCGCAACAGGAAATTACTAAAATCGCGTCACTTGGCATGAATAAAGAACAAATTATCACCGTGCTAATTGGTTTGGTTGTAGGCGCGCTTCTGGTAGCCGGTTATTTTGCCGCCAAAAATTTCTTGCCCGCGCTAAAACCCAAACCCCCAACCATTATTGTCACCCAACCCTCGCCTCGCCAAAGCGAAGCGACGGCGGGCCAAACCCTCCCCCTAACCCTAATTAACCTCATTGACAAATCCTCCACAAAATCCGCCGATCTTGTTATTTCCGGTCAAACAGCCACTGGGGCCGCTATTTTTGTTTTTGGTAATACTGATGAAAAAATCGCTTCCGCCGATGCCCAGGGAAATTTTTCTGGCAATTTAAAATTGGAAGACGGAGAAAATGAAATCACGGTGACGGCTTTTTTAGACGGCAAAAATTCGCTAACGATTCGTAAAAATGTGACTTTGGAAATCAACCCTTAAATTTATGTTTAAAAAAATTTCTCTCTTTCTGCTTTCTGCTTTCTGCTTTCTGCTTTTTGGTGATTTGGCAATAGCTGCTAGTTCCACTCCCTCCGCCACCGCAACTCCTTCCGCGCGCGCTCAAGAAATTTTGCAGCGGGTTTTAGCCAAATCTGCCGAAACCCCGCGACACACTTTTTTGGGTAAAATCAAAACTCTAGGAACTTCGTCTATTGTCATCGCCTCTCCTGATGGGGACAAAACTATTTCTACCACTAACGCCACCAGTTTCTATCGTTACCGCTCGGGAAATAGAACCGAAACTAATTTTTCCAACTTAAAAGTTGGTGATGATTTGGTAGCTATTGGGGCCGTTGATCCGGCTTCAAACCAAATGACCGCGTTTCAAATCGTGGCTAAAGTCCACCGGTATAACCTAATTGGGATTATTGAATCAGCAAATAACGGCATTATTTCTTTAAAAGAATTTGGCGGGAGCGTTTCCCAAATTGATTTAAATGATGCGGTGACTTTGAAAAAAAATGTGGGGACAATTTTTTCCACCGCCAAACTTCCTGATTTTAAACCCGGCGTGGTTGCCGCCGTGATTTGTTACACCAATCCAACTACTTCTACCCTTTCTTCTCTACGGGCAACTGTTGTAAACTACTAGTCATTGCGTCATCCTGGAGCCCGAAGGGCGATAGGATCTTTTCTTATGAAATCTATATTTAAAACCGTTTGGGAAAAAAAATGGCTGGTTCTTATTTTGCTGATGATTGTTGTGGCTGTTAGTGGTTGGAAAATTTATACTAATCAGTCCGCGGCCAAAAAAGTCGCCACTCACACGGTTAAACGGCAAAATTTATCGGAAACCCTGTCTTTGTCCGGCGAAATTGCGGCAGAAGAAAATGTCGTCCTGCGGTTTCAGACTTCCGGTTATTTAACTTGGGTAGGAGTAAAGGAAGGAGATTTTGTCAAAAAATTTCAAACTGTCGCTTCGTTAGATCAAGAGGAGTTGCAAAAAAATCTCAAAAAATATTTAAACACTTACATGTCCGAACGGTGGGATTTTGACGTAGATAAAAAAAATTATGATACCAGAATTACCAGCGACCTAAAATTTATTTTAGATAAGGCCCAATTTGATTTAGATAAAACGGTTTGGGACGTAGAAATAAAAAATCTCGCGATTAAATATGCTAACCTTTGGACGCCTATCGAGGGTATTGTGATTTCGGCCGATTCTCCAACCGCAGGTGTTAACATTACCCCCACCCAAGCCGAATTTCAAATCATTAATCCCAAAACCATTTATTTTTTAGCCACCGCTGACCAAACGGATGTGGTCGGTTTAACTACAAATCAAAGTGGAAAAATTATTTTAGATCCTTTCCCCGATCAGGAAATTTCTTCGCAAATAACCAATATTTCTTTTTCCCCAAAATCCGGCGAAACAGGAACCGTTTACGAAGTAAAGATGAGCTTACCGCTAACCGCTAACCGCTTAATGCTTCGTCTTGGAATGACCGGCGACGCGCAGTTTATTACCAAAGAACTGCCCAACGTCTTGGCCGTCCCCACAAAATTTGTTAAGACGGATAAAGAGGGTTTGAAATATGTCTGGCTTAAAGACGGAAAAAATAAGAAAAAATGGGTGGTAACTTTAGGAGACACTTTAGACAGTCAGGTCGAAATAAAATCCGGGTTAGAAGAAGGCAATATAATTAGCGAGTAATCAAGTAACCAAGTAACCAAATAAAAGTGACCATCAGTAACTTAAGTTACTCGAGTTACTAATTTTATTTTTATTGGGTCACTGTGTTACTGGTTTTATTGAGTTACTCGCTTGCTCATGATAACTCTCAATAATGTTTCCAAAATCTACCAAATTGACCCTGAAACAAAATTCGCCGCGCTGGAAGATGTTAGTTTAACCATTAAAGACGGTGAATTCTGCTCTATTGTTGGCCCTTCAGGGTCAGGAAAATCCACCTTGATGCACATTATTGGTTTACTAGATTTACCCACTTCGGGAACCGTAAAAATAAACGATCTGGATGTTTCCAAAGTTTCGGATAACCGCCTTTCGGCTCTGCGCAACGAATTTATCGGTTTTGTTTTTCAACAATTTAATTTGCTTCCCAAACTTACGGTTTTAGAAAACATTTTGTTGCCATCAATTTACGCGCGCCGAAAATTGGACTACGATCCCCTTTCCCATGCCAAGTACTTACTAGAAAGGTTTGGCATCCCCGAAAAGGAAAAATCATTCCCTAATAAACTTTCCGGCGGCCAGCAGCAACGGGTCGCCATTGCCCGGTCGCTGATTATGAAACCAAAATTAGTTTTGGCTGATGAACCAACAGGAAATTTGGATACTAAAACCGGTGACGAAATTATGAAGTTATTGGCAGAACTTAATAAAGGAGAAAAAATTACGATCGCTATCGTCACCCACGAGCCAGATGTAGCCGCCAAAACGAAAAGAATGATTAAAATTAGAGATGGTAAAATTGAAAAGTAACCAAATAACACAGTCACCAAGTGACCAAATAAAAGTAACTTAAGTTACTTTAGTAACTAGCTTTATTTTTATTGAGTTACTGGGTTACTGGCTTTATTAATGCCATATTTTAACTTTATTTTTAAATCTGCCCTATTTGACTTTTCCCGAAATAAAGGGCGGACTTTTTTGACGTCTCTGGGTATTTTAATTGGTGTTTTAGCGGTAGTTTTGTTAACAGCTTTTGGTTTGGGACTTAAAAAGTATATTCAAAACCAATTTGAAAGTTTAGGGACAAATTTAATCTATGTCTTACCGGGCGGAGCTTTTAACGAGGGAGGGTTTAACGCTGATTCTACTTTTGAGTCAACATTTGACACCAGAGATGTTAAAAACCTTTCTCGGTTGAAATCCGCCAAACTGGTTGTTCCTGCCTTCCAAAAAAACGGAACGGCAAAAGGAGGGTCAGAATCAAAATATACTTCCGTTATTTTAGCCACCGCAGATGTGTTTGAAGTTTTAAATCTTAAACCCATCTTTGGAGAGCTTTTCACCAAAACCGAAGTTGACAAAAAAACTAAAACGGCTGTTATTGGCCCAAAACTGGCGGAAAAACTTTTCGAAACAGCTCAAAACGCCGTCGGTAAAACAATCAATTTATTTGATATAAACTTTAAAATCCATGGGGTTTTGGAGTCAAAAGGAGGGGGAGCTTTAGGCGGACCTTCGTTTGACAATTATGTCTACATTCCCTACACTTCCGCCCCCAGTCTTAATCCCAACAATAAATTTCTCTCAATTTATGTGCAAGCTCAAAACCGCGACGCCATTTCTTTGACAAAAGAAGAGGTCACAACCGAGCTTTTGAAACGCTATAAAAAAGATGATTTTTCCGTGGTGGAATCAACAGAAATCCTTAACGCCATAAGCTCCATTTTTAATATTCTCAACATTATCTTGGTCGCTATTGCCGCCATTTCTTTGTTGGTGGGGGGAATTGGAATTATGAATATCATGTATGTGACCGTCACGGAAAGAATTAAAGAAATTGGAATAAGAAGAAGTGTGGGGGCCACAAAAGTGGATATTCTTTCGCAATTTTTGGTGGAGTCAATAATCCTGTCATTGTTTGGAGGGTTGGCGGGATTAACTTTAGCTTTTTTAATAACTTTGGGAATTCAAAGTTTATTCCCCGCTTACATTGACACTACTTCCGTAATTTTAGCGTTAGGGGTATCTTCTGGCATTGGCATTCTCTTTGGCGTTTTGCCAGCCCGCAAAGCCGCCGCTTTATCCCCCATTGAAGCGATCCGGTACGAATAAATCTTTCGTAAATTTCCCTCGTAAATTTTCCTCAATAATTTCTCTCAAAAACTCTAATTTAGCTAGGATGTTACTTAATGCGATCGTTGTACGCAACCTACCACTTGACTTTTCTAAGATTCATGCTAAAATAAATTAACAATTTAATTAAAAGCGTTAAGTGGAGTCACGATCCACAAGCTGAGAGTCAAAATACTCTACGGAAAGGTTGGACCGTAAAAATACAACCGACTGGTGTCGCAAAAACGCGGAGCCTGATAAAAGCTATATTAAACCAGCAGGGCTGGTTTTTTTGATGGTTATGGCTTCTTTTCTCTCCCCTTTTGCGCCTCCAGAAAAATTTGGTGGCGGAAGTCCAGCGGTTGAGACGCTTGGCTGTGAACCAAGTTTTGGCGGGTTCAACTCCCGTCCGTCACCCATATGAAAAAAGAATTGGATCAAATTGGTAATGAGGTTCAAGCCGCCATTAATAGAAAGGCGGAGATAATTTATTGGCTGAATAAAAAGAAAATTGATTATCCTAAAAATTTATCAGGTGCAGAATTAATGGCAAGCCTAAAAGCAAAAAGATCAGACAATTATGGTGTCAGTAGAACTTTCACGGCCTATGCCAGATATTGGGACGATCTGTCCAAGGCTGAAGATGATCTTCAGGAACTCGGCCAACAATACTGCGGAGAAACCGCCGGTTGGGCAGCGATGATTTTGGGTATTTTAACTTTTTTTGATAAAGCCAGAGATCAAAACCCTGATTTAACACAACTCAGAACAAATGTTTCCTCTGCCAGTGGATGCCGAAACCTTGATTACTTTGTCTTTATCTGCCCCGCTATAAATATCACCTCCGACGGCACTGGCTATTATATTTATCCTAACCCCGAAAGAACTGCTATTTACACTAACCGAGGTAATTTTTATAAACAATTGGCATCTTGGCTAAAATACGCCGGAGCAATCCCCAATTTGCTCGTTTTTATTGGCGATACTGACGACACTGATTACATTTACCCTGCCATCGGCAATCCCAAGGATTTCGACTGGGCAGAAAGAGACAAAATGATCCAAAAAATGAAAACAAATACTATCCAATTGGTAACCAAAAAAATCCAGGCTGAAAACATGGTGCTAAGCTGGTTTCTAGATATGCCTCCCAAACCATCAGAAATTGCTATTTTTCAACCGGACATTTCTTTGTCAGAAGAATTCAGAATTTCAGAATTATTCTCCGCCGAAAATTTCTACGGCAGGATGACTCGGCCTAATCAAACACAAATCACTACCATGGCAAACCTAAAAGTTGATACTTACGGACGCCAAGGGCAAGCCATAAAAACTCGTTATAGCCCCTGTTTTGGAATTCAAATGGAAACCCCTTCCCTTCTAAGGTCAGAGATGCTAAACACTTTAAACGGTAATCAGCCCATACCCTTTATTTATCCATATATTTTTAAACCATGAATCTGCTCTGTTTTACTTGCTCAACCATAAATCCAATAGAGATGTTTTCGAGAAAACCGGAAAATTATGTGGCTCTTTCCCCTATTGGCAATAATCTCGAAGCTGATTTGCCAACGCTAAAAAAGTATTTAGTGGGGTTGAAAAAACAAAAAATTGATTTTACGCTAAGTATTATCATTGGTAACACTGACCCCTATTACATCTATACTTTGAGTGGTAAAACTTGTTCGTTCTACTCTAAGAAACAATTTTTTAATAAATTTGGTGCTAGGTGGACTACCTATAAGTCTAATTTTGAAAAGTGGCTGAAGACTAGACTGAAAATTGACAATCTAAAAATTGTTAGTTGGTACGAATTTGAAAAGAGTAAGGGTAACCTTTTTGAAAAAATGTTTAATAAGTATCTAAAAATTATTGATAAATATTTTAGTCAGGATAAGTTCGCTTGGGAACGAAACAAAATGAAACAAAACTTTGGTTTCGGAAAATATTTTGACAGTTTACCCATGCCAACCGACAAAATTCTTAACCAGTGGGTTAAAAGAAAATTTACGGAGTACATGGTTCAAGGTCTTTGGCTCTATGAAAATTTTCCCAACGCAATCCTCCTGCAGAATGAAAAACCCACCATGCTTCGCTATGAAATGTACCAACCGCTTATTAGGGAAATATATAACAGCGAACTTAAAAATTCGTTTATCTTTGGAATTGATAATGCAGGCTACGTATAATAAATGCTATGATAAAAACCATGTCCGCAAATAATTACATTTCAAAATACCAAGAAGGAAACATCGTGGAATACGGAATCCAATTTACCGGAAAAAAGCAATGTAAACTAAAAGAGCGGCAATCAAAGACAACGAAAAAGCAATAGCGGCGTTAGCGTTTACATCTATTAAGTCAACTTTTTTTTTCATATGAGAGATTGTTTTAAAATAACGGCTAAGACCAAAGAAATGGTAGCTAAAATGACATCTGTTGTCAAGACAATAATTTTCTTGTTACGGCTGGCCCAAGTAAAGTTTGGGGAAATTAATATTGCCCCAACCCAACCGGCAGACAAGTTTATCAATAAATCTGCAAGAGCATTCACTATAGTTGCATTTGCAATCACAAATTTAGAATAATCAATATTGAAATATATGTCAAACAAAATTCTTGAACCTAGAACTCTTCCCGGTTTCCGAGACTTTCTGCCGGCGGAGGCAAAAAAACGTCAGTGGCTAAAAAATAAATTGGCCCAAATTTGCGAGTTGTGGGGTTATGACCTCATGGAAACCCCCACTTTGGAAACTCTGGAAATTTTCACTGGTCAAATTGGTGATGACGAAAAATTGTTTTTTAAATTTAAAGACCCGGGCGGGCGGGATGTGGCTTTAAGATATGATCAAACTGTCCCCACGGTTCGCGCCGTTACCCAATATCAAAACCAAATTACTAAACCCTTCAAACGTTATCAAATCCAATCAGCTTTTCGCGCCGAAAAACCCCAAAAAAGCCGTTACCGCGAATTTGTCCAGTGCGACGCGGATATTTACGGCGACCCTTCCCCTCTTGCCGACGCCGAAACCATTGCTCTTTCGCTAGACATCTACCGTCGGTTAGGTTTCAAACAGGTCAAAGTTTTAATTAGCGACCGGTCTTTGCTAAAAGATTTTCCTTACGAAGCCATTGTAGCCATCGATAAAATCAAAAAAATAGGCGAAGAAGGGGTTGTCAAAGAAATGGAAACCAAAGGAATTGATCTATCCGACGCATATGCGTTAGTTAGGTCAATTAAAAAATTAAAACCCAATGAAACGATTAAAATTATTTTTGATTATTTAAAAAGTCTGGGATTTGCCGCTAATTGGTACGAATTTGACCCCACGATTGCTCGCTCGTTTGCTTATTCCCAAGGGCCAATTTGGGAAATAGTTATTCCGGGCTACACTGCCGGATCGGTTCTTGGTGGGGAAAGATATGACAAACTTTTTAAACAATTGTTTGGTTACGAATATTTTGGGACCGGTTTTGGCTTGGGCTTTGACCGCACTTTAGAGGCCGCTGATCAATTTGGGCTAATCCCCACCAAAAAAACTAGTTCTCAAGTCCTAGTTACCATTTTTAATGCGGACACTTTTACGCGGTCGTTGGAAACTGTCCGCAAACTGCGAGACCTAAATCTCAACTCCGAAATTTTCCCCGACCCCACCGCTAAGCTGGATAAACAACTTAAATACGCCGACCAGAAAGGTGTCCCCTTTGCCGTAATCATTGGCCCGGATGAGGCCAAAAATAATTTAGTCACCCTAAAAAACCTCTTCACAAAAGAACAAATAACGGCTACACTGGAAGTGTGCATAAAATCAATTACCCAATTTTAGCCCTAATAGTCGCCAACATTATTTGGGGGGCTACCTCCCCCATTATTAAATATTCTTTGGGCAACATTCCCCCGTTTTCTTTGGCTTTTTTAAGATTTTTAATTGCCTCCCTTATTCTTTATTTTTTTGTTCATAAAAAAATTGCTTACTCTGATTTAAAAAATAAATGGCTTTGGCTTTACGCTCTGGCCGGCATTACTTTTAATATTGCCTTTTTCTTTTTGGCTTTGCAAAGAACTACCGCGATCGAGGCCACTATTATTGCCTCTTTTGCCCCCATTATGACTTTGATTGGCGCCAGTATTTATTTGCGAGAAAGGCTGACTAAAAACGCGATCGCCGGAGTTTCTCTAGCGCTGATTGGGGCTGTGGTCATTATTTTTGAACCGCTCATTTTCCAAGGATTTACCGGCGCGGTTTTGGGAAATTTCTTAATGCTCCTTGCTACTTTTTTTGCGGTTATAGCTACCATTGCTGGCCGAAAATTTTTGACTCCCGCAAATGCCGCCGGCTCTACTTTTTGGGCGTGTTTAATTGGCACGGTAACTTTTCTACCTCTAATGAGTTATGAATTTATACAAAATCCGTTTTGGTTTGGAGAATTAAATTCTAAGGGCTATTTGGGAATAATTTATGGAGGAATTTTTTCCAGTCTGATCGCTTACTCTTTTTACAATTGGGCGTTATCAAAATTACAGGCGTACAAAACCTCGGTTTTTGTTTATATTGACCCCGTGGCCGCCATCTTAATTGCTATTCCTTTGCTTGGAGAAAAAATTACTATCCCCTTTCTAGTTGGCTCCGCCCTTGTTTTTTTAGGCATCCTAATTGCCGAAAAACGGGTTCATTACCACCCATTACACAAATTGCTGAATTCTAATTCCTAATTTTAGAAGTTAGAAATTAGTAATTAGAAATTTGAGGTAGTGACTATAGACAGATTTTTTAGTATAATTAGATTAATGAAACAAGGAATCCACCCTCAATATTATCCTGATGCGCAAGTGGTTTGCGCTTGCGGGAATGTGTTCACGACTGGCTCCACCAAACAACAAATCCGGGTGGAGTTGTGTTCCAAGTGCCACCCTTTCTATACCGGCCAGCAAAAATTTGTAGACACAGTGGGGAAAATTGAAAAATTTCAGGCTAAACAAAAAACCGCCGCGACCAAACAGGCCGTGGTAAAACAAAAGAAACAACAAAAAGCAGATGAAGACAACCGCCCAAAGACTTTACGCGAAATGCTCGAGCAAGCACGCTAACACTAACACTTGCAATATAGATTTCTATCTACAGTAGACTAGTGCTAGTTCATGGTAGACGTGGTTCATAGTAGAATAAGAACATGTTCAACTTTGAAAAATTGATTGTCTACCAAGAATCCTTAAATTTTTCCCACAAAATCTATAAAATCACAGCAGACTGGCCAAAAAATGAGATGTTTGGATTAACCAACCAAATTAGACGGGCGTCGGTTTCTATTGCCTTAAACATTGCCGAAGGTTCAAGCCGTACGAAAAAAGATTTTGCCCATTTTTTGGATTTGTCCCGAGGATCATGTTACGAAGTGGTGGCTATATTGGCCATTGCCCACAAAAACAGCTACATCAATGAAAAACAATATAAAAATTTGTATGACAACTGTTCATATTTATCTCGCATGATTAGCGCGCTTAAAAAATCTTTGCATGAATAACCAAATTCCTAGTTATCTTAAAAATCAAATTGAGGAATTAGATAAAAAAATTTCTGAAGCAAGACAACTGGCTCTTGACCCTGTTTTCACAGATATGGCTAACGAGGATGTAAAAAAATTTGAAGAGGAAAAACAAATTTTGTTGTCCTCGTCCACAATGAACAATGAACCTCGTTCTACTATGAACTCTTACGATAACCGTAATCTCTTTCTCGAAATCCGCGGCGCCGCTGGCGGCGAAGAAGCCAAGCTTTGGGGCCAAGATTTGCTAAATATGTATGTTAAATACGCCCAAACTCAAGGCTGGAAAGCCTGCCCCGAAGGCCCGCTTACCATAAAAATTACGGGCCGAGGGGTCTATGGAAAATTAAAATTTGAATCTGGCGTCCACCGTGTTCAACGCGTCCCGGTAACTGAATCTTCAGGAAGGGTCCACACTTCTACCGCCACCGTCGCGGTCATGCCCGAGCTTGATGATATTGATGTCAATATTAATCCCGTGGATTTAGAATGGGATTTTTTTCGCGGCGGGGGTCATGGCGGGCAAAATGTGAATAAAGTCTCTTCCGCGGTTCGCCTAACTCACAAACCAACCGGAACAATTGTTACCTGTACCGAAGAACGGGATCAAAGCAAAAATAGAGCTAAAGCCGAGAAAAAATTGCGGGAAATTTTGTGGGAAAAAGAAGAGGAAAAAAGGTCTAGTGAACTTACGGCTGACCGGCGCGCCCAAATTGGCACCGGCATGAGAAATGAAAAAATTCGCACTTACAATTTTTTGCAAGACAGAATTACCGATCATAGGCTAGACAAAGACTTCCACAATATCCAAAAAATCATGGGGGGAAATTTAGGGGAAATTATTCGTAACTTGCAAGCAAAATACTCAAGCTAATTTAGTCCAAATTTTTCCGCAAACCCAAGCATCTTTAAAATTTCCCAAAACTCTTTTATTTGTCCATCAGATAACTTGGCCGCTTGGGCACACGTCCTGTCCTTTAAAGCAGCTGCCATTTCTTGAGTAAACCCCGCTCTATCAAATCCCCATGTCCTTGCTGTTAAATCTTCCACTGCCGCTACCGTTATTTGTGCTCTCAACTGCAACGCCAGAGAAACCACTCCGGGGATGGCAAAGACAGAAGACGATTCCCTGGGAACGTCCACAGGCAAAGGAACAATCCTAGCGGGCTCTTCTCGTAAATGAGTAAGCCCACCAAACGGATCCCATAAATAGGTCGTAACCTCCCTTGGAAAAACAACTATCCGTACCGCACTTATGGTACACACTTCCTGACGGCAGGTTGACATTAAACTAAGCGGTCTGTCGCTTCCACTGTGCATACTTAACAAGCCAAATCGACAAATTGTCAAGCAATGGTTTACTCTGGAGAAAGTCGTACAACGTGGATCTAGTCTTCCCACCAAGTCAACATCAACATCCCTCGGCCCCACCTTTATTTCTGGGCTTAGTTCAGCCAAGGTTGCACTCCCACGAAAAACCAAAAAGGACCCTTGGTCATCAAGCATTGTTTGGGCTTGAGCCCAATCTCGGGAGTTAACCCCCGCCCGGGCTAAAAACGCCCGCAGATCAGCAAAGGGTTTTAAGTCCGGGTGACCTTTTTCAGGTTGAATCATATTAGCTTACTAACTTATACCCTCTCCCTCTCGCAGTGAGAATTTTGAAATTTTTATTTTTTGTTTTTTTACGTACCCGGCTTAAAATTTGAGAAATTGCCCAGTCAGAAAAGCACTCTTCATAATCTTTCCCCCACACAGCCTCGGCAATTTCTTCTCTAGCCACCACCCGATCAGGATTTTTTACCAAAAACCGCACAACGTTTTCTTCTTGAGCCGTTAGCCCGTTAAAAACCTCTGTCTTTTTTTCTTCGACCCAGGGGTTTATATAAGTTAAAATTTGAGGATAATCAGCGCCTAACGGCCCGTTGATAGCCAGTTTTAACTCATTTCTAGATTTTTGGGTCAATCCTTCCCAAAAAAGCATTATCCAGTCACGAATCTGAGAATTATCTAAAATTTGCGGCAAAGTTTCCTTGGCTTGATTTTCATTGGCAATTTGTACCCCCAGCCGGTGGCAAGAACTGATCCCGCCAAATAGTTTTATCAGTAAATCTAGCTTCTCTTTTGCAGGTTTAATGTTTAAAAAGTAACAGTACCGCTTTAGTGAATAGTCCGTTTCTTTGGCAGTCAAAATCGGATTATAGAAAATATTATGGCCACAAATCCGTTGGCACAAAACTCCCAAAGGAAAGCTTTCCTTCTCCAAAATTGCCGGACAGCCAATAAACAGAAATGATATTTTTTCTACAGGAGTCGACCTTTTAATACTCCAAAGTGCTTCAACCACGTTGGCGATCATAGGGTCAGACACACTCAATTTTTCTAAATTATCAATAATGATCAAAATCCTCGATTTAGAAACTAAGTTCTCGGCTCGCTCTTTCAGTTTTTTAAGTAAAATAAAAGGGTCGGTCAATAGGGTTTCTCTACTCTGATTCTCCCCTTCCATTTGATTCAAAATACTTTTGATAAAAGCCGTCACTTGGTTCCCAATCAGTTCCTCATGCGCCACAAAAGTCACTTTCAGATTTTTCTTTATGAGCCTATTTCTTAAGTTTGGCGTTGCTAATAAATAGCGAATAAAACTCACTCGCCCGCTTCCTGGCACGCCTAAAAAAGCAGCCGATTGCCCATTGTTTATGGCGGCAAAAACAGGCTTAAGCCGACTAATTAGGCATTTTTCCGGTATTGGCGCCTCAAATTTATCCTTCATTCTACCTCAATTATTCCACTATAAGCCCTTCTTGTCAACTCTGGTCAAATTCCGTTATATTACTTCCCTTTCTGTCAAGCAGTTACATTTTCCTAAAGTAATATTCGCCTATGGCATTTCAAATAACCGACGAAGAACGTACTCAAATAATTAAAAGATTAAATAACCGTGACTCACAGTTGGGGCCACAAGAGGTAATAACTTTAGTTAAGCGACTGCATGGTTTAGAACCGCATGAAACTTATGAAAGCGATTCTGCCCAGAAAGCGTTAACTGATAGTATTTGGCAGCGTATCGCCCACCAAGAAGGAAGACCACACGTTTCTCGTG